>WBZM01000147.1_pt1 | contig 113901 bp, 126 predicted proteins | sample 5204271 | NCBI WGS metagenome assembly WBZM01 (sample SAMN12344346, study PRJNA552823) | activated sludge metagenome | biome: Activated sludge suspended growth; feature: Nitrification reactor; material: Wastewater; isolation source: activated sludge from nitrification reactor of wastewater... | reverse complement strand
TCACTATTCTTGTGTAGCCACCACTTCTGTCAGAATACTTAGGTGCAAGTACTGTAAATATCTTTTTTACTTCTCTGCTTTTATTTCCAAGCTTAGCTAACACAGTCCTTCTGTTTGCAAGAGTATCTTTCTTTGCTTTAGTTATTATCTTCTCAATAAAAGGCCTTAGTTCTTTTGCTTTTGCTTCAGTAGTCTTTATCTTTTCTTTTATTACAAGATTTAATGCTAAAGAATTTAGAAGGGCTCTTCTTTGTGTTTTACTTCTACCGAATTTTCTATTAGTGTTGTGGTGTCTCATTTTTTTAAATTAAAACTTTAATCTTTCAAATTCAAACCGAATTTGTTCAAAACTTTCTTAATTTCTGTAATACCTTTTTCTCCTATGCCTTCAACTTCCAGCAAATCTTCCCTCTTCTTTCTAGCAAGACCACCAAGAGTTCTTATATTTGCAGCAGTTAGAGCATTCAATGTTCTAGTAGATAAATCTAAGGTGTCTGTTCTTGTTTTTAAAACATCTGCAAAATCATCTCCTTGTGTAGATGTATCTTTTTCTTCTTTTGTATCTTTCACGATGCTTTTAGTCGGGACTCCCACTCCTTCGGTCGTCGGAGCTTCTTCTTCATCTTTAAAATCAACAATGGCTTTTAATTGAGTTATCATTGTTATGATAGCTTGAGATAAAGCATCTTTTGGAGAAAGTGTACCATCTGTTTCTATAAGCATTCTCAATCTATTGTGGTTTGTCTTATCTCCGACACGCATATTTTCTACCTCATAAGAAACTCTTCTTATAGGAGTAAATATAGCGTCAAGTGCTATTGTGCCTATATCGACTTTCTCTTTTTGTAATGCTTCTTTCTGTATAAAACCAAGTCCTTTTTCTATTCTTATTTCAATATTTAAATTTATCTTACCTGTTACAGTAGCTATATATTGTTCAGGATTCAAAATCTCCACTTGTCCAGTAGTTTCTATATCTTTTGCTGTAACTTCTTTTGGCCCTTTTACAGACAAAGTCACAGTTTGTGGCTCATCAGAAAACATCTTAAATCTTACTTTTTTCAAATTTAAGATCATAACAATAACATCCTCCTTTACACCCTCCATTGTCTGAAACTCGTGACTTACACCTTCGATTTTAACTGACACAATACTAGCTCCAGGCAAAGAAGATAAAATTATTCTTCTTAGACTATTACCTAATGTGTGTCCGTACCCAGGGTACAAACCATCTATTTCAAATACACCTTTATTACCTTCTTCTTTCACTATTCTAGGCTTTGAAGGTATTATTATTTTGTAATCAGGCATGTTTTTTATAAAAATTAAATTTAATAATGAAAACTAAAAACAAAATTAACGACTATAGAATTCAAGAACAGAGTTCAAGTCTATAAAGCTTTCGGTATTCTTTGGTTTTGCTAAAACTTTACCTTCCATTTTCTTAATATCAAAAGAAAGCCAAGCAGGGCAAGAAAAATCTTTTAATTTCTCTTCTAAATTATCAAAAAGTTTTGTAACCTTTGAACCTTCTCTCACTTTTATAACATCACCTACTTTCAGCTGATAAGAAGGTACAGTAACCTTGTGAGAATCTACTACAAAATGTCCATGAGAAACCATCTGACGAGCAGCTCTTCTAGAAGGACTCAAGCCCATTCTGTAAACAACATTGTCCAATCTAGATTCGAGCTCTTCATAAAGTTTCAAAGCAGTACCAGCACCTTTTAATTGAGAAGCTTTCTTTACATAGTTTGACAATTGCTTTTCTGTTATACCGTAAGAAAATCTTACTTTTTGTTTTTCAATTAATTGTGTTCCGTACTCAGATAAAGCTTTTGGCCTTTTACCGTTAGTCGACTTTACAGACGCAGAAAATTTAGCAGTCTGGCATTTATCATAAACGCCTGCTCCTAATCTTCTTCCTATTTTATACTTTGGTTTGCTTATCATTTTTTTATAAAAATTAATTATTATACTCTTCTTGGTTTCTTTGGTTTCGGGCCATTGTGTGGGACAGGTGTTGAGTCTTTTATAGAAGTTATTTCTATACCGTGTGCCATAAATGCTCTTATAGCAGGCTCTCTTCCTGAGCCTACTCCCTTTACTACTACATCTGATTCCTTTACTCCAAGAGCTACGGCCTTTGAACCGATCACATCTCCTATCTTAGAAGCAGCAAATGGTGTACCTTTCTTTGCACCTTTAAATCCCATAGAGCCAGAACTTGACCAAAAAAGAGTATTGCCACCCTTGTCTGCAAATAATACCTTTGTGTTATTGAATGTAGCTTCAATAAATAAAATACCAGAAGAAACCTTCTTTTTTGAAGATTTTGCTACTGGAGTTTTTACTTCACTTTCTTCCGACACTTTTTCAGTTGTTGTTTTTGTTTTTGCCATTTTAAAAAATTAATGCTAATTCTTATGTTTTACTTTCTTTTCTCTTACCGGATGCCATAGTGCGTCTTACATTTCCTCTGACTGTTCTTGAATTTGTTTTTGTTCTTTGTCCTCTTACTGGCAATCTTTTCATATGTCTTACTCCTCTGTAAGCCTTTATGTCTTTCAATCTTTTTATGTTTGATGAAATTTCTCTTTTCAAATTTCCCTCTATCGTAATAGACTCAACTATAGTACGAATTTTATTTTCTTCATCTGGGGTCAAATCAGCAGATTTTTTTCCGTAGTCTATACCTACTTGATCTAATATTCTTCTAGCACTAGAACGACCTATGCCGTATAGGCAAGTCAACCCTATTTCTAATCTTTTTTCATTTGGTATTGTTATTCCGAGAATTCTCATAAAATTTTATTGTTTTTGTTTATGTTTAGGGTTCGCACAAATAACTAGTAAATGTCTCTTGCGTTTTACCATTTTACACTTGTCACATATTTTTTTAACTGTTGCTTTGATTTTCATAAAAATTACTCAATTACACAAAAATACAACAAAATAAGGAAAAACCCTTATTTTTCAATACTTATCTTTAAACTAAGAAACTATCTAACATACTACACTATTTATAAAAAAAAGACAAGTTTAAAACTAAAATCTTTTTGTAATTCTACCCTTACCTCCATAAGGATCTAAAATAACCTCTACGCTGTCCCCTATTAATACTTTTATTCTGTGCATTCTCATCTTGCCTCCAAGGTACGCTAAGATTTCCTTATCTTCTTCTTTACTGTTATCCAATCGAACTCTAAACAAAGTAGAAGGAAGTGCTTCAGTCACTACACCTCTGGCTAGAATTAATTTTTCATTTTTTGAATCAGACATTTGATTTGAGAATTTTAACAGAAAAAAATAAGACAGTCAATTATTTTTTAAATTCAGGTATTATTATTTTTATATCTTCCAACTCTGTCGGCATAGTCCTCCTCCAAATAGGCCTCAAGACAAGATCTGCGGACTCTATATTCTGATATTGAGAAAGGATATTTTTGAAATCTTTTTTTGGTTTATCTAACAAATTTTCTTTTATTGTATTTTCATCCACATTCCATATTATGTTTGAAGTGCCGTTTAATTTGAAAGATATTTCTTTTGTGTCAGAAAGACTGAAAGTTTCTGTGGGATTTGTCAAAGTAAAACTTAAATCTTTAATATCAGGGATTGATACACTACTACCGTCGTATTTTGAAATCACAGATTTTACTATTTCTTGAGTCAATTTATTCTCCTCAAATAGAAAACCATAAAGAGTACCCTTTGCTTTCAAGGTTATGTTTCCATCATTATCTGCTTTACTCAGAGTCTCATCTGCTATTTTAAAAACAGTCGCTCCTTTAAACAATATATATCCTTCTGGAAGTTGTTCTAATGCTTTTACAAAAAGTTTATCTTCTAAAGATATTTTCAAATCATCAAGTGCTTTATTTTTATCTTCTTCTCTTGCCAATCTTAACTTGCCTTTTATACCACCTGATATATCTCCTTTACTTCTGCCGTAAAACTTATCGTATTTAGATGTGCCTTTAAAACCAAATATTTTAAAATCTATAGGAGAGGTGTTGTATTCTTCACCAGATTCACTTGCATACACTTCGACTTCTACAGAGCCAGGCTTGCCATCTTTAATACCAGGAATAATTACTGGTTTTTTTGTCTTATATAGTTTGCCATTCGTGCCTTCTAGGCGAGTATCTATAAGCAAATTTTGAGGGGAAGTGCTGAAATTATTATAAATAATAACTCTACCTGTTGCTTTTTCTTCGTAGTCTTTTTCTTCTCCAGAAGGGATAGTGCTTTCCATTTCTTGAGAGAGGGATATAAAACTAAAAGGTAGTATTCTATCATTGCTTGCCTCCTTGCTAGCAGAAAAAGCTTGATTCAATACTACTTCCTGTATTTTTGGATTTATTGTTATTCTAGCTCTAGTGAAAAGTGAAGATATGGCAAATAAAAGAAATATAATTGAGATGATTGCCACCATCCACAATGTATATTTAGAACCAGTATTTTCTTTTGTCTCTGAAGCAAGCTCTTCTTCATAAACTAGATTTTGGTTTAATACCTTTGGTTCTGATTTTAAGAAACTTTTTTGTGTTGGTGAAGCTTTTATAAATTCTACTTTTTCTGATTGTGGTTCTCTGGTTACTTGCTTATTTTCAACTCTCAATTCTGGTTTGGTTTCTTGTTTTATCTCTTTTACTATTTCTTGTTTTTTTACCAACGGCTTTGGTTGAATAGCTTTATCTTTTCTTATTGGTTTTATATCTTGGAAAAAGTTTTGGGACATATAAAAATATTACTTAAGAAAGTGATTAATGTAAATAGATTCGATTATAAGGAAAGGATCCCTATTTGTATTTGTGTCAAAAACTGCTATTCCGTGGAGAGCTTGAGTACTTAGGAAAAATACTCGAAACTTTGATTCTGTAAGTGTGTACTGACTAAATTCTTCTGTCTTTATTATATCTGAAAAAAAGTCCCCTAGGCTTGGATCTACTGTGATAAATATCGTAGCGGGTATCGATATGTCACTAGTGATATTACTCAAGGATTCTTGAAATTTTCGCAACCATTGATTTTTTAATTTAGACACCAATGGCTCTATCTTTAGAGAAGATGCGTCGTCAATATGACCTTCTTTATATGTGGATATTATAGACTTTGCTTCATCTGTGCTAGAAGACATTTCTTTGGAAACTCCTCTGACTAGAAAATTGCTCCCTGCTGGGTATGAGATAGCTTCTTTCAAGACATCTTTTTTTATCATAGCAATATCTGTGACTTCTCCTCCTATATTTATAAGCAAGAAACTCTCTTGATTTACAAACATATCTCGAGCCACTGTAAAAGAAGCCATCATAAAAGATGAAAACTTTATAATGGGAATATGAAAATGTTGTTTTATTACATTTTCCATCTGCACTAAGATATTTTCTCCACTCATTGATATAAAAATATCCATCTGCAGATCTTTTGCTTTTTGGCCAAAAGGGTTTGTGGTAGCATAGCCATTTAAAACTGTGCGCATATTCTTGAGTTCGATGGGCCTTATCTTGCCTTCGATTTCACTATTTTTTGTCTTGTATTGTTGTTCAAATATGGAAATTTCTTTTTGAATCAATTCATCCGCTAAGTTTGAGTTGAAAACAAAGGGAACATTTTTAGAATACTTTATAGTCCTTGTCTCAGAAGCGTACCAAGGAGAGGACAATACGCAAAAGACTCTTTTTGGAGTACCTTGTCCTTGTAAGCAAATTTTACTAGCAACGGACTTTAGTGATTTTAAAGTTAAAACCAAAAGCCTGTCTATGTCTAAAATCTCTTCTATCGGTATAGGCTCTCTGACAGAATATAAAATTTTAGGAATTCCTTTTTTGCCAATATAAAAAAGTGAACCTCCTACAGATGAGGACCCAATATCGAAAACTAAAACCAACTCTTCTCCACTATTAGATGCAGACATAATATAATTATACCTTGTAAACTTTTTTAATCAAAATGATTAGTGGTGGAGTTTTTCTAGAAAAACTCCACCACTTATTTAGAAAGATAAGTTAAACTTTGTCATAAAAGTTAGCATTAAAATAAATGCCAAAAACAAAATTATAACCACCCTTCCTGTGTTTAGTATATAGATAGGTTTCATGATAGAACATTTTTTCTTAACTCTATTCCAAACACAAACAAAGTCAAGAAAAAGAACTAAAAACAGAATCGCCCAGAGAGCTTTGAATAAAAGTATATTAATTATCTGGTGATTTTGGAAGATTTGATGGATAATCTTCTTTCTTTTTACCTTTAAGTAGATGTTCAAATTCAGATAAACTATTTGTTAGGAAGTTTTTATATTGAGCTAAAGATTTATCTGAACGACCATTTTCTAAATAAAACTGTCTTATACCTTGAATTGCATCAAGTTCTATTCTAAAATCCTTACTTAATCTTGTGAAAAGTTCTTCTGGTAATTTACCAGTTTCAAGATAATTTTTAGTAAAATCAATTGTAAATAAGTCTATTATATCTTCAGGTAAGTGCCCTTTAAGGTGTTCTTGTATAAATGATCTGTTTGGATTTTTGTTTTCTAAACTTTCCATATTTTTAATAACTATATTTATAATAACACAGCTTTTATGCGCCTTATGCCTTGGGCTACAGCTTCTTCTTTGAGGATTTTAAAGGGGCCACTACCCTTCGGCTCCGCCTCAGGGTGAAGAACACTAGCGAGCTCGCTAGTGTTCTTCACATGCGGACCACCACAGAATTCGATGCTGACAGCATCGTCCTGAGACGAAGTCGAAGGACCAATAAAATACACAGATACCACTTCTGGATATTTTGCTCCAAATTCCATTTCTGCACCAAGCTTTTGAGCTTCCGCTAAAGGCATCTCTCGACGGATTACATTTAGACTAAGCTTTATCTTTTCATTTACCCAGTCTTCTACTTTTTTCTTTTCTTCATCTGTGAGCTTATGGTCGCAAAGAAAATCCATTCTCAAGCGTTCTTCTGTGATATTACTTCCTCTTTGTTTTATATCTTTACTTACCACATTTTGTAGTGCAGCGAGGAGTAAATGGTGCGCAGTATGAAGCCTGACAGTCCTTTCATTGTGGTTAGCAAGCCCACCTTTAAACATTCCCGCGGACGCAGTCTGCGAAAGCTTTTGGTGTTCTTCCATTTTGTTGTTAAAGTTTGACATTATTTCATTTAATTCCAAACTACTTAACTCAGGGAGGTTTTTTTCTTTTCTATAATTACGATATTGATCTAGTGTTAAATCTGGTGGGAAACCTTCTGTTGTAAAAAAATAAAATAGTACATCGGCATTAATTTTCTGATTTTCAGTCTTTAAGTCATTATAAAAATATTCACCCCATAATTTTTTTATGGCATTTGCAAGAGTTTTTGTAAATTGTTCTTTTTCTTTTTCTATAATTTCATTTATTTTTGACATATTATCCAATAAGCTTGGGTATATGGATTTATATGTATCTATATATAAGTAAATTATTTCTTCAAAAATACCCTCTCCTACTCCTAAATACCGACTTTGCATTATAGCTCGCCTTAATAATCTCCTTAAGATGTAACCTCTTTGGGAATTAGACGGTATTACTCCTGCGTCAATCATAAACATTGATGTACGAATATGATCAAGAATAATTCTTTTTGCACGAATATCTTCGTGTGTTTCTTCGTGTGTTATTAATTCATTAATTTTTTCTAGAACTTTCTTAAAGATATCTGTATCGTATGCGGTCATTTTGCCTTGCATCACAGCAGTCATCCTCTCCAACCCAGCGCCTGTATCTACATTTTTCTGTGAGAGTTTGCCTATAACTTTTCCATCTTTCTTTTCGTACTCCATAAAAACATCGTTCCAGATTTCAATCACTTTTTCTTCTTTTGTAGCTTTTATAAATTCTTCCTTATTTAAATCTCTGACATTCCCCACCATATCATAAAACATTTCGGAGCAAGGCCCACAAGGTCCATTGTCCCCTGGACTCCAGAAATTATCATCTGCAGGAAGTGCATAGATGCGATGTTCTGGCACACCCAAAGACATCCATATTTTTTTAGATTCTTCGTCAAAAGGAGCACTTTCATCTCCTTCAAAAATAGTCACATAGAGTCTTTTTGAATCAAGCCCTAGCCCTTTGTCTCCTTCTTCTTTGTCATCTCCATTAAAAAGAAAATCATAGCTCCATTTTATGGCTTCTTCTTTGAAGTAATCTCCCAAAGACCAGTTGCCGAGCATTTCAAAAAATGAAAAGTGTCTATTGTCTCCTATATCATCCAAGTCTCCTGTGCGAACACATTTTTGCACATCAGCAATACGAGTGCCCATAGGATGCTTCTGTCCTAAAAGGTAAGGTACGAGAGGTTGCATACCTGCAGTATTAAAAAGCACAGAAGGATCATTTTCGGGTACAAGTGAAGCAGAAGGAATTATTGAGTGCCCTCTTTTTTCAAAAAATTTTAAAAACCTTAATCTAATCTCGCTTGATTTCATTTTTATTATTAAATTCTTCTGTGTTTATAATTCTTCGGATAGGTTTTTCAATAACATATAAACTTATAAAAATAAGTAAGACAAAGAAAGTACTGATCATTGCCAACGAAAAAAGTCCGAATCCTGCTGCCATACCTATACCAGCAGTCACCCAGAGTCCACTAGCAGTAGTGAGTCCAGTAAGCCTTGAACCTTGTAAAATAATAGACCCAGCCCCTAAAAATCCTATTCCGACTATTATCTGTGAAGCCATACGGGAAGGATCGAAGCCTCCTTCAGCTCCATATACTTTAGACAAAGAATCGGAAATTATTATAAACAAAGCAGCACCCATAGCAACTAGTGCATGAGTTTTCATACCTGCCTCTTTGTGTACTATAAGCCTCTCTAAACCAATAAACATACCTAAAGTTATTGCCAATACTAATCTTAAAATTATTTCACCGTTTTCTATAAAAAATAAAGACATGAGTAGATTATAACAAGCTTATTGGTAATGTAAACCAGAAAGTACTTCCTTTGTCTTTACCTTCTGATTTTACCCCCACCGATCCACCATGCCTTTCTATTATCCTCTTTGCCATAAACAATCCAAGACCCACACCCTCCACATGAGAAAGTCTAGCTGAACTACTTCGATAAAAACGACTAAAGACATGAGACTGTTCTTCGTCAGAAAGACCGATACCGTCATCTGTAAGAGAAAACCAAATAGTATCTTTTTCTTTAAATGCATTTAGTGTTATATGCCCAGATTCTTTGGAATATTTAATGGCATTTTCTAAAAAAACATGTATTGCTGAAATTACTTTTTCCTCATCAACAAAAATAAAAAGATTGTTTTCTATTTTTATAGATAGATTTATTTTCTTCTCATTTATCTCTTGATTGAAAGATACCAGTACCTTTTCTATCAAATTTGATAAGTCTACCTTCTTATAAAGATATCTGTACTTTTCATTTTGTTCACTAGAAGCACCTATTAGAAGATTTGAGAGTTGTATTAACTCAATGGTAGAATTATTTATTCTGTTTAAAACCTCTTTTCCTTCCTTAGGTACTTCGTTACTAGAAAGTAAATCATTTGTATACCACCTAATACGAGTAAGCGGAGTTCTAAATTTATGAGCAATAGTTGTAATAAACTCGTATTGTAATTTATCTTTTTCTTTTTCTTTTAAATAGTATAAAAAAGCCAGAGCAAATAAGAAAACCAGAACGAATAATGATGCCATCCAAGATTTAAAATTGGGTAAATAAATTATTATCCAATCATTCAAAAAAGAAATCGCAACAAATACTACTGCTAGGATTATTATTAGTGATATTACAAAACTAGCTCTACGAATAATTATTCTTATATTCATCAAATCTTTTTTCATCATACCCAAAACAAAGGGTATTATTAATAGTCCCAATAGGGCTGATATTCCCGGATCAATTGGTAAATTGAAATCAATAGCAAAACCAGTCAGACTAAGACCCAGCCCTATAAACAAAGCTGTGATAAAGTAATCAATGCGTTTTTTACCCTCTACACCAGATAATCTTCTCATAAAGAATAAAACATAAAATGCAAGCAACCCACTTATAAATAAATAAAAGACTGCTGTAAAGTACAGAGGGCCTGTTTCATTTATATAAGAAAGTAAATACAACTTCGGTGATACATTTATAACAAAAGACTTTGGGTAAAATACAGCGAGAGTAATAATAATAGTGCCTATAAAATACATGGCATTTATTAACTTTTTAAATTTATCCTCTCCCCCAGCAGCGAGAGTAAAGAAATGAAATAAAAATGCACCTGTTAATACATTTTCTATAACATTTGAGTACCAAACCCAGTAAGAAATAGGGTTACTAGCAGATATGTTTGCACCTATTATGTAAGACAATTGATATAAAACTATCGAGACAGAACATAAAAACCATAGTGTATAAAGTTTTATTCGGGGTTTTTGTAAAAAAACAAAAAAAGCGAAGACAAGTATTACAATAGTGGAAATTCCGTAACCAACAGTACTTATTATCAAATTAAATTCAGAATTCATAGCCAATAAATTATAGCCTTAGAAAAAGTTTTATACAACTACTCCCCCACCCAATACAGTATCTTTTTCATAAAATACAATAGACTGTCCTTTTGCTACTAAAATCTTTTTTTCAAAAAAAATACTTGCTGTGTCCTTTGTCACGCTTGATAATCTACATTTCAGAAACTGTCCATGATATCGTATCTGTGCAGTATAAAAATATTCTGTCTTTGGTAAATCTTTAATCCAATTTGTATTTTTAATTTCAATTAAATTATTGCCTGCGTCCTCTAAAGAGGACGCCTTATTATCAACAATAAGTAGATTATTTTCTATATCCTTATTAATAACATAGTACGGTTTATCATTTATGCCTTTTTGGGTGATGGTGAAACCATGCCTACTACCTAAAGTATTAAAGAAAACACCTTCATGGAAACCTATCTCTATCCCTTCTTTATTTAACACTTTGCCTCTTTTTTCCTTTATGTAATGTTTTAAAAATGTCTTAAGATCTATGTCGCCCAAAAAACAAATGCCTTGGCTGTCTTTTTTTGAAGCTACGGGTAAATTGTATTTTTTTGCAATTTTTCTAACCTCTGTTTTTTTAAGATGCCCTACTGGGAAAAGTATTTTAGATAACCTTTCTTGATTCAATGTCCACAAAAAATAACTTTGATCTTTTGATGGATCTAGTCCCTTCAAAAGCTCTCCCCCTGAAGAAAAATCTTGAGCACGTCGGAGCCCGCTTGCGGGTAAAGTGATAAGATTTTTCTTCAGGGGAAATTTAATACTCCTAGCATAATGCCCAGTAGCCACAAAATCTGCACCCATAGACAAAGCTTTTTCTAAAAAAGCACCAAACTTTACTTCTTTATTGCACATAACATCGGGATTTGGAGTGCGCCCTTCTTTGTACTCATTTATCATATACATAGCTACTTCATTTTTATAGATATCCTCAAAATCAAAAGTAAGGAATGGTATTTTTAGATGTGCAGCTACTCGCATAGCATCTCTCCTCTCTTCTTCTTCGTTACACACTAAAAAATCTGGATGCCATGTACGAATAAATACACCTACTACTTCATATCCTTTTTCTAAAAGAAGGATAGCAGATACAGAAGAATCCACTCCACCAGACAAACCCACAAAAACTACTTTCTTTTTATTTTTTTTCATTACTATCTAAGATATTTAAACTTATTTTTTTTATGTTCTTCAAAATTTTTGGCAAAGTGTATCATACCATCTTTACCGTGCAGATAGAAAATATACTCTGAGGCTTCGGGATATATAGCTGCCTTGATAGATTCTAGCCCAGGATTTGAAATAGGTTCTTTCGGTAACCCTTTTGATTTATAAGTCTCTGGTGCAGCATCTACTTGCAAAGGCATATTTATCTTTAATCTATTCCACAAAATTCCAGAAATCAGATTTCTATCAATATCTCCAATGGCTTCTTCTTCTATTATGGAAGCCATAATAATAATATCCTGTTCTGTCTTATTAACTTTTAAAATATCTTCTCTTACTTTAGAAGTTTGCTCCTTGTAATTTGAAGACATCAGATTAAATAAACTTTCTTCATCGTCTCCAGGAAAAAGATAATAAGTATCAGGGAAAAGATACCCTTGTTTATCTTTTGCTAAGGATAAAAATTTATCAGAATTAAAACCTTTTATTTTAATTGAGGCTAATTCTGCTATTTCTAAATTAGAAAAACCTTCCGGAATAGTGAGTTTTACTGGAATAAAATTTCTTTTACCCTCAGAAATATTATTTGCAATCTCATACACAGGAGAACTTTCTTTTAATAGATAATCACCGGGAAGGATGTGCTTTTCACCACCATAAAGTATTACTAGGGTTTCAAACAAACTTCTTGATCTTATTAGATTTAAATTTTTAAGTTCTCCAGATATTTTTCGTAAACTATCTCCATTTTCTATACTAAACAAAACTTCCTCTTTAAAAGAACTAGGGGCTTTTATTAAAAATTGATGCACTACTAATACACCAACTAAAATTGAAATAAAAACAAAAGAAATATTTTTCAAAAAAGTATTTTCCATTTATTTGTATTATGTAGGTAAGTTTGTAGGAGGCGCAGCTTCCTTGCTTTCTATTCTCTCCAATGTAGGTACTTTTAGTATTTGACCAGGGAAATGCCATAGAGTTGCTAGCTCCTCTACATTTAATACAAATGTTTCTGGGTGAAAATATGCTTTAAAAAGTACTGGTGAGATGGGCCAAGGTACATTGTGCACATTAAACAAATGGTGCCTCATAGGTAAGTGCCAAAACGCTCGTTCTCTGTATTCGTGTAGCATCCTATCTGCTATTTGCATAACTTCTTTTTCATTAAGCATTATGACTAGTCCACCATAGGCATCTGCCTGAGCAGAATTATGCCTAGTCAATGAATTCAAAAATGGATTAGAATATTGTCTGAATATTAAACGAAGATTTTTCCTATTGTTTAAATCCCAAGCTTCTTTTTTTGCCACATAACAAGCTCTTATACCAGTATCAAAACCTATCTTCATCATTTTTGCACTGATACCTTTAACTACAGGATCAAGAAAAGCTGGGGAACGAACTTCTTTTGTAACTTTATCACCAAGACTTAACTTGGAACCTGTGTAAGGGTCCAAGATTCTTTCTAAAACTATTTGGGATTCTTTAATCCAATCATGGTGCTCAAACCAAGTACCGTGGGTGTGAAATTCTTTCTTTGATGGAGTTATAACTATTTGCAACCACATTTGTTCTCCTTTTTTCAAAGAGCCAAAAAGTTCTATCACAGGAGAGATAGGATCTACTTTATATTCTTCTTTTGGATCTTTATCTAATCCAAAATCTACATAAGTCTTTATAGGATATGCTTCTGGTTTTTCTAACTTAAACTCACAACCCCATAAATTCCAATCACTTTCGGGAGAAATTTTATCAACAGCCAAAGTATAATCTTCCACTGCTTTTACTTGTGCCTGTGGATATTGAGCATACATCTGAGTTTCTATTAATTGTCTAATACGGGTAGGAGTTCTGATATAAAAATGTACTTGCCCATCAATAGAAACAATCTCTAATGAATACCAAAACCAAACAGCACCTTGCCAATACTGTTCACGCCCACCTTTCATACTGAAGTGATACAATGCATTAGTAAAAAAAAGCTCCATTGCTTTCGGACTACGCAAAACTTCTCTTGGAGGTATTATTTCAAGCAATACATAATCTATACCAGATATAAAATCTTGTCTTATGTAATGCATCCAAAAAACAAAAGCTATCCTCATAGCTACAAAAGTAGCGATAAGCAGCCAGATTATATCTGGTACCCATCCTAAAACTGTTTTAAAAATTTCCCACATGTATTCATATTTTAATACGAAATGAGAATATAGTCGAGTTAAAAAATAAAACTAGATGACTGTATATAATCCGTCTTTATTTTTCTTAAAATATTTTGGGTTTAATAGATTTACTAAAATTGTATTTTTCTTAAAATATCTCTCTTTCATTACTTTTTCTACCACTTCTTCTTTTGTCATAGGTCCTTCTTTTTTAAGAATATCTCTGATTACATCTCGAGCAATACCAGTCTTATATCCCCATTCAGCCAATGCATACAAACCTCGGCCAACAAGCACAAACCTAGGATCTTTAATTAATTCATTGTGGCAAGTAGCAGAGTGTGTCTTCTTTCCAAATGTTTTTGATATAGCTTCAGTAACTTCTTTGAAATGCATCGGAGAACCATGGCGTCTCATTACAAGAAAAGCATAATCTTTTACTCCTCTTGTGCTTACATTTTGAGAGCTAGCCTTACCCCACTCACCAAGTGGATTCTTAGAAACTTTTTTAGATATTGAAAGCCATCTTTTAGCTATCTCTTCATCTCTATACTTATCAGAAACTTCTTTCATATGCTCAAAGAATCTTTTTATCATTTCACTTTCAGGTATCAAATCTTCATCTTTTAAACCAGCGTATAATTTCTTTAATGAATCATGCACCTTTTCAGCCATTTCATCATCCACACTCCAACGAGTCTTGAAGTGGTCATCTTCTCTGTGTTTTTTAAAAGAATCTCCCAAGACTAGATAAAAATGTATATGATTCTGTATACTTTTATCTTTGGAAATGTGATTTAATAAATCATTTTCAGTGACAACTGAACCTAAAGAATGTATCAATTGTTTTAATTCTTCAAAAAATACCTGTTCTGTCTTATAGACATCAGATTTTTTAATCAAGTTAATAGCAGATTCTTCTATCTGCCTTACTCTTTCTCTTGTTATATTGTATTTTTTACCAATCTCTTCTAGAGTTTTTCTTTCTATGTCTTTTGCATCCAAACCAAATCTATTTGTTATGACATCAGAAGCTCTATCTTGTAGACGAGAAATAAGCTTTTTGGTTACTTGTTTTGGTTTAAAAGATATTGTTGACATATTTTAAAAAAAATTATTATTTGATTCTTTGTAATTTTACTTAATTTTATAAATTGTGTCAAAGCAAAATAAAAGTTAATTCCTTTTAGCTTTTACACGATCAAGTTCTGTTAAATATTTTTTTCTGAGTCTTACTGATTTTGGGGTTATTTCTAGATATTCATCTATACCCATCACCTCAAGACCTCTTTCGATGCTTAAAATGAAAGCTGGTTTTAATACTATCGCATCATCTGTCCCAGAAGCTCTCATGTTGGTGAGCTGTTTACCTTTTATTGGGTTTACAGACATTTCATCTCCTTTCAAGACATTTCCAATGACCATACCTTCGTAAACCTCTGTACCATGCTCGACATATAGTATACCACGTTCTTGTAAATTTGCAAGGGCAAAGGCTACAGCCTTACCAGCAATCATTGATGTCATAGATCCGTACTCCCTTTTCTTTATTTCTCCAGCATATTCTCTAAAACCAACAAATCTAGAGGACATTATACCTTCGCCTTTTGTATCTATAATAAATTCACCTCTATACCCCAATAATCCACGAGTAGGTATCTCAAATATGACCCTAGCGATGCCTTCTTTTTCCTGCATATCTTTCATAAGGCCCTTTCTTTTACCAATTTTTTCAATGACAGTACCAGAAAACTCCATAGGCACATCTACGACAAGTTCTTCATAAGGTTCTTTCTTTATTCCATCTTCTTCTTTTACTATGACTTCTGGCTGAGAGACTTGCATTTCAAAACCTTCTCTTCGCATATTTTCCAACAAGACAGCTAAGTGTAATTCACCTCTTCCGTAAACTTTAAAAAAACTAGGACCAGACTTGTCTCCTTGATCTGGAGAAAAATCTACCTTGAGCCCTACATTTATTTCTAGCTCTTTTTCAAGCCTTTCTTTTATTTGTCTGGATGTGACAAATTTACCTTCGCGCCCAGCAAAAGGTGAATCGTTTACTAAAAAGTTTAGAGAAAGTGTCGGTTCGTCTATAGCAATATGAGGTAATGCTTCAGTATTTGAATCTTCACAAATAGTCTCACCTATATAAATGTCTGGTATACCAGCAATAAGAACAATATCTCCAGAAGTAGCAGAATCTGTTTCTTTTCTGTTTATACCTTCAAATGTAAAAACTTTTGTAAGCTTCCCGTTTCTTGTGCCATTTTCTCCTTTTACAAAAACTTGGCTACCTACTCGAACAACACCAGAATAAATTCTAGCTACTGCCATTCTTCCTAAGAAATTATCGTATCCTAAATTAAAAACTTGAGCAGACATTTTACCTTCTTCATTCTTGCTTGCTACAGGTACTTTTTCCAAAATAAGATCAAGAAGAGGAGAAAGATCTTTTGAATCATCTCCTAATTTCCTAAAAGCTTTTCCTTCTCTTCCTATTGCATATATTGTTTCAAAATTTGCTTGATCTTCATTTGCCCCAAGTTCAAAAAAGAGCTCTAGTACTTCTTCGTGTACTCTGTGAGCATCAGCTGCAGGTTTATCTATTTTATTTATAACAACAATAGGCTTTAAACCTAATTCTAAAGACTTCTTTAATACAAAACGAGTTTGAGGCATAGGCCCTTCTACTGCATCTACAAGCAGAAGCACAGAATCAATAGCTCTTAAAACGCGTTCTACTTCAGAACCAAAGTCTGCGTGCCCAGGAGTGTCTACGATGTTTATTTTAGTATCTTTGTATGTTATGGATGTATTTTTTGAATATATGGTAATACCACGCTCTTTTTCAATAGCATTTGAATCCATAGATGAACTATCGTCTTTAAACCCACCATTCTGCTTCATCAAAGCATCAGTAAGAGTAGTCTTACCGTGGTCAACGTGAGCTATTATTGCTATGTTTCTTATATCCATAAATTTTTAAACAAAAAAACCTCCAGAGAGATTTCTTAAACATTTAAATAATAACATAAAACTATAAATAATGCAAAAGATGCAAAAAAAAGTTTTTTATGTTATTTTATATATGGTTCTTTTTGATATGCGTCGGTGGTAGAGTGGTCAATTACAACAGACTGTAAATCTGTCGCCCTTTGGGCTACGTTGGTTCGAATCCAACCCGGCGCACAAAGTTTAATGCTTGTGTTTAAATTCTTCTAAAGAGTTGTTTTCTTTTTCCAAAATTTCTTTTGACACCTCATCTTTTGATTTTGGTATCAACATATATGTAGCTATGAGTGTGGTCACAGGTACAGCTAAAATAAGACCTATACTCCCTATTAAAATTCTTATTATTTCTGTGGCAAAAATCTCTCTGTTTATAAGAAGAAGAAATGATTCTGTATTTATAGAATAAAACAAAAGAAGCAGTGGTAAAGATGCTCCCACATAAGCTATTGCCAAAGTGTCTACAAGTGCCCCTATGTGCTCTTTACCAATTCGTATCGCTCTTTTATATATATCAAACCTTTTTATATGAGGTGCTATTTTGTGTAATTCTTCAACTGCAACTGACTGAGCTATGGATGCATCATAAAGAACTCCGAGCAAACCTATCATAATAGAACCCATAAGTAGACCTATCAAATCGATACTTCCTTTTGTATTAAAATTTAAAAACACAGCCTCTTCCTCAGTAACTCCACTTAAATGACTACCGGATACAGCAAAATGAGCCATAACACCAGTAATGATCACAGTTACAATCATCCCAAATACAGCTGAAGTTGTAGTCTTATTAAAACCGTGAGTAATATAAGAACCAAGAATAATAATAATAGAAGATACTATTATACTTACCAGCAAGGGTGAATAGCCCCCTAAGATGGAAGGAAAAAGTACAAATATAATCACAAGTAAACTAAGAGCTAGACTTATAAGCCCTCTCAACCCCTGGATACCACCAAAAACTAAAACTAGTATAATAAATATAATTAAGAAAATTAGTAATGTAGGCAGTCGATTTGGATCGTACACATTATAAAATTCCCTACCATCTGTTTTAATGTTGTGGCTTAAATAAAAAACATCTCCTTCTTCTAACAAAATGTAATCATTCTCAAAAGAGACAATTTCTCCCTTATCTTCACCTTCTAAAATCTCAACTTTTAGTGTTTGATTTTTAAAATTAGTACCTGAGATTACATTGTCTTGATTTGTCATAGTTTCCAAAACTTTTGCTCTCAACACAAAGCTCTGATCTTGCACTATCTCAGAAGCATTCAAATTGATAGGAAGTAAAAAGAATAAAAATAATACAAATCGTAATAAGCTAACTTTGTTCATATATACAATATTACTACATAATATGATATATACACAATATACACTTGCAAGTAACTTGCATTTATATTAATATACTTTCATGGAAGAATTAATAAAAATTACCAAAAGTAAGGGGGTAAAGGCTACCCCTGCCCTTCTTTCTATACTAGAATTATTTAATAATAATAAGTTTCCACTAAATGCAGAATTTATTATTAATAATATTAATTCAAACAAAAAAGTTTTAAAGGGAATCAACGAAACAACGGTATATAGAATTCTAGACAAATTAGAGGATAAAGACATATTGCGAAGAGTAGATTTAAGAAAAGATTCTTTTTACTTTGAATTAACATATAAGCATCATCATCATATTATATGTTTAAAATGTAATACCGTTGAAGATTTTGAAAATAAAGAGGTTGAAAAGAGTATAAAGAAGATCGTCGAAAAGTCTTCTAAATTTAGAAAAATTAATGAGCATTCCTTTGAGCTTTTCGGGATATGCAGAAAGTGTAATTAGTTTATGGTAAATACAATTTTTTATAGTTTTGCTAGTGTATTGATAGTGAGTCTTATATCATTAGTTGGTGTTTTTACTTTATTTTTAAATGAAGAAAAGTTAAGAAGAAAAATTTTTATTCTTATTAGTCTCGCCATAGGAGCATTGCTTGGAGATGCTTTCATTCATATAATACCAGAAGCTTTTGAAAGCGGAATCCCAGCCACTTTAGTATCAGTTTTAGTTATTGCGGGAATACTTTTATTTTTTATAGTTGAAAAATTTCTTCATTGGCATCATCATGGAGAGGATGAAGGAAATGAACAAATTCACCCAGTGGGTAAGCTCGTTATCTTATCAGATGGAGTACACAACTTAATAGATGGTTTAATAATAGGTGCCAGTTATATGGTAAATATCCCAGTAGGAATCGCTACTACACTTGCTGTGATATTACACGAAATACCTCAAGAGATAGGTGATTTTGGAGTACTTCTTCACGCAGGATACACAAAAAAGAGAGCTCTCTGGTTAAACTTTCTGTCTGCTCTTCTTTCTATAATTGGAGTAGCTGTGGCTATATTACTTGGAAGTTTATCTGAAACTTTAATATTCTACATACTCCCCTTTGCAGCTGGAGGATTTATCTATATAGCAATAGCAGACTTAATACCAGAATTGCACAAGACAATTGGTGTGAAATATTCTATATACCAAATAATATCAGTAACAATAGGAGTACTCGCTATGCTTGCACTTGTGTTGCTAGAATAGATTAACTAACTTTGGAGTGATTTTTTTGTAACTTTTATAGAACTTTTAATTTTCCCTTTTTGGGTATCTATAAAAATTTCTTTATTTTTAACAGTCACTATAACCTTATCTCCTTTAATAACATTATTTGAAATAATGTGTGTAGCTACTGGATTTAAAATTTTATTTTGAATAAGTCTATTCAGTGGTCTTGCTCCATAATGAGGGTTGTAGCCTTCTTTTGCTAAATACTCTAGAGCTTCCTCTGTTATTTCAAAATTAATTCCTTTAGCTAAAATTCTATCTTTTACCACTTTCACTCTCAATTCTACTATCTCTTTTATAGCTTCTTCATTTAGAATATCAAATACTATTATCTCATCTATTCTATTTAAAAACTCGGGTCTGAAATAGTCCTTCAGAGCATCTGTCACTTTATCTTTGACTTGGTTGTAATCTTGTTTTGGAGAATTATTTGAGAAACCTATAGATTCCATTTTTTCTACAAACTGAGAACCTATGTTTGAAGTCAAAATTATAATTGTATTTTTAAAGTTTACCACTCTACCCTTCCCATCAGTCAGCCTTCCTTCGTCTAGTACTTGTAAGAGCATATTGAACACTTCGGGGTGAGCTTTTTCTATTTCATCGAAAAGAACCACTGCATAAGGTCTGTGCCTTACAGCCTCTGTCAACTGCCCTGACTCATCATATCCCACATAACCTGGCGGAGAGCCAATCAATTTTGAAATTGAGTGTTTTTCCATATACTCAGACATATCTACACGGATTATAGATCTTTCATCATTGAACATAAATTGCCCAAGTGCTTTTGTAAGTTCTGTTTTACCCACTCCAGTAGGACCTAAAAATATAAAAGAACCTATTGGTTTATTTGGATCAGATATCCCCGCACGAGAACGACGGATAACATTTGAAACTCTCTCAATGGCTTCATTTTGCCCTATCACTCTCTTTTGAAGTTCTGCTTCCATTTTTTCAAGCTTTTCTCTTTCTTCTTCAAGCATCTTAGTAAGAGGAATTCCTGTCCAACGAGCAACAACCTCTGCTATATCTTCAGCAGTTATTTCTTCTTTCATAATCCTCCTAGATTTTTGAAGTTTATTGAGTTTAACCAATTTGTTGTCCAACTCTTTTTTTAGAGATGGTATTTTGCCGTATCTTATCTCAGCAGCTAAAGAAAGGTCTGAGCGCATCTCAGCATTTTCTGCCTCTACTCTCATAGTCTCTAATTCTTTTTTGATAGCTCTTATTTCAGTAACAGTGCTCCTTTCGTTATTCCATTTTAATTCAAGTTCTTTTGTCTTATCAGACAAATCAGCTATCTCTTTATCTATTTCTTTTATTCTATTTTTTATTTCTTTTTCTTTTTGTTTATCAAAATCAGACGAAGAAACTTCCTTTTTTAAAGCTTCTTTTTCTATTTCTAAACGCATTGTCTTTCTGTTTGCTTCTTCTAATACTGGTGGTTTATTCTCTAAAGCTATTTTTAAAGAAGAGGAGGCCTCATCTATAAGATCTACTGCTTTATCTGGTAAAAATCTGTTTGTTATATATCGGGCTGATAAATTCACAGCTGATACAATAGCATCGTCGGTGATACGAACTCCGTGAAAAAGCTCATATTTTTCTTTTAACCCACGCAAAATAGTTATAGCATCTTCAAGCCCTGGTTCATCTATATACACAGGTTGAAATCTTCGAGCAAGAGCTGGATCTTTCTCTATGTGTTTTTGATATTCACGAAGAGTCGTAGCTCCAATAGCTCTAAGCTCACCACGAGCAAGTGCGGGCTTCAACATATTTGAAGCATCAAGGGTGCCTTCTGATCCACCAGCTCCTACTATTGTATGAATCTCATCAATAAACAAAATCACTTTCCCTTCAGCTCTTTCTATCTCTTTCATTATACTTTTTAGTCTTTCTTCAAATTCTCCACGGTACTTTGTCCCAGCGATGAGAGAGCCTAGATCAAGAGAAACAAGCTCTTTATTTTTTAAAGATTCCGGCACGCTACCTTTGGATATTCTAAGTGCAAGTCCTTCAACAACAGCTGTTTTACCAGTACCAGCTTCACCTATGAGTATAGGGTTGTTTTTTGTTCTTCTTGAAAGAATTTGCATTATTCTAGTTATTTCATTGTCTCTACCTATAACAGGGTCTAGCTTGTCTTCTTTAGCAAGCTTTGTAAGATTTCTGGTATATTTTAAAAGTGTCTTAAACTTTGAAGGAGAAGAAGCATCAGTTATGTTTTGTGTTCTTAACTCTTCTAATACTTTTAGTACTTCGTCCTTGTTTATTCTAAATCTTGCTAGAGTTTCTCGTGCCTCACCAGCTACATCAAGCATAGCTATGAATAAATGTTCCGTGGAAACAAATTCATCTTTTGTATATTCTGCTACTTTTACTGAATGCTCTATCACTTGAGCCAAGTCAGGATTCAAATAAATCTGGTAAGATGGAGATATTGTACTCCTAGTTTCTGGAGATTCTATACCTTCTAAAGCAGAGTCTGTGAGCAGTATTGTATCAACTTCTAATTTATCTAAAAGAGAATTGACGATACTCTCATCTTGTAAAAGAAGAGCTGAGAGTAAATGCAGTGATGACACATGATTCTGTCCTCTTTCAATAGCGAGTTCATGTGCTTTTTTTATTGCATCTTTTGCTTTAGTTGTAAATTTATTTAGTGGTGGCATATATTTTTATCTAAATTAAATTTATAAATACTATTCAGTGATAACTGTATCGACTTCTGTTTTTTCTTCTTTTGATAATTCAATAACTGTAAAATCTTTTTCTGGATTAACTTTTAAAACCTCTTTTTCTCCTAAAATGCTCTTGATTACATACTTTTCACCTTCTTTTGGTACTTCAACTTTTGAAGCCAAAACTACTTTGTTTTCTCCAAGAAAAAGACCTGTGCCCAACAACTTATCTTCTTTTTCTCCTTTTATATACAAAGATACTGTAAGTGGTTGTATTGCTTTTAAATCTTCCAGCAACTTTTCTTGTTCAGTCGTTAGTTTGTTATTTGAAATTGATACTGGTACTACTTTCTCTACAGTTTGCTTTACTATCCTGTTGATAGGAATCGTTACAGATTTTGGTGCTTGCTCCATAAGAGAGACTGTGGTTATGCCTGTTGCCAGAGAAGTAACGAAGGACAAAAGTATAGCCAGCAAAAGCAATTGGGTTTTATTTAACTCTTTTATATCCATTCCTAGATTATAACTTAAAACATAGTTTTTCCAAACATTACTTTGTGCCCATTTTTTGACGCACAAAATGTTCTATCTCGTAAGGGTCTGAAACACTATAGAAAGACACTTCTACTTTATCTGAACCAGAAGTGTCAAATTTTATCGAGCCTATGTGTAAAATATTTTCCAAGAAACTCTGCCCTACTTCAATATTTTGAATATTTTCATATTCTGTAAATTTTCTAGAAGTAGAGAAAAAGTGGTAAGACTTTGCAACACCAGTTTCTAAGAGATAAAATGTCTCGGCTTTTCTTAAAACTTCTCCAAACAAAAACACCAACAATCCAAAAGCTATCACTGGCCAGTAAAAAATAGCTCCTACTGCAACAAACACAATCCCCATAAAATAAAAACCTAAAAAACTTATTGGGTGAGGATGAAACTTTTTTATTACACCATGATTTAAATCCATCTTTTAATTATACCACTTATTTATTTTAGTTATAATTTCTTCTAAAGATTTTAATGTGTAGTCAATATCACTTTTCTTAGTACTTTCTCCAATTGAAAACCGAAGACCCCCTATGTCTTTTGGTAAATTTGGATTTATAGCTTTTATTACATAAGAACCCTCTTCACTACTACTTTTACAAGCACTTTTAGAAGAAGCCATAATCCTATAAGACGAAAGTTCTATTACAAGCATATCACTCTCTATGTTAGGAAAAGTTATATTTATATTGTTTGGCAATCTGTTTACCAAATCACCATTAAAAGTAATTTTATTTTTCAAAAAGAGACGATTTTCTTTTAGTCTTTTAATAAAGTAATCCCGCATTTTCAAAACTTCTTTAAACCTTCTGTCTTTGACTGTATTTTGCTTTTTCAAAGCTTGTGCAAATTTAATTATAGCTTCTACATTTTCTGTACCAGGTCTTAAACCAAACTCCTGCTCTCCCCCGCCAAACAAAGAAACTAACGGTACATTGCTTTTTTTAAAAAGTACCCCTATCCTCCCAGCATTTTGTATTTTTGCACCAGAAATAGAAAGCATATCGATACCGAGCTTTTGTGTATTCATATTTAAATAATTTACCCCTTGCACAGCATCTGTATGAAAGAAGAGATTTGGAGCAAATTTATTTTTGCAAAAATGTCTTACCATTTTGGATATTTCTTCTATGGGCTGGATTGTGCCTATTTCGTTATTAGCATACATAACAGAAATAAGTATAGTGTTTTCTTTAATTTCTTTTTTTATTTTCTTTATATCTACAATGCCATTTTCTTCTACTGGAACAACAGACAGCTCCACAAGAGAAAGTGATACCAGTTTTTTGCATATCTCTAAGACAGAAGAGTGCTCTATGTTTGTAGTTATTATATGAGGCAGTTTTGGTAAAACTTTTCCTCTTAATGCATAGACTGACCCAAAGATGGCAAGATTATTACTTTCTGTTCCTCCGCTAGTAAAAACAATTTCTTCTTCCCTTGCTCCTAATTCTTTAGCTACCATATTCCTTCCCTTATTTAAAGCATCTTTTACTTTCAGTCCCTCAGAGTGTATGGCTCCCGGATTTGGTAAAAAAGAAGCTGCGTAATCTAAGTAAATGCTCTTGTTTTTTGTTTTTAAGTTTAACTTATTCTTATTTGATTTAACCATTGAAATAGTATATATTGAAACAATATGTTTATAAAGTCTGGAAATACACCTTTACTAATTTTTTCTATCTTCACCGCACTCTACATCATAGTGACTTTTGTTTGGATTGTAAAAACAGAAAAAAGACTAGGTAGATTTTTTTTAGGTAAAAAGGCCAAAGATTTAGAAGATACCATAGAGATAATGCAAAAAGAAATGATGTCTCTAAAAGATTATCGAGAAAAAAACTCTAAGGATGTGGCTGACTTATATTCAAAAACAAAAAAGAGTATTCGTGGACTTGAAACAATAAGATTCAATCCATTTCCAGATCAAGGGAGTAACCAGAGTTTCGCAATTGGACTCTTAAATGAAGAAAACGATGGCGTGGTTATATCAAGTCTATATTCAAGAGAAAGGATGAGTGTGTTTGCCAAACCAATCAAGAAAGGAAAATCAGACTACGAACTAACAGAAGAGGAAAAAGAAGTTTTAAAAAAAGCAGAAGTTTAAAATAAATTAATGGATAAAAAAGATAAAAATTTAATAGAACGCCCTCCAGTCATCGTAGTGATGGGTCATATTGACCATGGTAAATCCACGCTTCTTGATTATATAAGAAAGACAAATGTCGTAGAAAAAGAAGCAGGTGGAATAACACAAAGGATATCTGCTTATGAGGTAGATCACAAAGATGAAAATGGGAAGGTAAAAAAAATAACATTTTTAGATACACCTGGGCACGAAGCTTTTTCTAAGATGAGAGAAAGAGGAGCAAAGGTTGCAGATATAGCGATACTTATAGTCTCTGCTGAAGATGGAGTAAAACCTCAGACTATCGAAGCTTGGAAAACAATTACAGAAAGTAATATCCCTTATTTTGTTGCAATAAATAAAATAGACAAACCTGGTGCGGACATCGAAAAGACAAAAATGGCCTTGGCTGAAAATGAGATATACCTAGAAAATTATGGAGGTAAAGTGCCTTTTGTACTAATATCTGCAAAGACAGGAGAAGGTGTGGACGAATTATTGTCTTTGATAAAATTGATGGCAGAAATGGAAGATTTTAAAGGAAGTAAAGATTCTACTGCTACTGGCTTTGTCATAGAAGCAAATATGGATCCAAAGAGAGGGATAGAAGCCTCTATTGTGATTAAAGACGGTTCATTAAAAAAAGGTATGACAGTGGTTGTGGAAGACAGTATTTGTAGTACTAGAATAATACAAAATTTTAAAGGCGAACAAATAAACGAAGCTTCATTTTCCTCCCCTATTCGTTTGATTGGTTTTAGTAAAATGCCAAAAATTGGCTCTCCGTTTGTTTCTTTTGAAAAGAAAAAAGATGCTGAAGAATTTGCAGAAAATTACAACAAAAGACAAGAAACCGCAAAAAATACAGAACGCAACATATCAGACAAAAAAATAATTCCAATAGTTTTAAAGGCTGATGTATCTGGCTCATTAGAAGCACTAGAGAAAGAAATCGGAAAAATACAAAATGATACTGCTGTATTTAAAGTTGTGATAAAAGGAGAAGGTTCAATAATGGAAAAAGACATAAAAAGCATAGCTGATGGAGAAAATGCTTTAGTTATAGGCTTCAATGTGAAAGCTGATGCTAGTACTACAGAGCTTGCATCAAGGAGAGGTATTGTTATCTCATACTTTGACATAATCTACAAAATGACGGATTGGCTAAAAGAAGAGATGGAAAACAGAAGGCCTAAAAAAGACACCTTAGAGACTATTGGTAAAGTAAAAGTGCTTAAGGCTTTCAGCAAAACCAAAGAACGCCAAATACTAGGTGGTAAAGTGATAGAAGGTAAAGTAGCAATGCAAAATAATGTAAAAATAATGCGAAGAGATTTTGAGATAGGTAAAGGTAAAGTTGTAAACTTAGAAAAAGGTAAAATGAAGGTCGGTGAAGTAGAAGAGGGTTTTGAATTTGGTATGATGATAGAATCCAAATTTGAGATAGCTCCGGGCGATGTATTAGAATCATTCTCTATAGTTCAAAAATAAAATGACCAGAAGAAACGAAAAAATAGCAGACTTAGTGAAGGAGCTTGGTGCTCAATTCATAGAAAGAGAGAACAACCGTACTTCTTTGATAACCGTCACCTCTTGCAACACCTCACCAGATTTAAAAAAAGCTACGCTTTTTATCACCGTACTACCAGAAAACAAAGAACACGATGCCTTGGAGTTTGCTAAAAGAAAAAGAGGTGAGCTTAGAGAATTCTTGAAAAAGAATATGCAAACAAAAAATGTGCCCTTTGTAGATATAATGATAGATTTAGGAGAAAAGAATAGACAGAGAATTGACGAATTATTAAGGAATGGTTAGGATTTAGTGTGTTTAAGGCCTAGTCGCCAAGTGGTAAGGCAAGAGTCTGCAAAACTCTTATACGCCGGTTCGATTCCGGCCTAGGCCTCTGGTTTTATTTTTGAAAATTTATTATAGTATTGTTTAGTTGCCCGGATGGATAAAAAACAAACTGCTTTGTTTTTTATCCGAATGAAATGAGGTGGCCGACATCTGGGCATGTTTTTGTTTACAAAATATAAAATATGAAATATATTTTATAAATTGCCCGGATGGCGGAATTGGTATACGCGCACGACTTAAAATCGTGTCTCGCAAGGGATGTGGGTTCGACCCCCACTCCGGGCACAGCACGGAAGAAATCAACTGCTTGATTTCGCGTGGGGGAAGAAAGGCTTTTCTATACCGAGTGAAACGAAGTAGAAAAGCACCTGGCTATGTAATAGCCGACCCCCACTCCGGGCACAAGAATTTTTTAATTAAAATTCTAAAAGTTAAATATTTGCGCTCATAGCTCAGCTGGTAGAGCAGCTCCCTCTTAAGGAGACGGTCGGGGGTTCGATCCCCTCTGAGCGCACAAAGCGAGTGTGTCAAACAATTAGACACCTCGCTAGTTAGCTGGAGTGGCGGAATTGGTATACGCGCTAGTCTTAGGAACTAGTGCCGCAAGGCTTGAGGGTTCGAGTCCCTCCTCCAGCACAAACATATGGGATATATTTGTGTCCCTTGACTCTAAAGACACAGGCTGGCGAGCCGAGTCGGGGTCGCGAGGTTTTTCAGCAGAAAAACACTTGTGACCGAGTCCCTCCTCCAGCACAAACAGGTTTAAATATAAGCACTTGACACTTACTACAGAGTATGCTATACTATGCATATGAGTAATAAAAACAACAACAATTTAATAACTTTTGGGGCTTTAGCTATATTGTTTACAGTTGTTTCCCTAACACCATTTTCTACAAAAGCCTATGTAACCCAAGCAGATTATAAGGTTTATGATTATGGTTACTCTGCTACAGCTAGTGGAAATGGCTCAAACTCTACAAATGCGACAAGTGGAGTTACCCCTAGCATAAGAGCAACTACACCAAAATCTGCCGAGCTAAATAGTGGAGCAAAGACTGTAACAATAAATGGTAGTGGCTTCAACAACGAATCAGTAGCTAGATTTGATGGACAAGACAGGCCTACCACTTATGTAAACAGCAATCGCCTATTGATGGACCTTTACCCAAACGATATGAAGACTCCTGGTAAACACCTCATAACTGTACTAAACCCAAACGGGAAATATTCAAACAATTCTTTCTTTGATGTTACAAATGGTTCCAATGATGGATACACTACAAACGGAAATACAACAGGTAGCGGTACAGTAGCAAAAGCGACCACAAAGCCAGCTACAGCATTTACAGGGGGTAACCTAGCCAACTTAAATTCTTCAAATTCTACTACTTCAAACAGCGACTCAAAGAATTCTTCCCTTTCTGCAAATGTAGCTTCATCAGGATTTAGCTTTATGCCAAATACATTTCTAGAATGGTTATTCCTAAGTATAATGATCTTGATAGGAGTAATACTTTTCAGAAAGTTATGGGTGACTAAAGCAGAAGAACACGCACCCCTAAAACACGCTTAATGAATTAAATATTATAAATAACTCACAAAAAGTCAGCCCTGAAGGTTGACTTTTTGTATTTTATGTGATACAATATAGGGGATAAATTGAACTTTGAAAAACAAGATTTTAGTTGTGATTCTAGCGGCTGACTCCCCTGTCGGTAATTGGAATCACAATTTAAAATCTAAATATGGACGCAACAATTCAAATCGTAACTGCCGTATTAATTATGCTTTTGGTTTTAGTGATTTCTAAATCAATCATTATACCAAAAGCAAGCACGGCTCAAGCTATCATGTTATTTGGTCGCTTTTATACAGCAATCGAAAACATTGAAGGTAAAAAGTTCAACAAGAATAGCTGGGATCTTGTTGATTTACAACCAGGAGAAACAAAAGGGTTAAATATTTACTTTTTCTTATGGCCATTTTTCAGTGTTTACACTTACGAATTTTCTTATACGAAAAGCAAGAAAATTGCGGAAGTAGATGATGATGACATGGTGGCATGGAAAAACGAATCTTCTGGGGAATGTATTGTAGTAAGAAAAGGAATTTCAAACCATGTAAAATTTCGTGTGGAATACCCAAGTGTAACAGCAAGACTCGACACTAGAGAACTTGCTAGTATTAACTTGATAACAACCCATGTTATTGAAATGGTAAACATTGTAAACATGCTTTTCAAAGTAGATAACTGGTTTGTTGCAACAATGTCCAAAATTGATGCAACATTAAAAGGACTAGTTTCAAAGAAAAACCTTCTCTTATTAAATAGGTTTTCTTCTGAGGATAAGGGGAAATTTTCAGCAAAGATGCTTGCAGCGAACCACGATGAACCTGACCAATCTACTGGTGAAGTAATTCCTGGACTCAACCAATATGGAATAAAACTTTTCCAAAGTGCTTACCGTGACTTTGAACCAGCAGACGATTCAACACGCAAACTTACTGCCGCACATCTAAATGTCTCAGTTTTTAAAGCCGAAGGTGAAGCCAATCTTGCAAAACAGAAAGGCGACACAGAAGCATTTATTTTAAGAACAGATGCAGAGATAAAACAAGAAAGGAAACGCAGAATCCAAATAGGAGTGGCAAAAGAAATAACTCCTGGTGGCCAACTTGAACTTGTACCAGAAGCAGACATAAAGGTTGTAGCGGATGCGGTTAAAGAACTATCCAAAACAACTGGAACTCTTGTTTTAGGAGAAGGAACAACTCAAATGTTAAACATCAAAAAATAACAATGTAATGAGTGAAAAAGGATTTGAGTATTGGCCATTTATTTTGACCATACTTATAGGTTTAATTATTTACCTGTACTCCAATGGTAAAATAAACCTAAAAAAATTCAAAATGTCTGGTTCAGTTGGTAATGTAAAAAATATACCAATCACACCAGTACTTTGGGTGATTTCTGGACTAATGATAATTTTCTGGCTTATACCAGAAGTTTTCCCAAATTCTTGGGATAAGTTTAGAAATTCATCTATGTTTTTGCCAACAATATTAATATTGGCAATACTTCTGTTTCTTAAGTTCGTAAAATACAACGGAACTGCGGGAATAGTAGCATTACTTATAATAATTTTTGTTGTATGGAAATTCGGAGGTTGTTCCTCCAACGCTCCTGCCGGCGAGACGGACAAGATAAACTTCCGTCTATATTTCAAGGACGGTAGTTACGGGGTTTATCAAACCCCATGCACATTAAATCTCGTAAAGGGATTTAATATTGAATCAGATGGAGACATCTGGTTCACGGTCCCCGGCGTATCCGGGGTGCAACACCACCAGCCTGGTGTTGCAAAAACCATACCAGCCCCTAGCTACAATGGGGACCCAAGTACTTTACTTTACAAGTTTTATAGCAAAGAGCCTTAAAACTTAGGCGGGAAAGATGCTGAATCCGCCCAGCACGCAAGGATACGCGAAGTTATCCAAAAAAAACGCTACTGCCTTAGGGTATAGGGCGTTTTTTATTTTGATAATTTTAAAAACTAGAGTTGTAAAACAGTTTCAGAAATAAGCTGTGCTATAGCCCAAGAGCCTAATAGTATGGCTGCACCTAATACAGTATATATAAATGCATTTTTAGCAGTCTTTAGCTTTTCACTATTACCTCTAGCAAACACAAACAGGAATCCTGAATACACAAGCATAAGAGCTATGATAGGCATACCTATTTTTATAATTCCTTCAAGAAGAGTTTTTATAAGTTCTATTACATTGTCAGCTTGTATAGGATTTTGTAGAGTACCACTAGTAGGTGTTTCTACAACAGGATCTGGTACTGTAGTTTGCCCAAAGGAGATAACAGGTAAAGCAAAAATAAACACAAAAACAAAAACAGATAAAATTCCTGCCAAATATTTTTTATTCAAAATTTTCATCATTTATTAAGTATATCGTTTTTTACACAAGAAACACAAGACCCCGCCCCGATGTACATCGGGGCGGGGTCTTTTTTGTCTAATTTATCTTTTTTAATTCTCTATAGCTGGATAACTCGGATTGTAATCATTGAGCTCTACAGTGCCATTTTTTGGATCTATGCCATCTATCTCAAGAGTGTTTAGTACTATCTTTAATATTCCCCAAATAGAAAACATTATAGTGAGCCCTACAATCCCCCATATCATATGCTGCTTACCAGTCACTTTCCTCTCTTCTACAGTAGGGTTTGAGATAAACTCATACATACCATACAAGAAATATACAAGCGCAAGCGCAAAAAGTAGATATATGAGAGGATTTATGATTACCCTATTCACATTGTGAATAAATGTATCCACATCAGCATAAGCAGTATTTACAAAGAATAAATCGAAAATCATTGTACTATTATGGGCAGTCTACTCCTGCTGCTTCAATACAAGGTACTGAAATTGTGTTTTGATCACCGATAGCAAATGTGTTCTTCAAGATTGTAACCAATCCCCAAACTGAAGTAATAACAAGTAATCCGATAAGACCGTAGATCATAACACTTCTACCTCTTGTCTTTGCTTCTTCATCTTTTGCTATAACAAATTGGATAACACCCCAGATGAAGTAGAGTACTGCTACTACTATCAACATAGGCACTAAGGTGTTCAACCATAGACTAACTCTACAAAGCATAACTTCAACCCAAGGACCAGCACAAGTAGCTGTCTGAGCTGACACTAAGAAAGGAACAACCAATGCTCCTACTGCACCTAATTTCAAAAATGAAACTAATTTATTTTTCATAATTTTTTAAATTTAAATTTTAAATAATTTTTAATAATATAAACAAAAACTGCATCTCGACCTTTTTATATTTTCTTTATTATAACACAAAAATAACTAAAAATAGCCAGACTACTCTGTATCAGGCAATTGTGGTATTACTGAAGTGTCTACATCAAATGTCTCTCCTAATATAGATACCAAACCCCAAACACCTACCATCACAGTAAGACCAATGATCCCCCAAATCATAAAGCTTTTAGCTTTTTCCTTCTTTGCTTCTTCTCCACTATTTATGACATACTGGACTACTCCCCATACAAAAACAGCTAAGGCTAAGGCAAAAATTAAAGGGATTATTGACTTAGTTATCAAATTTGTTATCACACCTATCGCATCACCTAAGTCTTCGACAGCAGCAAGGGCTAGGGCTGGCAAAGACGCTACACTTATTACACTTAAAAATTTTATTAAGTTTAAATTGTTTTGTTTATTATTCATAATAAATATATTATAGCTTAGTTTAAAAATGAGTCCAATCCCCTGTATACCCAGCAATAGAAAGTACGGTGTTAACTATCACAAAAGAAGCGGCAGCGATAATGAGTCCTATGGCTACATTCCAAAATATTTCCTTTGCATGAGTCTTTTTGTTTGCTTCTCCGCCTGAAGTAATCAAAAGGAAACCAGCATAAGCAAACATCATAGCAGAGACAGGAAGAGCAAGCTTAAATAGTAAAAAGTTTATAGTGTTATTTATAAAAGCTAAAATATCATCAAAGCCACAAGGATTTAAAATTTTTCTTGAGTCTGCCGTCTCTTTGCCATTTTCTGTTATAACCTCACCTCTATCTGTACCACAAGGCACTAAATTTGACCCGCCATTACCAAATCCAGCATCATAATTCTGTGCATATGATAAAAATGGTACTAATAAACTAAATGTTAAAAAAAATCCTAAAAATAAATTTTGTAATTTTTTCATATTTTTATCTTAATAATAAATTAAGCTTAGCAAAAGTATCAGACACAGCCCCTTCTGCTGTAAGTGTATTTGATAATACTTTTTCAACCATAGATTTCCATAAATCATTTGTATCTTTTGGAGACGGATCAAGCCAGCTTTTTGCAAATAAAGCACTTGAATAAAATACTGGCATATAAGCGTCTGCTGGTTTTGTAGCGAGTAAATCTCTTCTTGCTGGAGGTATACCCGTAGCATCAGAGAATTTTTTTGCAAAATCAGAAGTAGTCAAAGCACTAGCAGCAGCAAGTGCGGCATTTTGATTTTTTGAAAAAGAAGAAACAGCCACACCGGTCACTCTACTACCTGTAATTTTAGAGTTTGTATTCTTCATCTGAAGCATAGGAGCCACCGCTAAGTTTTGATTTGGATTTTTGTTTATCAAAGACTTCATTTCACTAGCAAAACCTATATAAAAGGCTGATTTTTCTGCTGAAAATGCATCTTTGGAATTAGGCAATGATTTATTCCAAGAATAATTTTCTTTTAAAGGGTCAGCAAAACTTGTGTAAAAGCTAAGTAATGGGGCTAAATTGTTTGACTTCTTGGTACTAGTACTATCCGCTAAATAAGTACTCGAATAATAAACCCCACTTTTTTCTACAATAATAGGATTGCCTATCTGCATAAAAAGAGTGGTTATTATGTCTTTAGCATTATTCACATTTGAAAATTGACCAAGCCCAATAGTACTTTTTATTATTTGTTTTTCACTATCTTTTTTAGTTAGAGAAGGTACCATAGCCACTAAGTCATCCCAATACACAGGAGGATAGACTATGTCATTTGAGTCTAGAATACTTCTATTGTAATAAAGAACCAATGGATCAACTGTGATAGGAAAAGCTATGATACCCTTTGAAGTCAAAAATACCTCGCCACCTCCTGAAAATGTCTTTTTAAAAACATCAACCGGATAACTGGCATAAGGAATAGTGTATATTTTATTTATATAATTAAACGCCAGATTGTCTGGTAATAAAAATATGTCTGGCCCTTTACCAGAAGCTATAGCTTCTAAAAGTTCTTGATCGAAGGTTTCACTGTATTTTTGTACATACTTAACAGAAAAAGTACTTGATTGGTTAAACTCTTCTAGGAGAGGATTTATTATAGGACTTGCTACGGTGCCCCATAAGGTGACTGTGCCTTTAGGAGTCGTCTTATCAGACTTATTACCTAAAGGTATAACATCGGCAAATACCAATAGAGCAACTATCGCCAAAACTATAAATACCACTAAAAATATTACTTTAAAATTATCTTTCATTTGTTACTTATCTTTTATTAATATCATACCATGATGAAACAACCCTGCATCTATATCTTTTAATTTACTAAAACCTTTTTCTTCAAAAAGTTTTAAAACACGATCTTTTTCTAAATATTTAAAAAATTTATTTGAAACATCGTTAGTCAAAATAGTATTTGGCTTTTTGTCTACAAAAAGTACCTTGCCTCCCTTTTTTAAAATTCTGGAAAGCTCGTTTATAAAGTTTATCTTGTCTTCAATTTGAAAAAAAATATTTGAAGCAATAGCAGCATCTAAAATTTCATCTTTTAATTTTGTCCCTCTTTTTTTCTCGACATCTCCCCAAAGGCACTCAATGTTTTCCAACTTTAATTCTTTAACTTTGTCAAAAATAGTTCTTAGAAAATCTCTTTCAATATCAATAGCATAAACCTTACCAAAAGATACGATTTGCCCTGCTGGGATAGTATAAAAACCAGTCCCGGCACCAAGATCAGCGATAACCATATTTTCTCTAAGATCAAAGATTTTTAAATTTTTTACTGGATCAGTAAACATATAAATTATTATACCAAAGAAAGAACGAAAACTTAGATCCTACATACAAGTAATAGAAGCTATACCATCTCCCCCTCTCAAACGCATCACTGTCACTCCTTGTGTTTGTCTACCTAAAGAAGGAATATCTTTTAGTGCAGTCCTTATAACTTGTCCTTTTTTAGACATTGCTATTAGCTCTTCTTGTTCTGCTGTCAAAACTCGAGCCACTATTAGCTTACCTGTCTTTGTTGTGACCTTAGCTGTTTTTATACCAGAACCTCCTCTTTTTTGTACTTTATACTCTTTTAGAGAAGTTTTCTTACCGAATCCATTTGCGCTCATAGTAAGGAATACGCCATCTTTTTTATCTTTCTTTATAACATCAACACTTATAACTTCATCTGATTTACCGAGTTTTATAGCCCTTACTCCTCCAGCTGTCCTACCCATCTCTCTTATATCACTTTCCTTAAAACGAATTGATTGCCCTTGACCTGTAGCTATCATAATCTCATCACCCTTACTTGTAAGAAGCGCTGATACAAGACTATCCCCTTTGTCTAGCTTGATAGCTATAATTCCACTCCTTCGTACATCTTTAAAACTAGCACTAGACATTTTTTTAGCAGTCCCAGCTAGAGTGATAAGCATTAAAGACTCCCCTCCTTTACTTTCATCTTTTGGAATGGGTAATATGGATGTGACAAATTCATCGCTAGCTAAAGAAAGGAAGTTCATTATTGACTTACCTTTTGTAGCACGACGACCCTCTGGTATGTCATACATTTTTATGTTGTATGCCTTACCTAAGTTGGTAAAGAACAATAAATCATTGTGTGTTGAACCAGAGATAAGCATAGTTACAAAATCTTCTTCTTTTGTCTCTAAATCAACTACACCTACACCTCCTCTTTTTTGAGAATGGTATTCTGAAGGGTCTGTGCGTTTTACATACCCACCAGAAGTAAATACGAGGACAGTTTCTTTGTCTGGAATTAAATCTTCGTCAGATATTTCTTTAACTCCTCCTTTAACTATCTTTGTTTTTCTTTCATCATTGTATTTATCTTTTATCTCGGATAACTCTTTGCCGACAACTGTCAAAATCTTTTTAGGGCTAGCCAATAATTCTTTTAGCTCTTTAATTAATTGTTGTTTTTCTTTAAGCTCTTCTTCGATTAGTTTTCTTTCCAAGCCAGCAAGCTTTTGCAATTTCATTTCCAAAATAGCGACAGCTTGTAATTCAGAGAATTTAAATTCTTTCATTAAAGCAAGCTTTGCAGTAGCACCATCTTTAGAAGCTCTTATTGTTTTTATTACTTTATCTATAAAATCAAGTGCCTTTTTTAAACCTAATAAAATATGCTCTCTCTCTTCTGCTTTTTTCAAATCATACAAACTTCTTCTTTTTACTATTTCTTTTCTGTGTTCAATAAATAAAGAAAGAATAGTCTTTAAAGACAATGTCTGTGGTACACCGTCCACAAGTGCGACTATGTTGAAATTGAAATTTGATTCTAATTGAGTGTTTTTATAGATGTAATTTAAAACTTTTTCTGGATATGCTCCGCTTTTTAAATCAATAACTATTCTTATGTCTTTAGTAGATTCATCTCTCAATCCTTTTATGCCGTCAATCTTCTTCTCCTGAACTAATTCAGCTATAGACATAATAAGATTTGATTTATTGACTCTATAAGGAATGGAGGTGATAACTATTTGGAAATTACCACTCTTTTGCTCTATTATTTCCGCTTCTCCTCTGCAAACTACTCCACCTCTACCAGAGGAATAAGCGTGCACCATATCTTTTGCTCCATAGGCAATACCACCTGTTGGAAAATCAGGGCCTTTAATGAATTGCATCAGGTCTTCGGTAGTAGCGTCTTTATTTTCAATTAAATAATTTGTGGCATCTATCACTTCTCCTAAATTGTGTGGCGGGATATTTGTAGCCATTCCAACAGCAATACCTAGAGTACCGTTTAACAAAAGTGCTGGGACACTAGCTGGCAACACTGTCGGCTCTTTCCTTGTTTGGTCATAGTTTGGACGAAAGTCTACTGTATCTTTTTCTAAATCTTTTAACAATTCAGATGATATCTTTGACATTTTAGCCTCTGTATAACGCATCGCAGCAGCATTGTCTCCGTCTATAGAACCAAAGTTACCCTGACCTAAAATAAAAGGATAACGATAAGAAAAATCTTGAGCCATTCCAACCATAGAATCATAAACAGCGACATCTCCATGTGGATGATACTTTCCTAAAACATCTCCCACAACCGCAGCAGATTTACGAAAACGAGCAGAAGAAGTAAGACCCATTTCGTGCATAGCAAAAAGGATTCTTCGGTGAACAGGTTTCAATCCATCTCTTACATCCGGTAATGCACGAGAAGTAATAACTGACATAGCATAAGCAAGATAAGATTCTTGCATCTCTTTTATAATATCTACAGGTAAAATTGCATCTCTTCCGGGGATATTTTCTATTGTGTCTTCTTTTGTTTTAGAATTTTTTGACATATTATTGTTCTACTTCTTTGTCGCTACTACCAATAGCGCCTTCGTAACTATCTACTAAATTATCTTTTAAGATTGAAAATGGCTCTAAATCATCTTTTACTTTTATTTTAGTTTCTTTTGTTATTAAAGTCTTACTCAAAGAAAATATCCATAAAATGACTATCAATATACCGAAAACAAAAGTAAGTATGTGAAGTATATGCCTCCTCTCTTCCTCGCTTCTATTCCTTAATTTATTAATAAAATCTTTTATCCTTTGCATAACTAATTTGTTTTAAATACAACAATCTCCCCTTCTTTGCCTTCTAAATCTTTTTTCTTTAAAGTCAGTTTCTCTACAGCATCAACTTTATTTACTCCAGCTTCTTTTAAGAAAGCTTTTAAAGAAACTTCATCGTAATCCATAGGTATTATCATTTTTGGCTCGAGAGAAGAGGCAAGCTTTGCAGAAGTTTTAATATCTAAAAATTCACTACTTGTAGGTACAAATAAAATATCCGGACCATCTATCATCTCTCTAGCTTCTTTTGAGATATTGTCTTCTGTCAAAGTGCCAAGGAAGGATATATTTATACCATCTAAAGTAAAAGAATAAAGAGTATTTATGTATTCTTTCCCGGCAATCTTTGATTTAGACATAACACCTTTTATGAAAGTTTCTTTTACTTCATAGTCTCCTGGTCCTTTTATAACAAAAGGCGCTCGATCTCCGTGTGAGAGTTGTTCGACTCCATTGTAATCTGGGTGGTTGGTAGTTATAAGTGCAATATCTGCTCCGAAATGAGCTGAGTATCCAGACTTAGAACTTTTGCTAACAGGATTAAAAGCAATCACGAGCTTGCCTTGTTCTATCTTCCAAAATTGCTTACCGTAATAAGTTATTATCATATCATCTAATTATAACAAATAATGCAAAGTAAACAAATTTTAAATAATAACAGCTACTTGCTTTTTTACAGAAAAATAGTATTATGGAGTAATTAAAAGTTGGATTTAGGGTAACCCTGAAAATACTTGTTATTTGTATTTTTAGAACCTAGACCTTATATCCGCTTCAATATTAAATTGGCGGATTTTTATTTTTAAATTTATGAGTAGAACAAAAGTTAAAGAAGAAGTGAAGGCTACAACAAGCGACTTGGCTAGCGAAAACTTAGTTTTAAAGTCTGTTGCTGATAGAAGTTTAAGCAAGCCAGAAGTAGAATCTCTAGTAGAGGGTCCTGTAATTTTGGTGAAAAAATCTTCAGTATTCGTGGATTTATCTCCATTTGGTACTGGTATCATATACGGAAGAGAGTTTATCAATGCTAAAGACATCATCAAGAAGATAAATCTAGGTGATATAATCAAAGCGAAAGTTGTAGATGCAGAAAACGAAGAAGGATACATAGAGCTTTCTTTGAAAGAAGCAAAACAAGCTTTGACTTGGAGTGAAGCAGAAAAAGCTATCAAGGCAAAGACTGTAATGGAACTCGAAGTGAAAGATGCAAACAAAGGAGGCTTAATCTTAGAATGGCAAGGTCTACAAGGATTTTTGCCTGCTTCTCAACTTAAAGCAGACCATTATCCTAGAGTACTAGATTCTGATAAAGATAAAATCTTAAAAGAATTAAAGAAACTTGTTGGTCAAAAAATCGGTGTAACTATCATCTCTACACTTCCAAAAGAAGGTAAACTAATCTTTTCTGAAAAAGACAACAACCCTGAGGAAAAGAAAGAAATATTAAGTAAATACACTATCGGAGATGAATTAGACTGCACAGTAGCTGGTATTGTTGACTTTGGAGTTTTCTTAAAGCTAGAAGATGGGTTAGAAGGATTGGTACATATATCTGAACTTGATTGGGGTCTAGTTGAAGATCCTCGCTCAATGTTTAAAGTAGGCGATAAGATAAAGGCTAAGGTTATAGAAATAAAAGACGGAAAAGTATCCCTCTCTATAAAAGCCTTGAAGGAAAATCCTTGGAAAGAATTTGAAGGAAAGCTAAAGAAAGGAGACATCATCAAAGGTGTAATTATAAAATACAACAAACACGGAGCACTTGTATCCATAAAGGAAGGTGTAGCTGGACTTGTACACAACTCCACTTTTGGAACAGAAGCAAAACTAAGAGAAAAGTTGGAGCTTGGTAAGAATTACAACTTCCAAATAACTCTCTTTGAACCAAAAGAACATAAAATGACTTTGGTACACTTAGAATAAGTTTTGTATTCCGCACAAACAAAAAAACCTCCAATATTGGAGGTTTTTTTGTTTGTTGTTATTTAAATTAAGCTTCTAATTCTACTTCACCTAAATCTGATTTACCTATATTTTCCATTATCTTTAAAACTTGTGGTACATATTTAGGGACAATAGACGGAGGGTTGTAGGCTTTTAGTATTTCTTCTGTAGTCTTGTCTTCATAATGCATCTTCGTCCGAGGGTTATTGCCACCTAAATTTTTAGCGACAGTCTCTATGGCATTATCGTAAGAATTAAAACCTATCTTACAAGAACCCCAACCAAAAGGATTAAACTTTACTTTCTTACAAGCAAACTTTCCACCAGTTGACTCTCTTACAGCTATAGCAGGAAGTAATCTCCAATCTAAATCGTTCTTATTTGCTTCTTCTATCATCTTTGCACCATACCCATAAAGAGGCATCTCACGCTCTTTAAAGTAAGCATCTATCGCAGAAGCACGAACATCATCAACATTTTACTTTACTAACTTTAGATTCTAGAGCTTGATTAAGAGCCACTAGGCCTTCAGTTACAATATTCTCTTTTTGTTGTAATACGATTTTAGGGATACTGACATTATCTGTGCTATTTTGAGGCATATTCCCCAAAGAAGGCATAGATGTAGTCATTATCGGCAATAAGAGAAAAGACTCTACAAATCGTATTAATTTTTTATTTTGCATAATAGGCGGTTTTGCTCCGCAAACTTGTGACTGTATGTGCTATTTCTTCATATAAAAGTATATAAAGAAAAATAACCTGTACTTATAAGCTACTTTTGTAAAATAGTCTATAAGAAAGGTTACGCTAATAATATTAGCATAGATAGAAGGTAAAGTCAATAGTTATGCAATAAATTTATATTATGTCAAATAAAAAAACCCTTGTGAAATAAGGTTTTTTTAGCTTAATGTACTTGACAGTATCTACATAAAATTGTCTGATTGAGTATATTTTATAAGGCTTATTTAAATTCAAATAAATCATCAGCTACCTTGTACGCCTCCCCTGCTCCCATCGTAACAAAAACATCATTTGAGCCTTTAATATTTAGCTTTTTTATAAATTCTTTAGCTGACTCAAAATCCTCAAAACCAGTCACATTTGATTTATGAAGGCTTATAGCTTGTGCCAACTTCTCGCTAGACACCTCAGGATCTTTAGCTTCCCTTGCAAAGTAAATAGGTAGCAATATTAAGTCATCAGCATTATCGAAAGCATCTATAAAATCATTAAAAAGGGCTTTAGTCCTGTTGTACATATGTGGTTGAAAAACCACCACTAGCCTTTTTTCTCCTTTTGGATAAATTTCTCTTAAAGCCGAAAGAGAGGCTTTTACCTCTGTTGGATGGTGAGCGTAATCATCGTAGATAATAACACCCTCATTAGTCACTCCTCTTTTTTCCAACCTTCTCCAAGTGCCACTAAATTTACTAAGTAAATCTTTTGCTTTACTTATATCAAGCCCCAGCTGACTTACTAAAGACAGAACGCATGAGGCGTTTAGTCTATTATGTTCTCCTGGAATCAAAAGTTCTGGCACTTCCTCAAAGAAGTCCATATAGTTTAAAACTTCTCCGTTAAAATCTTTGGTTAAAAACTCTAAATTGTTTTTGTAAGGGTTGCAAATAACAGCACTTTTAGTTTTAAATATTAACTTACTGAAGGTTTCTTCTACTTCATTTAAGTCTTTATATGTATCAAAATGATCAGCTTCGATATTTGTTATGATTGTAACTTCTGGATCAAAATTTAGAAAATGTTTATTAAATTCATCAGCTTCTACTACTAATAAATCACTGCCTCCTTTTCTAAAATTTGAGCCAAAACTTTTTACAAAAGAACCTACTACTATAGTAGGATCCAAACCTAAACCTATTAAAACTTCCCCTATCATTGCAGTTGTGGTTGTCTTCCCGTGAGTTCCAGATATAGCTATGACTTTATATTTTTTAGCAAATTGTCCTAATGCTTCAAAATAAGAAAGTGCTGGTCTACCTGTATTTTTTGCTTTCTGTATTATCTCTGGACCCCTAAACAGCCACGCATCACTATACACATACAAGTCAGCAGAAGGTAACGACTCTAGGTCTTTCAATGTATAAACTTTAATTCCGAGTTCTTTTAAAGAGTCGATGGTTTTACCACTCTCTTCATCATTCACACCTTCTACTTCAATATCTAAAGATAAAGCCATTTTAGCTAAAGCAGATATACCAATGCCACCAATTCCTATAAAAAAAACCTTTTTGATTTTTGATAAATCTAGATTCATTTTATTTTATCTTTTTTATTAGTTTAACAAATAAATCATTTCTTTCATACTCATTGTTAAACATCCCAAAAGAAGCGAAGGCTGGTGAGAAAAGTATAATGTCCCCTTTTCGAGAAACTTTTACAGCTTCTTTTACAGATTCTTTTAAATCTTTTACTTTAATAACAGGCACTTTAAAATCGAACTCTAGCAATTTTTCTGTGCCTGTACCAGGCAACAATACAAGCACCTTGCAAGTAGAATTTATTTTTGTCACTAAATTATTTAAATCGAGAGTTTTATCTGAACCACCAGAAATTAATATAATATTCCTTTTTGTATTCATAGCTTCAATACCAGCAATGGTCGCTTCAGGAGTAGTGGCGTTATTATCATTAAAAACTTTTGCTCCTTTTATATTTCTAAGAAACTCCAATCTTCCTGGTAACCCTCGAAAATCTTTAACTGCTTTTTTTATTTTTGTTTCTGGAATTTTAAAAAGTCTCACCACTTCGAGGGCTGCTGCTAGATTTTCTCTCTGATACTTTCCAGGGACAATAAAATTGTACTTATTTGCTTCTTTTGGTTTAGCTACTATTAGCTTAGCCTTCAAGCCTTTAGGAATAAGCTTTTTTACTTCTGGTCTTATTATTAAGAAATCTTTTTCTGTCTGAAAATTAAAAATGTTTGCTTTATCATTAAAATAGTCTTCTAGATTATTTTTATAATAATTCATATGATCTGGCATAAAAGAAGTAAATACAGATATATGAGGAGAAATACGAGCATCACCAAATCCTTGCAACTGCCAAGAATCCAATTCACAAACCAAGATATCTCCTTTTTGTATTTTCTTTATCATTGGCAATGTAGCAACTCCTCGTACATTTCCACCTAAAAATACTTTCTTTTTTAAGAAGCTCTCATTGTTTTTTAAAACTTCATATATAATCTGCGTAGTCATAGATTTTCCTCTAGTACCAGTAACTCCTACCAGTACAACCTCTGGAGAACTTTTACATAATAAAGAAACATCCATTTCTATCTGAGCCCCTGTCTTTTTTGCTTCTTCTATATACACAGAATCTTTTGGAACTCCAGCCATTTTCATAACAATGTCTCTGTTTCTAAAATCTTCCAGTTTGTGCTCACCTAGTGTGTATTTAATGTTTGGAAATTTAGAAAGTGCTTGTATTGAAGTGGCCAACTGTTCTTTTGTTTTTAAGTCAGTCACAATCAAATTAGCACCACACTCTGCTAAGAACTTGGTATACCCAAGCCCCCGCCCGAGAAGGCCAAGCCCCATAATAGTTATTTTTTTATTTTTGAAAAGATTCTTATAGTTTTTCATTTTTAAAAAAGTTTCTTATATTCTTCCATATCATTAAAATTGTGTCTAATGCCTTTTATTTCTTGATACTTCTCATGTCCCTTACCAGCACAAATAATAATATCCCCAACTGAAGCTACCTTTACTGATTCTAGTATAGCCTCTTTTCTGTCTACTACAACTTTTACTTTTTCTAAATCATTCATCGATAAGTCTGTCTTCATCTCTTCTATTATTTTTATTGGGTCTTCACTTCTAGGATTGTCTGAGGTGAAAATTGAAAAATCAGATAATTTAACTCCTATCTTACCCATAACCCTTCTTTTCATAGGATCTCTGTCCCCTCCACAACCAAATACAGAAATAAGTTTACTTTCTTTATTTTTTATATCTCTAGCTGTTATTAATACTTTCTCTAGAGCATCTGGAGTATGGGCATAGTCCACGATAATCATAATTCCATTTTTTATAAAGAAATCAAAACGCCCTTCTGGTGGTGTTATACTTTGTAAAAGTATACCTACCTTATCCATATCAAAACCAAGAAGTTTACAAGTACTCCAAACAGAGAGCATATTATAAGCATTAAATTTTCCTAATAACTTCGAATACACACTAACTCCATTAAAAGAAGCCTTTATGCCAGAAAAACTCAACTCTAAAATATCTCCATGGAAATCTTCTCCACCGTTAAATCCATAAGAATACTTCTTGGCTTTTATATTATCTAGCACAAGTGAGCCATGCTCGTCGTCAGTATTTGAAAGAGCAAAAGAATCTTCCTTTAACATTTTAAAAAGTTTTTTCTTTGCTTCAAAGTAATTTTTTACACTCTTATGATAATCTAAATGATCGTGAGTTAAATTTGTAAAAATTGCTCCAGTAAAATTTACTCCTTTTACTCTACCCTGATCTAGTGCGTGAGAAGATACTTCCATAAAAACATACTCACAACCGGCATCAAGCATCTCTCTAAAAAGTTTGGTGAGAGAAATAGAATCTGGTGTAGTGTGGGTAGATTCCCTTTTTTCTTTTAAGATAATGTTGCCAGCTGTACCTATCAATCCTGATTTGTGGCCTAGCTCAGTTGCTATTTTATACAGTAGTGTAGCTGTTGTAGTCTTACCGTTTGTGCCAGTCACCCCTATAATCTTCAGCTTTTTTGAAGGATTGCCATAGTAATACATAGCAAAGAAAGACTTTAGTCTCCAAATAAGTGTTTTTATTTTTTTATAAACTCTTTGCATTAGAATTTATTATACCAATTTTTCTGACTTTATAGATAAACACAAGTCCCGCACAAAACACAATAAGTGCTCCAAAAATAATTGGTACATAAGAAGCTGTAAAGGCTGCTATTGCACCTGCAAGAAGCGGAGGTAAGGATTGTCCTAAAGAAGATACAGAAGAGCTTATGCCAAGCACTTCTCCTCTTACTTTTTCATCAGTCCTTTTAGTTAAAAGAGACGCAAAATTTGCTTGTTGAATTCCATTTGGGATCGAAGCTATAGGTACTATAATAAGCAGAACCCAAGCTACATTAGGTATAAGATATAATAATATACCCAAGGCACTAGCTATGTAAGCGACACCTAATAAATCAACCTCTTTAAACTTTGCAGATATTCTCCTTACTATAAATACCTGCGTGATTATTATCCAAATACCTACATAGGCGAAAAAATTTCCTATATCTGCTGAAGAAAAAGAAAACTTATTTGTCAGATAAACATTAAAAAATGAAGTAAAGAAAGAAAAACCAGCATTAAATAGAAAAGAAACCACAAACAACATTCTCACATCACCAAAGTTTTTTGCATTAGCAATATTTTTCAAAGAAGAGAAGAAGTTTATTTCTCTATGTAAGTACTTTTCTTTTATACTTTCTTTAAAGAAGAATTTAATGATAATTACATTAAACAGTGCCAATAAACCAGAAAATAAAAATGGAGTTGAGGCAGAGAAATATGAAGATATATCACTACTTGAAAGTATACCCCCTATAAATGGCCCGAAGATAAAACCTAGCCCAAAAGCTGCTCCAATACTGCCAAAAACTTTTGTCCTATCTTCTGGTTTTGTTATATCTGCTATAACAGCTTGGGCTACGGATACATTTCCACTTGTAATTCCATCAATGAATCTAGAGATAAAAAGAAGTGGTATATTTTTTGTAATTATTGCATAAGCAAAAACAAAGTAAGAAATAGAAGTACCTAAAATAGATACAAGTAATACTGGTTTTCTACCATACTTATCAGAAAGAGCTCCTAATACAGGTGAGGCAAAAAAGCTTGCTATAGGGTAACTAGCCACCAAAAAACCAAGCAAAAGTAACCCAAGCTTTACTTGAGAAGGATCCAATAGATAGTATGGCGAGGTAGGCTCACCCAATAATTGCGGTATGACTGGTATTAAAATACCGACCCCCAGCATATCTATAAATATTATCAAAAACATAAACCATACTCTCTTGGTCATAAGAATTTCATTCTATCATATAAATGTATTTTTATAATCTATTTACTATGGTTCTTTCTATGTTCTTTTTTTATTTTCCAATACACAGTATCACCGCCCCCTCTAGTGGCATCACGCATCATTTTAGCTGGGTATTTTTTCTTTGCTTGAGAAAGTTTGTTTAAAATTACTTTTTCAGTATTAATACCAAGCGTTGTAGACAACATAATTGAGTAAATAAGTACATCTGCTAATTCTTTCTTTATTTCTACCATCTTTTCTTTATTATTTTTTACTTCCTCAAGAGATAAATTATCCCACTGGAAAAGCTCCAGAAGTTCAGCTCCTTCAATCATAATAGATTTTGCTAAATCAACCGGCATTGACTTATCCCAATTCCTTTCTTTTAGATATTTATATATTTTTTCTTCTAGATTTTTCATTATTTACCGTGGCACTTTTTGTACTTTTTACCACTTCCACAAGGACAAGGATCATTCCTTCCAATATCTTCTTTTATATCTTTTGTATCTGAAAATTCTGTAGGTTCTGTGTGGCTTACTAATATTGTATCTTTGGGAACATCATTCTCAACTGAGATTTTTATGTTTTCAGTATTTATATTACCTATCAAAGATAGCACTTGATCTTTAAATACCTCCTCCATCTCTTTAAACATAGCCAGCCCCTCTTTTTTGTATTCTACAATAGGCTCGCGTTGTCCGTATGCACGCAAGTTTACCGAACTTCTAAGGTAATCCATAGCTTCTAAATGCTCCATCCAAAGAGCATCAGTAGTATAAAGAGCTATTCTTCTTACTGTTTCAAAGAAGTTGTCATCGCCGAGTTTTTGTTTTTTATCATTTACTATTTCTCTTTTGTCTTCTCTTTCAGAGAGTACACTTTCCAACAAAGCTTCAATTTCTTCTTTTTTAGAAAAAAGCATTTTTTGTCTTCTTTCGTAAATAACTTTTCTTTGATGATTCATCACATCGTCGTACTCTAAAGTATTTTTACGAGAATCAAAATGAAAACCTTCTATTTTAGTCTGGGCACTTTCGAGAGCTCTACCTATAAAACCATTCTCTATAGGCTGATCTTCGGGTATACCAAAATGCCCCATCATGCCTTTGATTCTATCTGAACCGAATATACGCATCAAATCATCTTCAAGTGAAACATAAAATTGTGTCTCTCCAGGGTCCCCTTGTCTACCAGATCTACCTCGAAGCTGATTATCTATGCGACGAGCCTCATGACGCTCTGTACCCAAGACAAATAAACCTCCAGCATTTTTTACAAATTCATACTCTTCTTTTACTATCGGGTTTCCTCCAAGCTTAATATCGATACCACGACCAGCCATATTTGTAGCTATAGTCACAGCTCCTCTTTTACCAGCCTGAGCTATTATTTCTCCTTCTTTTTCATGATTCTTTGCATTGAGTATAGTATGGGGTACTCCTTCTTGTTTTAAGTAGACAGAAAGCAATTCATTTTTCTCTATAGATATAGTACCTATAAGCACTGGTTGACCTTTTGAGTGCAATTCTTTCACCTTTTTAGCGATAGCTTGAAACTTTCCTTTTTCTGTTTGGAAAATAGAATCATTGTGATCGATACGAGAGATGGGTCTATTTGTGGGTATCACTATCACATCTAGCCCATATACTTTCAAAAATTCCTCTGCTGAAGTTTCTGCTGTTCCTGTCATACCAGATATCTTTTTATAAAATCTAAAGTAGTTTTGAAATGTTATAGAACCAGAAGAACGAGTTTCTTTTTCTATCTTTACTCCTTCTTTTGCTTCTATAGCTTGGTGTATACCTTCACTCCAACGCCTTCCAGGCTGAAATCTTCCAGTAAAAGGGTCCACTATCACTACTTGCCCCTCTTTTACGACATAATCCTTATCTTTTTCAAAAACGGCTTGGGCTTTTACTGCTGTTTCTAAATGATGCACATATTTTATACCCTTTTCGGTATATATATTTTCTACACCCAACAGATTCTCTGCTTTGCTTATTCCTTCATCTGTCAATGATATAGCTTTTAGTTTTTCATCAACAGCATAATCAACATCTTTTTTTAGTTGTTTTGCTATCTGATAAAACTTTATATAAAAATCTTCTGAATCTCCAGATTGAGATGAGATAATAAGTGGAGTTCTGGCTTCATCTATTAGAATAGAGTCTACTTCGTCAACAATAGCAAAGTTGTGCCCCCTCTGTACAAGCTGAGATGTAGAATTAGCTAAATTATCTCTCAAATAATCAAAACCATATTCGTGATTTGTACCATAAGTAATATCTGCAAGGTAAGCTTCTTTTCTAGAAACTGGTTTTAGGAAATCATAAACTATTTTATATTCGCCTACTTTGTCTCTCACTACATCTTCTTCATTGTTTTCTTCTTTTGATAAATGTTTTGAGTCGTATAAGTACGAAACATTATTTCCGTTGATTACACCGACACTTAGTCCGAGAAAGTTGTATACCTGCCCCATAAGCACAGCATCGCGACGAGCAAGATAATCATTTACTGTTACAATGTGCACACCTTTGCCAGATAGTGCATTCAAATAGGCTGGAAGAGTGGCAACTAAAGTCTTACCCTCACCTGTTTTCATTTCTGCTATTTTTCCAAAATGAAGAGCAAGACCTCCTACAAGTTGTACATCATAATGTCTTTCACCTAGGTTTCTCTTCCCAGCTTCTCTTACTAATGCAAAAGCTTCTGGCAGTATCTGATCGAGTGTTTCTCCTTTTGATAATCTATCTTTAAATTCTTGAGTCTTTTTTGGAAAATCTTCATCTTTTAATACTGAAATGGCTGATTCGAGTTGATTTATCTTATCTATTAAAGGCTTATTTTGGGATATAAACTTTGTACTTATATCTCCGAATATTTTATCTAAAAATCCCATAGACAGGTATTATAACATAAAAAACAAAAAAATTCCGACTTTCGTTGGAATTTTTTTGTAAGTGAGAAAAGGTAAGATTATTTCTTTCCTTTCTTAGCCTTTGCCTTAGCTTTTGGCTTTGCCTTAGCTTTTGCTGCTTTCTTTTTTGCTGCCATAATATTTTTCGCTTATTTATTTTTGTAAAAAACAAATAAGACTTAAAAATTAAATTGCTAATTGATTTACAATAAGCGACCTTTGAAAAATATTTCAAAAAATATTTTTCAAAAAAATTATTGTAAAGAACTAATTTAATTATCTCGCATCTAAAAATTAAAAACAATATTTTTTTTATAAAACTGTGGATAACTACCAAAGTTTTTTTCTGAAAGAAAATAAAACTTTGAGCATCCCGTACTAAATTCTTGATTAGAAAAAATAAAATAAAAAAATATTTGAAAGCACAACGAAGATAATCGAAAAAGAATATTTTAGAATTTAGTTTAGGATAAAACCAAAAAAGTATCATCAACTAAGATGATACTTTTTAAAAAATTATTTCCATTTGAAGCGGGTGATGGCGAAACTCCAACATATGTGCCTATGTGAGTGCGACCACCCGCTACAAATAAAAACAATCAGTTAGATAACATTATAAACAATAATTACTTTTCTCGCAAAGTATTATTAATAATATTTTCTACTAGATTATGTTCAAGAATCCCTAACTCTTTACAAGACAAAAAAAGGCTAGACTCTGCTGATAAATCAGGGATCAGATTTATAGAATTTAAAAAGAGGCCTCTTCTTGGGTGTAGTGTAAATTCTGAATGTAAATAATTTTTCAATCCAAGATTTTTAAACAAGTGTTTTACCTTTTCGAAAATATTTTCTTTTTCTTCTTTAGAAAACTTCGAATCATAAACACAAATAAAAGACCCTTTTTGTTCTAAAATCTCATAAGGTAATAAATGATAAAACTCTTGATTTCTAAAATTATTAAGAGTGTGTAAACCAATCTTTCTACCTTCTATTAATTCTTCTACTAAAATACTTTTATTATGAAGAACTCCATCACGAATAGAGTCTATTAATTCACCAAAAGTTTTTGCTACATGGATACCCATATCTTCATCGTTAGTAAAAGCTTTAACAAGCCATGGTGCACCAAACTTCTGATGTACTTCTTTTGCTTTTCTTACTACAAAATAGTCTAACTCTCCATCAATATCTTTTTGATAAGAAGAAATTAGAAAAGAGTTTGGGACTTGTATATTTACGGTACTCATATATTCTCGCAATATGTCCTTACTACTACCCAATACAGTATTAAAGTGAGAAATTTTATATATAGGTATGTGTGTTTGAGAAAGTTCTTGAGAACAAGCCGGTATGGTCGTATCCCAAATCAAATCAACTTTATGTAATAAATCTAGCGGTTTTATAGGTAGCCCATTTAAGTGCCATACTCCACTTTTATCTATTAAAATATCTAGAGCTAAAGTTTTATTTGGCAACTTTTCTTTCAAATAAGAAATTATCTTGCCGCCTTCTTCTAAAGATTTTTTGTAGTTGTTATTTGATCCTCCTCTTATCACACCTACTTTTATTTTATTTTGTTCAAAAGATTGCACTTATAAAGTATAACACAAACAAAAAAGTCACTAATTTCTTAGTGACTTTTTTGTTTTTTGCTGTTCTATGTTTTGTTTCGTTCTACAAACTTAAGAGTCTTTCCTCTCTGTCAATATGTGTTTTAAGTCTTACATACTTAGACTATTGTGTAGTCAATTGAGCTACACAATACCGACTCAATAAGTTCAACCTCTCCGAGGTCAGATCTCAACAGAGTTGAGATGCTTTCCAACATAAATGTCAGAAGAACGGTTTTCAAATTGAATTATTCCACGACCAGCTTCCGCTAGCCGTGCCTTGTTACGACTTAGTCCCTGTCACCGAGCTTACCTTAGGCCCTACTTATGTAGAGACTTCGGGTACTCCCGGCTCCCTTGACTTGACGGGCGGTGAGTACAAGACTTGAGAACGTATTCACCGCGGTTTAGCTGACCCGCGATTACTAGCAATTCCGGCTTCATGGAGTCGAGTTGCAGACTCCAATCCGAACTGGCGCCGCTTTTAAACGATTAGCTCAAGATCACTCTGTCGCTGCGCGTTGTAACGGCGATTGTATTATGTGTGTAGCCCAGGGTATCAAGGGCCATGCTGACCTGGCGTCATCCTCTCCTTCCTCCCCCGCCACTATCCACGAAATATTTTCATGAACAAAGGCGGGGGCAGTATCGTGTGACACTTGTAACACACAACGAGGGTTGCGTTCGTTAGCCCACTTAAGGGTACAATTCAAACCACGAACTGACGACGGCCATGCAGCACCTGTCAACTAGTCTTGCGAGGGCTCTAGTTTCTTAGAGCTTTCACGTTGATTTCTAACCCTGGTAAGGTTCTTCGTTTACCATCGAATTAAACCACATAATCCACTGCTTGTGCAAGTCCCCGTCTATTCCTTTGAGTTTTAGCCTTGCGGCCGTACTTCCCAGGCGGATCTCTTAACGCGTTAGCTAAGGCTCTCAGAGGGTCGATACTCCGAAAACCGAGAGATCATCGTTTAGGGCGTGGACTACTGGGGTATCTAATCCCATTCGCTACCCACGCTTTCGTGCTTCAGTGTCAAATATGCGCCAGTGTACTGCTTTCGCTTTTGGTGTTCCCCATGATATCAACGGATTTCACCCCTACACCATGAGTTCCGTACACCCCTCGCACTTTCAAGTTCTGCCGTTTCTTTTGCTATTCCGAAGTTAAGCCCCGGGCTTTGACAAAAGACTAACAGAACAACCTACGCACCCTTTACGCCCAATAATTCCGGATAACGCTCGAGGCTCTCGTATTACCGCTCCTGCTGGCACGAGATTAGGAGCCTCTTATTCATGAGGTACCGTCAATAAACTTCTTCCCTCATAAAAGATCTTTACGTCCCAGAGGGACTTCATCAATCACGCGGCGTCGCTCCATCAGACTTGCGTCCATTGTGGAAGATTCTCGACTGCAGCCACCCGTAGGTGTATGGTCCGTGTCTCAGTACCATCGGTGGGGGTCAGGCTCTCACCTCCCCTAGACGTCATAGCCTTGGTAGTCCATTACACTACCAACTAGCTGATATCGTACAGGCCAATCCCTTAGCGAAATTCTTTACTCTTGCGAGACCATCGTGTATTAGTCCACCTTTCGGTGGATTATTCACGACTAAGGGGAATGTTCCTATATATTACTACCTCGTTCGCCACTAACTTTCAGAGAAAATTGACCTTGATATAATCTCAATCTCAATTCAAGAAAGTCCGTTCGACTTGCATGCCTTATCCACGCCGCCAGCGTTCATCCTGAGCTAGGATCAAACTCTAACTAAAAGTTAAATAGAACGAAACAAAACAAAAAACAGCAATGTCTTTATGATTTGAAATTCTAAAGTTTGACCCAAGCTCTAACAAATTATTGTTTCCTGATTTTTTATAAAACCAGGACAAAAAAATATTTAGAGACTTGCTTCCTCTGGTCGTAACACCAGAGGGTTCTCTTGCCCCGTCACTCGAGAGCGACAGGGCTCTTTGTCCAAATCTATACGGAACGCATAAATTTGGACCACCTATTGATTTGTCAAAGTAAATCAAACTAAAACGCCAATATCAAATTGATACAGACGTGTGGAGAGTATATATCAAAGGAAAATCTAAGTCAACCCCCCTTTTTATAGGCTAATAATAAAATGTCTTTTTTCATATATAAGTTATATAATATAAGTATTATGAAAATATTTAATCAAATAAAAGACAGTATAATTAGTAGTGATTTTTATAAAAAAATACCTCAAGAAATAAGTCTTCGAGTGAGCATAAAATACTTAATAAAAGCATCTTTTCTCTTTGCAGTTTTAGGATTAATTATAGTTGGAGCCTATACCCCTAAATTTATCTCTTCAATAAAAGAAAGTGCGTCTTCTTTTGTAGACAGCTATCCTGAGAATCTAGTTGTGACAGTAAAAAGCGGAAATCTTTCTATAAACCAGCCAGAACCTTTCGTAATACCATTAGATAAGAAGCTGAAAGAAGGTATATATTCTGAAAACAAAGAGGCTCAAAGTGAATACAAAGATTTAGAGAATATTTTAACAATAGACACAACAAAATCTTTTTCAATAGAAGAATTCAAAAATCTAAAAACTATGGTGTGGATTACAAAAGGAGAAATAATAGCTTTAAAAGGTAATGACGGAGAAATACAAATTTTACCACTTTCTAAACTTGGAGATGTAGAAATAAATAAAAGTTGGGTGAATGAGAAAGAAACTTTCTTCTATAAAATTCTTCCTTCTCTCGTAGTGCTAGCTTTTGTTGGGATATACTTTATGCTTTTCTTTGGAAATTTCTTTGGATCTATCTTCAGTTTATTCTTTTATGGATTAATTGTATTTTTTATGTCAAAGTTATTAAAGAAGGAACTAACTTACAAGCAGTCTTACATAATGAGTATTTATGCTATCACTCCAGTTATTTTTTTAAATAGCTTAAATCCATTTATGGAAATACCTTTTCAGTCTCTACTAAATTTACTTATAGTTATAACTATAGTTTATGTAAACTTCTTTAAAGTTAAAGAAGAAAAAATTACTACAATAGAAACTACACAGACTCCAAACACTGATACAGAAAATACTGCAAAATAAAGATTACTCCTTATAGATCTTATCTCTAATAGCTTTTAGTTTAGCTAAAGTGTTTTCATCTTCAATCTTTGTGAATCTAGGAAATGTCTTTCCTTCTTTTGTCACATATTCCATAAACATAGCAAGCGGACGAATATCCCAATGTTTACCTAGACGATAAACTAAAGCTGTATCATAAAGTGGTCTGTATACAACCATCGCACTTTCGTCTATTCCTTCATTTTCAGAATGAGGTATTTCTGTATGGTGACCAATATTTAAAACTTCATAAGCATAATTATTCACTTCCCCATTCGGGTCATGTTTGTAGTGATAATAAAAACCTTTTTCTAAATCAAATTTCATAAATAAATACTATCACTAAATATCTAAAGATAATAACTTACTCGGGTGATGATGCCCGTTTATAATACGGACTTTGTTTTTTGATATTTGAAAGTGTTCTGCTACGAGCTCTATTACACGGGTATTTGCCATATTTCTTTCTGCTTTTTCTTTTACTGAAACATTAAAATGGTCTTTTGACTTTTTTATAAAAAATTCTTTCTTAGCCCCAGATACAACAGATACTTTTATATACATAGACTACTTGCACTCAAGAGCAACGGTGTCTATCGCGTTTCCATATGTTCCGTAATTCTGTCCACCTGGCAATTGTTTTGCTGTATTCTTATAGTCAACACACCAGACTGTGGTTTTATTTGGTAAATCTACAGCTATCACCCATTTACCACTGCTATTTATATTGATAACACAGTATGCTTGCCCTCCTCCTTTTGCACGAGCCTCATTAAAAATATCCATTAACTTTTGATCAGCTAAAATTGTGCCTCCGGCAGTAGCGGTAGTTGTCGGACAAGTGTTATAAAAATATCCTTGACTCAAGTTTGAGCCATCGGTAATGATTGATACTTGATTAATAAAACTTTTCATAGAAGATTTTACCCCAGCAATTCTACCTTTCTCTTTAGCAGAATTCATTGAAGCTAAAACAATAGCAGACAAAAGCCCTATAATTATAACTACTATGAGTAGTTCCATTAAAGTAAAACCTCTATTCTGTTTTTTTAATTTCATATTATGATTATATAATACACACCCATATATGCAAAGAGGAGAAATACTACTTGATTTGAAAAGATATATTTACTTCATCCCCTTCCCAAATATTTTCTTTTTTGCGAACACTTGCTTTAATAGAAAGTAAATACGCATTAGATTGTTTGTGTGGGAAAAGCGCTGTGTCCCAGCTAGTCTTCCCTACTTTCGCAGTTATATATACAAATCCTTTTTTATAGACACTTCTAATTTGTTCAGAAATTTTCTTATCAACGTTCACAAAATGCCAAGGTGCCTCCCCTGGCCATTTCCAAACCTTTGCTTTTGTTTTGAAATTCTTTTTTATCACCTTCCTATTTATATCCTCTGATTTTCTCTTGAAGTTCTATAACTTTACTTCTTAAACCTAATGAAGTTGTTATTTTTTCAGGAATTATTTTAAGTAAAAAGTTATTTCTAAAGATAGCATCATTCTTTTCACCATAAGCAAAATCTATGGACTTTATCAATTCATTCAAATCTACTTCTTTTCCCTCAGTGTTATAAACTTTATAACCTTCTTCTATAATTCTTTTTAAATTTAACTTAAGTTGAGCAAAACTTTCAGACCCTAATACATACCCCATTACAGCACACGTATCAGCGAACAACTTTCTAGCTTCTTGTTTACTCTCTTCAGATTTAAAATCAAAGCTTGTTAATTTTCCTTCCATAGCAACAAAATCTTCTGTGCTTTGCATCGTGCGTATTTCTAAAAGAAATGACTCATAAGGATTCTTTTTTCTTTCGTATACTTCTATTATTTTTTTTAAATTCATTTCTTTATTATATTATTTCCTTTTTAAATATTCAATCCTTTCTTTCTCTGTGAATTTTTCTATTGCGTATCTAAGCATTGTGCGGGGCATTTTAGATATATTTTCATTTAAAAATCTTTTCAACACAGCTTCATCTTTTTTGCCAACTTCACGAAGCATCCATCCACATGCCTTATGGATAAGATCGTGTTTATGATTTAACAAGATCTTACAAATATCTAAAGTTTCTTTAAAATCATTTTTTCTGATAAATGCAAAAGTTGAAATAATTGCGATCCTCTCTTCCCAAAGGTTTTTAGAATTTGCTAACTTATATAAGATATCTCTATTCCCGCCTGCTCCCGAACTTTGGTGAGGGCGGGCAGTTTTTTTATTTAGCAGATAGTCCCCTACTATATACGGAGCAGAGGTGTCAACCAAATCCCAATTATTTATGTGTTTTGTATTTCTTAGATAGAATTTAAAAATCTTTTCTTTATCTTTTTCTGAAGCACTTTTATAAGTTTTAATCAAAATAAATAATCCAATCAATCTAACTTCATGAATTTTATTTTTCAAAAGATCTTCTATCTCAGATAAAGGTAAGTTGTACCTTGAAGCTATTTTTCTAGATACGGGCACAGTGAGCCCTAAGAATACATCCCCGTACCCATACTCTCCTTTACCTGTCTTAAAAAATCTAGAAAGTATTTTAGCTTTTTCTGTATTTTTATTTCTATTTATTTCTTTTATAAGCTTATCCATTTTTACTTTGCTTCTAACTTTTTATTTCTATATTTAAAGAAAAGGAAAAGCCCCCAAGCTATAAGCATTAAAGAATAGTTAATGATCATAAACCATTTATTGCTCCATTGGATTCCATAAGGGAAACGATATTCTGAAATTGGAAAAAGAAAAGGCGTGGGGTAAAAAGAAATAGCATGAGAAGGTATATCTATAAATATGTGTAACGCCCAACCAAGAAGCTCATATCTAGGACGCCTTGAAATCACCCATACTAAAAGAAACACTAAAGAAAATATTACTAGAGAATGGCTAAATTGATAAAGATATGCAGCTAGATCAAATCCTACTACTTCCATATTGCTAGGGCCAAAAGAAGAGAAAGAATTTTTACCAGAAAGAACAGACAAAAATCCTATTATAAAAGGAGCAGTGAAAGCAAAAAAGTCTGGCGCCACACCAAAAAAAGCTGTCCAAATAGGATCTATATTAAACTTTTTACTTTTTTTCTCGGCTATATTATTCCCTGCTTTAGCTGCCAAATTTGTCCAAACCACATGTGCAAATATATCCATAGACTTATTTTAATTACTTATAATACAAGGCTAATAATACCATATTACATAGCCCTATGTTTAATCTATTTGCATTTTTGGCTAAAATATGAAATACTTTGTCGTATGAGTTTAGTAGCACAAATTCTGCCTTATGTGCAGATAATCCTTTCGGTAATATTAGTATTGGCAATTCTACTTCAGCAATCAGGAGCTAGTTCTGGTGGTGCACTTGGTTCTGGCGATACTGGTAGTTTTCATAGTACTCGTCGTGGTTTTGAGAAATTTCTTTTTGTCTTATCTATCGTTTGTGGAATACTATTTGCCCTTTCAGCTATAGTAGCAATAGTGATTAAGGCAAAGATGTAATCCATTCTTTGTATGGAAAAATTATATACTAGAATAAGCGATTTAAAATTGCTATCAAAAATCAAAAGTAGTCTTTATTACTTCTCAAAAAAGGAATGGTATGTTTTTTTGGCTTTGTTAGTATCCCTTATAATAAGTACCTTAGGGTTGTTACAAGGAATAAATAAATCTTTTATGATAGAAGTCCCTAGGTCTGGTGGAAGTTTTACTGAAGGCATTATAGGTACACCTAGATTTATAAACCCAATATTAGCCACCTCTGATGCAGACAAGGATCTCACTTCCTTGGTTTACAGCGGTCTTTTAAGAAAAGGTGAAAATGGAAAGTTTATAGAGGACTTAGCTGAAAAATTTGAAACTTCAAAAGACGGTTTGACTTATACCTTCACCTTAAAAGAAGATATATATTTTCAAGACGGAACTCCTGTTACAGTGGAAGATGTTATTTTCACTATAAACACAGTAAAGGACGAAGCCACAAAAAGCCCTTACCAACTAAACTGGGATGGTATAAATATAGACAAAGTAGATGAAAAGACTGTTAAGTTTACATTAAAAAAGCCATATGCTTCATTTTTAGAAAATGCCACCTTTGGTATAGTTCCAAAACATATATGGGAAGAAGGCACGATAGAATTAAATGACGCAAATACAAATCCAATAGGTAGTGGACCTTATCAGGTTTCCGATTTAAATAAAGAATCTTCTGGGATAATAACATACTATGAATTAGCTCCTTTTAATAAATTTGTGTTAGGCAAACCTAATATAAAAAATATTACCTTGCGTTTTTATCCAAACGAAAATGAATTGATGGATGCAATTATAAAAAATGAAGTTGATCAATTGGGATCAATATCTCCAGAAAATGCTCTGAAGCTAAAAGAAAAGGGTTATCAAATAGAGTCTTCTACTTTGCCTAGAATATTTGGTCTATTTTTTAATCAAAATCAAAATCAAATTTTTATAGATAAAAATTTAGTGAAAGCATTAGAACTAGCTATAGACAAAGACAGAATAGTGAATGAAGTTTTACAAGGATATGGAGTAGTGATAGACGATCCAATACCACCAAATATGATTAGCTACCAAAAGCTAAAAACAAACAATGATATGACGATGGAAGAGAAAGTTAAAAAAGCAGAAGAGTTGTTGGATAAAAGTGGTTGGAAAAAAAATGCTGAAGGCTTTCTAGAAAAAACAACTAAAGATAAAAAGAAATCGAAAACAGAGATATTAGAATTCTCTATATCTACAGGAAATGCGGATGATCTAGTGAAGTCTGCAAATATAATAAAAGAAAATCTAGAAAGTATTGGGGTAAAAGTAGAAGTTAAAACTTTTGAAATAGGAAACCTAAATCAGATGGTAATAAGACCAAGAAAGTATGATGCTCTTTTATTTGGCCAAATAATAAACAAAGAATCAGACTTATACGCTTTTTGGCACTCATCTCAAAGAAAGGATCCAGGGTTAAATGTAGCAATGTATACAAATTCAAAAGTTGATAAGATTTTAGAAGATGCTTTTGTAACAATAGACGAAAACACAAGAGTGAAGAAATACGCTCAGTTTGAAGACGAAATAAAAAAAGATATGCCAGCAATCTTCCTTTATAGTCCAAACTTCATATATGTAATTTCAAAAAATTTAAAGAATGTCTCTATATCACATATAGTTTCACCACAAGATAGATTTATAAATTCATATCTGTGGTACACAAAAACTGATAATGTTTGGAAAATATTCTCTAAAAATAATTAATAATTAATATTAAAAAACTAAAAAAAATGCGAAAAAATAGACTATCTTTCAGTGCTGTAAGTATTGAAAACAATAAACAATCTGGGGATACAAAAATCAATAATCAACCTCAACATAGGACAAATAAAAAACAAATTAAAAGTTCTACTTTCCAATACTCAAAATTTGGAAAAAACAGAAACAAAAGTAATAATTTTAATAATAAAAACCAACAAAAAAATAGCACAAAAATACTCCCTCCTGAAGAAGGCGTAATAAGAATTATTCCTCTTGGTGGAGTAGAAGAAATAGGTAAAAATATGACTGCAATAGAAATTGGTGAAGACATCATAGTTATCGACGCAGGTATGTATTTCTCTACAGAAGAGACTCCTGGTGTGGATTATGTGATACCAAACACTACCTATTTAGAAGAAAGAAAAGACAGGATCAGAGCTTTATTTATAACTCATGGACACTTGGACCATATTGGTGGAGTACCTTTAGTACTCTCTAGAATAGGAAACCCTCCAGTTTATTCGAGAAACCTCTCAATATTATTGATGAGAAAAAGACAGGCAGAATTCCCTCACCTACCAGCCATGAAAGAAAATATAGTAGAAAAAGATGACACTATTATGTGTGGAAAAATAAAGGTTAAGTTCTTTGGTGTGACACATACTATACCAGACTCAATGGGAATAATAGTTGATACTCCAAATGGATGGATAGTAACACCTGGAGACTATAAGCTTGATCAAGTTGATGGAAAAGTATCAGAATCAGAAGAACAAGAATATAGCATATTTGATAAAAATAAAGTTCTCTTATTGATGACAGATTCTACTAATATAGAGAATGAAGGATTTTCGCTTCCAGAAATAAAAGTACATCAAGGATTGGAAAATCTTATAAAGAAAATACAAGGTAGAATAATTATCGCTGCCTTTGCTTCTCACATAACAAGATTAGCCCATGTCGTAAAAACAGCCGAAGCTTTAGGTAAAAAGATTGCACTTGATGGCAGGAGTATGAAGACAAATATAGAAGTTGCTATAGAAGCGGGATACTTTACACCAAAAAAAGGCACAATAATACCAATAGAAGAAGCTGATAAATACCCTCCCAATAAAGTAGTGGTGCTTATGACAGGGGCTCAAGGAGAGGAGTTCGCAGCTCTAAATAGAGCGGCTAATAAATCTCATGCGAAGTTTTCTTTACACAAAGGAGATACTATCATACTTTCTGCTTCTATTGTTCCTGGTAATGAACTTCAAGTTCAAAAAATGAAAGATGGACTTACCAGACAAGGAGTGAGAATTATAAGTTATCGTACTGGTGGAGAAGACTTTGTGCATGCTACTGGGCACGGTAATCAAGAAGACATAAAGTGGCTACATAGGAAAACACATCCGAAATTCTTTATACCAATACATGGTTGGCATTCTATGCTTGTAAGACATAAAGAACTGGCAATGGAAGTAGGTATGTCTGAAGAAAATATAGTGGTTCCAGATAATGGTTCTATTATTGAAATATCCCCTGATGGAAATAAGATATCTGTAAGAAAAGAAAAAGCTCCTTCAAGCCCGATGATGGTAGATGGTGTTTCTGTTGGAGATGATCAAGATGTAGTCATAAGAGATAGAGTTATGCTTGCTCAAGATGGTATGTTTGTAATTATAGCCTTAGTAGAGCTTTCAACTGGTAAACTAAAAAAATCCCCAGATCTTATCTCTCGTGGCTTTGTATATCTTAAAGAAAATCAAGAACTTCTAAGACAAGTAAGAATACTCATAAAAAAGACAATAGAAGATAATACAATCAGAATGCTCTCAAATGAAAACGCTAGCTCAAATCCTATTGATTTTGATTATATTAAAGGAATTTTGGGTGAAACTATATCAAAATATTTGTACCAAAAAACATCAAAGAGACCTTTGGTAATACCTGTGATACTTAGTGTATAATAAGAGCTAAGTAATTATGCAAAGCAAGATAAAAATCATATACCTAGCTGGTTTTTTGTTATCTATACCAATAGCAGTAACTTCTTACATAAATTCAAGTTTTTTGGAAAGCTTTTTTAGTGAATATCAAGTAAGCTTGCTTTATATAGTGGCTTCAATTTTGACTATTTTAGGGATGTTAGAAATGCCCAGACTTTTAAATAGGCTGGGTAACAAAACGACCACATTTTTGTTTTCTATACTTTGCCTAATATCTCTATTGATTCTTGCTTTCAGTACAAAGCCTATGTATATACTAAGTGCTTTTATATTATTCTTTGCATCACAGAATTTTTTGATAGCAACATTGGATATCTTCTTAGAAGATTTTTCAAAAAATAAAAGCGTAGGGAAATTGCGAGGATTGTATCTCACTGTCATAAACTTAGCTTGGGTCATCTCACAAGCGATATCTGGCTCTATAATAGATAAAAGCTCTTTCCAAGGCATTTATATATTTGGTTCATTATTTATCTTTTTATTTTCTTTGATATTTATATTTTTCTTGCACGACTTCAAAGATCCAAAATACACAAAGATACCCTTGTTTAAAACAATGAAATTTTTCTGGAGAAATAAAAATATTTTGCGTGTTTACGCTTCTAATTTTATTTTAAAGTTCTTTTTTGTTTGGATGGTAATATACACTCCTATTTACCTAAATCAAAGCCTGGGTTTTAATTGGGATAAAATAGGCCTTATTTTCACAATAATGCTTATGCCTTTTGTATTACTCACCTACCCACTTGGTAAACTTTCAGACAGAATCGGAGAAAAAAAGATGCTGATAATTGGCTATGTTATCGCTTCTATATTTACCTTATCGATCCCTTTTATAAAAAGTACTGAATTTTGGATTTGGGCTTTGGTTTTGTTTGCCACTCGAGTAGGGGCTGCAACAATAGAAATAATGACAGAAAGCTATTTCTTTAAAAGAGAAAGCGAAAAAGATGCAGACGCAATAAGCTTCTTCCGAAACACAAATCCTCTTTCGTTTATAATTGGCCCTCTCATTGCACTACCTATCATTTACCTAGTTCCAAACTTCTCTTACCTTTTCTATATACTAAGTGCAATACTTATGAGCGGTATTCTTATTATCTTAAGACTCAAAGATATAAAATAAAAACAGGCTCCTAATAATTTGCTTGGTATTTTTTTAATAAACTATTTTTATAGATATGCTTTTTATAAGGCTTTAATCTGATTATTTTTATGTTTAAATCTTTACTCTTTAGATCTTTTCTCAATTCTTTAACATAAGCTTTTTGATCATACCCGAGAGCTATGATATCTGGAGATTCTTTTAAGATATGTTGAAGATAATTGTCGAAACTCCCGAGAATTACTTTATCTGGTATTAAAGACTTTTTAACAAAAGCCGCCCTCTTTCTCTCAGGATAAAGTGGTGAATTATTTTTTATCCTTAAAACATTTTTATCACGAGCAACAGACACGATAAGGTATGAATTTTTAACTAGTTTTTTAGCTTGTTTAAAAAAGTTTAAGTGCCCTTCGTGTACACCATCAAATGTCCCAAACACCATTATCTTTACAACGCTTTTCATAGTTAGTATTATATTATATATGACAAATAGCACCACAAGGGATAAATTCCCTTTGAATTCTAGGAAAATTATCAAAAAAACAATAACTGAAGTAATATCGATCTGTTTTGTGATTTTTATAATAGGCTTTATATATTTATTGCAATTCTATAATCAAGAAACAAATCAGATATTGAATTATCATATATCAGACATAATTTCATTTAGTTTACTTTTTATATTAGTGATTACTACATTATCGGCCATATACCAATATTGGTATTTTATTACTTACTACTACGAGTTAGAAGAAAATCATGTGACGATTCGTAAAGGGCCAATAACACCAACAGAAATAGTGGTAACTTATGACAGAATTCAAGATATTTATGTAGACCAAGATATTTTGGACAGAGTACTTGGTCTTTATGATGTACATATTTCAACAGCAACAATTTCTTCAGGGATACATGCACACATAGATGGTGTTTTAAAAGAATCAGCATATGGTCTTAGGGACATCATTTTAGAAGAAGTAAAGAAAAATAAAAATAAATCTTTATGAATATTGTTGAAAAAAGGGGTAGCGATGTAGAAGTACTTGACAGGTGGTTCTTCAGACTTGTTCCATTATACGGAATAATAAGTATTATTTTAACTTTTGCTTTTTTTCTTTTTTATCAAGTAGGTTTTATCGTTTTACTCCAAATAACCTTGCTTTCTATGGTCTGGATTTTTTACCCAATCTACATGTACTTTAAGGTAAAGTTATTTGCGATAAAGTTTAATCAAGAAGATATATGGGTTAAGCAAGGTGTCTTAACTAAACAAGAAGTAAATATACCTTACAAAAAGGTGCAGAATGTAATCATAGAGAGAGATTTATGGGACAGAATATTGGGTACATCAAGAGTGATTATAGAAAACTTTGGAGGAGATGGATTAAATGTATTAAAAGATGATGCTTTTTCTGTTTTGAGAGCTAGTGGTAGATATTCTGTTTCGAAGGGATATTATTCTATAACTCCAGGTATAAAAGGAGAGAGATTATTCATACCAGGGATAAAACCAAAGGAAGCAGAAAATATTAAGATTTGTATTCTAAGTAAAATTAAAAATAGCTAAATACCCAAATCAGTAAGCTGGCCTACGTAATTGTTTAGAAAAGCAGGTATAGCAAAAACAAGACCTATGAGAGGGAGGGCTACTGCTCCTACGGTAACCCAAAGCATAGTGACAAAATATTTACGAGTTTTCTCTACCGACTTATAAATTGCATCTATCTTAATAGCTTGTTCTTCTAATTTATTTTTTAATTCTTGATCCATATAAATTTTATTTTTTTAATTTTCTTTCTTATAAAAATGTGCGACTAAGACTATGGTTAGTATAGCTAAAAAAGCAGTAAGTGAAAGCATTGGTATTGATACATAACCACCAAATTCCGATACTAATCTTTGATAACAAGACACACCACTAGCATCACAAGGCTGGTTTCCTGTTTCAGCAAAGTAATAGACGAGGTTTTGATATACAGAAATCAAAAACCCTACCACAAGCAATGGAAGTGTATATTTAATAACTTTTCTATCTTTATTCCAAATAGCAACTCCAAATAGAAAGACTAATGGGAACAAAAATACTCTCTGATACCAACACAGTACACATGGGGCAAAGTTTACAACTTCAGAATAAACTAAAGAAAATAGTGAAGAAAGTAAAGCGACGAGAAAACCTAAATGCAGGTAGTATTCGTCTATAAAATCAAGTAGCTTGCTCTTATTTTTTGTGAAAAAAATTAAAAATAAAGCAACGAGTGAAAAGGCCTGTAGTAAAATAGCTCCAGCTCCGAGCAAAACATTTAAATAATGAACTGATTGTGTATCCATATATTATTCTTGTGGCAAGACGCAAGAAGTCTTTTCTGCTAAGGTTGAAAGCTCCACTTCCCCACTTAATCTAGCACCATCGGCGAATTCCCAAGTTGGATAGCCTGTAATATTTTTATCTATGCATATTTGTGTTTGACCTTTTGCATCAGCAGTGGAACATTCTACATAAGGTAAAAGCTTTGCAGAAGAACCAAACATTTTCTTTTGATTTTGACAATGAGGACACCAAAAAGTGCCGTAAAAAGTAGCTCCGGAGTCTTTTATACACTGAGCAAATGTATCATATTTACCTGACTTCGCAGACTCAGAACCTTTCGAATTAAGCACAGATAAACCAAAAACAGCTATTACCAATAAAGATATTGCAATAAAAAATACTTTTTTTCTATTTTCCATTCAGAGATTATAACACAAATAACTTAGGTAAGAAAATTATAAACCCGACAATAACTGCTAAAAATACTGCCATAAGCACAGCTCCTGCTGCTACATCTTTTGTATCACGGGCATAAGGGTGATACTCTGGTGAAGTAAGGTCTATATCTATCTCAATTGCAGTATTTAATGTTTCCGTTATAAAAACAAGCCCAATAGAAAATATTAAAAACAACCATTCAGTAGATGAGATAGATAATAAAAAGCCTAGGTATATTGCAAGAACAGCAAAAAATATCTGCAACCAAAAATTGTGAGTGGTCTTGAAAAGTATTTTTATACCTCTCCAAGCGTGAGTAGAACTTTTTATGCGCGCAACTAGCGAAAATTTATTTTTCTCTTCTTTATCCATATTTATATTATATCACAAACAAAAAATGCCCCGATTGGGGCATTTTCTTTAATTATCCTTTACTATAGTAAAATTTTTCTTTTACAATTTTACCATCTTTCCAATTTTGCACTGCTACTTGTGACATTTTCATAGGACCCCAATCTTTATGTTCAGCATCTATATAAGACTCTATAGTTGAGTAATTCTCCCCTACTCCTATACCCAATGTCTTCATTTCGTTTACTTTTACTATACCGTTCACAAAAGCTTCTTCGTGAGCTCTGTTTGCTTCTTTACCCACTCTTGGAGCATCATTGTTTTCTTGCATTACTACATCATCTGCGTAATATTTTTCAAAAGCTTCTAATATCTTCCCTTCATTTATCATTTTTGATAAATCCTCAACTAACATTTTTGTATTTTCCATAATATTATTTTTTGTTTAATTTAATAATTTTACCTTCGATTAAAGCCAAAGATACTTTCTTGTAAGCAGACGCTAAAATACGCTGAAAAGTACTTTGAGATATGCCCATTTCTTTTGCAGCTGTCTTTTGATCTAACCCCTCTATGTTCTTTAAACGCAAAGCTTCTGCTTCTTCTCTTTCCACTTCAATATTTTGAGCTTGCTTCGGACAACCACTTGGTTTAAATTCACCATACTTAGGACAAATACCTACTTTTTTATCACACTTCGGTCTAACCATTTTTTTATAAAACTTGCTTTTAATCTCGACCTAATATATTATGAATATATACCCATAACAAAACAAAGTCAAATCATATGAATAAAAAAGAAATAAGTGAACAATTGTTAAGTGCGTTAAACTGGCGTTATGCCACAAAAATCTTTGACAAAAGAAAGAAAGCTGATGAGGAAAATATAAAAACAGTATTAGAGTCTGGCAGACTCTCACCTAGTTCGCTTGGGCTTGAGCCTTGGAAGTTCTTTTTAGTAAAAGACGAATCAATTAGAGCAAAATTGTTTGAAGCAAGTAAACAACCGAAAGTTACAGACGCATCACACCTTATTGTAATTACTTATAAGACAGATTATGGATCTTTAATAAAAGAAAGACTAGAAAGAACCGTAAAAATACAAAATCAAAAGATGGGAGAATTAGAAGATTATAAAAAATTCTTAGAAGGTGCAGTAAAACCTCAAGTAGACAGCGGAAACATAGAATCTTGGTTAAGGTCTCAATCTTACATAGCTCTCGGTATGATGACTTATACTGCATCCTTGCTCAATATAGACAACTGCCCAATGGAAGGTTTCAATAAAGATATGGTAGATGAAATTTTAGGACTTAAAGAAAAAGGTTTGAAATCAATCACAATGCTTGCTCTAGGATACCGAGGAGAAGACCCTGCAAGCACTAAACCAAAAATTCGCAGAGATTTTGATGAGGTAGTAGAAATTATTTAATACACATTACTGATACTGTATATAGATTGGTCTTGGATTTAATTTTAAAAGCTCATTAGGTTCAAAAATTACAGTATTTGGTTCTTTTATATCGTTTTTGTAGAAAATCTTAAAACCAGTAAACTGCACTGGTTCAGGATAGATAAAATTCTTATATGTACCTATTTTCTTATCCTTACCTCCCCAGCCATCCATATGTATGACTACCTGAACTTCGGGAGTTGGTTTTATAAGGGCAGAATTTGTAAGCATTTTTTGAGTATATCTATGCACTATTAAAATCTTTGGTGTTAAATTATTTTCTTGAACAATTTTAGATAAATAATTTATTGCAAAATTTACATCTAATTCTCCGTCCATAGTACCTACCACTTTACCAGGGCGCACACCTGTTTTCATAGAAAATTCAGGATCTAACCCGAGATGCACATTTGGAAGTTTTAAATATTTTTCAAATAAAGGTAGCTCGGTTTGAATATCAGAGAAAGCTACCTGTATATCTAGAAACACAATTGCATTTATTTTTTTTGCCATAGATAGTACTTTTTCTATCTCACTATCGGGCATTCTAAATCTATACTTGCCATCTGCCCCTTCTGTGCCTTGGGCTACCACTGCTATATAGTGCAGTGCAGGCATCACTGGGGTTCCCGGGTCGGCTGCTTCCCATTTCTTTACTTCGACTTCTAGCTTCGCTAGCATTTCATCTTCTGGATATTCCCCAAGAACACCCATTTTTTTTGAATATAAGTTGCCGTAATATGCTACAACACGATTAAAAGGTAGTATTGCTCCAGCGTTCGGATATACGGTATGTTTTGGCCAGATGTTTGGTTTTGTAGGAGGCGGCGGAATTAGTTCTCCCTTTTCATTGTATTTTGGCGGAGGTACTGGAAGCACTTTGTTATTTGCCAATTCTTCAAGCTTTTGATCATACAATACAGTATCAAGTGGAGGTATCGTGTCTTCTTTTTTATCCTCTTCTTTTATAAAAGAAAAAATACTTTTTGATTCTTTTTCATCTGATTGACCTTTTTCGTAAGAAATATTGCTTACAGTTGCTGGAGCTACAAATAACAAAAGAAAGGCGATAAAGGTGAAAATTATTACTACCCAAAACTGGGTTGTATTTTGTATTCTTTTAAAACCTTGTACAAATTTTTCTTTCATTAGATACAGTATAGCAGATACTTACTCAAGACTATATTTTCTCTTCTATATGTAAGATGGGTTTTTCTAATACATTCTGTATATAAAATCTAACTCTGCCTATTATCTGCCCTGTCTCTGTTTTTACATTTACTCTCCATTTACCTTCCTTTATATTTGAACGCATAGAGTATGTCCTAAAACCTCCACTTCTTCCGCCTACTAAGCTTAAATGAATAGTGCTCTCAGTTACCCACTTATTTTTTTCTGAATCAAAATGTTGCCATTCGTGTACTATATTGAGGTTTAAATTTTTTGGAGAAAAAATTGCACTATATACATACACAGGAGAGCCTACTGTAGTACTAAAACTCTGATATATTTTTAAGTACTTTGTAAAATCGTGGTTTTCAGATAAAACATCATAATTGCCACTTTTGTTTTTTATTATAGAGTGATATGCTCCGCCTTCTTTTAGAGCAAGTGGCAATGGAGGAATTAGATTAGAAAAATAAAGAATATTCATTAGAGCAAATACACCTGTAATTATTGGGAATAACACTTTTTTGTTGCCTGTGAAAGTTTCCTTTGTAAGGTAAGAGAAAATAATTATAAAAATAAATAAGTAAACAAGACTGACAAACCCAGAAAGTAAAAACATTTTAGGACCAACTTGATGAAAAACTACTGGCACTAAAAATATAAAAAAAGCATACACTGCTAAGTAGTATAGACTCATCTGAAAAGAAAATCTTACATAGTGATGTTTGAGAGTTTCGTTTAAAGTAAATGCTACAGCCAAAATCAACACAAAAGGCCACGCTACAAATATATCTGCGCTTTTGAAGTAAAGCACCAAGCAAGCAGACAAAAGCCCTCCAAAGAAAAATTGCAAGATATTTAAATACCAAAAATGCCTTTTCTCTGGGTCTTTTTCATCACCTTGTTCCATTTCTCTCTTATGAATAAGGATAATAAATAAACCCACTATTAATATGTGCATTGATATCCAAACATTTTCCCAGATAGTGTCTACTCTATTTAGAGTGAGGGAATCCACCACGAAACCAGCAATCAAAGAAAAAGAAGATATTGGTCTTTCAAATTTAGAATACCATTCTTTTGTTTTACTTAAAAAAGGCATTTATATTTTATAAAATAATCTTGTGCACTCATCTAGATCGTGAATAAGGTCAAGCCCTAGAGATTCTTCTGGTGTAACCCATAAAAATCCTTTATGCTCAGAAGGGCTTAATTTTATTTCCGGTCTTTGGTCTAAAGAAAGCGAAAACATATGGTACACAAAATCACTTCCTCCTCCCCTAACATATAAAGTATTGAAATACTTCAAATCTTCTTCTTTTACTTTTATGCCTGTTTCTTCGAAAATCTCTCTCTGCATAGCCTCTGCTGGACTCTCTTTATCATCTACCTTCCCTGCTGGTAAGCCAAACTTGTCACCAAACTTTTTATTTGTATTTCTGTGTAGTAAAACAAAATAACCACAATGCTCTATATAGCAAACTACTACATCCAGCTCTTTTTTAAAATTATCTGGTGGTGATTTAAAAATCATTAATTTACAGAATTGTTTTTATCCTCTCCCCACTGCCATCTAGGCTCCTCACCTTTTGCATAACAAATAATCAGAAGGAATACTGTAGATATGTAAACATTTGGCAAAAAATTTAGAAGAACAAGGGAAACAGGACTAGAAGTTATATCTAAAAAAACAATATTATTTACTATTGAAAATATATACATAGCCACCACTGCCCACCCCTGCCAAGTGCTAGGCACCCACCCATAGCCATAAGTCTTTCTTTTAAACCATATTCCTCCTCTAATATTTTTTGATTCTTGATTATCCATATATTTACATTTTAATATTAAATACTGTCTATCTCTTTTTGTAGAGTATCTTGATTATTTTGCATTAAATCTTTTACTTCTTTGGCTTTTTGTACTGCTTCTTGATTTCTATCAACCACATAATAACGCGCAATGTTGTACCCTTTCTCTAAATAACTTACTCCAGTTTCATCTTTTACAAAATAAGCTACCCCTAAAGCTATTAGGACCACAACAATAGTTGTGACAAAACCTGAATTATTTTTCTTCATATTTTAATTATATAAATAATCTTTTAAAATTTTTATGTTTATTTCCAAAACACGAAAGTCTCGAGTCTTTCATCTCTTAAATAAAAACTAAACCAGAGAACTATCCCGAAAATAAGCGGTGCTAAAAAAGTACCTTCCATAGATATCAGATGTGTGGCTACTGCCCCTCCTAGATACCCTGTGATTATTATCATCCCGAGCATTGAAGTTTTCTTCCAAACAGAAAGAAGCACTCCCAAAAGAAGAACAACCCCCATAAAAACTACATTACTTTCACTATAACCAAAATTCATAGTCTCTTCCAAAGACATATTAGCCTTAAAAACTTTCATTAAAGCATCCACAGCAAGCAAAGCTAAAAGTAAGCCCATAATAATACGCCCCGCAAGAACCTTTTTTGTTGTTTGTATATTCATAATCTAATTATATCAAAGATTGATAAAAAAGGGTTTTTATAATATTGTAAGTGAGTGCATACCATATTGGGAGATCGTCTAATGGTAGGACATATCCCTCTGGAGGATATTATCTTGGTTCGAGTCCAAGTCTCCCAGCTTTGTGTAGAAAATTAGCAATAGGAAAAGGAATTTGGAGGATATTATCTTGGTTCGAGTCCAAGTCTTCCCAGCAACCTTGAACAGAGTTCGAAATCTGAGAAGTATATATGAATATAGAAGATATAGTAAAAAAAGAACAATGGGAAGTTCTACAAAAACTTAAAGAAGAGTCTTTTAGAACAGTTTCCGGAAATCCTATTGAACACTGGGTAATTTTTGGATTTTTTGGACCAGGATTAAGTCCAGCTAATGAAGTAAAGGCTTTAGAAAAACTTGAGGAGCTGGGAGCAATTAAAATTATTAGTTCAGGATGGGAATATGAGTAATAAATTATTTAGAGTTCAAATACTGCAACCTCGCTTCAATGAGTTGTACGAAGAATACTTGAATTTGTTCGGCGAGGATAATACTGAGGTACTAACCCCTTCTAAGAAGGGAGTGATTTTTCCTGATTCACTTATTAATTCTTTGCCTAAGGATATAGGTGAAATTTGCAAAGAATTCAACTTTTCTTATTCTCATAACAAACCGTTTAGTTCTATGTTATTACTAAGGCGATTATTACCATTGAGTATTGTTCGAAAATTCCAAACACTTGGCAAGGAACAAGATATAAAACAAAATGGTGACTACTTTGATACCAAAGCTTTATTAGGAAAAGTAGAATCCCATTTAAAAGAGAAAAGGATTTACACTGAAATTAATAGTTACAAGTTGTTGTTAGATAGTTCCCAGCACTCTTATACTTTCACTCCTGTTATTACTGATGTAGAAGGAGGGGCTTTGAAATTACGAGTTTTACTGGAAGATCTTTTTACTTAGATTTAATATTCCGAGGAGGGTCAAAATGGTAGAATAGAAATAGCTAAGAAATCCTTGTGGGGTAAGGTATCAAAAATTCCGAATCCGAGGAAGCCAACACTATACGCAAAGTCCTGAAAAACTCTGTCTGCAGGATCAGAGAAAATTATTTCTCTGATATCTCTTTTAACTTCTCCAGTGATTTTGGCCACATATCCTTAAACATCTCTTCATTCTCTTCTTCCACTTCTATTTCAATCATAAGTTCTGTACCATTATCTTTTTTTGTAAAAGTATAATTCTCTAACGCTGGCGACCATTTTTTAGCAAACTCACTAGTTGTATCTTCTACCCCATCCTTGTATAGCCCCAGGTGTTCAATTGAAATAAACTCATATTTACGATTTTCTTTTATCTGACTTACCATCCCCCCTTCACTCCCATCTCTAGGATCTGGCCCTAAGAAAAGCATCTTTGAACCCTCCTTCCAAGTTCCTTTGTAATATGATCCAGGATTAAAAACACTCGTCCACTCTCTATAAGTAGCATCCTTAAGCATTGTATTCCAAACTTTTTCAACACTCGCATTTATAAATATTGTAAATTGTATTTTTTTCATAATGGTTATTTTAACATGTTTTATAGTCTCAAGCAGTAACCGTTCTTTTTTAAGACAGCATCGTCAGGGTCTTTGTTTATGCTAAAATAAACAAATGGAATTAGCTGACATAAAAATAGAGGATGTAAACAAAAGTACAAAAGATTATATAAAGAAAAATTATATGCCCTATTTAGTCGCGTATATTGTACTTTTTTTGATAATGGTTGCTTTTTTATACTTTACAGAAATAGAAAAAGTAGAAGATAAATTAGAAGTAATCTTAAAAGCCAGTATGTATTACTTGGCATTGGGTGCTATAGCTTATGCATATGTATACTCAAAAATAGAAGCGGAATTCATAAAGCAGTTTGGGGCTTCTATCGGATTCACTTATACAAAGTCAGGTTTATTGACAAGTGTTGGTGGAAAGTTGTTTGAAATAGGACATAGTAAAAATATTGTAAATGTACTAGAAGGCATATATAAGGAGATACCTCTTAGAATTTTCCAGTACAGATATGTGGTAGGTAGTGGTAAGCATTCCACAACTTACAAATACTTTGTATATGAAATCGATTTTAAAAACAAAATGCCCGAGATGATACTGTCTTCATTTAGAACAGGAGGAGATGATTTTATAGACATATTTTCAGACTATGATGTTCTAAAACTAGAATCAAATGATTTTAATAAAATGTTTCAACTTCGCATACCAAAAGGTGATGCTACAAAAAGCCTTGAAATATTTACTCCAGATGTTATGCATAATCTGATGCAAAAAGCGGAAGGGTTTAACTTTGAATTTACTAAAGAAAAACTATACATATACACAAAGAAAACTTTGAGCAATACTGAAAATGCAAAAGAGTCTTTCTACTTAGTAAAATACTTTTTTGATATTTTAAATAGAAATATTGAAAATAGGATTCATTTAGATAAATAATCTATCTAAATAAAACTTTTTGTCTAGACAAAAAACTACTAAAGGGATATATTAGTGTATATTATAATTTTTAATAAAAGCAATAATTTATGTTAAAAGATTTCAAACAGTTTTTACTTAGAGGAAATGTAGTGGACTTAGCAGTCGGTGTCGTAGTCGGTAGTGCTTTCGGAGCAATAGTAAGCGCGCTAGTGGCTGATCTTCTTACTCCCCTTATAGCGGCAATAGCCAAAGTGCCCGACTTTAGTGGGCTCGTATTTACTCTAAATGGAAGTAAATTTATGTACGGACATTTTATAAATTCCCTAATATCCTTCCTCCTTGTAGCAGGATCAGTATTTTTCTTTGTAGTAAAGCCTATGAATATCCTCATAGCAAAATCTAGAAAAGAACCTCCGGCAGACCCTACAACAAAGAAATGTAAAGAATGCATAAGTGAAATACCAATAGAAGCAAAGCGCTGTGCACACTGCACACAAGCAGTAGCTTAACTATAAAAAACTCCGATGTATATCGGAGTTTTTTATTTATGCTAAAATAGCATTATGAACAACATAAACTTTACAAAAGAAGCCACTGCAGAAAATACTAGTGAATTTGTTTTTAAAGCGATATTAGAAAAGCTTGAACTCGGGAAAAAAGTGCTGTGGTTTGCTACAGGCGGATCATCTATAGAAGTATGCTCATTGGTTTCTAAAAAGTTAGCTAGCTTAGACCACAAAAATCTCACAATAATGCTCACAGATGAAAGATATGGGAAATTAAATCATCCTGATTCAAATTGGCAACAACTAATAAGTAAAGGTTTTGATCTACCAGAAGCCAAACTCATTCCGGTACTTATAGGAGAAAACAGAGAAAAAACCGTAGAAATTTTTAATCAAGAATTGAAAAAAGAGTTGGCAAAAGCAGACTACAAGATAGGACTCTTTGGTATAGGTGCAGATGGGCATACCGCTGGTATTCTACCTCATTCCCCTGCTGTAAATTCTGAAGATTTAGCTTTTGGTTATGACTCAGAAAAGTTTGAAAGAATTACAATAACTACAAAAACAATACTTATGTTGGACGAAGCCGTAGTTTATATGATGGGACAAAATAAATGGAAAGTAGTAGATGATCTAAAAGAAAGAAACATACCAATAGATGAACAACCAGCACAAATATTAAAAAAAGTGCCTTTATTAACAATATTTACTGATTACAATAAATAAAATGAAAATATCTATATCTGGTTTGGGTAGGATGGGTGGACAAATGGCAAGAAAACTCCACGAGGGAGGCTTTGAAGTCATAGCGCACAATAGGAGTTCTGAGAAAGTAGATGGAGCAGTAGCTCTAGGTATGAAAGGTGCATATTCTAAAAAAGAAGTAGTTGATTTATTTGGAGAAGAAAAAGTTGTTGTCGTAATGATGGTGCCTTCAGAGGTAGTAGATAATGAAATAGATGAATGGTTGAAAATAATGCCAAAAGGTAGTGTTCTTATAGACGCTGGTAATTCTGATTTTAGACTTACAAAAAAAAGAGCTCAGAGAGTATCTGAGGCTGGTTTTGTAATGCTAGATTGTGGTACAAGTGGAGGTGTTTGGGGTTATAAAAATGGTTTCGCAATGATGATAGGGGGAGATAAATCAGCTTTTAAAAATATAGAGCCTGTATTTAAGGCACTTTCTCTGCCTGAGGGTGCATATCATCATTTTGGTGAAAGTGGTACAGGACATTATGTAAAAATGGTACACAATGCCATAGAGTATGGAATGATGGAAAGCTTAGCAGAAGGATATAGAATGTTGAAAGAAGGGCCTTATAAAAATATAAACTTATATGAAGCTGGAGAAGTGTGGCAACATCATAGTGTAATCACCTCTTGGCTCAATGAGCTTTCTCGTGATGTTTTAAAAGAAAATCCAGAACTTGTGGGTATTGAAGGCTTTGTAGCAGAATCTGGCGAAGCTCGTTGGGCACTCGAATCAGCAAGAGAGTTTGGTATAGAAACACCTGCAATACAAACATCTTTCAATGTAAGAATAGATTCACAAAAAGGTAAAGTAAATTTTGCCACAAAATTATTAGCAGCAATGAGAAATGCTTTCGGTGGTCATAAAATAAACAATGATAAATAAACCCACAATCTTAATTTTATTTGGGGCTTCAGGAGATCTCTCAAAGCGGTACATACTAAAAGCGGTGAACTCGTTAGGAACAGAAAACCAACTCCCAAAAGATTTTAAAATTATAGGCACAACAAGAAGAAACCTAACTAAAAAGGATATATTGAAAGACATAAAAGATACAAAGTATTTAGAAAGCAGTTTTGATATTTTACAGGTGTCAGAAACTAAAAAATCTTTTTTAATGCTTAAAGAAAAGGTGCTGAAAGAATTCAAGGGAAAGAAAAAAGCTCAGATTTTATTTTACCTTTCAGTTCCCCCGCAAGTTTCTAAAAAGATAGTAAAACTTCTAAATCAAACATTTGCTGAAGAAAAAAAACAGATAAAAATACTCATAGAAAAACCTTTCGGCACAAATTACCAGAGTGCAAAAAAACTAATATCTGATACAAACAAGTACTTCTCTTCTTCTCAAATATACAGGATAGATCATTATTTGTTTAAAAAAATAATTGGAGAAATACTAGAGTTCAAAAGTAAAAACAAATATATTTGGGACAAAAAACTGATAAGTAAAATAGAGGTAGAGGCTTTGGAAGAAATGGGAGTAGAACACAGGACAAACTTTTACGAAAAAACAGGTGCAATAAATGATATGATTCAAAGTCACCTTTTAGAGGTTTTGTCTGTAGTCTTATTAAAGTCAAACAAAACGCAATACAAAGATTTGCCAAACAAACGCCTAGAATCACTTAAAGGATTATCTATTTCAAATGAAAATACAATTTTAGGCCAGTACGAAGGATACAAAAATGAAACTGAAAATCAAAAAAGTAAAACTGAAACTTTTGCATATATAAATCTTAAATACAGTGGTTTTCCAAAAACTCAAATAAAAATAATAACTGGTAAAAATTTAGATAGAAAAGAAAGCTCTGTTCAAATACACTGGGTAAAAAACGGCATACAAAACTCAAAAACTTTTTCTGAAAAAGACAGAAAATACAATTCATACGAGGATGTTTTATTGAATGCTATAAATTCTAATAAAGAATTTTTTGTTTCCGAAAAAGAAATACTTACAAATTGGTTGATAGTTTCTAAAATAAAAAAGAAGACTCTAGTCTTTTATAAAAAAGGTGCTAAAGTAGAAGAAATAACAAAATTATGAATATATTATTTTATTTACCGGGAATATTGTTTTTAATATCTGGAATCCCGCAGATGATAAAGCTTATAAAGACTAAAAAATCTAAAGACATTAGCCTCACTATGTACTTGGTGACTTGTCTGGCTATAAGCATAGTGGTAATAGATGCTTATATATCCAAAAATCAAAGTATTTTATTCTCAAATGGATTGAGCCTTCTAATCACAGGAATAAATACCATACTAGTGATAAAGTACAGAAAAAATTAATTCTTTTTTATACAAGCTTTAATAAAAGCAGAAAATAGTGGATGAGGATTTAATGGATGTGCTAAAAATTCTGGGTGAAACTGAGTTCCTAAAAAGAAAGGATGCTTGCTCTTTGGTAACTCTGCAATTTCCATAAGGTGCCCATCTGGAGATTTTCCAGAAAAGACCAAACCAGCTTTTTCTAAATCTTTTATATATTCTGGACTCACCTCATAACGGTGGCGATGCCTCTCGCCTATTTCTTTTTTCTTATAAGCATCAAAGGCTACGGTTTTAGGTGTCAGGACAGCTTTGTACTCACCCAATCTCATAGTGCCACCATAAGAATGTTTCTTTAAAATATCTTTTTGAGAATCCATAACATCTATAACTATATGTTTAGAATCTGGATTTACTTCTCTGGTGTTTGCATCTTTAAAACCAAGTACATTCCTAGCGTATTCTATGACTATCATCTGCATACCATAACAAAGACCAAAGTATGGTATTTTATTTTCACGCGCAAACTGTACAACATTTAGTTTACCCTCCACTCCACGAGAGCCAAAACCTCCAGGCACTATGATGCCGTCGTACTTTTTTAATTCTTTTAATTTACTTTTATCCCCGCCTGCTCCAGTAGGACGAGCAGGTTTTTCAAAATCAACTGCATTGAGCCAAGATATAATAGGCTTCTTACCTTGTGCATAACTAGAGTACTTTATAGCTTCTATGACAGACAAGTAAGAATCAGATAGTACATAATCCCCTGTCTCAAAATACTTACCTATAACTGCTATCTTTACTGTATCTTTGCCATTATGAGCGTGTTTAGCGAAATTCTTCCATTTATTCCACAAAGATGTATCAGGTTTATTTGCAGGCAAGCCCAGTATTTCACAAATCTTTCCTGATAAATTTTCTTTCTCAAAATTCATAGGTATATCGTACACACTGTCCACATCTGGAGCAGAAATGATTCTATCAGATGGAATACTAGAAGAAAGTGCTATTTTTTCTTTTCTTTTTTCATCAAGTGGCATATCTGCACGAGCTATCAATACATCTGCTTGTATTCCAGAAGAATTTAGCATTCTTGCTGCGTGCTGTGTAGGCTTTGTCTTCATTTCACCTACTTTATTTGGAGTAGGTAGATATGAAACCATTACAAAAATAACATCTTTTGGATTTTCTAGTTTCATCATTCTAGCAGCTTCTAAGAAGAGCATATTTTGGTATTCACCGATAGTGCCACCTATCTCTATTATAACTACATCAGCATTTGCTTCGCTCCCCGCTTTCTTTATTCGACTTATAACCTCAAGAGGTATATGAGGCACTACTTCTACACATTTACCCTTATATTCTAAGTTTCTTTCTTTTTCTATGACAGTCTGGTATACCCTACCTGTAGTCATATAATTTATTTTAGTGAGTTTTAATTCCAAAAATCTTTCATAGTTTCCCATATCTTGATCGGTCTCATCTCCATCAGATAACACAAAAACCTCACCGTGTTCAGTCGGGTTCATAGTACCAGCATCTACATTGATATATGGATCTACTTTTATAGCAGTGACATTTAGCCCTCGGTTTTTTAAAATAAGCCCAATTGAAGAAGATGTTATACCCTTTCCAACACCAGAAATAACTCCACCTACTACAAAAATATACTTCCGATTCTCTTTTTTCATTTTATTTATTTAAATATCTTCTAATAGCAACTACACTTGAGATTGTGCCGAGCAATACTCCAGAAAGCAAAAGGATCAAAAATATTTGAAATATGTTTGAAAGATAGTATTCGTACAAGTTGAGCCCTAAGAAACTAGTCATATTTCTACCTACCCAAGCTGTAGCTGGCAAGAATATTATCAAGGTAAGAATTGTAGCAATTATTCCATACAAGGCTCCTTCCACCATAAAAGGACCCGAGACTCTTTTCTTAGAAGCGCCTACAAGCCTCATTACAGCTATCTCTTCTTTAGAGATGAATATTGTTAGACGAATAGTGTTGTAAGTAACAACAATAGATATAAGTACCATTATAATGGTGACAATAAAACCGAGCCTTTGAGCCCCAGCAATAATTGAGTTCAACCTATCTATCACGGATTTATTTTGATAGTAGTTTACTTTATCAATTATTGAAGCTGATCCTAGTACGAGAGCGTTGTTCGATTTCAAGAAATTGGCAATACTTTCATATTGAGATACTTCTTTAGCTTTTATGTTTAGATATCCTCCCAATGGATTTTGATTTATCTCATCCAGAGCTTGAATAGTCGGATAATCATTTGAGTGTCTTTCTCTAAATAGCTTTAGTGCATCTTCATCAGAAGTGTAAGTGACACTAGCTACTTCGGGTAATTTTTCTATAGAATTCTTAAGAGTTAGAATCTTTTCTTCAGGTGCCCCTACCGTGAAGTATATGGTCACATCTACTTTGTCTTTTATTTGATTTAAAGAAAAATGCAGTACGGCTTGAAGTAAAATGATAAGAGTGATCACAGATAGAGTTATGGTGGTCACCAAAACAGAAGCAAAAGATATAAGCCCGCTTCTCTTAAAATTTAACAACCCTGCTTTTATTATACTTTTTAATGCCATCATTGTTTTTATTGTAACACAATTAAATTTTGTTAAATTACATACTTTCCATCTTTGTCGTCTCGTACGACTTTACCTTTTTCCATAGTAACCACACGCTTACCTATAGACTCTACTACCCCTCTGTTGTGCGTGGTAAGCACTACTGTTGTTCCGAGATTATTTATCTTTTTTAAAATCTGTATGACATCATAAGTGCTAATGGGGTCTAGATTACCAGTGGGTTCGTCAGCTACGATAAGCTCTGGTTGATTGATTATGGCTCTTGCTATAGCGAGTCTTTGTTGTTCTCCTCCAGACATTTGATTTGGGAAATGAAAAGCACGATGAGTAAGATCTACGAGCTCCAGTACATGAGGAACATCAGAAGCTATCTCTTCAGGGGTTTTACCCACTGCTTCCATTGCAAAAGCTATATTTTCATAAGCTGTCTTATTTGATAGAAGTTTAAAATCTTGGAAAACTGCACCTATTCTTCTTCTGAGCTTTGTAAGCTCATCATTTTTAAGTTCGTGTATATTCAAAGACTCAAAAAAGACTGTGCCTTCTGTGGGAGAATCTTCTGCTAGAATCATTTTTACCAAAGTAGTCTTACCTGCACCAGAGTGCCCTACGATAGATACAAATTCTCCTGCTGTGATGGTCAAATCAACACTCTCTAGGGCAACAGAATCTTTGTTGTAAACTTTTGAAACATTATTAAAATAAATCATTCTATATATTTTATCACAAATCCCCCACCCCGCCAAACTCCCATAAAACTCTTTAAAATAAAAGGAAAATAAAAATCCCCAAAGCGGTTTTTGCCTTTTTATCCTTTTTTCAGGAGAACGGCTTACGGCTTTGGGGAATTGACGGTCAGTGCGAACTATTAATGTATGGGAACTGACCGTGACCATATCTATCATTTTTAATGATGACATGATCCATTTTTGGTTGTTCTTTAACAACAACCACATTTTTTTCTTCTTTTTTTTCTTTTCCATTTTCCATGGCAAAAGTAACATTTAATGAACAAAACTTTTGCGTAAAACGCAAAAGCAACCTCATCGTGAGGTTGCTTTTAGTTTCGAAAGATTAGTTTATTCAAAATCAAAAGTAACACCACGATGTTTCTCGCTCATCACCATACCCATCATATTGTTGCTTTTAACTATTAACATAATTTATATACTATCAAAAAATCTAAAGAATGCAAATTTTACAAATTCTTCTCAGCCTCTATAAATAATTCAAGTTCTCCTTCTAGGACGCCTTCTACATTTGAAGTTTCTGCCTCTGTCCTGTGGTCTTTCACCATCTTATACGGATGCAGTACATAAGATCGTATCTGGCTACCCCATTCTATATCTTTACCCTTATTTATTTTCAAGCTTTCTTCAAAAGTTTTTTTCTCTTCTTCTGCTTTTTTAAAAAGCTTAGCTCGGAGCATATCCATAGCTCTCTCCCTATTTGCTTCTTGACTTCGTTCTCCAGAAACATGCACTGATATATTTGTAGGTGTATGCACCACTCTCACTGCTGTCTCTCTTTTATTTACATTTTGTCCTCCAGGACCGCCTGCTTTAGCAAAATCTATTTTTAAATCTGCTTCCGGGATTACAAAATCTTTTTCTTCTAATTTACTAAACTTTGGTAAAACTTCCACCAAAGAAAAAGAAGTGTGTCTTAACTTTTTTGCATTAAAAGGAGAAATTCTCACAAGTCTATGCACTCCTCCTTCGTTTTTTAAATTTCCATAAGCATTTTTACCTTTTATTTCAAAAGATACATTTCTATACCCACCATGGTCATTTTTGTGCTCGTGTAAAAAGTAAATGGACCAACCTTTTTTGTTAGCATATTTCATATACATATCTAAAAGCATAGAACTAAAGTCTTCTGCATCATCTCCCCCAGCACCAGAGACTATAGTGAAAATAGCGTCTCCTTTATCATATCTGCCCACACCTTCCAATTGAGCTTTGAGTTCAGCTATCTTTTTTATTGTTTCCTGAGCTTTTTGCTTATCAGACCAAAAACCAACCTCAAGCATTTCTGCTTCAAGTTTTTGGATACATTCTTTTAAACTACTTTTATCAAACTCCATATCTGTTAGTATAACTTTTAAAATTCAAAAATAAAATAGATTTTATATTCAAAAAGAGTATTATATATTTATATGCATAAAATAGCTAAATATATAGGTGATATAATTTATGGTGCAAACGATGGAATAATTACTACTTTCGCTGTTGTTGCTGGAGTGGCAGGTGCAGGTTTAGCACCTTATGTGGTGGTGATATTAGGAGTATCAAATTTAATTGCTGATGGTTTTTCTATGGCTACAAGTAATTACCTAGCCAAAAAATCAGAAAATGAATACAATCAAACTATAGATAAGGAAACACTTCACGAAAATCCGATAAAACATTCTTATGCTACTTTTATTGCTTTCGTACTAGCTGGATCTATCCCCCTTATACCTTATGCTCTTAATTTAAAGGGAGATCTTTTTAAGCTTGCTACCATTTCTACTTTGATAGCTCTATTTACAATAGGTAGCCTAAGAACAAAAATAACAAAAACAAAATGGTATTTAGCTGGTCTAGAAATGTTAGCAATAGGAGCAGTAGCTGCTAGCGTAGCTTATTTTATAGGATACTTCTTATCTTTAATAGTAAAATAACTGAGCCAAAGGAGAGAATTGAACTCTCGACCTACCCCTTACGAAGGGGTTGCTCTACCAACTGAGCTACTTTGGCAAAAGATAAACTTGGAGCCGTTGCGCAGGATTGAACTGCGGACCTCGTCATTACCAATGACGTGCTCTACCAACTGAGCTACAACGGCTTAACGCTATTAAATTTACTACATTTTTAAATCTTTTTCAAATTACAATTTTATGTTAGAATAAACGAAGTCGGTTTAATTATTAAATAGTTTTAAAAAATATGAAAAAAATAATCGTATTATCATTAGCTTTAGTATTAGTCTTTGGTAGTTTTACTAGTGTTTTTGCAGAAGACAAGGTAGATTCTAACACTGTTGTAAACTGTGTTACTGCTCCTTGTCCAGAAGCTACAACAACTTCAATAAACACAATAAGTACAACTTCTACAACAAACACAAGTTCAAATTCTTCAACTGCTACACTAAACTTGGCTTGTGTACAAACAGCAGTTTCTGCTAGAGAAGCTTCTATGACTACTGCATTTACAAAGTTTTCTACTTCTATGACTACTGCCCTTTCTACTAGAGCAACTGCATTAAATAGTGCATGGGGTCTAACAGATGCAAAAGCAAGAAGAGAAGCAAGAAGTACTGCTTGGAAAGCTTTTCAAACAAGCTCAAGGACCGCTAAATCAACTTTCAAGTCAGACAAAAAGTCTGCTTGGAATACATTCAAGACAGCTACAAAGACATGTAAGGTTCCTTTAGCTGAAAACGAGGGCAATGATTTGAGTATATAAAATTCTCTCATTAAAAATAAAAACACTCCGATAGGTATCGGAGTGTTTTTATTTTCTGCGCGACCGAGCGGATTTGAACCGCCAGCCTCCCGCGTGACAGGCGGGTGCTCTAACCAGTTGAGCTACGATCGCAAACAATTTAAATCTAACACAAAATATATAAAATTTCTATCTTGTGTTGTGTCGGCGGGTAGAATCGAACTACCGACCTTGGGCTTATGAGTCCCACGCTCTAACCGACTGAGCTACGCCGACGAAAAGCAAACTGCTTTGCTTTTCGTCGATGGCAAAACCACTGACTTAAGCATGGCGACGATGCGAGGACTTTAGTCCGAGCCGTCGCTTAAATCACTTTGCTTGTTGCGGGTCCTGGAGTTGAACCAGATCCTTCAGGTTATGAGCCTGACGAGGTACCGTTCCTCTAACCCGCTATTAAAAAGAGCCTAAAAGCTCTATATCATCAATATACTATAGAAATTGAAGTTTTGCAATTAGATAAAACCGTATTCTCTAAAAATTTGCTCATAGAGAGCGATTACTCTCTTAGCCTCTCTTTGGGTTAATATAAATTCACTACCATCGTGGGCTATACGATTTCTTATTATATGTACTTCCCAAGCAGCACTTAGGCTTTTAAAATCATCCCTATCTACTGTTTTTAATTTATCTCCTAACGACTCACCTTTAAATCCTAGACTGTCCATCAGATCAAAAAGCATCTCATCTGCGTCAATTATAGCAAGTTTCCAATCAGATTCAGACTCAGAAAAAAGCTTTTTTAAAACAACTTCCCATTTTTCATTTTTTATTTTATTTGTACCGGCATGCGTACCTTTTTCCTTTTCTTTTTGTTTATGAGCATATTCGGCTATTTCTTCCTCTAAATGATGGTGTTCCCTTTTCCTTATCTCTAGTACTCTGACAGCAGAATAAGCAGTAACTGTCATAAAAAATATCAATAGAAAATATAAGATAGACTCTATAAAGTTACCAATACCTGCGAAACTAATACCAGCCTGTTTAAAAGAAGTGAAGTTTGGATCAGTAACATAAGCAGTAGATTCAACCCCAGATCCAAATAAGTTTTGAAAAAAGATATATATTTTATTAAAAAAATGGTCAAGGTTTAAAAACTTCACATCAAAAAGAAGGTTTTGGTCTGTATACAGATTATTACTTAAATTTAATGGGTCTGGTTGCATTTTAATTTAAACTTTCAAATTTTTTACCAACATCAAAAAGTAAGTCTTCACAAAAGTGAGGTGACATAAACTGTACAGAAAAAGGTAGACCCTCTTTTGTTTTACCTGAAGGCATAGCTATGCTTGGCACTCCAGTTAGGTTTGCTGGAGCAGAAAAAATATCACACAAATACATAGCTACTGGATCATCCATCTTTTCTCCTATTTTAAAAGGAAGTGTCGGTACAGTAGGTGTCATAATTAGAGAAACTTTTTTAAATACTTCATCAAATTCTCTTTCTATAGCGTGACGAATTTTCCAAGCCTTATTGTAATAAGCATCGTAATAACCATGAGATAAAACATATGTACCTAAAATGATTCTCCTTCTAGCCTCTTCGCCAAATCCAAGGGATCGGCTTTTTTTAAATGTATTCCAGATACTATCACCTTCTACTCTTAAGCCATAACGCATACCATCAAACCTAGATAAATTTGTGGATACTTCTGCAGGCATTATTATATAATACACAGCCAAAGAATATTTTGAGTAAGGAAGCTCTATGTCTATAATTTCATAACCAGCATTTTTAAGTTTCTCTACTGACTCTTTAAAATTCTGCATTATTAGTGGATCTACTCCTTTCTCAAATAAATGCCAAGGGATGCCTATTTTCTTTGAGTTTTCTTTATTTATTTTGGCTTTTGCTTTCTCTATCAAATCCTCTTTTGCTGAGGTACTATCTTCTTTATCAAATCTAGACAAGCTATTAAAAATAATTTCTGAATCTGTTACATTCTTAGAAAAAGGAGAAACTTGATCTAAAGAATTTCCCATAGCTATAATCCCATGTCTTGAAAGTGCTCCATAAGTAGGCTTTAACCCTACCAATCCACAAAAAGCTGCTGGCTCGCGAACGGATCCACAAGTCTCTGTTCCTAGTGTTGCAAGTGCCATATCAGCAGCAAGAGAAGCAGCTGCACCACCAGAAGAGCCTCCTGGCACCCTAGTATCATCTAGTGGATTTCTAGTTATACCAAAAGCAGAAGTTTGGGTAGAAGAACCCATAGCAAACTCATCCATATTTGTACGGCCTAAAATTATTGCACCCATTTTTTTTAAATCTTTTATAACAGTAGCATCGTAACTCGCAATATGATTGGCAAGTATTTTAGAACTTGCAGAAGCTATGTGCCCTTTTGATAAAATATTATCTTTTATTGCAAAAGGAATACCTGTGAGCAGAGATGCATTGCCGTCATCAAACATTTTTTGTGCATTTCTTACCTGATCTTCTATATCAGAATAAACCTCGAGATATGCGTTTAGGTGTTCATTCTTATTTTTTATTACAGAAAGGTAAGCATTTACTAATTCTGCGCAGGAAAAAACTTCATCTCTTAGATTTTTGTGGACTTCTTTTATTGTCAGATTTTTTAAATCAATCATAGTATTTTATTTACTTTTAAAAATCCATCTTTAGAATCTGGAAACTGTTCAACAATCACATCTTTTGAATCTTCATTTAAAAGAATCTCGTCTTCCCGCCAAACATTTCTATTTAGATATTCCATTCCAATTTCAGGGACCTCCACATTCTCTATTTGTTTTACATAATCCAAAATACCCTCCATATCCTTAATGAGTTTCTCTGCTTCCCCTTCTTTTAGCTCAAGCTTTGCAAGCTCGGCCAGGTTTTGTACATCTTGTATTTGCATATACAATATAATACTATTTTTTACAGAATGATGCTAATTTAAAATTATGGGTTATTATAACAACCTATATCATCATAAGCACCAGTAGACTCTGTAGTGGATATACCACTACTACCCAAACAAAGAAAATTATTCGAATAATTTAAGTTAACAAGAATACTATATTTAGTTATAGCACTTACTGAATTACCAAAAAGCACCCTATAATTCCCCGTAGAATACCAATTACCACTCAAAGCAAGAATGTTGCTACAAATTTCTCTTGCTTTTACAGCATAATTACCTGAAAATGGCACAGTGCTACAAGTGTAAGAAGCGGGTATCCATGCTCCAGCTGGTTGCAGTCCGGCATAACTTCCAGTTTCAGAATATTCTAATGCTAGTAATGTTTCAAATTGTTTAACCTGTACTTTTATTGAAGCATCTTTAGATTTTTTTCTAGCGCTACTTATATTAGAAATAATAACACTTGATAATATACTGATAATAACAACAACAACCAAAAGTTCTATAAGAGTAAATCCTTTAACTTGGTCTTTTAACATAAGATCATTATAACAAAAAATCCTATTTATGTGTAAGCGCTTGAATCCTAGCTTCTACTGGCGGATGAGTGGCGAAAAGACTAGAGATTTTTTTACCTATCTTGCTTCCCTTAGGGTCTGCAATATATAGATGTGCTATGGCACTTGACTGTTTTCTCATTGGTTGGCTGTATTGTGAAATTTTTCTGAGTGCATTTGCAAGTCCATCTGGATAGCGAGTAAGGAGTGCTCCTGATGCATCTGCTAAAAATTCTCTTTTGCGAGATATAGCTAACTGTAAAAGCATAGCAAATATGGGCGCAAGTATAGATAGAATAATACCTATTATTACAAGTGCACCACCTCCTTTATTGTCATCGTCTCTACCTCCAAACCAAAGACTTCTCATAAACATATCTGAAAGAATAGACACAAAACCCACTAATACTACAGCTACAGTTGAGACTAGCATATCTCTATTTCCAATGTGGGATAATTCGTGAGCAATAACTCCTTCTAACTCATTTTTTTCTAAAATAGAAAGGAGACCAGTAGTGGCAGCCACCACTGCATGATTTTTATCTCGTCCAGTAGCAAAAGCATTTGGAGCACTATCTTGTATTACATATACTTTAGGCATTGGAAGCCCAGCAGTAATACTAAGATTTTCTACGCTGGTATACAAATCAAAATACTCTTCCCTCTTTGCTTCCTTTGCTCCTGCTAAGGTAAGTACTATTTTGTCTGAAAACCAATAAGAAGCGATATTCATTGCTATACTAAAGAAAACAAAGAAATATAAAATATTTGGATTGCTGTAATAATAAGAGAAGAACCACCCTAGAGCTACAACAACACCAAAAAACAGACTCATTAAAAGCCAAGTCTTGGTGACATTTTTTGATTGTTCGTGATAAAGTGAAGACATTACTTTAGATTTAAAACATCAATAAATTTTTTAGATATTGAATTATTTGTATTATAATTATAATAAATATCTCTACATTCAGACTTTGTTCTACAAAAGCTCGTAGCTTCTAATTCTGTATTAAATGGACTACATTCCTCTATTTTTGCACCAAATATATCATATATACTGCTAACATCAGGAACCTTATGATTTAAAAAAATAAAAAAATCTTTCCCTTTATAGGAACAATACCGTATATATGATTCAGGATATTTTTCAACTAATCCTTTTAAGAAAACGAGCGTGGAATTTTTAAAACTTGCCTTCGTATAATTAGAATCTTTTTCAGCGTATGGTTTGAAAAATGGTAAGTATCCTATTTTATCTTTATACATTACCCTTAATGCAAACATCATCAGAATAATCAGAACTAACAAAAGTACCGTATTTACTTTTGACCCATAAAATTTTGATCCCCAGTATTCTTTTTCGTTATTGTTTTCCATTTTTATTTTAAGAAGTTATTTAATATATTTTATAAAAAAATTAAAATTATACACCAATATGTATCAAGTAATCATAACTTTTTGTACCATATTCATTTAGATTTAGTTTTACCCAGAAATCTTTTGATTCATAACCAAGGTTTTTTGCTGCCTGAGCTACTCTATTTTCAAAAGAAAAATGTAAGACTTCTGGTATATCACTTTTTATACCAGAAACATAACTCAATGTTATACCAGATAACTTCCATTGTTCCTCAGTAAGTTGATTGACATTATCTCTTAATGTATTATATCCAAAATGTGCTCCACCTCCAAAAACCACTATTTTATTTGCTCCAAGCTTATGACAAAAGTCATAGATAGATTGCGCCCATGATTTATTACGTTCGTCCAGCGTTTCTCTTAATTCGAGACTTTTGAGATATTCCCCAGGTAAATCTAATCCAATCAATTTAATTCCTTGAACTTTGGCTTCTTTAAAAACTTCAAATAATGCATTGCCAGAATCTTTACCATAACCCCAATCAGATAAAATGAAATCTTTAAAACTTCCATCTGGAATTTTATCGAAGTAATAATCATCAATAACTCCTTGATCACCCTTTGCTATAAACTCAGTAAGAAGATGTGTAACTCCCTTTTCTTTAAAAAACTTTAGTTGTTTTTTAATCTCCTTTTTTATTAAAACATTCTGATGAAAGTCTTCTAAATAAATTAGATCGTGATCATTTAAAATTGATTCATAATCAACAGGTTCTAAATGTGCTTTTAAATACTTCTCGATTTCCTCAACTGAAGCATCTTCATTAATACCTGGTTGTATTTCTATATTTTCACTTTTATTTGGAAAGATATTACCTGTTTTTAAAAAAGGAACTACAAAAGCAGCCTTTATAAGGTTTCTTCTTCTAGAACTTTCTAAATTATTTTCATTCATAAACTTAAATTATAGTTAATGCAAAATAAAGTTATACTTATGGAGTAAGGATACTTTTAATTAATTAAAACTGGTATCAATACACTTTTATCATTTTCTGGTAGCCCTGAAGCATTATCGTTATGTATCTCTATATAAGCTGGAGATTTTGGTAAATTAGAAAAATCTATACTACCTTCAAATTCCACTGGTTCAACTGTCATCCAATCAGTCTTCGCTGTAGCATTTCCTTCTTTAAGTGGGTTTTTAGCACCATCTAAAACATTTACTAAAATATTCCCCTCAAAGAAATACCCTCCTTTTATAGAACCATTGTATTTTACGACTCCGCTTACTGCTGAATTAGGTAAAATCGAAAAATTAATTAGGTCTTCTTTATTACCTAAAACTTCTCTGTCAGTTGTAAGGTGTTGATTCGGCAATGGCTCTGCTTTATTTTCAATCAGTACTGTAGCTGGAGTTCTTTGTAAGAAATAAACAACTAAAACCAAAAACATTAAGCACAAAATGATTACAATTAATTTACCGAAATTTGTCATAAATATAAATTTAATTTAACTTTTAATTACTACATATTAGATATTTCAGCCGAGGGTGGTGTTGCAGAAGATGATCCATGCGAAGATTCACTTTTTTGTTCTGGAGGTAATGGAATATGATTAGGATTAAAAAAACTTTTAGCTTCTTTGGAGAAGATAAAATAATACGCTATAAGTGCACATAAAACCAAACTTAATATTCTTTCAGGACTATGAAACTTTAATAAAATTACTCCTAATAACCCCATCATAGTACCCATTACCCCAATAAATATATATAAGTGCTGAACCCATTTTTTACCCCTTACTAAAGCACGAGCAATCAAAACCTGTATCAATATTCCAAATAGAGTTATAACAACCAAGAAAGAGATTGGTAACTGAGGTAATGAAGTCCCCAAAGAAATAAAAGGGGTGAATAACAGTGCCATTGGCACAAGCACAAGGACAGCGCTTAGATAATGAAGTCCAGCAAATACTTTTATTAACAATGGTACATTTTTTTGAAACATTTTTTATTGATTAAATTTATAATTGTATTGATTTAATTATAGCATTTAAAGTGGTTTCTGAAATACCTATTGATTTTTGTGATTTAATATAGATTATTACTGCTTTAGTTGGAATTATTAACAGCTTTTCTCCTTCATTAACAGTACTTGTTTTTCCATTAAACAAAGCACCAGAAGTACCTGATATAGCGTAAAAATCGTTGGATGGAGAATAGTTTTTTAAATCAAAACTATTATAAGCCTTATTGAAAGCATCTTGATTCGGGGATTTAGTAATAAGCATTACTGTTCTAGGGGAAGAGTTGGAGCTGTCACTACCCTTAGGATCATATGAAATAGTCATAGATCTAGATACATACTGTCCTAATTCAGCAGGAATAAATGTGCTATATGTATAGTTTGTTGTATTTGGTACTTTTACTTTAATAGTGTCTACTACAAATTCTGATTGAATCGTAGCTTCTCCTACTGAAGCAGATAAATTGGCAGACTTATCAATAAACTTAAAGCTATTTATAAATTCACTCAAGTAAGGAATATTTTGACAATATAGACACTCACCATTGATTACAAAAGCAGTAGTCCCTACTACTACAATTTTACCCTCATACCTTTTCGGAGAAGTAACTAAGTAATTTTCAGTTGTGTACCCAAAAATAGGTTCACTTGGAGAAAAAGAAACATTCTTCCCGTAAATACTTTTAAATGTAAGTTTTACTGTAAACATAGACAAAGAAGCTTTTTCTTTTTCACTTAAATCAGCTTTGGTGTCGGAGAATCTAAAGTGATCAACACCATATTTAATATTATCCCCTTGAATGCCTACACTCGATTCATACAGACTATGGTCGGTATTATTATATTTATTACTTTCTACAACAGGTTCTGCTGGAAAACGTGCTGAAAAATTAGAATTTTCAAATTTAAATTCTTCCCATAAATCAAAACTGGGAACTAGAGCAGGTAGACTGGTCTGATTATTACTTTGAAATCCAGTCTCAGTTTCTACTTTTTCTTCAGTTACCGTTTTTAACTCTTTTTCTTTGGCAACTTTTCTTAAGTTTAAATAACCAAAGATACCAGCTATTGTAATGAGAGCAATAAGAATAAGTGTCAAGACTAAAATAGTAGGAATCTTTCTACTTGGTGATGAATATTGTGCTAAATCTCCATCTTTCAAAGAATCGAAAATTTCGTTTACATCTACATCTTTCCACCCAACATCAAACAGCTTTCTTTGAATTTCTTCTCTTGAGATTCCTTTACTTAGTTCAGATCTTATATAATCTACTAATTGAGGAGTAATCATTTTACTTTTTTATAAATCCTTCTAATGCCCTTAAAGCTTCTACGGGGACCATATATACTACTGTATTTGATTGATCTGAGGACATATCGTTTATGGATTGTAGCGTTCTCAAATGAAGTGCTCCTGGTGTAGCGGCTAGCATTGCTGCTGCTTGAGCTATGTTGGCAGATGCAGCAAGTTCACCTTCAGAATTTATTATAACTGCTCTTTTTTCTCTTTCTGCTTCAGCTTGTTTACCAATAGTCCTTTCCATTTCAGCAGGCAAAGATACATCTTTCAACTCAACATTTTGCACCATAAGGCCCCAAGCATCTGTCTCTTTATCTACAATTTCACGGATTCTATCAGCAATTTTATCTCTACTAGAGAGCAACTCATCAAGAGAAACTTCACCCACAATATTTCTCATAGTTGTCTGAGCATATTGAGAAATAGCATAGCGGAAATCTTCAACTTCTATTATAGCCTTTGCAGAGTCACTAACTTTGTAATAAATAACAGCATTTACTTTTACAGAGACATTATCTTTAGTTATCGCATTTTGATCTGGCACATCTACAGCTTTCGTGCGGATATCAACTCTTTGATAACTTTGTATTATAGGTAGTACTAACCTCCAGCCTGGTTCCATTATGTTCGAGAACCTACCAAAGGTAAACATTACACCTCGTTCGTATTGATTTATTTGACGAATACTAGCAATAATTAAAAGAAAAATTCCGATTAAAAGATATATCAACATAAATTTAAAAAAAATATTAATAATACTAATACTCTTGAATTATAACACAATCCTAATGTTCCTTGCGCAAAGGCTTTAAACTTAATTATTAATCAAACTAAAACTTTTTATAAAGTTATCAAATTCAGGTACTTCTGTACAATATAAACACTGTGCACCAATAACATATGCTTTTTCCCCCACAACAATCATTTTGCCGAAGTTGTACTTTGGAGTAGTTGCTGTATATTCGACGGTCTCAATATTAGAAACATGATCCTTTACTGTATTAAAAAAAGTCATCAAATCACCAAAGACAAATTTGTAAATCTTTTGTAAAAAATCAAGTGACATATTTTTGTCTTTGTAATACCAAACTACATATTTTATATTCTCTCCTGGAACACTTGTGTTTACAAGAAAAGTAGTTTCTTGTTCAAAATTTCGTGCATATTCCGTACGGATAGATGGCTTAGAAGGTAATGTAATAGAAAAACCAAGATCTGGATAATTATAAATTTGCCAAGAACCAAAAGGTGGAATATGAGCCGATGGATTTGGTGCAGACTCTCCATTTTTCACAAGCTCGTTCTCTGCTCTAATCTTCTCTCCTTCAACAATTTTTTCCACCCCACTTTTTGTAGATGCTTTAAAAATAAAAATATTTATTAAAAACATAAAACCAAGAGTTGCCACTACTATAAAAATAATTTTAAAAATCTTTCCTAACATATTTCTATTATATATAAATATCCATTAACAGCTACCTAATTATTTTAAAGCTTTCAAAAAAACTTTCAGTATATGGTACTTCTGTACAATATAAACATTCTGTTGTTATGTTATATGTATTATTACCAGCGACTATAAGTTTTCCAAAAAACATTTTCGGTTCTCTAATTATATAGGTCATAGTATAGTACTGAGGATGGCTATTGGTCTCAGATGTAATCTGTATAGAATTATCGAATATATCCATTAACAACTCTTTGAAAAATACATAAGTTCTCTGGGTCCCTAATTTTTTTTGATTATCAATAGAAACAACAACTGTATATTTTATACTTTCGCCAGGAACTAACACTTCAGATACATAACTATAGAAATTGAACGGGAATTTTGAAGTTTCTTTTGAATTATTTAGTGATGGTGTATTAGGAAAAGTAATTGAAAATCCTTCCTCTGGATATGAATATCTACTCCATGAATCTATACTCATAACAAAAGAATTAATATCCGGTATTTCTTTGAAATAACTTTCATACAATGATTTTTTTGCTTCTTTTGAATCATCAACCACAGTTGAATAAATAACTTCTCTTAAACCACTTATAACCTTATTCTTTACTGTGACACTTAGAATTAAACCTAAAACCTTAAATATAATAAAAACGGATAAAATTATAAGAAATATTTTTAGAAATTTTGACATTTTTTTAAAATTTAACTTCCACAGGGTTTTGAGCTGCGTCGTTATCAGGGATATCAAAGAATTCCATTTTTGCAAAGTTAAACATACCGGCTATTACATTTCCTGGAAATTGCTCTACAGAAGTATTCAGATCACGAACATTTGTATTATAAAATCTTCTAGCTGCTTGAATTTTATTTTCTGTATCTGAAAGCTCTCTTTGTAATTCTAAGAAATTTGTATTTGCCTTTAGATCTGGATATGCTTCAGCAATACCAAAAAGTCCAGTAATAGCTTGGCCAAGCATTGCTTCACTCTTGGAGTGGTCTCCTACTGATTTCGCACTCATAGCAGAAGCACGAGCAGAAGTCACCTTTTCAAAAGCAGTGGACTCATGGGTGGCATAACCTTTGACAGAATTTACTAGGTTTGGAATCAAATCATATCTCCTTTTTAGTTGAACTTCTATATCTGCCCAAGCTTCTTTAGCACGATTTCGTAAAGATACAAAACTATTATACATAGTTACAAACCAAACAAGCACTAATACAACCAATACTGGTATATTAAACTTCCAAGTAATCAAATCAAATAGACCACTGACTACCAATAAAACAAATAGAGCAACAAATATTATACTCATAAAATTTAAAAGTTAAATTAATAAATTAACTCTATTATTATAACATATTTAGGTAAAACTATTTATTTCTTACTAGAATCTTGCCACTCTTTTATCAAAACAAGTAAAGGAGACGCTAAGAATATAGATGAATATGTACCAAAAAACATACCGGTAACAAGCATCAAAGAGAAATACCTAGTGGACTCTGGACCAAAGAAGAATAGCGCAAGAAGCACTAAAATAACAGTCATAGAAGTAGCGATAGATCTTACAAAAGACTGCTCCAAGCTTTTACCTACGATCTCTGCAAAATTTTCTCCATTTTGTTTCATCTGAGAATTTAAATTCTCTCTTATTCTATCAAAAATAACAATTGTATCCGACACTGAAAGACCTAGTATAGTGAGTATTGCGACAACAAAAAGTGTATCTATCTCTGCTCCAAAATAGTGGGAAAGAAAGGTGAAAAGCCCTACTGGTATAACTACATCGTGCAATAGTGTACCAATAGCTATAAAGCCATATTTCCAAGAAGAAACGGGGCGAGAAACTTTTCTAAAAGCAAAAGCAATAAAACATATTATGGCTAAAGATACTAGTACTATAGCAACAATTGCTTTTCTAGTAAGCTCTCTTCCTATGGATGGACCAATAGAATTAAAGTTAACTTCTTTCATAGAATTCTTTCCACCTTCTGATAAGACAGCCAAAAGCTGGTTGTGTTCTACTTCATTTAAATCCCTAGACTTTACTATATAGCCTTTCTCTCCTGTAGGCTGCAAAGATATGGCACCAAAATCTAACCCCTGCAAAGAATTTGAAAGTTCTTCTTGAGTAGGGCGAGTATTTTCGTAAGACACTTCAGTAAGAGCTCCACCTTTAAAATCTATCCCGACTTTTATACCAAAAATTAGTACAGACAAAATAGACAATGCAACTAAAGCCAAAGATACTCCGATAAATATTTTTTTGTTTTTTATTATAAACATAATTTTTTTATTATTACTCTAATTATTTACTCAAACCACTTGAAAATAAGAATCTCAAAACTTTACTTTCTTTTATAAATGAAAGTGTTCCTAAGAATATCTTTGTGACAGTTATAGCAGAGAACATTGATACCAACACACCCATACCAAGTGTCAAAGCAAATCCCTTAATAAGAGAAGTTCCAAACCAGAAAAGAATTATAGCAGTTATGATGTTTGAAGTATTTGAATCACGAATAGAAAACCATGCTCTAGAAAAACCGGCAGACACAGCATCATTTACAGTCCTACCTGATTTCAATTCTTCTTTTATTCTTTCAAATATCAGAACATTTGCATCAACTGCAATACCGATAGATATGATAAATCCTGCTATACCAGCCGCTGTAAGGGTGACAGGTATGAGTTTAAACAGAGCAAGTATTATGACTATAAAAATACATAGAGATACTACTGCTACAAGTCCAGGAAGTCTGTACCAGAGTATTAAAAATAATGCTACAAAGAGAAAGCCTATGATAGCTGCTTTTACCCCAGCGTTTACTGCGCTGTCTCCTAGAGACGCACCAATAGTTTGTTTTGATACTAAACTTATAGGCACAGGCAATGCCCCAGAATTAAGACGACCCACGAGTTGCTTTGCTTCGGTTGGAGTAAAAGAACCAGATATAACAGCTTGTCCATTTGGAATCTCTTCGCGAACTACTGGTGTAGAAATAGGCGCTCCATCTAAATATATAGCCACCATTTTACCTACATTGTCTCTTGTTATTTGAGCAAATAATTTTGTACCGATATCATCAAACTGTAAACTTACTCTTGGTTCACGAGTAGTCTGATCAAACTCTAGAGTTGCTTTTTTTAAGTATCTACCAGTAAGTTCTGTTGATTTAAACTGTCCTTCTATATTTAAATTTAAATTGCCATCTGGTCCAACTGTAACTTCCTGTGGTGCACCCTCTTCTTTTTCAACTTTAAATTCAAGCAATGGGGTTTGCCCGATCATAGCTGTAGCTTTTTCAACATCTGTGACACCAGGCAAATCAACGATCAACTTTTCTTCACCACCAGATATAAAACTACTTTCTTGTATTTGAACTACTGGTTCAGAAACACCAAAAAGATTTATCCTGCGTTCTATAACATCACGCAAAGACTCCATAGATTCTCCTATCTCTCCAGTCGGCACAGCTGATACATCAGCTTTATATACCAAGTGACTACCTCCAGATAAATCCAATCCTAAACGAAAAGGGTGGTTTTTGAAGAAAGCTTTCTCTTGTTCAAAGTTATTATTAAGACGAGGTTCTGATTTAAAAACAAAAAAAGCTATACCCCCTCCTAAAATCAATATTAATGCTGATAGTATTATTTTCTTTAACATTATTTTACTTATACTGACTTTATCAGTATAAAATTAATCATATAAATATATGAGCTATTCTAGCCTATTTCACCCAAAAAGCAAGGATATATTATTCTGATAAAATTGGAGTAGGCCCCCCTTCTAAAACTTCTATGATTGTTACTTCTGGAATTGCTTCTGGTAATTTTTCTGAAATTATTTCTTCTGAAGAAGGGTTACTATCCTCAAAGTTTGAATTTTCTATTTCTCCTGAAGCGGAATCGTTGTTCTCATCCTCAGATATTGAATTCATTAAATCTTCACTATTTACATTATTCTCATCTGTTGGTGCTGAATTAGTTGATTGGTTTAGGTTGTTCCTTTGCAATAATTCTATAAGTTCACTTTCAGTTACACAAGTATTGCCAACACAAAGTTTTTCAGTTCTTACTTCTTTTACAAAAATCTTTTCAAGCCCATTTAAGGCATCTTCTAAATACTTTTTAATCAAATATCCTAGAGTATCCCCTTTGTTTATATCCAATGAATATAAATTATTTACTTTTATATCAAGCTCTTGAATAGCAGATATAGCTGGAGAAATTAGCTGAACATAATCCAGCCCGAGATATCCATTTTTTTTATCCACAACAGACACAGCAGAAGGAAATATAGTTTGAATGTTTTGTGCTGTAAAACCGTATCTGAGTCTAGTATCCCCAATCAAATTGTATGAGACTGGGTTTATCTGCCTTAACTTTTCTAAATTATTAGATATTGGATTTATATTTTCTTTTAATCTTTCGTCAGATACATTTGAGATAGTCCCTGTATATTCTATATCTCCTACAACATCTAGAGCTACAGATGGGTCAATTATGTTTATACCGAATAAAGCAAGATTATTTTTATCATTAAAATAACCAGTAGCACTATCATTTAAAATGACCAACTTAGTCTCTTGACCACCTTCTTGCATACCACCAATAGAAACTTGGTTATCGTTTATATACAAACCAGAATAATATGAACTATCGTATACTTTAAATATATAAGAAGTAGTATCAATGAATACATCATTGCTTAATGTACCACCTAAATCCACTTGAGTTCCATTTATAGTGGTTCCATTACCGTTCGTTAAAGCAGTGACGAGTGTATTTACATCCACCCAGGTAGGGGTGATCCCTCCACCATTACTTTTCAACACTTGTCCTGATGTGCCGTATCCACTTACTCCAGCAAGAATTCCACCATTTGCAGCTAATCCACCAGTGACAGTAAGAGAACCTGCTGACACTACTGCTCCGGAGCTGGTTACTGTAAAAATGTCCGAGTATGCTCCTCCATCTATAGATGACTGTAGTTTCCATACTCCGGTAGGATTAGCTGTTCCCTGCACTGGCAACACATATGCTTGAAATTCCACTGCCTGACTTGTAGCTGTCGCATTTGTCTTCCACCCCTGTCCTGTCCAGCGTATAGCTGGAGAAATTTGTTGAACACCAACAGTGGCTGGGGTTGTATTTACTAAAGAGAGTCCTGAAGTATTTGTCTGAGTGATACCTAGAGAGTTTGTAGTAATGTCTAATCTTGAAGAAGGATTGCTGTTACCTATCCCTAGTCTATTATTGGCATTATCCCAAAAAAAGTTTGAGTTGTTTTGAGTAAACCCAAAAGAATCTTGAAAAGGAATAGAGCCTAATGTAAATGATGGGTTATATGCTGATCCTGTAATAGTGCCAGATACACTTAGATTCCCCGCAATAGTGGTTCCACCACTTACTGTAATATTGTTAAAGGTAGAATTGCTTGTGACATTTATAGTGTTAGTTGTTATGTCTTGAGCACCTAAAGAAGCGAAACCTCCTAATATTCCTATCGGACCACTACTGTATTGTGATGATACTGGAGCCGAAGGTCCTGAGCTTGCTGAAGGATATGGCTGATATGGTAATGTTTGACCAAAGTTGAATTGTGATGGAGCGCTTACTCCTTGTTGACCTTGGTCACCCTTGTCTCCTTTTTCCCCTTTTAGTTTAGCTTGAAGGTCTTTGTTGTTTGTAAGTATTTTAGTTAGTGTGTTTATGAGGGTTTGGTCGGAGATGGGAGCCGGTGTTTGATAAAGGGTTACAGGAGAATTCTTAACCGATACTTTTTTTGTATTTACAAGAGCAAGTGAAGCACTAGTGATGGAAGGGATAATTAGACAAAGTAAAAAAGCAAAGGTTAACGCAGAGTTAATCCAACCACTTTTGATAACACTTTTTATATATTTTTTAGACATTTTGCTCACTAGTTAATTATAGCAATAATATTGAAAATATAACAATAAAGTTATATAATCAAATTATGGAAAACAATAAAAACTATGTCGTATTTGGTTTAATACTCGGTTTATCATTTATCATAAGTGCTGGTATCGGATCAATGACTTTTTATAAATTAAGAAGTATGGATTATATTTCTACTACTGGCTCAGCTAAAAAAGCAGTTGTCGCAGATAAAGTAAAATGGAGTGCAAACATTACCAGGCCTGTAAAAGCTTCTACTATGAAAGACGGCTATGCCTTGATGGACTCTGATTTAAAAGAAGTGAAAAACTTTTTGACTTCAAATGGAGTTACAGAAGAAAGTATTGATGTATCCCCTATCTTTTTAAACGAAGTTTACGAACAATACCCAGGACCAGAAAAAAAATACAACTTGAGCCAAAATATTGAAGTTAACTCAAATGATGTCCAAAAAATAAGCGGACTTGCAAAAAACACAGGAGTACTCGTGACAAACAAAGGTATGCTGTTTTCTACAAATTCCTTAGAGTACTTTTATTCCAAATTACCAGAAGCTAGAGTAGAACTCCTAGCAAGCGCTGTAGAAGATGCAAAAGCTCGTGCGGAACAACTCTCAAATGCTGGTGGTAAAAAAATAGGTGCATTAAAATCTGCTTCTTCTGGAGTAGTGCAAGTAATGTCTGCAAACTCTGTAGAAGTCTCCGACTACGGTATGTACGACACATCAAAAATCAACAAAGAAATAATGGTGACAGTAAAAGCTAGCTTTGAGATAAAATAACTAGATTAAAAATAGTAAAATAAAAACACCTATTAATATCCTATACCACCCAAATATAGAAAAAGAATGATTTTGGATGTAGGAGATGAGCCATTTGACTACAAATAGAGCTACTATAAATGATGTGATAAAACCGACAGATAGTACTCCCCAATCGGCAGATGTGAAAGCAAAGCCTGATTTATAGAGGTCATATACAGTAGCAGCGAGCATAGTTGGGATAGCAAGAAGAAAGGAAAATTCAGTGACTAATTCTTTTGAAAGCCCCATCAATCGCCCAGAGATGATAACAGAAAGAGATCTAGATACTCCCGGCACAACAGCGAGTGCTTGTGCTGTGCCCATAATTAGCAGTTCTTTTATAGTAAGATCTTCTATTTGCCTAATATTTTCAGAAGTCTTATTTTTATACTTACTTTCAAATAAAATTATTATCACTCCCCCTATTAAGAGAATCCAAGCGATAAGAGAGGTATTGCCAAGTAAGAATGATTTTATTAATTTATATAAAAGGAAACCTATTACCCCAGTAGGTATAAATGCAATTAAAATATTTCTAATATATTTGAGAGAGTGGAGCAACTTTTCTTTATACAAAAAAACTACAGCTAGTATTGCTCCAAACTGGATTATTATCTCAAAGCTTTTTATAAAATCTGTAATAGGTATATTTAAAATTACCCTGGTTATATCCAAGTGCGCAGTAGAAGAAATAGGTAAAAACTCTGTTACCCCCTCTACCAGACCAAAAATAATTGATTGAAAAATATTCATTTTATTTTCTTAAATAATTTAATCCAGAGGTAAGATACTAAATATGCTAAGACAAACCCAGCTAGTATATCAACTGGGTAATGTACTCCGATAAATATTCTAGACAGTCCGATTAAAATTGCAGAAAAAATAAGAAAATAACCTACTTTTTTATTTAAAAAAAACATACAAAAAGCTAAAGTAGAGAAAATTGCCATATGCTCTGATGGAAATGAAAATCCTTTTTCTATATGGAGTGGGTTCAGTCCAAGCTCCAAAAAAGGTCTATTTATTTGTGTTATTACTTTTATAGTACGAGCTACAAACCAAACAGAAAGGGTGCTCATAAAGAACAAAGATAAATCAAAGAACTTTTTTTTGCTTATAAAAAGTATATAAAATAAAAGGAATATTATTATTAGATATATAAAAATATAAGAAAAGAACAAAGAAGCTTCCCTCACTAATGGATACTGCTGTGCTAGATTATAAAAAAAGTAAAAAATACTATTATTGATTTCTACCATCTTTCTTTTTTGCTACTTCTAAAACATTTTTAAAAAGCATAGCCACAGTCACAGGCCCTACTCCCCCAGGCACTGGTGATATATAAGAAACTTTTTCTTTTACAGATTCAAAATCAACATCTCCGACGATTGAGCCATTTGATTCCGAAGTGCCAGCATCTATTATAACTACGCCTTCTTTTACCATTTCACCTTTTAAGTAAAGAGGTGCTCCCATACCAGATATAATAATATCTGCATTTTTTATTAATTCTTCTTTATTTTCTGTTTTTTTATCTATCACAAAATATTTTAAATTTCTCAACTGCAACAACCTAGACACAGGTCTGCCGACAAGTTCTCCATTACCTAAAACAACTATATTTTTATTGTCTAAATCAATGTTTATTGAATCCAACATATACATACAGGCCAAAGCTGTAGGGGGAATACTTACAGACTCGCTATTATAAAAAGTAGTACTAGGCTTTTCACCCAAACAATCCACATCAATATCGGAAGATATAGCCGACAAAACTTTATTCACATCAAGATTCTTCGGTAAAGGCAACTGCACTATAAGTCCACACATATTTTCTATCTTACTTATCCTTTCTATTTCTTTCACAAGATCTTCTGTACTTATCCCCTCTTTAAAAGAGGCATCGTAAAAATTTATACCTATAGAATTGGCAATTTTCTTTTTTAGATTTACATATTGAACAGAAGACGGATCAGAACCCACCAAAACATCACAAAACAAAGGAGTGAAAGTAAGTTTGGAAACTTCTTTTTTTACTTCTTCTAATACAACTTCTTTTATTTTTCTACCATCAATTAATATCATATTTATGCTCCTAAAAATTCATTCTTTATATCATCTCTATGCGTAGACCTTTGGTGTTTTCTCATACTCATCAAAATACCAAGTCCCGCAAACTCTGTCACAAGATGAGACCCCCCATAACTCATAAAAGGCAGAGGTATCCCCGTAACAGGCATTATACCTAAATTCATCCCTATATTTATAAGTATATGACTCATAAAAAAAATAGCTATACCCATAGAAAAAAGCATCTCAAAATTTGATGGAGCAAGCGTGGCTACTTTCAGTATGCGCCAAATAACAAGCCCAAAAAGTATAATTATCAAAATAGACCCTATAAATCCCCATTCTTCAGAAAAAGCAGCGAAGATAAAATCTGATTGCGGTTCAGGCAAAAACTTTAAACGAGACTGAGTACCAAAACCAAGCCCCTTACCTGTAATCTGTCCACTCCCAACAGCTATTGTTGATTGAAAAACATTGTATCCTGACCCATGTATATCAGCCAATGGATTTATAAAGTTTGAAATTCTATCTTTTTGATATGGAGCAAAGACAAAAAACCACAAACCCAAAAATACAATCAATGCTCCAGAAAACACAAGAAGTAAGTGTTTTTTAGATATACCTGATACGAGTACCATTCCAAGCCAAATAAAGAAAATAATCATAGCTGATCCGAAGTCGGGTTGAAGAAAAACTAAAGTAAAAGGTACTAAAGCATAAAATCCAGATATAAATATGTGCTTTATATTTCTTATCTCTACATGTCTACGAGAAAAATACTTAGACAAAACCAAAACCAATATAAGCTTCATCATATCTGCAGGCTGGAGAGATACTCCTCCAAAATCAAACCAGCTTTTTGCACCATTAGACACTTTTCCTAAAACAAAAAGTACTAAAAGTACTAAACAAAAAAACACGAAAGTGTATATCAAAATATTTGTATTTTTTAAAAAACGAAAATCAATGAGAGAGAATATAAAAAAAACAAATAAAGATATACTTATCCATATAATCTGTTTACTGAAAAAACTTCCTCCATCTTGATCTGGTACAAAGGATTTCATTGTCACCAATCCAGCCGTAACTATTGGCGCAATAAAAAATACCAAAAGCCAGTCTATTCTTTGTGAAATATCTTTAAAGAAAGAAATCATTTTAGCGAATATTTACAGAAAATATATTGTACATAGGTATTATTTCTTTCACGACCACATCTTCTTCAAAAGGCTCCGGCCAAGTAAAGTTTAAATCGAAATAATTTTCTCCTTTTAGTAATTCTACATAAGTCCTGCTTGCAGAAATAGCATTGCCAAATTTATCATAAAGGATAGCCACAACGTTCAAATCAGGTATAGAAAAAAGAGAATCATTCATAATCCTAGCAGTTAAATGAGGAGATTCCTTTTCCATTTCTAAATTTATATCCTTTACATTTATTTTTAACTGATTTATCTTTTCTTCATCTACCTTCACCCACACAGGCACTTCCGTAAATTCAAAAGAGGTGTAGACTGGGATAGAATTACCCATATCAACTGCTGGTTCAAAAATAGCAAACTTTCCTTCTGGAGGTATAGATGTTTCTCCTTCTCTTTTACCTAAGTAAACATTATTTTCATCAGCAAAACGAAACTTGTACTTTATTTTATAAATAGCAGTATTTGGGTTCTGGTTTTCGATATAAGCCACAGCGTTGTAACGCCCAGGTACTACCTGAAAAGATCTTGCCCATAATACGGATAATTTATCTACTTCAAAAGTGCAAGCTCTTTTGCAGGCTCCTCCACAATCTACTCCAGTCTCATCGCCGTTTTGTTTCTGATCAACACAAGTCGGTGCTTTATTTATATAAGGATATCCAACCAAAAAACCCAGTGCAGAAAAAAATAAAAACAAGATTGCTATATAAAATAGTTTTCTTTTTAAAGCCCAAGACATATATAGATATAGTAACACAAAAAGCCTTATTTTCATAAGGTTTCTAATTAAAGACTTGAATACATTGTTCTGGCACCTACCTACTTTCCCCACAAGGAGTATCATCGGCACTAGCAGGCTTAATTGCTCTGTTCGGAATGGGAAGAGATGTGACTCTGCCGTCAAAGTACCAGAACATTATATTCAAATACAATAATTACAATTATAAACAATTTGGTTTGCAAATTTCTTAACAGGAATCGAAACATTAGTACTTCTCAGCTGTACACATTACTGTGCTTACACTTAAAGCCTATCAACCTAGTCATCTCCTAGGGTTCTTAACGATTCCTAATCTTGAAGCTGGCTTCCCTCTTAGATGCTTTCAGAGGTTATCCATTCCCGACATAGCTACCGAGCAGTGCCCTTGGCAGGACAGCTCGTACACCAGAGGTCAGTTCACTCCGGTCCTCTCGTACTAGGAGCAAATCTTCTCAAGAATCAACGAGTGCAGTAGATAGGAGACCAACCTGTCTCACGCATGATTTCACAAATTACTTTGTGCATTGGACTATACATTCATCCTTAGATTTAACTCAGGATGGCCGGTTTGTAGTCTCTACAAAGAAACAAAAAGTTTCTTCTCGATATTATCCTGTCAGTGTTAATGACGTCGGATTTTTTCGAAAACCCCAGCTTCTTCCTTCGACATAAATGTCTCAGGACCGCCGTGATATGATTGGTACCTAACTTTCAATTTCATAAACGAAAAACATTTTAAATAACAGTGTTCAAATTTTGTTCATTTTATACATCCTCTCTGGGATTCAGACTGTGGAAAAGTCATTGTATGTATTGCTACATTATATAACTCCTCCACGGTCTGAACCCAGCTCGCGTACCTTTTTAATTGGCGAACAGCCAAACGCTTGGCAGCTTCTCCACCGCCGCGCTAAGGTGAGCCGACATCGAGGTGCCGAACTCCGCCGTCGATATGAACTCTTGGGCGGAACTAGCCTGTTATCCCTAGAGTAGCTTTTATCCGTTGAGCTCCCACCGCATCTAATGCGAATGGTCGGATCACTATGTTCTGGTTTCCCACCTGTTCGAGATGTACCTCTTACAGTCAAGCACTCTTGTGCCATTACACTATCGGCACGGTTTCCATTCGCGCCTAGAGTACCTTTAAACCCCTCCTTTACTTTTTAGGAGGGTACAGCCCCAGTAAAACTACCCACCAGATACTGTCTCAATACGTTTTTGCCGTATTGGTTAGAACATGCCCTCAAAAAGAATGGTATTTCACTGTCGAGTAGAGTACAACCGAAATCGTACACATCAAACCCCTCCCATCTATTCTACGCAGTCTAAGAACATGCTCAATATCAAGCTATAGTAAAGCTTCTAGGGTCTTTTCGTCTAACTGCACTTAACCGGCATCTTCACCGGTATTGTATTTTCACCGAGCTGGTCCCCGAGACAGTTTCCCACTCATTACACCATTCGTGCGCGTCGGAATTTACCCGACAAGGTATTTCGCTACCTTAGGACCGTTATAGTTACGGCCGACATTCACCAGGGCTTACAACACTCACCTTGATATAATCTCAACGGCGTTGTTTGACCTTCTGGCATTGGTCAGGTGTCACCCCCTATACATCCTCTTACGAGTTCGCAGGGAGCTGTGTTTTTGGTAAACAGTTGGCAGGAATACTTTCGCTGCGCCCCCCACCACTTTGCACACTTTCATAATAAGTTTAGAAAAATTATTTATCTCAGTTTCAACAAACAACTTTCCCTCACTCCTTTGAAAATATTCAAAGTGGTGGGGGGAAGCCTTATCCCGAAGTTACGGCTGCTTTTTTGCCGAGTTCCTTGGGGACCAATCACTCGTTCGTCTTGGGCTACTCGCCCTGATCACCTGTGTCGGTTTGCGGTACGGATTTCTTATTCTTAAGTTTAGAGACTTTTCTTGGAAGCGTGCTTTGTTTCATTACCTACGGCCTAAACCGTAAACTTTTCATATACCTGAGATTTGCCATTTAAGGCACTATACGGATTTTCCTATATAAAACCTGCGATATACAAACTTCAAATCCAATAATGAGCGAAACATACTACACTCCGTCATCCCGTCACAAAATAAGAAAGTCAGGGAATATTAACCCTATGTCCATCGAGTCCGGCTGTCGCCATCCCCTTAGGCCCGACTAACCCTTGGATGATTATCATTACCAAGGAAACCTTGATCTTTCGACGTGGGGCGTTCTCAACCCCATTGCGGTTACTTGTGCCAACATTCTTACTTCCAAACGCTCCAGAAGCCCTCGCGGGTCCTCCTTCACTGCAGATTGGAACACTCTCCTACCACTCACTCCGACATAAAGTCAGAGTAAATCCTCAAATTCGGTAATATACTTAGCCCCAATTATTTTCGACGCAAAATCTCTAGATGAGTGAGCTGTTACGCTATCTTTAAAGGATGGCTGCTTCTAAGCCAACCTCCTCATTGTCAGAGAAACTTCACCTTCTTATCTTACACTTAGTATATATTTAGGGACCTTATTTTGAGATCTGGGCTGTTTCCCTTTTGGCCAATGGAGCTTCGCCCCCATGGCCTAACTGCCAAGCTATGGTTTCTGGTATTCGGAGTTTGATAGGTTTCGCGAGATTGCTCCCTGTCGAAACCTTCCAGTGCTCTACCCCCAGAAAAAACACTTGACGCTAGCCCTAAAGCTATTTCGGAGAGAACCAGCTATTACCAGGTTCGATTAGCTTTTCACTCCTTACCACAAGTCATCCAAACGCGTTGTACGACGAACTGGTTCGGGCCTCCATTCGTCTTTCGACGAACTTCACCCTGCTCATGGCAAGCTCACCTGGCTTCGGGTCTTATGCATGTTACCAATTATGCGCTATTAACACTCGGTTTCCCTACGACTCCACTCTTTTAGCGAGCTTAGTCAAGCAGCATGCATAAACTCGTTGGCTCATTCTTCAATAGGCACGCCGTAGTGGAATAAATCCACATCGACTCCTTGTAGACACACGGGTTCAGGTCTATTTCACCGTCCTAATCGGACTACTTTTCACCTTTCCCTCACGGTACTTGTTCACTATCGATCTTTAAGAGTATTTAGCCTTAGCAGTTAGTCCTGCTAGATTCCCCCCGGCTATTGATGTCCTGGGGTACTCAAGAATAACAATAAAAGAGATAAATTATTTTCGTTTACGAGACTATCACTCCCTATGGTATTGCTTTCCAGCAATTTCAACTAATAACTTATTTTTTGACTCTTCTAGAAATCTACATTGTTACCTTACAACCCCGATGTATTGCTACATCGGTTTGGGCTTCTTCCTTTTCGCTCGCCGCTACTTAGGAAATACATATTTGTCTCTTCTCCTCCTGGTACTGAGATGTTTCACTTCCCAGGGTGCGCTTCCCGACGAAATGTCGGGATAATCAAGGTTTACTTGATGGGGTTTCCCCATTCGGAAATCTTCGGATCAAAGGTTGCTAAGCACCTACCCGAAGCTTATCGCAGCTACGCCACGTCCTTCATCGCCTCTTAAAGTCAAGGCATCCACCGTGTGCCCTTAAATTTCCTGTTAAGAAATTTACAAACCAATTGCATTTGTAATTATGCAACTCCGTTTTTGAAACGGAAAAACTTTCCTCCACGACCGCTCGTTTCAGAAAGTTGTTCTATCTAGGACTCGAAAAGACCTCTTAATTGTCCTGATAGCTTTTAGTTTTCAATATTCTATCCTTTTTTCTTCCAAACAAAAAACCGCTTTTTAGGCGGCGTACAGACAAAACAAATGTCTATTTAACACCGCTGTTTTTTACTGTTTCTTGTTATTACCATACTGATTGAGAGAGTATATACGAAACAAAAAGAGATGTCAACTAGTGACATCTCTTTTTGGGTAAAAAGTATTTTATCCTTTATTTATCAGATACTTCTTCTGTTATTTTTGAAATAAATCTAGAAGCATGATCTTTTGCACCAAGCCCAAAAGCGATAGCTCCACCCAATGCAACCATAGCAATAATTCCAGTAAATAATATTTGCATATAAGCAGCAGCGATACCGAGCTGTCCAAGTGCTACAATGAAAGCGAAAATCCAGATAGCATATTTAGCTACAGAACCCAACATATATGCTGACTTTAAACTCATAGATTTTGCACCAGCTACGATAGCTCTTGATAATGCCTCAGATACTACAGTAGCGATTATAAGTATAAGAGCAGCTACTATAACTCTAGGTAAAAATGTGAGCACATCTTCTTTTAAGAAATATCCAATTGACTCCAAACCTACTAAAGACAAAGAAGGAAGTAAGAAAATAATTATTATAAACCACTTCATTATCTGCCCCACAAAATAACCCGTGTTCAATGTAATACCAGCTCTCTTAAAAAAATCTTCTGCACCGACTGATTCAAAAACCTTGTCTACTTTAAGAGCAGAGAAAACTTGCTCGAATGCTTTTGCAATCAAAGAACCAAGCAACCAACCAACGATAAATAAAACAATTGCAATGATTAATCTAGGAGCAAATTGTATAAAACCCCACCACAAATCTTGAAGTGAAGAATTAAAAACATCACCCCATGTAAGCCACATATTATCCATATTTTTTTAGCTTTATGCTAATAAGTTATTATTAATTAATAAATAATTTTCAAGTTCGACCTTGTAAATTACTGATACTTATATTATATCAGTTTTAAGAGCTTTTTGGTTTTAATTGTGGATAATTTAAATCCTACTGAGATAGAGTTTTCAAAGAAGAAGTTGTGCCACAAGTTCTCTGTCCTAAGGCTACATTTCCAGCACAAGACCTAAAATAATAAGTAGTATTCGGTTCTAGATTATTTATAGTGCTTTCAAATTTTGTATTGGTTTTGTTACTAGACTTTGCGCTCATAAGCGTTTCAGATACTTTGAAGTTCTCAATATTTTTTGTCATTTCCAACCAAACTTCAGTGCCAGATCGAGCACCAGCAGTTACCTCGCCTCTTGCTGTAACAGAATTTTTCCCTATGTTTGTAGCACCTAAAGTCCTAACCCTGAGTGAAGAAGAACTATTAACAATTACTTCATCAGAAGTAGTGCTTGTGTTAGTGCTTGTTTGAGTGTTTTGCACAGTGTTTTCAGTAGTTGTAGTGGTGGTGTTAATTTGTTCAGTATTAGTATTATTTGTATTACTTACGGCAGAAGAAGTGTTCTCTGTATTTACAGTAGTATTTTCTATACAAGTTATTTTTTTAATGAGGCTACGAGTCAAAGGCCCTACATAACCAGTAGGATTTATATTGTTTGCTTTTTGAAAATCTTTTACAGCTTTCAGCGTTTGCGCGCCAAAATAACCGCTCGGATTGACCATTAAGAAACTTTTTTCTTTTAGAAAGCTCTGCAAAGTAAACACATCATTTTTGCCAGTACTATCAAAAGATCTGAGCTTCAAATCTTTTGCAAGGTCAACACAAGAATTCGTAGCTCCTGCTGTATTGAACAAAAAGAAGAATAAAAAAATTGGTAACAATATATATTTTTTCATATAGTTTATTATAACAATAATACTACTTTAAAAGAAGCTACATCTTTTTTAGCATTTGACTTGTTATTTCTTTTGCTTGAAGTAAAACTTCGTGAGGAAAATCTAAAACATCTCTTACTAATTTATCGTACATATTCAATCTGTAAGTAAAATCTTTTGTATCGAAAATTGCATAGATTATCTCTGCTCCTATTTCTGCTTCTAGTCTTTTTACTCCTTCTTCTATCTTCCCTCTTTTCATACCATCTCCAACGATTAGCAGATCTACACGGCTATCTTTATTTTTTATAAAAATACCAGACACAACTAAAAGCTTTACTCTTCCTACTTTTCTAAAAGTAGAAGCTATAGAATCTCTGTCTATTGTGTCTGCACTGATTAGAAGCCCCTCAAATTCTCTGATGTATTCAAAAAGCGGGTTAAAAGCCCAGCCGTTTGCTTTTTTCTTTATGAAATTTACAGATGAAAGTAAATTTAATTCTTTTCTTAAAGCATCTACAGACACTCTGCTTCTTACTCCAATGTCTTTATTTTGAAAAACCTTATCTTTGTTTAAAAGAAAAAGGCGCATTATTTTCACTCGAGCTTGTGAACCTAAGATTTTTCCCAAAATTTCCATCCTTGTATTATATAGCTCTTTTAACAAAAAACAACCCCTTCACAGGGGTTGTTTTTAAGCTCAGTATCTCGTTAAAGATTACTTTAACTCGACTTTAGCTCCAGCTTCTTCAAGTTTCTTTTTGAACTCTTCAGCTTCAGCTTTCTTCATTCCATCTTTTAGATTTGCAGGAGCACCATCTACAGCATCCTTAGCCTCTTTAAGACCAAGACCTAGTACTTCCTTCACAACCTTCATAACTGCAATTTTTTGTTCACCAGCAGATGCTAGAACAACTGTGTAAGAATCTTTTTCTTCAGCTGCTTCAGCTGCGCCACCTGCAGCAGGACCAGCTGCTGCTACAGCGGCTGCTGAAACTCCAAACTTTTCCTCGATAGCCTTCACTAAGTCATTGAGTTCCAAGACTGTTGCGCCTTCAAGGTCTTTCATAAATTGATCGAATTTTGACATAATATTTTTTGAAATTAAATTAAACTTTTAAATTACTTTGTTTTAGCTACTTCATTTACAGCTATAGCCAAGCGTTGCATAGGAGATTTGAGCAAGAAAGCAATCTTTGAAAGCAACACTTCCCTACTTGGGATTGTAGCTATCTCAGTCATTCTACCTGCATCGACAAACTTACCTTCGAATACTCCCCCCAAAATACTGAGCATTCCTTTGTTTGTCTTTTGGAAGTTATATATTTCGCGAGCAGGAGCTACAGCATCTTTAGAATACGCTACAGCTACTTCTCCTGGTAAATTTGGCACTTCTCCTTCTGCCAATCCATTCAAAACTCTTTTCAAAAGAGTCTTTCTGGACACCTTATAATTCACTCCTTGATTTCTCAAATCTCTACGAAGATTTGTCTCAGGACCTACAGTCAAACCGTGGAAATTTACAAACACCACAGAAGAAGAGTCCTTTAAATCTGCTCCGAGAGCTTTGATCATTTCTTCTTTTTTTGATTTTTTTAACATGCTTGATTTTAAATGAGCAGAGCGAATATTTAAATCTGCACCCTGTCGCTCGCGAGCGACGGGGTAAAGAAAATATAGTCGTAATACTCCTTATTTTCAAATAAAAAACGGCCCCATCTGCTTTGCCCTTAAAGGACGGACAGATTTCGCCGCAAGTTTTACCCGTAATTCGTCAAACGACGAACGGAATCGACCCACTGGATAGGACTTCTATCTAAACTATCCCTCCTATTGTCGGGATTATTTTAGATTGCCATACCGTCTTTGCGGTTAGTTGAATAATAACACAAAAGATGGTTTTTGCAAACTTTGACTACTCAAACACTTCTGTACTTGCGCTAGTTTGCGACACATCTTTTGTATCAAAATAGCTAACAAGAAAAATACCCAGAAGTGCTACGAGCACTATAGTACCGAAAGTGGCTAATGTTTTGAAAAAGTGTCGTGACATTAGAGTGTTTTTAGCCTGTCTATTTCTTTTTGATAAATATCTTTATTTGATGGGTAAACTTCTTTTGCTTTCTCCCAGACAGATATGGCTGTAGAATTTTCTTTGTTACTTTCTGCTATACGAGCAAATGTGGTAATGAGGTTTATCTTTGTTCTAGAGTCTACTTTTGCTAAACCTTCTTCATACATCTTCTTTAAATCAGCAAAGGAAACAGGAGTTTTTTCATCTAGGAACACTAACTTTGTCACCCAGTAATCAGTGTAAGAAGGACTTTTTGCTATCGCTTTATCTATAGAAAAACGAGCTTTTTCTATATTATTTTGCATATTATAAACAGCAAACATTCTGACATATACGACATCTAAACTTTGTCCAGAATAATCTAGCGCTTTGGTATAAAGCTTTAGAGCTTCATCGTAATTTTTGTTTGTAAATTCTTTGTTGCCATCAGTTAAAAGCTGGCTAAATTTTTGTTTGTCAGTAGAATCTGTATTTACAACATCTTCTTTTGTCTCTGGAGTTGCTACTGCTTCTTCAGGATTATTTTCAGTATTTGTAGAACTTTCTTCATCTACTACCTCATTTATCGGGGCTTCGGAAATATTTTTACGAGAAAAGAAGAACCCTAGAGCGAGGAGGATGACGACGGCAGAGATTATAATAATATTTTTTGTTTGTTCTTTTGTTATCATATAGTTTGATTATAAAATATAATACCTAAAAACACAAAAACCCCTCTCTTTCGAGAAGGGTTTTTGCTGTTTACTAGGTTAGATTTCTCTCAACTTAGATAATCAAGTTATACTACTAGATTTAGTAAGTAAGTACTTGTGTATCTGTTGGAAGATTCTTTACTAAGTAAGAGTTTGCCCAGTCAGTAGTTGAAGTACTGTGACTAGATGCAGACAAATCAGACCATACTAGAGTAGCTGTTGTAGCAGCAACTGTTGTGTAATCGTTTGAAGCAGCAAAGCTTGTAGGAAGTTGATCAATGAATACACTTAGGTAATCTCCAGCTGTTGTAGCACCTGCTACAGTCATCTTTAGAACATAAGTCTTTGTACCATTGATTTGTTGTTCATTTGTAGCAACAAATGTCAAACCTCCAGCTGTGTCGTTATCTACATCAACAGTACCTGTAAATGCAGCTGTACCAGCAATTTGTGTATTAGTATCTGCATCCCATAGAGTAGCAGAAGCCAATGTGTCAGTTCCTGACATAACTTTAGTGATTGTGAAGATCATTTTCTTCCAACCAATAGTTCCACCATTTGAAGCAACTGAGAATTTAGCTACAGTTGCTGTACCGTTTGTAAGGGTACTTGAAGGAAGAGCTACATTAGTTATTGTAGGAGTTGCAGCATACACGTACATAACTGCACCTGTAGGGTCAGATTCTGTACCAGCAGCAGATACTCCTGTTGACTTGTTGATAGCTGTAAATGCTGTTATATCGGTGTTTATGTTAGCACCAGTTGAACCAGCACCTACTCCAACTCCTCCAAGTACTAACTTCACAGTCAATACTTTATTTGTATTAGCAGGAATATTCCATGCCAATCCTGAGAATGTTGTTGTAGCACCTCCAACTGGCATAGAAGCTACCATAGTAGCACCATCCCAAAGTTGAATTGTTTGAGCAACAGTTAAGGCATTTGTACCATCTAGGTTTACAGTTATATCTGTAACATCATAAGAAGATGTTACTGCGTCAAATTTAAACGCAGCAGTTGTAACAGTTTGATTGTCGTAAACAACAGCAGCAACTGGGGTTGAAGCATCAGCTGTAGCAGTTATTGAAGCTGTAGCAGCTGTTAATGTTTGACCAACTGTATCTGCAGTAGATGCAGTTACAGCAGAACCTGAAGTCATAGCTGTACCTGTAACAGTTAAGTCTGTTCTAACTTTTTCACCAGTAGTTACAGTTGAACCAAGGTTTGCATAGAGTTCTATTGAAACACTAGCATTCTTAGCAAGAGTGTAGTTTATAGAGAAGTTGTTATCAGCAGCAGCAACTGTAGCAAGTGGAGCTGGTTGAGCAACGATTGTTGAACCATTCTTTACTACTACATACATATTTGTCATATCACTTTCGTTGAAGTCATCAGCAGAAACTGTAACTTCATCAACATCAAATGACAATGTAGTCAAAAGGATATCTTCTGTTGAAGAACCAGCCAAATTCCATGCACCTACCTTGAAAGCAGTAGCAGGAAGAGCAACATTTTGGTTTGCATAAGAAGAATTCTTTGACAAAGTAGCTGAAGCATCAGCAATTGTCAAAGTATTACCAGAGACAGCTGTAGATGGAACAGATACTGAACCTAGAGAATCAACTTTTTGAACATTTGAAGAACCGGCTGCTATTACACCTACGATAGTATCAGTATTTGAAAGATTATCTGTACCATCGTTATCATACATATCTGCACGAAGTTCTACTAGTACTGGTGTACCAGGGTAAACTGTGTAGTTTAATGTGTATGCTGTGTAAGGTGTAGCGTATGAATCTTCATTTAATGTAGAAGTTGAACCATATTGTACGCCACCTATCATTATGCGACCATTTCTCAATTGAGAAACTGATCCGTCAGATGATGTAAATGTTGCACGAAGAGTTTCAATCTTCATAGGTTCACCAAAAGCAGTAAACTTGAATACACCGATAACTTTATCATTTGTACCTTCTGATACATTTCCAGAAGGAGAAGTTGTATCTTTCTCTACTGTCAATGTACCTCCAGAAGTACCAGCTATTGTATTAGCTGTGTTTGCTCCTGTTTCCCAAGGAGTAGATGTAGGTGTTACATTAACTCCGAAAGATGAATCTACAAAGTCAACATCAGCTGCATTTCTGAGTGATAGTTGAACTGTTCTTGATGCACCTCCTACTATGTCAGCATCTACGCGTACTACGCGAGAGCCTGAAGCAAGCATTACTGGAGAGTTCATCATATCAAAAGTAACATAACCCATAGCATCCAAGCCTGTAGCTGTAGCTACTTGTACTCCATTTACATAGAGCTTGAAGTTAGCAAAAGCTGAAGCTGGAGCTGAACCGATATTCCTGAAAGCTACTCTCTTCATCCAAACATCTCTGTTTGAAACTGTAAGAGTTGATTGCCATAGAGTTACTCCTGTTCCTGGATTCAATGTAGCACTTGAAGGTGTTATTGAACCTGCAGCAACTGTAGCCAATGTAGCAGAAGCTATTGAATGGATATTTCCTGAAATGTTAGCTGTCACAACTCCACCACCTGTAGTAGTGAAAGTGTTAAGCTTCACACCAACAGTTTGACCTGAAGTACCAGTTGCAATATCAGACTTTACAGAGATGGTCTTTGAGCCAGATACTGTAAAGATTCCTGCTGGAGCAGAAAATGTTACTGTTCCGTTAGAAGAAACTGATGCTGCATCTGTCAAACGCATAGCCCCATCAAAGAGGTACACATTTGAAGGTGTTGTGTCAGCAGAAACACCAGTTCTTTGCAAAGTTACAGCTGTAACTGTGCCATTACCTGTGAAGGTGAAGGCTGCAAGAGAAGCTGTAGCTTGACCAGCAACTAAAGTACTGGAAGCTGGGTTGGTTGTAGCCAACATAGCTGTCACAGGACCTGTTTGTGTTGTTGTGTTTGTATTGGTGTTAGTGTTTGTATTTGTAGTAGTTGTACCGTTTAGAACTGCACGAGATGCAGGACCAACGACACCGTCAGCTACAAGACCCATAGCAGCTTGCCATTTCATGACAGCAGCTTTTGTCTTTGCGCCGAAGTAAGTACTTTCGTATCCTACTGAACCAGCGCCAGTTGTTGAAACTGTATAGCCATTAGCGTTAAGAACTTTTTGAAGTTCCATAACAGCTTGACTCTTTGAACCCATCTTTAGTGTTGGAGCAGTGAATGTGTAAGCATTCGCTACAGAAGCTACAGCAAAAACTGCAACTAATGCCAAACCAAGGATGAATTTTGATTTGAATAAATTACTCATAATTATTTTTTTAATTTACGCCATTAATAAGTTCGACTAAACTAAAAGCGTAATTCCCTATCGTAGCCACCTACTGATTAATTAATTAATAATGTTAATAATTGTAGTAGATGAAAACGAATAGATTTAAACGAAACATTTCAAACTGAAATCCTTAAAGAAAATTTCTCTAAGGTATTCATCTCAAAAAAATTTATCTCCATAAACCTTTTGAGACTATTCGGTTTTCAATGACCTTACCTTTACCCTGCGGAAGTCTTTCAATTCTTATTGCGAGACTAGAGAGGGCTCTATGTTTTCTTTAAAATTTTTTCGACGAAATTTTAAACAAACGCATAGAATACAAGCAAGTACACAAAAAGCGCTAGGCTCTAAATGCACTCACATAACAATTATAATATATGTGTGCGAAGTGCAACAACAAATATTATGTGGATAACCACTGCATTTTTTACAAAATGCACTCTCATCGAAGAGTAGTTAAACCACGAATACATAGTATCAAAAAAATGACCGAAAAGCAACCAGACTATTTAGAAAGAAAGTATCTTGACCAGCGTTTTGATCCGCTCTTTTTAAGGACACCATCAGC
>WBZM01000133.1_pt1 | contig 114013 bp, 88 predicted proteins | sample 5204271 | NCBI WGS metagenome assembly WBZM01 (sample SAMN12344346, study PRJNA552823) | activated sludge metagenome | biome: Activated sludge suspended growth; feature: Nitrification reactor; material: Wastewater; isolation source: activated sludge from nitrification reactor of wastewater... | reverse complement strand
AGCATGTACACCACTTATGATCCGACGAGCCTCGGCTGGGATGGCTTCCACCGGGAAGACACCATGCGGCCCGCCGTATTTGTCTGGTTCCTGAAAGCCATCGTCGTGGATTGCAAAGGGGAAGACAAGGAAATCTTCATGGAAGGCGGGGTGACTGTGATGCGGTAAGCTGTTTTTTGTGCTTCTAATAGCATGCCGTTGCTTACCGGGAAGGGCGAATCGAAAATTTTGCAAAGCAAAATTTTCGATTCGCCCTAAAAAAAACTTCCCGGTGGCTGGCGGCTCCGCCGCCAGCCACCGGGAAGTTTTTTTTTAGGTGCAGCAAATTGGATACTTACTGGTGATATGCTTGGTTGTGCGCCAAGGTCGTACCACATTTCGGGCAACCAATGGCCAAGCCTGCACCGCCCGCACAGCCTTTCGGGCAGGTATAATGCCAGACGCCTTTCGCATTTTGCGCAGCCTCTGACTTTAACGGGCTTTCCACGGGCACCATGCCGGGCGGCAGGGAGGTCGCCCGGCTATCCCTGTCTGATATTTTTGGCAAAGTAGGTGGCGACTGTACAGGTGTGGCCGGCGCTCCACCAGCATGATAGGCTTGATTATGGGCCAAGGTGGTTCCGCATTTCGCACATGCAACGGCCGAACCTGCGCCACCGGCACAGCCCTTGGGACAGGTATAATGCCAAACACCAGCTGAATTTTGGGCTGGCTCCGGCGTGGTGGCGGTGGGTGCGGTAGAAGGGGCAGCGGTTGTTGGGGCAGCATTGCTTTGCCCTTGTTGCACCTGCTGCGCAGCGGAATCCCGGACGGCATCGCTTTCGGTTTTGCAGGCTGTGAAAAGCAGAATTGCACCGATTGCCAATGAGCAGGTAATATTGGTTGATTTCATGTTAGCCGATTTATTTTTTGATGAAGGTGTAAAATTAGGGAAAATGAGACAGCCATTGGCATCGGAATTGGTTTTGAGCCTCCCGAATCGCAATTGCGCTAATTTTGCGCAGCCTTCCATCCAAAAGGCAATTCGCCAATGGCAAAATCCACCAAAGACAAGATACTCGACGCTGCTGCCCGTTGCTTCAACCGGGACGGTATGGTGAACGTGCGCCTCCAGCACATTGGCGACGAGGCCGAATGGATGAGCGTGGGCAACCTCGCCTACCACTACCGCACCAAGGAACATATCGTGCAGGCCATCTGGGAGCGGCTGGTAGCGGAGCAGCGGGTGCTCATGGCCGAATTCCGGGTGCTGCCGCTCTTCGAGGACGTGGAGCGCTACCTGCGCAGCAGTTTTGCGCTGCAACAACGCTACTTATTTTTTTACCAAGATACCTTGGAAGTGATGCGGGCCTACCCCACCATTGCGGAAGCACACCGAAAACACCTCACTTGGCAGGCCCTGCAAATTTTGGAAATGCTGCGCTTCAATGCCGCACGGGGCGCTTTCCAGCCGGAGGTTTCAGTGGGGCATTTTGAGCAACTGGCACACCTTATTAATAGGACTGCCGAAACCTGGCTCTACCACCAGCGCATCCTCGACCTGCCCGCCGACGATTTCGATGCCTTCCGGCAAACGTTTTGGTCGCTGCTGCTGCCCTGCATGACCGAAATGGGCCGCATGGAATATTTCCAATTGAACGCATTGGTTTTAGGAAAATATTTCTAATTTTGGGAGAAGATTGATATTGGGATATTGGAGATTTGGCAATATCACAATATCCCAATCTCCCAATATCCCAATCTCCAATCCCCCAATCTCCAATTGCTTTTCATTGTGAAATTCCGCCTCGACGATAGCACTTACCGCATGATGCTCCAATCATTGGACAGCCTGCACCTGACCGACGGGGTGGGCGAGGTGCGTGACCTCGACTTTATGAAGGACGATGTCTGGCTCTACGACACGGCAGTGATTGAGCACTTGGAGCGGCGGCGGGGCACTTGGGAAATCAACCTCTTGTTCGCCCACTACCAGCAGCCGTTGAAATTCCTAAGTAGGCGCATCACCTCAGAGACTTGCCCCAAAAAGGCAGCACTGGTTGCTTCGCTTATGCGGCGGCAAGCCGCCAAAGACCAGCGTGGTACTTTGGTTGTTAAGCTGGAAGACCTAAATTTGCCGGAGAATTAATGTCGTGCATCACCAAAAATAAAATCATAGAGGCCGCCATTCACTTGTTCAATGAGAAGGGCCTTTCCAACGTGCGACTCCAGCAGATTGCAGACGAGACCGGCATTAGCGTGGGCAACCTCGCCTACCACTATTCCAACAAAGACCTCATTGTGACCTCGGTCTATGAGCGCTTGTTCGAGGAGTTTTCCGAGATTTTGGCCAGCTATATGCTCCAACCCACCCTCGCCGACATGGAGACGCAGCTCGACCGCTACTTCGAGTTCTTCAATAAATACCGCTTCTACCTGATTGACCTCTTTGAAATAGAGCGCAGTTTCCCCGGCATCATGGAGCAATGGCACTTGGCCGTAAGCAAAATGCACCTCCAAATCCGTCGCCGTATTGATTTTTATGTGCAAAAAAAACTGCTCGTGGCGGAGCCTCACCCTGGTCTTTACGACCTCCTCACCAATAATGTATGGATGACCATCGTGTTCTGGGTGCCGCAGCAGATATTGAAAGGGCAGCCCATCACCTGTGGCAAGTTCAAGGAGGCCGTTTGGTCGCAATCCCTCCCTTACCTGACGCCGAGCGGCTTGGAGGAGTTTTTCGCCTTGGCTGCAACCCGGCCTGACGGTGCTTTAAACTGAAAAAAGCCCTTCCCTTGCCATTCTGTAAAGCATTAAAATCTCCAACCATTCTACTGCGTTGCAACGAAAAGTACCCTCCATTTTGGAATAAAATTCCGCTTACCACCTTTTCTTATTTAGACAAATTACCAATAGAAAAAATTTTCTAAAAAAGGGTTTAGAAAATTTTTTCAAATCCGAATCAGGACATACATTTGGCATCGCTAAACGATTGGCCAATCCTATTTGGCCACCACCGTGGTAATACAATCAATTTTTCTGAAACGAAAATCACTTCTCAAATGGCGAATGTACTATGGTTACAAGGAGGAGCGTGCAGCGGCAACACCATGTCGTTCCTCAATGCCCAAGAGCCAACCGTCGTCGAACTCATCACTGATTTCGGCGTCAACATCCTCTGGCACCCCTCCATCGGGCTTGAAATCGGGCATCAGGTAGAGCACCTGCTGAACGACATCAAAAAGGGAAAAGTCCAGCTTGACATCCTCGTTTACGAAGGCAGCATCATCCAAGGCCCGAACGGCTCCGGCACGATGAACTACTTCTGCGACCGCCCGATGATGGACTGGGTGAAGGAGCTTTCCGCCGTGGCGGGATTCGTCGTCGCCATCGGCGATTGTGCCACTTGGGGCGGCATACCTGCCGTGCCACCCAACCCCAGCGAGAGCACGGGCGTCCAGTTCCACAAAGAGAAAAAAGGCGGCTTCCTCGGCGCTAATTACAAATCGAAAGGCGGGCTGCCCGTCATCAATATCCCCGGCTGCCCGGCGCACCCTGATTGGGTTTCGCAGATTTTGGTTGCTATTGCAACGGGCCGCATCGGCGACGTCCAACTCGACGAATTTCATCGGCCAAAGACTTTCTTCACCGATTTCGTGCAGACGGGCTGCACCAACGCCATCAGTTTCGCCCAAAAAGTGGACGGCGGCTTCGGCAAGCGTGGCGGCTGCCTCTTCTACGAAGTGGGTTGCCGTGGGCCAATGACACGGGCAAGTTGCAACCGCATCTTGTGGAACCGCACCTCATCCAAGACCCGTGCGAACCACCCCTGCCTCGGCTGCACCGAACCCGGTTTCCCGCACCACGACCTCATGCCCGGCAGCGTGTTCAAGACCATGAAATACCTCGGCTTCCTACCCAAGGATGTGCCGGCTGGCACCAATAAAATGGCCTACTATATGCGGGCCGGCTTTGAAAAAGTCATGGGCACAGTCGAGAATATGACAGGTGCGAACAAAGAGCATTTTGAAACATCGAAATAATTGGGGGCAATTGGTTGAATTGGTTGAATTGGGCAGTCCCCAACCAATTCAACCAATTTACCAATTCAACAATTTCAACTAACTCAACTAAAATGGCTTCATCATACAAGGAACTTAATATTTCGCCCGTTGGCCGTGTAGAGGGCGACCTCGATGTAAAGGTTTATATGGAGGACGGTGTTGTGACTCGTGCGCACACGCAAGCCGCCATGTTCCGGGGCTTCGAGCGCATCATGGCGGGCAAGGACCCACAATCGGGTCTCATCGTGACGCCCCGTATCTGTGGCATTTGCGGCGGCTCGCACCTTTATTGTGCATCTTCTGCATTGGATACGGTTTGGAAGACAAACTTGCCTCCCAATGCCTTGTTGCTCAGGGCTTTAGGCCAAGCGACGGAAACCATCCAGAGTATCCCACGCTGGTTTTATGCCATCTTCGCTACGGACATGGCGAACAAGAAATTCGCCAACAAACCACTGTACGAAGAAGTGGTGAAACGCTGGGCTGCCTACGTCGGCACCTCGTTCCAGCGTGGTTTGACCGCATCGGCTGGGCCGGTAGAGGTCTATGCCCTCTTCGGTGGTCAATGGCCGCACTCCAGCTACATGGTGCCCGGTGGCGTCATGTGCGCCCCGACGCTGAAGGACATCACCCGTGCCCACGCCATCATGAACCACTTCCGCAACGAGTGGCTCGAAACGGTTTGGCTCGGTTGCTCCATTGAGCGGTATATGCAAATTAAGACCTGGGACGATATGATGGCTTGGGTCGAGGAAAACGAAAGCCAGCGCAACAGCGACCTCGGCCTGCTCATCCGGGCTGGTCTGGAGTTCGGTTTGGACAAATTCGGCCAAGGCGTGGGCAAGTTCATGGCTTACGGTACCTACTTGCACAAAGATTTGTACAACACCCCGACCGTGGAAGGCCGCCAACATGCGGTCATCAGCCCCGGCGGCTTTTACGATGGCAGCAAATTCTATCCGCTCAACCACCTCGACATCCAAGAGCACGTCAAGCACTCTTGGTACGCCGACGTGCCAGCCGCACACCCTTGGGACGAGCCGCTGCCGACGCCATTGCAGTCGCAAAACCTCAACGATACCGACTTCAAGGGCAAATACTCTTGGGCAAAAGCGCCTCGCTACATGGGTCACAGCGCCGAGGTAGGCCCGCTGGCAAGGGTGATTATGAACGCCAACCCGGCCAACGAGAAGCACCAAATCCATGACCCATTGTTCCTCGACGTGATGGACAAAATGGGGCCAAGCGTCTTCACCCGGGTACTCGCAAGGGTACACGAAGCGCCAAGGCTCTACACCTTCATTGACCAATGGCTGCGGGAAATCAACCTCGACGGCGAGTTCTATGTGAAGCCGACCGAGCGTGACGGCAAAGGCTGGGGCGCTACCGAAGCGGCCCGTGGCGCATTGGCACACTGGATTGAAATCGAGGGCGGCATCATCAAGAACTATCAGGTGATGGCTCCCACGACTTGGAACGTAGGCCCGAACGACGAACAAGGCCACTCCGGCCCCATCGAGGCGGCGCTGGAAGGCACTGAAATCGAAGACCCGCACGACCCCGTGGAAGTGGGCATGGTGGCCCGCTCCTTCGACTCGTGCCTCGTCTGTACGGTACACGCCCACGACGGGAAGTCGGGGGAGGAATTAGCTAAATTCAAACTTTGATTTTGAAGTAGTTTCGAGTTATGAGTTGTGAGTTTCGAGTTGGGCAAGGCGTTGGTAGTTAATGTTTCGCCCGTATTCAAAACTTGCCTTGTTTCCTTGAGCTACAATTTAATGGTTTAACGAATCGAGCAGCCGTTCCGACCAATGGTGTTGGAATGGCTGCTTTTTGAGTAGTATTGCCACCAATTCACCAATTCAACCAATTCAACAATTTCAACCAGTTCGCCATGTCCAAAACCGCCATCATGGGCTTCGGCAACCCCGTCCGCAGCGACGACGGGGTCGGGTGCTACGTCATTGCACAATTGCAGCAGCAGCTCGGCGAGCGGGACGACATCACCCTGCTCGACATGGGCACCTCCGCCTTCGAGGTGCTGTTCCAGTTGCAGGGCCACGACCGCATCCTGTTGGTAGACGCCGTGGTGAACACCAACGAGCCGCCCGGCACCCTCTACAAACTGCCCGCCGAAGCCGTGGAAGCGCAAATCGTGGACGACCCGCTGGTTTTTCTCCACTCCCTGAAATGGGACCAAGCCCTATCTTACGCCCGCAAAATCCTCCGGGAAAATTATCCCGACGACGTGCAGGTCTATCTCATCGCCGTGGACGATACCCGGCTGGAGATGCAGCTAAGCGAGCCGGTGATTGCGGCTGCGGAAAAGGTGGTGGGGATGATTTTGGAGGAGGTAAGTAATTGATTTTCAATAGTTTTGATTGACAATTGTTGATTACATGATTGTTGATTTTTGATGTATGGAATATAGATAATTTCCGATTTTCGATGTCATTCCATCCATTGTCAATAGTTGTATCGAAAATCATCCATTCCATCAACAATCATGTAATCATAGCTTGTCCCGCAAGGCGGGATAATAGTCAATCAACAATCAATATAAATGTACTGGCTAAAACCCATCCCCGACACAGCCCCGCCCCCCATCCAATCCGACAGCAAAGTGCGCCTTCAGGGCCAGCACCTTTGGCTGGCCGCTGAGGTGGCAAAGGGCGTTTTCGGCGACTCGCACCAGGTCTTTGCCGTGTATTATGACAATCTAAAAAGCCTGCTATTGGCCCGCGTCACCGACGAGACCTTCAAGGCGGCGCACGAATGTTCGATGCTCTTCGTCAAGGTGCGCAACCAACAGGGCGACCGCACCATCTCCCTGCAAGAACTTATCCTCGATAATGATATTGATGACACCGACCGGGACTTGGCCTACGCATGGGTACCCGGCCTGACAATGATGCAGGTTAAATTGGGTTGAATTAGTGGAATTGGGTAAATTAGTTGAATTAAGTAGGCCCCACCCAATTCAACCAGTTTACCAGTTCAACCAATTCAACCAGTTTTCCCATTTCAACAAGCGCAGCAAATGCTAACCATCTACTCCACCCCCGACCACCTCGCCGCCATCCAATCCGCCATCGCCAGCCAACCACGGCTGGACGAACTGGTGGAGGTAAAGGACTTCCTGACGGAAAAACCGCAGCCGAGCGCCCTGTGCATGGTCGTCGGGAAAAAGGGCGTCAGTTTCCCAGTGGACTGGCAGAACGTGATGCCGCCGTTCCTGTTTTCGGAGCAATTGCCGTTTCATCCTGACCTGCTGCTAGGACTGGTGTTTGCGAAGCTCGGCAACAGCGAGCGGGCGGCGGATTTGCTGCGCAATTTCCCGAACCTGGCCGCCGATGTGGTGGCCTTCCGCCAATTGATGGAGGGCATGGCGGTGAATCCCGACCGCCTTTCCTCGGACAACGACGTGTTCGACGATTACCGCCTGCTGCACAACCAAGCCATCCTGCGGCACTATGCCCCGCTCGATGATTTTGACGTGCAAAAAACGGCCTATTTCTACGAAGAAGCCTTGCTGGCTGCGCCAAATGACGAGCATAAAGCCTTCACCGCCAAGCATTATGGCAGCTTGTTGACGGATATTGGGCAACTTACGGCTGCCGAAAACGTCCTTTCCGATGCCATCGCCTACTCCCTCAGCGACGATGCGAAAGTGGAGCTGAAATACGCCCTTTGCGCCGTCTGGATGCAGCAGCTCACGGTGCCCTACGACGAGGCATTGCTCGCAAAGCTCAAGGAAACGCTCTGGGAGGTGCTGCAAGCCTACGAAGCGCAGAACCGCTCGCTCGATGCCGCCCTCGTGCTGGTGGATGCTTCGCAAATTGCCAATTACGCCAATTCCTTCAGCGAATCGCTGGGCTATATCAGCCGGGCAGTGGATATTTTCCGAAGGGAAGAACAGCCCGAAATGCTGGCGAGTGCGCAGCTTCGGCGGGGCACTTTGCTCTATACTTGGGCCAAAAACGGCAGTCCGCAGTTCTACAAAGGGGCGATGGACAGCCTTCAGGATGCGCTCAGGGTCTTCACAAGGGAGGATGCGCCGGAGACCTTCGCCCAAATCCACCACTACCTTGGCGTCATTTATTCCGAGATTCCCGACGAGGTGAAGAAAAAGAGCATCTGGGCCTCCGTCTCCGTGGCGTCGTTCAACGAGGCGCTCGGTTTTTTCACCAAGGAAACCCACCCCTACGAGTACGCCGCCGTGTGCAACAGCTACGGCAATGCCCTCACGAAATACCCCGACGCCATCCACTCCGACAACTACGAAAAGGCGCTATTCTACTACCAAGCCGCCCTCGAAATACGCACCCCCGACTACCCCTACGAGCGGGCGCTGACCCTGCTCAACTACCTCGAAGCCTGCTGGTACGCCAACAACGGCGAGGACGAAACCAACCCCGAACGCTTCCATGACATGGTGGTAAAGGCACTGGAGGTGAAGCACCTCTTGGACGACCCCGTGCTGGTGGGCGAGGCGGAGCGGCATTTGGAGAAGTTGGAGGCGCTGCGGGGAGTGATTGGGTGATGTTTGCAAATAATGCGGCGCTTCAATACCTTAGATGATGCACCACCCGAGGCAACCTCTCCCGCTCAAAGTGAAGAGCGTTTTCAACGCCAAGTCGCAAAGCCTCCAAGGGAGGGAGAAACTAGGCTTTACATCTTAGCATCCTTGCGTTTTCTATCTCGGCCATTTGGAGGCGTCGCCATATCAAGCCTCTGCCCAATCCCCCACCAGTTCCCGGCGGTAGGGCGCATAAAAACCAAGCACCACATCTTCCTTTAAAACCCCTTTTTCCACCAGCATTTTGGCGATTTCGAGGTCGGTGCCGTCGTTTTGCAGCCAGACCGTGCCATCGGGGTTCACATCAATATGGAGGAAGCAGCCGTAGGTGCGGCTTTCTTCGTCCCGCCAGCCATTGAAATAGAGGAGATAATGGCCGTGCTCGTCGTCGGTGATGAGTTGGGTTGCGACTTTGTCGTTGGAGGTTTGGCCGAGGGCGCACACTTCTTCGGCAATTTGCCTGGCAATGGCTTTGTATTTGGCTACTTTATCCATTTCTCGATTTTTTCTTGGATGATACTGTAAACCAGCATTTTCAGGTTTTCCAATTCGACAACTTCCCGAATGAATGCCTCGTCGAAAAACTCATCATAGACGTCTTTGGATACAGCAAGGAACAGTACTCGGTCGGGTTCTGTTTTCGCCAAGGCCCTCAAATAAAACCTGAACTGCCCCAGTGCGCCATAAAAGTCGTAAATCATGGAAGTCCTCGTGAATGTCTTGATTTCAATGGCAATTTTTTCCTTTCCTTTTTCAGCCGCCAGCAACCGTTCTGCTCCTAAATCCACATTTACCTTTCTGATGCCCACTGGTATTACCAACGGGTCGTCCGTTATCGTCCACCCGTCTTTTTCGAGTGCTATGCGTACCAGTTCGTGATGTTTGTCCTTTTTTGACATGCTTGGGAAGGTTGGTTGAAATTATAATTGTATGCTGTGCAAAACTAAAAAATAACGCAGAAGATTATTGAATTTCGTCCATTCGGTATCGTCGCCTTTGCCGTCCAAATCAATGCGCTAAAACACCCATATACCTTTCCCTACATGAAAACCCTCCCCCATTTTCCCAAATCCCCGTTAATTCGTGCGCCAATTCACATAAACAGCACCAGCCATGCACGAAATATCCCTCGTCCGCAACATCTTCCGCAGCTTGGAGCAGTCCTTCCCCGCCGAGGACCTGCCCCGCATCCGAGCCATCCGCTTGACGGTCGGGCAGTTAGCCAACGTGGAGCCGCAACTGATGCAGAATGCCTTCGAAGCCGTCATCGCCACGGATGCCCCGCAATTTGGCCTGGCCCATTTGGAAGTGGAAGTGCTGCCCATCGAGATTTTCTGCGAAGCCTGTAACGCTCGCTCCCGCATTGAAAACTACAAGTTCGTGTGCGCCCATTGCGGCCAGCCCAATAATAACGTGGTGCAAGGCACCGAGCTGATGATTGGGGGGGTGGAGATGGACGACTGAGCATTTTTTAGAAATCTTTTTCTAATCCCCCCAAAAGTTTCGCTGCCCCATTCCCCCCGCCTAATTTTGGCCTATCGCAGCCGTGTGCCCAAGACTTTCCAAGTTTCAAAACTTGGAAAGCCTGCTCCGGCCTCCCCCCAATTCAACAAATTCAACCACTTCAACATGCAGCACCTCCGCCAACCCAAGTCCTCCAAAAACGCCCGTGGCACCGTCAATTGCGACAACACGACCATGCACCTGCTGCAAGCCAACGACTTCGTGGCCGATGCCATCCGCAAGGAAATGGTGGAGCGCAACATCCTGTTAATCAACGTGGTATCCTCCGCAGGCAGCGGCAAGACAACCCTCATGCAGCAGACCATCCAGCGTTTGGCGGACAAAATCAGCATCGCCGTGCTCGTCGGCGACCTCGAAACCGAGCGGGACGCCGACCGCATCCGTGCCGTGGGCGGCAATGCGCTGCAAATCGTGACCGGGGGCATCTGCCACCTGGAGGCGCAGATGATTTGGCAGGCCATGAAGTCCCTCCACCTCGACGGCGTGGACCTGCTCTTCGTGGAAAACGTCGGCAACCTCGTCTGCCCCGCCTCCTTCGACCTTGGCGAAGACTACCGGGTGACACTCATCGCCACCACTGAAGGCGACGACAAGCCGAAGAAATACCCCCGCATGTTCCTCACCAGCGAAATGATGCTGGTGTCAAAATGCGACCTGCTGCCTTACCTCCCCTTCTCCGTGGAAGCCGTCGTCGCCGACGCACGGGACATCAACCCAAACATCGAAGTGCTGACCATTTCCAGCACCAGCGGCGAGGGCCTGAACGCTTGGTGCGACTGGCTGCTGGCCCGTGTCGAGGAGAAAAAAGCCGAAGTCGCCGCCCTCGCATGAGCCACCGAACCTACCGCATCCACCTGCAAGGACAGGTGCAGGGAGTGGGTTTCCGCCCTTTTGTCTGGCGCTTGGCGCAGGAAATGGGTTTGGTCGGTTGGGTCAACAACGCTGCGGACGGCGTACACATCGAATTCAACGCAGCGCCGTACGAGGCGCAGGTTTTCTTTGAAAAAATGCAGACTGAAGCCCCGCTGCTTGCCCGCATCCGGCGCAGTGAGATGGTGGAGGCTCCGCCACAGTTCTTTGAAAAATTTGAAATTGTCGAAAGCAGCGCCAGCAGCGAACCAGACCTGCCGCTCACGCCCGATTTCGCACTTTGTGAATCCTGTGCGGAAGACCTCCGGCAGCCCGGCAACCGCCGCCACCGCTACGCCTTCACCACTTGCACGACCTGTGGGCCACGTTATTCCATTATAAAAAGGCTGCCCTACGACCGGGCGGAGACTGCCATGCAGCCGTTCACCATGTGCTCGGACTGCCAGCGGGAATACGACGACGTGACCGACCGGCGGTATTTTTCGCAGACGAATTCTTGCCGGGTATGCGGGGTTACGCTACGGCTTTATTTTGCTCACGCAACGCCGCAACGTATTGAAAATCAAGACGTTGCGCCCGTAGCGCCGTTGCGTGAAAACCAATTTGTTGCTGAAGGCAACGAATCCCTTTCGTTTTTTGCTCACGCACCGCCGCAACGTATTGAAAATCAAGACGTTGTGCCCGTAGCGCCGTTGCGTGAAAACCAATTTGTTGCTGAAGGCAACGAAGCATTAACCCGCACCGTGGAAGCCTTAAAGCAAGGCAGCGTAGTCGCCGCAAAAGGCATCGGCGGCTACCTCCTCCTTTGCGATGCCAGCAACCAAAGTGCCGTAGAAACATTGCGCCAGCGAAAGCACCGCCCGACCAAGCCGTTTGCACTGCTCTACCCCAGCCTTGAAGTTTTGGCAAAAGATGCGGAACTGAGCGAGGCGGCAAAGCAGGAACTCACCAGCCCCGTAGCGCCCATCGTGTTGTTGCCTTTGGTGGAAACGCCTGCCTCCAGCGTCGCCTTCGACGGCGTGGCACCGGGCTTGGACAAGGTCGGGGGGATGCTGCCCTACTCGCCGCTGCTGCGGCTATTGGCGGATGATTTTGGCGGGGTGCTGGTCGCAACGAGCGGGAATTTGAGCGGTTCGCCCATCGTGTTTGAAGATAAAATGGCGCTGGAAACCCTGACCGCCGTCGCCGATTTTGTGCTGACCAACGACCGGGAAATCCTTACGCCACAAGACGATAGCGTACTGACCTTCAGCCCTTTTCACCAGCAAAAAATCATCCTGCGACGCTCACGGGGTCTTGCACCTTCACTGTTCGTGGAAGGTTTGGATTTGCCTTCCGGCAATGTGCTGGCCATGGGCGCTTCGCTGAAAAGCACGTTTTGCCGACAACACCGCCGCAATGTTTACGTCAGCCAGTACCTCGGCGACCTCGAAAGCTACGATACCCAGCAGAGCTTCCGCCACGCCCTCGACCACCTGACCACCGTGCTGCAATCCCCGCCCGACACCGTGCTGCTGGATGCTCATCCCGACTATTTCTCTACGCAACTCGGCGAGGAATTGGCGGCAAACTGGGGCGCAAAAACCGTCCACATCCAGCACCACGAGGCGCATTTTGCAGCGGTCTTGGCAGAAAACGGCTTGCTCCAATCGGCAGAACCCATCCTCGGCATCATCTGGGACGGCACAGGCCTCGGCTCGGACGGCCAAATCTGGGGCGGCGAGTTTTTCCTGAAGGCAAAGTCAGGCGGTGACTCGAAGTCACCGCCTGACTTATGGCAACGGGTCGCCCACCTCGACAATTTCGATTTCCTTCTTGGCGACAAAATGCCGAGAGAACCCCGCATCTCCGCCCTCTCGCTGTGCAAAGGCATAGCAGCAGCGGAGGAAGTTTTGATGACAAAATTCAGCGTCAACGAGTGGTCTTTGTACAACCGATTGCTCCGCAACGGCAGCACCTTGCAGACTAGCAGCATGGGCCGCCTTTTTGATGGCGTGGCCAGCCTGCTCGGCCTTGGCGATGTGCAGACTTTCGAGGGTGAAGCGGCCATGCGATTGGAACAAGCAGCGACCAAGTACTTTAAAAAACATGGCCTGCGTTCCGCCGAAACTTGGTTGGGACGACTTGACCATCAGGAAAATCTGCCGTTTTCGCCCATAATAACTGGTTTGCTGGGTGGGCTAAAAAAAGGCGATTCCATCGAAAAGCTTGCTGCGCAATTTCATACTTCGTTGGTCAGCGGCATCCAGCTCGTTGCACAGCATTGCAACGCTAAAAAGCTCGCCTTCAGCGGCGGCGTCTGGCAAAACGGCTTGCTGGTTGACCTGTGCATTGAACTATTGGGCAGTGATTTCGAGCTGTTTTTTCACCGACAAGTTTCACCGAATGACGAATGTGTTTCTTTCGGGCAGTCGCTTTTGAGATGACACCTTTTCGCAGGCAAAATCGGAACAAAATGGCAATTCCCGTTTGTGCGAAAAGATGTCACCTCAAAAGCTGCGTTTCTTTCGGGCAACTCATTCATCATTCATCATTCATCATTTAAGAAATGTGTCTAGCAATTCCCGGTAAAATAAAATCCATCGAGCACCAATACGACGGCTTGGTAAGGATGGCAAAAGTCCAGTTCGGCGGCATCGTGAAAGAAGCCAGCCTCGAAATGTTGCCCGCAGCAAAAGAAGGCGACTACGTGCTGGTGCATGTGGGCGTAGCCATCAGCCTGGTCAATGAGGAGGAGGCGCAAAAGACGTTTGAGTACCTGCGGGAGATTGGGGAGTTGGAGGAACTTATGCCGCAGGAGTAAACTGGTTGAATTGGTTAAATTGGTTGAATTAGTTGGGTCTCTACAAATTCAACCAATTCAACCAATTCCCAAATTCAACCATTTCAACATGAAATACATCACCGAGTACCGTGACCCGCACCTCGTCGAGCGCTACATCGCCGAGTTGCACCGCATCACCACCCGACCGTGGACCATCATGGAGGTTTGCGGCGGGCAAACGCATAGTTTGGTGAAAAACGGCATCCTGCAATTGCTGCCGTCGAAGATCACGATGGTGCACGGCCCCGGCTGTCCGGTCTGCGTGACGCCGCTGCATTTGATTGACAAGGCGGTGCATTTGGCGCTAGAAAAAGGCGCCATCCTCTGCTCGTATGGCGATATGCTACGGGTGCCCGGCTCGAAAATGAGCCTGCTCGAAGCCAAGGCAAAAGGGGCGGATGTTCGCATTCTCTACTCACCGTTGGAAGCCGTGAAAATCGCCGCCGAGCACCCCGACCGAGAGGTGGTTTTCTTCGCCGTTGGCTTTGAAACGACGGCCCCGGCCAATGCGCTTTCCGTGGTTCATGCGCATCGGGCAGGGGTTAAAAACTATTCCATCTTGGCCTCGCACGTGCTCGTGCCGCCCGCCATGGAGGCGGTGCTGGACGATGAAGAAGGCATTATCCAAGGCTTTTTAGCGGCGGGGCACGTCTGCACCATCATGGGCATGGACGAGTATTACCCCATCGTGGAGAAGTACAAAATCCCCATCGTCGTCACGGGCTTCGAGCCGGTGGACTTGGTGCAGGGCATCCTGATGGTGGTGGAACAACTGGAAAAAGGCGAATACCGCTTGGAGAACCAGTACAGCCGGGTCGTGCATCCGAACGGCAACCCAGAGGCCCGCAAGGTCGTCGAGCAAGTGTTTGAAACCAGCGACCGGGAGTGGCGGGGCGTCGGCAATATCCCCAACAGCGGTTGGGAAGTGCGGCCTGAAATGGCTGCTTTTGATGCCAACCTCAAGTTCCATGTTGCCATCGAAAAAGCCGAGGAAAACAAGGACTGCATCGCCGGACAGGTGCTCAAGGGGCTGAAAAAACCGCACGAATGCCCCATGTTCGGCAAGGGCTGCAACCCGCAAAACCCGCTGGGGGCACCGATGGTGTCGTCGGAGGGGGCGTGTGCGGCGTACTACCATTTTTCGCAGGTTGCGGAGGATTTGGAAGTTGCAAGTGCTTGATTTTCAATTAGTTTTGATTTTAGATATAAGATAGACGATATAAGATTTTAGATTGCTCCGCACATGGCATACGTGCAAAAATCTTATATCTAAAATCCCTGCCTGTCGGCAGACAGGGTCTATCTTATATCTGAAATCAAAAACCAGACAAGAACGAGAACCCAAATCATGGACAAAATCTCCATCCTCCGTGCCTCCTGCCCCATGCCGACCCTCGACTTCGACGTCATCACCCTCGGTCATGGCAGCGGCGGCTTGCTGATGAATAAGCTGCTCGACAGCGGCGTGTTCGACGTGCTGAAAAACGAGCTGCTTGACGAGCGGCATGATGGGGCAATTTTCGAAATGCCAGCAGGCAAACTCGCCTTTTCCACGGATAGTTACGTGGTATCGCCCGTGTTTTTCCCTGGCGGTAATATCGGCGAACTGGCCGTAAACGGCACGGTGAACGACCTCGCCATGTGCGGGGCTGCGGCCAAGTACCTCTCACTCGCCTTCATCCTCGAAGAGGGGCTGACCATGCAGGCGTTTTGGGATATTTTGATTTCGATAAAACACGCCGCCGACCAAGCAGGCGTGAAAATCGTGACAGGTGATACGAAGGTGGTGGAACGTGGAAAGGGCGACCAAATCTTCATCAATACCAGTGGCATCGGGTCGGTACACCCACGGGCAGACATCGCCATGCGGCGGGTGAAGCCGGGCGACAAAATCATCGTGAGCGGGCATATTGCCACGCACGGCATCGCCATCATGTCGGTGCGGGAGGGGCTGGAATTCGAGACGACCATCGAAAGCGATACCTGCAACCTGAACCATACGGTGCTGGCGCTATTGGATGAATTTGGCGTGCAAATCCACCTGCTGCGTGACCCGACGAGGGGCGGCGTGGCCTCCGTGCTGAACGAAGTGGCCCGTGATGCCAAGCTCGGTGTTGAGATTCACCAAAAGGCCATCCCGGTCATTGAAGAGGTCTATGGTGCCTGCGAGTTGTTAGGGTTAGACCCGCTCTACGTGGCCAACGAGGGCGTTTTCCTCGCCATCGTGGATGCCGCCATTGCCCCCGATTTTTTACAAAAACTAAAAACCCTTGAATACGGCGAAGCCGCCGCCATCATCGGCGAAGTGGTGGAGGCGCACCCACGGCAGGTCATCATGCACAGCAATATCGGCGGTCGCAGGGTGGTGAATATGCTGGTGGGGGAGCAGTTGCCGAGGATTTGTTGACCAGCGAAGGATTGGTAAGCCCGACGTTAGGAGGGATTACTAAGCCTGAGCGGTGGATTGAACCGAGTAAACCGGGCTTAGCAATCCCTACTGAACAATGAGCGAAATTCTAAATATCACACTGAAAAAAGCCGCCCCGCCCGGTACGGGCGAAGCTGCCGCATTGCCACCCTTGGCTGCTTCGCAATGGCTTTTCAAGGGCGACGAGGGCAATCCATTTTTGGCGCCACGAGGGGTTTTCATTAAAAACGGCAGCCTCTTCGTCAGCGATACAGGGCAGAACCGGGTGTTTATCTGGCACCATTTGCCCGAAGGGCAGACCCACCAAAAACCGGATGTGGTGCTAGGGCAAATAGAGCTGAGCGATACGGGCCGCAACGCCGGGGCAGGCGTCACAGCATCGAGCTTGCAGTACCCGTCTGGCATCTGGTCGGATGGGCGGCGGCTCATCGTGGCAGATGCCTGGAACCACCGGGTGCTCATCTGGAACGAGATGCCGACGCAGCACGGGCAGCCTGCCGATGTGGTGGTCGGGCAACCGGATTTCGGGAGCAACCTGCCCAATGTGCAGGGCATCGGCGCAGCGCCGAGCGAGCGCAGCTTGAATTGGCCCTACGGCGTTTTCAGCGACGGCGAGCGGCTTTGGATTGCGGATACGGGCAACCGCCGCATCCTGTTTTTTGAGAAAATACCGACGGAAAACTATGCCGCTGCGGACGGCGTGGTGGGCAAGCCCTCGTTCACCGAGCGGGACTACGACCACCATGACCCGATTTGGTGCTATTCGGTGAAAATAGGGCCGCAGGGGCAAATGGCCGTGGCCGATACGCAGTACTACCGGGTGCTGCTCTGGCACGATTGGCGCACGGCTTTCCACCAAAAAGCCGACCTCATCATCGGGCAGCCGGGCATGGACAGCAGCGGGATGAACCGCTACGGCCTTTATCCCCAAGCCAATTCGCTGAGCTGGTGCTACGACGCCTGTTTTTACAAAAACGGCCTCTTCGTGGCGGACACGGGAAACAGTCGGGTGCTTTGGTTCGAGCAGGTGCCTTCGGCAAACGGCTTGGCTGCTGACAACCTCATCGGCCCCACGGATTTCCATACCGGCAGTGAAAATGCCAACACGGTTTTCGGGACGGACAAGGCGCTGTACTGGCCGTTTTCGATTTGCCCCGATGGGGGAAACTTCGCAGTTGCGGATACGGGGAACCATCGGGTGGTAGTGTGTAAACTGGTTGAATTGGGTTGAATTGGTTAAATTGGGTGGGTCCTACCCAATTCAACCAGTTTACCCAATTCAACAATTTCAACAATTTCAACCAATTCAACAATGCCTGCATTTCCACTCCTTTTCGCCGCCCTCGTCGGCTTCACCCATGCCCTGGAGGCCGATCACCTACTGGCCGTCAGCAGCATGGTCACCCGGCGGCCAACGCTGCGGCTGGCGGTGCGGGATGGCATTGCTTGGGGACTGGGGCATACCTCCACCATCGTGCTCATCGGGCTGCTGATGATAGCGTTGCGGGTGGGCATCACCGAGGGTGTGTTTCACTGGTTCGAGGCGGCGGTAGGACTGATGCTATTGGGGCTGGGGGTTTGGCGACTTTATAAAGTATTGAAACACAGAAAATTGCACCAAAACCATATCGAACACGACCACAGCCACGACCATAAGCTGGCCTACGGCGTGGGGCTGGTGCATGGCTTGGCGGGCAGTGGTGCGCTGGTGCTGCTGGTGATGACCCGCATGACGGGCAGCATGGAGGCAATGACTTACCTGCTCATTTTCGGATTGGGGTCGGTAGCGGGCATGGCAATGGCGTCAAGTGTTTTCCACCTGCCGTTTTCCAGAAAACTGGCGTCGAGCATGGCGCTGCAACTGGGCCTGACGGTGCTTTCCTCGGTACTTTGCATGGGCTTTGGGGCAAAATTGGTCTATGAAAACCTGCTCGCATGAATCCTAAAGAACTGCTAATCAACGCCTTGCAACGCCACGGCATCCAAGTACTGGCCGACCGGGACAAGTTCCTCGATTTGGAAAAAGACTACACCGTGGAGGTGGAAGCCAACGGCATTTACAAGCTGCTGTGGCTGGGCAAGGTCGTTGCGCCGTTCGGGGATTTGGAGGAATTGTGTGAATTTGTGAAAATGTGAACCCATGTCAAACTCAAAACGTGAACTCGCCGTCGTAGCCCTTTCCACCGCCGAGAGCAGTCCGGGGCATTTTGCCTTGATTTTGGAGGACGTTGAGACCCGTCGCCGCATCCCGGTAGTCATCGGGCAGGCCGAGGCGCAGTCCATCGCCGTGTGCATGGAGCGGATGCAGCCCGCCCGGCCGCTAACGCATGATTTGTACAAAACAACCCTCGAAGCATTGGGGGGGACACTGAAAGAAGTGCTGATTCACAGCGTTAAAGGCGGCGTTTTTCATGCAAAACTCTTCATTGAAAAGCCGGACAAAACCTTGCTCGAACTCGATGCCCGCACCTCCGATGCCATTGCCATTGCGCTGCGGATGGGTGCGCCCATTTATGCCTTTGAAAATGTTGTGGAAGAAGCAGGGCTGATGGCAGAAGTGTTTTTTGGCAAAAACCGCAAGTCTCTTTCCGAATATACATTGCCCGAATTGGAGGAACTGCTGCGTCGGGTACTCGAAAAAGAAGACTACGAAAGCGCCGTGCGCATCCGGGATTTCATCGAAAAACGGAAAAACGCAGACGGCGATTAGCCCTTTTTCACCTCGCTTGCCATCCTTCGCACCTCATCTGCCCGTGGCTGGAAGACGATTTCTATGCGGCGGTTCAGCGAGCGGCCATCTTCTGTTTCGTTACTGGCACGTGGCTCGAAGTCGGAGCGGCCAGCGGCGGTGACTTGGCTGCCATTCACATAAAAATCACGGGTGAGCACATCGCTGACGGCCACTGCACGGCTGGTGCTAAAATCAAGGCGGCTTTGGAAACCCTTGTAGCCCGATTGGCTGTCGGAATGACCGATGACCTGCACTTGCAGCTCAGGGTGGTTGTTGAGCACCTTGGCGATTTTCTCCAACACAGCGTTGGCACTGCGTGCCAACTGGTCGGTACCAGGCCGAAAAAGCTGTTTTTCAGAAATGCCCAAATAGCCTTTATAATCCTTGTGGTCTAAGTAAAAATCGGACGCTGGAAGGTTGGCCAAGGCTTCCCGAAACTCGCCTGAAATGGCATCAATGCTGCTCTCCTGCTTTTGCAAAGCGATGCCAAAATTTTGTATAAACTGCTCTTTGTCAGCGAGTTGTGAGTCCCGCTTCCGCACTTCTTCGTTCAGTGATTGCTGTGTGCTGGACGACTGGCTGTTCAATCGTTCGATTTCCTTTTCCAGTTTCTTTATTTCCAAAACCTGTTTGTCGTAAATAGTGGTCAGCCCATTGGCTTCGCCCGTTTTCTCAGCGAGGTTGAGTTTCAATTGGCCGATTTCACGGTTCAGTTCAAGGTTTCGGACGTTGAGGAAGTGACTGATGCTATCACGGCTGGCAAGTTCTCTCTTGAATTTTTTCTTGCCGACGCAGGCGGTATTGAGGGAAAAAACTACCAGTACAAAAGTCAGCAAGAGAAGGTTAACCTGTTTGTTCATCGCTGTTTTTGATCGTTTATACAAAAAACAAACCTGCCAACGATGGCTCGCTGGCAGGTTTGATTGCTTTCAAAACACTTATTGTAACCTGAAACTTGCAGCGCCGAGCAGCCCAATATCGGTATAGACTGCGACCCTGTAAAAGCCGGATTTCAATTTATCTTCCAACTCATAATTGAACGTAAGTCGCTGATTTTCAACAATGTCTGTATCTTTTTGCTGCAATGCAATGATGTCCTGCACTTGTCCATTCACCGTCACTTGGGCTTGGATGGGTTTGTTGTTTTTGATGGGAGTTCCCTTGTCGTCGGTGATGACGAGGTAGAGCGGACGCAGCCCTTGGAACTGTTTCTTCACCTCCATCAAATCAAAGCTGACCAACACCCGGCGGGCACGGCCTGCTTTGGCGGTGGCCTTTGGCCGTTTGCGCTCCACTTCCACCCGGAAGGCACTTGCCTTGAAATTGGCAAGTGTGAGCTTTTTCATTTCATCCTGAATAGTCTTGTTCAAGGTGGCCAGGGCCTCGTTCTCCGATTTGGCACTGGCAAGGTCGCTGGTGAGTTGTCCGGTGACGGCACGCAGACTGTCGTTCTGGGCTTGCAGTCCGGCGATGTTGCCCTCAAGGCGGAGCTTGGCCTTTAGCAGTTCCTCTATTTGCGCCTTCAGATTGGCATTCTCGTTAGCGTTCTGCTTTTTGATTTTGGTAATGGCGGCGCTTTGCGAAGCGATGGTCGTCTCGGCATTGTCCACCTTGCCCTGGAGGGTTTTGTTCTCTTCGGAAAGGGTAGCGTATGCCTGTTCGAGGCTGTCCACCTGTTGCTGCAAGTCGTCCCGCAGGGTCGTGAGGTCACCTACCTGATTGGTCAGCGACTCTTTTTCCGAGGTGAGAGCCTTATTGGCAGTACTAAGGTTGTAGCCCCAATAGCCTAAGCCCAAAAGTCCCAAAAGTAATAAAATGACGAGAATGATTAAGCCTTTCTTAGCGTCCATTTTTTAAGGATTGAAGGATGATGGATTGAAGGAGAGATACTTCAAAACCTGCTGATTTTCAGTTATTTAACAGCAAATTTAATTCAGATGTTGTGCTGAACAAGATGGAGCAGGTGATTTTCAAAATTTTTTCAAAAAAATCAAAATGCAAGAAAGGCACTCATTTGCCTTTCTATAGCCGTAAGCGTGCCAGGGTCGGTGATGTTCCCTTGGTCATCCATCAGTTTTTCAATGCTGGAAATGGGCAGGATTTGCGGTAATACCAAAGTGCCGACATGGTGCAGGATGCCCGTGAGATGATCAATACCACGGAGGTTGCCCGCCCGGCCAGTGGCCACGCCAACGAGGGCCGCTTTTTTGCCGGAAAACGTGGGCTTGTACTCCCGAATGGAACAAGCGTCGAGAAAGAGCTTTAAAGCTCCGGGAAAGCCACCGTTGTATTCAGGAATGACGTAAACAAATTTCGTGGCGGGCAGCATGTACTCGTCTTGAAGGGCCGCCAAACTGGGTGTTTGCTGGCCTTTTTCGTACATATCGGCATGGAACCAATCGTGCGGGATGTCCTCCAAAGCTAGGAGTTTGACAGGCTCGCTGGCCTTGGCGGCCAAGAGGTGGTAGTAGTGCTTCGCAAAATGGAGTGCCTCGCTGTGCTTACGGTTGGTGCCGGATATGACGGTTATCATGTTTGAAGGAAAAAAGTAAAAAATAATAAAGGAAAAGCAAAAACTAGGGAAGCCCTGTCTTTCTTTGATTTTTCCTCCCTCAAACAACATATTGGAGCAATGGTTTTGCCAAGCACCTCAAACGATTCAAACAAATCAAACTCATCAAACCAAAATCACCACTCCAAGCCCGGATAGGCCCGTTGCAAGAACTGCATTTCGGCGAGGATAAAGCCGAGGTGTTCGGAATGGCTGCCATCCTTGCCACCCGATTGCATCCAAGCGCCAACAGGCGCAGTGACGTTGGCAGTTGCAAGTACTTCCGTCATTTTAGCCTCGATGGTCGGTTTCAACTGCGTTAAATCAGGGATGATGCTCTGTTGGGCAAGGTCGTTTTCGACTTCATTGGGCGTGGTGAGTTCCCCAGAATAAGTCCAGAGATTGTCAATGGCTGCTTTCAATTTTTCGTTGCTGACCTCCGTGCCATCGCCGAGGCGAAGCATCCATTCGGAGCTAAAGCGGAGGTGGTAGGTGATTTCCTTCAAGGATTTCGCTGCGAAACCAGCCAACCATTCTTCCTTACTCTGCGTGAGGGCTTGGTGCAGGTAGTAATTGTAGGCATCGAAAATGAACTGGCGCACAATGGTATGGGCAAAGTCGCCATTGGGTTGCTCCACCAACAACACGTTGCGGAATTCCCAGGCATCACGGAGGTAGGCATAGTCGTCCTCGTCTTTGCCCAAGCCTTCCAATTCTGCCACCCTTTGGTAAAGGCTGCGTGCTTGGCCTGTCAAGTCAAGGGCAATATTCGTGAGTGCCATATCCAGCTCCATTTCGGGGGCATGGCCGCACCATTCCCCCAAGCGGTGGCCAAGGATGAGGGCATTATCGGCGAGTTGTAGTAGGTATTTGACCATTGCTAAATTGTCAAATTGCTAAATTGTTAGATTGTCAATGTTGCAAGGGCAACAATTCAACAATGAAACAATTCAACAATCAATATTACATGTGCTCGACTTCGTCTGGTACGGTGTAGAATGTCGGGTGGCGATAGACCTTGTCCCTTGCCGGTTCGAAGAGTGGGTCGGAGTCGTCGGGGTCGGAAGCGGTGATGTGCTTGGACTCGACTACCCAAATGCTCACGCCTTCGTTCCGGCGGGTGTAGAGGTCACGGGCGTTTTCGATTGCCATTTCCGCATCGGCGGCGTGCAGGCTACCGACATGCTTGTGGTTGAGGCCGCTTTTGCTGCGGATGAATATTTCCCAGAGGGGCCATTCCTTTTTCATAGAATTGATTGTTTGATTGTTATTAATGTTTGATTGTTGTGAAGGGCTGAAAACAATTTAACAATCAAACCCTGTCTGCCGAACAGGCAGGAATTCAACAATTAATCAAGCAGCTTTCGAGGCAGATTCTGGCTGCATCTTTCGTTGCTCCTTTTTCTCTGCGTAAGCCATCGCAGCTTCCCGTACCCAAGCACCATCTTCGTAAGCTTTTGTGCGGTCTTGGATGCGTTGGCGGTTGCAGGGGCCGTTGCCCTTCACGACGTTCCAGAACTCTTCCCAATTGATTTTGCCGAAATCGTAATGGCCACGCTCCTCGTTCCATTTCAAATCGGGGTCAGGAACGGTTAGGCCGAGGTAGTGGGCTTGAGGCACGGTCACATCCACGAAGTTTTGGCGCAGTTCGTCGTTTGATTTCCGCTTGATTTTCCATTTCATCGCCTGATCGGAGTGGGGTGAGTCGGAATCGTGTGGGCCGAACATCATCAGGGCGGGCCACCACCAGCGGTTGAGCGAGTCCTGGGCCATTGCTTTTTGCTCGGGCGAGCCAAAGGCCATTGCCATCATCAGTTCGTAGCCTTGGCGTTGGTGGAAACTTTCCTCTTTGCAGATGCGCACCATTGCACGGGCGTAGGGGCCATACGAGGTACGGGTGAGCATCACTTGGTTGGTGATGGCAGCACCGTCCACGAGCCAGCCGATAGCGCCGATGTCGGCCCAGTTGAGCGTGGGGTAGTTGAAGATGGAAGAGTATTTGGCCTTGCCGGTCAGGAGTTGCTGCACGAGGTCGTCCCGGTCAGCGCCGAGGGTTTCGGCGGCGGAGTAGAGGTAAAGGCCGTGGCCAGCTTCGTCTTGTACTTTGGCTAGGAGGATGAGCTTCCGGCGGAGGGATGGTGCCCTGGTAATCCAGTTACCTTCGGGCAGCATCCCCACAATCTCGGAATGGGCGTGTTGGGAAATTTGGCGGATTAGGGTCTTCCGGTAGGCATCCGGCATCCAGTCCTTTGGTTCTATTTTTACTTCATCGTCAATTTTGGACTGGAAAATTGCTTCAAAATTCAAGCTAGTCATAATTTGGTAAGGCTGAAGTAGAAAACAACAAATTCTGCGTCAAATGTAATGGTATTTTGGTTAGAAATACGAACAAGTGTTCGTATTTTTTTCTTGAAACGCTGTTCAGTGACTTTTGTTCAAATCGTATCTATTGTTATTACCACAATAAATCAAGTGTTTATTGGCGTTCCACCAACACTGCTCTTGTTTTTGTCTTGTTTTTGCTCCCAACTACAAATTTTTGTATCTCGAATAGGAAATATTTCTACTTTTGCCTTATTCCTCAAAGGCGATGAGGACCCGAACCGAAAAAAGTATTTTACACAATTAGGCTTTTACATACACGCTCTGCCCTGTATTGGCACCCGAAGCAAATGTATTAGTAATGAGAAAAAAATAAATCTCTCTTCATTGGACGACTTCACTGTTGTATCTGTTTAGTGTGCCTTTGAGACTTAGAAAGGGTGAAAGAGTGTTACATAGGTACTCGTCGTCCAACAAAGAGAAAATTGTATGGGTTCTGTGGCCAAGGATTGGCAGAAACCATGAACTTATTTTTTGCCGTTACTTATCTGACCATCTGACAAACAACTACATCTCCAAAATCAATCGAAATCACTATTGCCCTTGCCACCGACTCCAGTGTTGGGCTTGCGGTGCGTTGGGCACTTTTAAAGGAACAATTAAACCCTTTTTTTCTTAACATTAAATCTACTAAAATGGCGACACAAGACCATGCAGCACAAAATCACGCTACACAAGTTCATGCAGTACAAGACCTTGCAACACAAGACCATGCAGCTCAAGACAAAGACATGACCGGCTTCTTGATGAAGATCGGAGACAAACTGAAAAAAGCAGGATTGGTACACCTCACACTTGACGACGAGCCGATGCGCGATAGGCGGTTGCTCTACCATGAAGGGAAATCACTTGTCAATTTTACCTCCTGCAATTACATTGGCCTTGAAACGGACGAGCGACTGAAAAGGGCAGCAATCGAAGGCATTCAGAAATATGGCGTACAGTATTATTGCGTTAGGACCTATACCTCGCTACATGCCTACCAAGATTTGGAAGGCATGATGAAGCAGCTTTTTGGCCACCCAGCAGTGGTCATGCCGACTACCATGTTGGGGCACATGGCCGTGCTGCCTACCATCGTCACAGATAAGGATGCGGTCATCCTGGACCAACAAGTACATACGAGCGTACAGATGACGGCAAAAGTGCTGAAGGGGAGCGGTGTTTACGTGGAAAAGATTAGGCATAACCGGATGGACTACCTCGAAAGCAGGATTCAGAAGTTGCAAGCCGATTACAAACGGGTTTGGTACTTGGCCGATGGGGTTTATTCCATGTTTGGCAATGTCGCTCCGTTCAAGCACCTGTACGACCTGATGAACCAGTACGAACAGTTCCACCTTTATATAGATGACTCACATGGGATGAGTTGGACCGGCAAGCATGGTGCAGGTGCGGTATTGGATGCCATCCCCTTCCACGAACGGATGGTGCTCATCTCTTCCCTTGGCAAAGCCTTTGGCGCAACGGGAGGAGTGGCGGTGTTCCACGACCAAGGCACCCGTGAAATGGTGAGGACTTTAGGCAAGCCACTGCTGTTCACTGGGCCAATCCAGCCTGCTATTCTGTGCGCTGCTGTGGAGTCGGCCAGAATACACCTGTCAGACGAAATTTATCCTTTACAGCACAAAATCAAGGCAAAGATTGCTTATTTTGAACGCAAAGCTGCCTCGCTCAACCTGCCTTTCGTAGCCCATGATGGCACCCCTATCTTCTTTTTGGGTGTTGGGGATTTCGAATTAGCCATCAAACTGGTCAAGGGGCTGGTTGACGTTGGCTATTTTGCAAGCCTTGCTTGCTACCCAGGCGTACCCATCGAGAACACTGGTGTCCGTTTCTTGCTGACCATAAACCACACTGAACAAGACATTGACGACGTGCTGGAAAAAACTGCCGAAATTATGTACGGATTAATGGCTGCTGGAGGGCATTCCCTGGAAAAAATCCACGCCGCCTTCGAGATGAACGGATGATGCCATAAATGGCTCCGCCTTTTGATTTGGCAGAAATATTGCATTAGTGCTGGTTTGAGCTTTACGTGTCAAACCAGCACAATGTCATTTATTGAAGCCATAAGATTCCTGGGCCACAAGTATGATGATGTATTCATAGCCGACAACCTGAAAAGTTCGCCGCTTAACTTAAGGAAAGCACGCGTACTTGTCTTCATCCACCTGTTCATCATACTCATTGCAGCCGTATTCGCCATTGCGAATTCGCAATACCCTGGGGTAAGCGGCCCGGCCATACCCATCGGCATCGGTGTGGGTATTGCATTGTTGTACATCTTCAAGCGGTATGGCAATTTCCTTACTTCCGGTAACCTGATGGCATTCCTGCTGTTCATCATCTTCTTGGATGCCGTTTTCTCAAGCGGAGGGCTTTATTCCGACAATTTGCTATGGATAATGGCCACACCACTGACAGCATTGCTTTTTGCAAGTCCTCGTTCTGGTATCGTTTGGCTGGTAGTGCTGATCGGCGTCACGTTTTATTTGTTCATTCTGGACATGCAAGACCCCGGTTTCTACCGCAAACAAACCGAGGATCTTGACGGGCTGTACTACCTCATTACCTATAGTGGTCTTTTCGTGATGCTCATCGGAATTGTGCTGATTTTCGCCACCGGACAGTCCATGATAATCAAGGCATTGGATGCAAAGCAAAAAGAACTGGAAGAGCAAAAGGCAGAGTTGACTCGGCAGAAAGAGGCGCTTGTCGTGGCAGAAGAAAAACTCATATCCATCAACCAAGAGCTGGAACGCTTCGCTTACTCCGCTTCTCATGACCTAAAGGAGCCGCTGCGGATGATTGGGAGCTATGTCATGCTCGTCAAGCGAAGGATGGGAACCGAGCTTGACCCCAATACGAAAGAGTATATTGGGTTCATTACGGACGGCGTGTCGAGAATGGAAAAGATGTTGAACGACCTCCTCCAATACTCAAGACTCGGCAGGAGCAACGAACAACTAAAGGACCAAGACCTGAATGATACCCTGCTCGTCGTTATGCAAAACCTGATGGCGACCATGGAAAGCACCAACACGGCCATCTATTCCAATCAATTGCCCGTCATCAAGTCCGCATCGGTGGAGATGATACAGCTTTTCCAAAACCTGATTTCCAATTCCATTAAATTCAAGCGGAAAGACCTTAGCCCGGTCATCGGCATTACTTACCAAGAAGAAAAGGAACAGCACCGGTTCATGTTCATGGACAATGGCATCGGAATACCTGAAAAGAACCAGCAATCGGTTTTCAATATATTTGAGCGCCTGCACTCCATCCAAGAATACGAAGGAAGTGGCATCGGCTTGGCCACTTGCAAGAAAATCGTGAACAATTTGGGAGGTAAAATTTGGATAGAGCCGAACAAAGAAGCTGGCACAACCTTTACGTTCACCATTCCGAAGGAACGCAAGAACCTCTCCATAGCTTAGGCTAACGCCGTTTGCTCATACTGCTTGAGGTTTATTTGCCCTTGCCAACCACATCAAGGTTGATATTGCCATAGTAAGCAGTGTTGATGTCTTTCCGCCACTTTACATAGTAGGTTATTTGCCCGGTGTGGTAAGAAAAATGCTCTACCACATGTACCAATACGCTGATGCCGTTTTCCATAAAACCTTGGACTTCGACCGGTTGCAATATTTGCTCGGCAGTTAGTTTGGTCAGCACTTTATCCACCTCCTCCGCCAATTCGTCGAGGTGGCGCACCAAAGCACTTGTCGGGAATGGCCCTCGCTCGTCGAACTCCTGCTGCCGCCTGCGGTTGTCCGTGTAGCCGCCCAATCCGCTCAAGAGCCACTGCCGTACATTGCCGCATAGGTGGAGTACGAGGTTGCCCACGCTGTTGCTGTTCTCATTGGGCCGGTACCAAATCTCCTCAGTCGTCAATTCGGAAAGGCATTTCTTTATCCTGGGTATGCTCTCGCCTACCAACCGACGGCGGACTTCGTTGATGAGCAAGTCACGAAATTCGTTCATAAGGTCATTCTATTTTTATGGCTGCAAGGTTCAAAAAACGTAGGTTATGCCCACCATTTTATTTTTATAAAATATTAGGGCGCTCCGAAACAGTTGGCATATTGCAGAAAACTCCTTTCATTTGCCGAGGCTTAATTCCTTGATTTTCAACCGATAAGTAACGATTAAAAAACAACTTCCTAAAGTTTGCCGCCTCCGGCGGCAAACTTTAGGAAGTTTCTTGTGGTTGTGGCGACAATGCCGCAACAACCACAAGAAGTTACTTTTTTATCGTTACTAAATTATTTCTGCCATGAAAAAGGCCTTATTCTTCTTTGCAATTGCTATTTTGACAACTGCTTGCAATCCCTACCATTTCGATGGATCTACCTCCATCATGCTCAAGAAAGACCCCTGTTTTGGCGTATGCCCAGTCTATACCTTCATGGTGGACGGCACAGGCAAAGCCAGCTTCATTGGCGTACGGAACGTCGCCAAGATGGGGAGTTGGAACCGCCAGTTACCACCAGAGGCGACCAATGCGCTTTTCGAGGCTTTCGAAGCCAGCAGTTTCCAGCAATTCCAGGACGAGTACACGGCACAGGTCACCGACCTGCCCACTACTTGGGTCACCTACAAGACGAGTACTTACGAAAAGACCATCAAGGATTATTTTGGGGCACCAGAAGCCTTGAAAAACCTTGAAAAAATGGTGGAAACAATTGCCGAGGAAGATGCCGAATGGAAGCAATAGCATGAAAAAAATCACATCAGCAGGATAATTCAGAACAACAGGTATTGGTGATATTTGCCCCAGTACCAAATCAAAACAAGCCATGCCAACACCAACCAACCAGGAAGAAAATATCAGCTCAATAGACAAGGTTCTGGAATTTGTCCGGCAGGTTATCGCTACCCTGCTCATGCACCGCACTGCCTTGGAGTTCATCCGGGAGCACAGGCCGTGGCGGGGCATGGATAAGCTTGGCTGGGTGGTATGGGTGATGTTCTTTGCGGGCGCACTCCTGAGCTACCAGTATTTCCAGGACTTTTACCAGTTCATCAACGAAGTCCGCAACAGTGAGGCACCCTTTTCTGCCAACTTGGCTGGGGCAATTTCCGGCGAACGCCTTAAATGGGCCTTGGAAGGGGGGCGAAAGTACCTCGTGATGATTGTGATGGAACTGGTGGTGTTCTATTTCATCCAGAAAACCCTCGAAATTCGCATGGGCCGCACACCGGAGCTAACGACGAAATCCTTCATCAATGCCGAGGTGCGTATTTTCCAAGTAACAATTCTGGCATGGGCGCTTGAAACCGTCGCACGGGTTTTAATCGTGGAAGTGGCCATCAGCATCGCTGGTTTCGAGTGGATGAAAAAACCTGTCGGCTTCCTCATCCAATGCTATTTTCTCGGTTATTCCATGATTGACAATTACCACGAGTGCTTTGACTTGAAAGTGAAGGACAGCGAGCGGCGAACCCGCCGGGCTGCTGTAGGAGTGGCAGTTGCGACGGGCCTTGTTGCGCAAGTATTGATGGTCATACCCGGCATTGGAGCAGTCATTGCCACCATGCTCGGAGCTGTCACCGCCACCTTGGCGATGGAGCGGTTTGCTCCAATCGGTGAAACGGAGCATTTGGCCATCATAGCGGAAAACGAAAAGAGACACCGTAAGAAGAAGCACCCGGCACAGCCATTGCAAAGCTGAGTACGTTCAAAAGTCGGCAAACGCCCCGTACTCGTCGAAGAAAAAGCAGTCGGGCCGGTAAATGCCATTAGACTTGGGGGACATTTTCAAAAATCGTTGCCAAAACATGGAAGATTTCATAAAAACCGCAGCCGAAGGGCTAAAAAACAAAGTAATGAGCGACTTCAAGGACGTTAAGCAAGAGCGTGAAAAACACGCCGAAACCATCGTGCGCAACCACGTACTGTTCAGCATGGGCGCTGGCGCAATCCCTGTGCCCGTTGCCGACGTGCTGGCCGTCAGTGCTTCGCAATTGGACATGATACGCCAGCTTTGCAAGGTGTATGATGTTGACTTTAGCGAGACGCAGGGCAAGGCCATCGTTTCATCATTGACCGCATCTACCCTTGGCAGGTTGGGAGCGGCAAGCCTGGGGAAACTGATACCAGTGGTCGGCTCCATCGTCAGTGGGATAGCCAATGCAGTGATGGCAGGGGCCAGCACCTATGCACTTGGCCAGGTGTTCAAATCCCATTTCAACACGGGCGGCACCATCCTTGATTTTGACCCAGACCGACTTAAGAAACTCTACAAAGAGCAGTTCGAAAAGGGCAAGAAAGTAGCCGAGGAGCTTAGGAAACAGCACGAAGCCAAACAAAAGGCCGAGGAAACTGCTGCGCCCACCAGTGCAGCGCCCTCCGAAACTGAACTCGTACCGGACTCCCCGCCCGTTGCAGCCACCACATCAAAAGGCGGCCCCAATGATGCCGACATCATCACCCGCCTGAAGGAATTAGGCGAACTAAAGGCCAATGGCATCATTACCGAAGAAGAGTTCGAAAAAATGAAGAAACGGATTTTGAAATAGGTTTGGAGGTTTGGAGGTAGGAAGGTATGTCACAGCACTGGCATATCTTCCTACCTCCAAACCTTCATACCTCAAACCTTGCCACAGGGGCAGCATCTTGCCCAACGAATTCGCTGTTCAGGTATTTGTAGTAAGCTGTAACGGCAATCATCGCAGCGTTGTCCGTACAGAATTCAAAGCGGGGGATGTAGGTGTTCCAGCCCTCTTTTTTTCCCATTGCCTCCAAGCCACTGCGTAGGGCACTGTTTGCGGAGACCCCACCAGCTATGGCAACTTCCTTGATACCCGTCTTTTGCGCAGCCTTGCGCAGCTTTTTCAACAAAATGGATACGATGCGGGACTGCACCGAAGCGCAGATGTCGGGCAGGTTTTCTTGGATGAAATTGGGGTTTGCCTTCGATTTTTCTTTGATGAAATAAAGGATGGAAGTCTTCAGTCCGCTAAAGCTGAAATTGAGGTCAGGCACTTGTGGTTCGGGGAACTCGAATACAGGTTGGCCTTGCTGTGCCAGGCGGTCAATGATGGGGCCAGCAGGGTATTCAAGTCCAAGCATCTTGCCCGTCTTGTCAAATGCCTCACCAGCGGCATCGTCCACTGTTTCGCCTAAGAGTTCCATCTCAAGGTGATTTTTCACCAACATGATTTGTGTGTGGCCACCGCTCACGGTCAGGCAGAGGAAAGGCAATGCGGGCTTAGGGTCTTCGGCGAAGTGTGCCAGCACATGGGCCTGCATGTGGTGAACCTCGATGAGGGGCAACCCGAGGCTCAGGGCCATTGCCTTGGCAAACGAGGCCCCAACGATGAGCGAGCCAATGAGGCCAGGGCCTTTCGTGAATGCAATGGCGCTCAATTCGTGCTTGCCCACACCTGCATTGCGGATCGCAAGGTCCACTACAGGCACGATGTTCTCTTGATGGGCACGGGAAGCCACCTCCGGCACCACGCCACCGTATTGCCGGTGTACTGCTTGGCTGGCCACAATATTGCTCAGCACCACCCCATCACGAAGCACAGCGGCGGCAGTATCATCGCAGGAGGATTCTATGGCTAAAATAATTATGCTCACCCTGTAATTTCTTTTATGCGTTTTATTCTACTTTTATGCCCAGAAAACGACCAGAAAGGCAGCACGGGTATCCGCTGCAAAGTTACCCAACCACTTAGAGGAACAAAAAAATAAAGCAACCGCTAAAAATTGGCCTGTTTGCGTAAGCGCAAGCAATTGATTATCAGTTGCATGCCTGTAAAAACAAGCATTAATTGTTGGCGAACCATTCAATAACTTTTCCAAAACGACACAACATGCTTGGTGCAAAATCGAAACAACCAGCCGAAAAGACCCTTACCGTGGTGGCAAATTCATCAAAAGACTCCCAGGACACCTGCGTGGTGGCTGCTGGCACCTCCATAGAGGGCAAGTTCTCCGCCTCTGAAAACGTCCGTCTGGATGGCTTCTTGAAGGGTGAAGTAAAATGCTCACAACGCCTTGTGATGGGCGAAACAGGGCGGATCGAAGGGAACATCCGCACAAAAGACGCCATCATCATGGGGAACATTGAAGGGGAAATTGTGGCCGAAGGCACCCTCCACCTGAAAGGTAGCGCCTTGATAAGGGGCAGCATAACGGCCAAGTACATGATAGTGGATGAGGGCGCCAAGTACGTGGGCGACTGTAAGATTGGTTAAATGATACTGTTGATTTGGTGCTGGGCAAATGTTTTTGAAAAAATATTGCTCCTTCACACCATAGCGACAAGGAGTTGCATCTAACACAAGGCGGTTGCCTTGTATCTGTGTAGCGCAAGGGTTGTTTTTGAAAAATTGCATGGTAATTTTTCAAAAACAACCAATGACCATTCCCCGTCATCGGCGGCTCCGCCGCTGGTGGGAAATGAGGAGATTTTGAATGCGTTTCTTCCCCTTTGGGAAGTTTCGCCTACGGAGTGTCGGAATAACGCTTTATGGATACATTGCCTTGCGAAATACTGAACGTCGCATAGTCCGTTGCAGAATTATCATTTATAACCTTGCAAAACCGGATGTTTCCTTAAAATTGCACTTTCAAAAGCCATACATCTAAAAAAAACTTCTAACATTGCATCAAAACAGACCGGAATGAAAAAGAGAACGATTTTCAACGCAGTGATGTTCCTGCTAATCCTCGCCCTTGGCTATGTCCTCTATACGCAGATTCAGGAGCCTATTGCCTTCCAAAAGATGAAGACCGAGCGTGAAAAGGCCGTGATTGACAAACTCGTAAAAATCCGCAAGGCTCAAGAAGCTTACCGTGGGGTTACGGGCAAGTTTGCAGGTTCTTTTGAGGAACTAACCAAGACACTCCAAACGGGCAGGTTTGTCATTGTGAATATCAAGGGCGATGCCGACGATATCAACAATCAAAAAATCACCTACGATACCTCCTATGTGAATGCCATTGACTCCATCAAGACCTTGGGCATTGAACTGGATGGCATTGACGATGTCCCCTTCGGCGATGGTGCCAAATTTGACATCAAAGCCGACACCGTGACTTACCAACAGGCCCTGGTGGACGTAGTTGAGGTCGGTACCGCTTATGGTACTTTCATGGCTCAGTTCAACGATCCTAAATTCAAGAAATACGACGAAAAATACGACCCTAAAAAGAAAATCAAGTTCGGCGACTTGAGCAAACCACTTTTAACTGGTACCTGGGAGTGAGCTACGACATCCTTGAATCTGGTTTCAATAAGAAATTATCAACTGCCTATCAACTGTCCATCCTAATCGGGGTGGACAGTTTGGTTTATTTCGCATTTGATACCAACAACAACGAAGCACTGTTGTTGCGGTCAGTTCCGTATATGCAAGTATCCGGCACGACCAATTTCAGCCTCACCGAAGAGCTAAAGAAGATTTTTGCAAGGGAAGACCTGCTTACTTACCTTTTCCGCAGGGTAAAAATCACCCTGCCCGACATCCAGCCAGTACTCGTGCCGGCACGGCTATACAACGAGTATGAGAAAACCACCTACTTCAACGAACTGATGAGCGATGGCAACGGCGAAGGCATCCAAAACGATGAGGTAGAGGAACTCGCCCTCCAAATCCTCTACCCCACCGATACCGCTTTGTCGTCCGTATTGAAAAAACAATTCCCAACGGCCAAGTTCTATAACAACGCAACCCCTTTCCTTCTTGGCTGCCGAAAGACTGCCGATGAAGAACGACAAAAAAACCTGTTCATCCACTTCACACAGAACAGCATCTACATCGCCCTTTTTGAAAAGAAAAACCTGCTGTTCTTCAACACATTTGGCTACCAAACAGCTGGTGATGTGCTCTACTACGTGTTGCTGACCTACAACCAGCACAACCTCGACACCGCACAACAGCCCCTGAACATTTCAGGCCAGCTCATGGCAAATGCCGAGATTTATAAGACCTTGTTCCGTTATATCGGCGAGCTAAAATTCGTCCAGTTCCCGAATTTCTTGCAGTTCAGCCGAAAGTTCAGTGATGTGCAACAGCACTTCTTTTTCGACCTTTATTCCCTTGCACTTTGTAAATGATTCGGTTGCTGATTGCGGGTTTACGGTGTCCCAGCCAATTCTCAATCAGCAGTTGTCATATTCCCGTAGGGAACCAAATCCGTCATCGTCATGCGAATCATCTCCGGCAAGTTCAAAGGCCGACGCTTCCACCCGCCTGCCGACAAATGGCCTACCAGACCGACTACCGACATGGCCAAGGAGGGCTTGTTCAACATCCTCCAACATGCGTTGGACTTTGAGTCCTTGAAAGTATTAGACCTTTTCGGCGGTACTGGCTCCCACAGTTACGAGTTCATCAGCCGTGGCTGCGAGGATGTGACTTATGTGGACAAATTCCCTGCTTGCGCAAAATTCGTGGAACAGGTTGCGAAGCAGCTTGACATACAGTCATTCATAAAAATCGTGAATGCTGACGTGTTCCGCTTCATCGAACGGTCGGTGGTACAGTACGATTTTATCTTCGCTGACCCGCCTTTCCAAATGCCCGCAATTGACACGCTGCCCATCCTTGTTTTCGAGCGCAAGATGCTCAGTCCGGGTGGGTGGTTCGTGCTGGAACACAACGGGCTGCACGACTTCGAGGGCCATCCCCATTTCATGCAACAGCGGCATTATGGCGGCACTTATTTCAGTTTTTTTGAAATGCCTGGGGAGGAAGGAGCCTAATCATAGACCTATTGCTTGAAAAAATGGATGAACACCAAGCCTCGCCTTTATAGAAACCACTAACTTGCTCTGCAATTGAATAAGCCTATGAAAAACAAGACCACTGCCGGAATCTTCGCCTTGCTATTCGGACCGTTCGGGCTTCACCGCTTTTACCTCGGTGAAAGATGGATGGGCAAGTTGTATTTTATTGGGACGCTTTTTTTATTCCAAATGAGTTTTATGTCAAACAAGCCTTTAGTGCTTATCATGGGCCTTGTTTCGCTTATCGAGTCCATTATTCTGTTCTCCATGGACAGGGAGGAGTTCAATGAGAAGTACAACCAGCGGTTCCTCAACCGCCCAAAATACGCCACGGATATAGCACCACAGCAACTGCCAAGGCAAATCGCCGTGGAAACAGAAAAGCCAAACACCTGGAAGGCTTCCGGCATCCAAAAATTCAAGGATTACGATTATGATGAGGCATTGGAGGATTTCAAAAAGTCGCTCAGCATCAAATATGACGACCCCGCCGTACACTTCAACCTCGCCTGCTGCTACTCCTTGAACGAGCGCCCCGACCCCGCATTTTTTCACCTCACCAAGGCCGTCCATTTTGGTTTTATTGATTTTGACAAAATTGAAAAACACGAAGCCCTCGCCTACCTGCGTACCCTGCCAGAATTCAAGGAATTTGTGAAAAAAGGATACCAACTGCACAACAACTCACCTACCGAAGGTGATAAAAGAGCCGAACCAATGCCCCAAAAGACAGTTCCAATTAAAGAAGAACAGCCCTCCTTGCTTGAACAAATCAAGCGGCTGAGCCAATTGAGGGAGCAGGGCTTACTCACCGAAGAAGAGTTCAATGGAATGAGGGCGGAAGTGCTTAGAAGATAAAAATGCAAAAAAAGCGAGAGGGTGAGAGACACATTGGTTCTCTCACCCTCTCGCTTTTTTCACTTCTTACCTCGCTATTTTCAAGCCCTGCTCAAGGCCAATTTCTTGGCTACCATTACTGTAGCGTGAAGCGCTACACCGAGCAATGCCCAGAAAATAACGCTGGCACGACGCACAACGCTGAACGAAATGATGAGTGCGGCGGGGTAACCAAGTATGGTCAATGCAGAGTAAATGCCCAATTCGTTGACGCCAAGGCCCGCTGGCATGAAGAAGACCGATGCGCTGACCGCAATTGCGCCAGCAATGGTGATGACATCCGCCATGCTAGGGTCATAGCCAAGGATGACAAAAATGGCATACATCTCTACCAAGCTAAAGATGCGGCTGACGAATTTCCAGCCAGTCGCAGCGAAAAAACGCCCGGTCGGGATAGGCTCGCTGCGGTATTCTTCCAGCATCTTGAATTTTTTCAGCACGAAGCCAACAGCCTTGGTTGGTGCATGGGACAGTGCCAGCCAAATAATGCCAAAACTGACAGCATAATGCGCGGCTGCCAACACCGCCACCGTTGTGAATACGGCGCTGCTCATGTCCACCATGAAAAGCGTGAACGTAAGGCAAACAGCAGCAAACAGCATACCTGTGATGGCACGGATAAGCCGCTCCACCACTACAGCACGGCTGGCCGTATGCAGGTCGAGCCAATTGGTCATGTGCTGGATGCGGTACGGTTCGCCGCCCACCGATGCCAACGGCAATATCGTATTGTATGCCTCACCCGTTATGTTGTTGTAGAGCAGGTCAAGGAAAGGTACTTTGTTGCGGAGCAAAGTGCTGGTGCAAAGCGTGTTGGTGACAATCCAAAGGATGGCAACGGCAAACACAAGGAACACCCTGCCACCTATCATCGTCAGTGACTTGCCCACAAGGTCAATGGGTACGTAAAACAGCAGGGCTGCGATGATGCCCAAGCCCAACAAATATGGGATTGACTTCTTCAACTTTTTGGAAAAACTGCTTTGGGTCGCCACTACCTTGGCGGTCGTTGCCGTTGGCAAAAGGGCTGCCGCTTCGGGCGTCGGGAACATGAGCTTTAAACGGCGTTCTGCCTCGTCCCGCATATTGGGGTCGTCCACATCCTGCCATTGCGCATTTTCGAGCACGATGGCACGTACACCATCGCCATCAATGAAGTGCTGGATGATGCCGCTTACAGAATGGGCACCCTGTTCCGCCTTCTCGGCGATAAGTCTGCCATAGCCTTCAGGGAAGTAGAAAAGACCTGTATCCACAAGGTCGTACTCCTTAATCTCCTTACCAATGTTATGAATGAAACCATTGCGGCTGGCCACTTTGGTGGCATCGTCCATGTCGAAGACGTTCTCAAGGTCGGCGTCGCAGGCGAGGGCGGGCAGTTCGGGGGCTTGGTTGGTTTTTTGGATGAAGTCCCGCACAGTGTCTGGCGAAAAGATATGATCTGACATGGTGAGCAGGAAAGCCTCGCTGAACCCAGCGGCACCGGCGGCGAAAGTGACGCCGTTGCCAAGTTCGTAATTTTCGCACTCAACGTACTCAATATCAATACCTTGGAGCCGTTCGATGCCCTTCATTTCGGGAACTACCTGGTCTTTGTAGGCCCCTACGACGATGCGGAAATGACGGACACCTGTTTCATGCAGCGTCAAGATGGCCCTTTCGAGGAGACGAAGGCCACCGAGTTTCATCAGTACTTTTGGCTTCAAAACGCCCTTTTCCCGGAAGCGGGAACTTTTGCCAGCGGCCAAGATGACGGCATTCTTTACCGGATTTTGGCCATTAGCCAAGTTTTTCGCTGGGGAAACAATATTGGATTGGAGGACTGAATTCATTCAAGATGGCTTGGTCGGTGTCAGGTGGTGATTGTTTTTTGTTCCAATGTTGCTGTAATGTGTGTGGTTACGCTAACAAAACGAAAAGGAATCAACGACCCAAAGTCCGCAATTATTATTTTTTTGAACGCATTGCTGCGCTGGCTTTACTTGATCTTTATTTTGAAAAAAATTATCACCTTAAATTTCACGAAACAGGAAATAGTTCACGCCGGATGGCCAATTTTTTCCATTTTCTTCACCTACGATGCTTTTAAGGTTTCAGACCACCCACTTAACCAAAAAATAAAGGCCAACGCTGCGTGTTGCACCTATTTTTTTTCGGGCAAAATTACAGGCGTGCAAGGGAGGATATAAGCAGGCAAGGGATGAAGTGGCGTAGAAATAGATGAGTTGAGGCTTTCAGGGCATGAAGTGTAGGGCAATATGGATGGGGAGGAAAACATGAGTCTTCCCGATTTTTTCAGAATGAAACCAATAAAAGGTATTGAGCGGAGGATTTCACCTTAGAAACCCACGCAGCACCAGAAGGCGGGACTCCCTGAACATGAGTCATCCCGTATTTTGAGCATCTGGTGTACTCAAAAAATGGGTTGCGATTGGGTGATTTTCATTAGAAAATCACCCAATCGCAACATTATGCCTGCTGTTTCCTGAAAAAATCGGGATGACTCATGTTTAAGTAGAGCTGCGGAACGCTAATCAGGTACTTTGCTATAGAAAAAGGGACTTAAGCAGAGTCGCCCGCAACTCGCACTAATTCATGTAATTCTTTTCAAAAAAGACCCTGTACTCGTCAATGTTCTTGGACTTCAACAATTCTTTGTAGTTGTCCTGAGAGATGGGCAGCAACTCGAACTTGAACTTGGCGGAGTCGAGGAAGTCTTTGCTGTTTTTCTTAACCACATCAAGGTATTCCATGGCGTCCTTCTTATCGTTGTAACGCCGGATGGCGATAACTGGTGTCTTGCTTTCTCCATCTCCAATGAAGATGTTGTTCATCCGCAGTTTTTGCGGTTTGTGGTATTTTTCGTTGTAGTCCGTGATGGTGATTTTGGCATCGTTCATCACTACTTCCCCATTGAATACCACTAAAACGTAGTGCAACTGGTCATTGGTGACTTTATAATCGCCTACTTGGCCCTCGCTGGGGGGCAGGTCACGTTGCTGGCCAGGTCCGCTGCCCACGTTTTCGCCCAAAAGACGGAGTATCTCCTTCGCACGGGTGCTTTCCGGGTCGTTGGGATATTTGGCCACCACCTCTTTAAGGGCCTCAACGTATGCTTCCTTGCCTTGCAGGTTGCCTACGCACATGGCACCAAGCAATGCGAAACGGGACATCAGCTTGTTTTGCCCACCGAATATCTCACCCACTTTTCCTATCCGCTCATAAGCCTCCTGAAAGTTGCGCTGTTCGAAGCGCTGGAGTGTTTCATCGTAGTACACCGTCAGCTTGTCTTCCTTGGCCTTTATGCCTGCGGCAAAATTGGGGTCTGTCAACATGCGGGCATAGTTGGAGGTGGAATACCCGTTCACTATAATGTCGAAGTAACGCTGGGCATTGGAAGCGTCGCCCATGTCCTTGTACGATAAATAGAGGTAGTAAAGTGCGTCCAACTTGTATTGCGTCTCAGGGTATCGCACCAACAATGCTTCGAGCGATGCCACCGATTTCTTGTAATTCTGCAAGCGGTCACGGTAAAGTACGCCAAGCTGGAACATGGCAGCTTCTATCTGGCGATTGGCAGCAGCCAGTTTTTCTGGGGTATCGGGCACATCTTTCAAGATTTCCTTCATCTCATCCGGTGTCAGTTGGCTCGATTCCGTTGCTGCTTGGGTTTCATCATTTTCATCCGCAGCGCTCGATTGGTCGGAGCGGCGCCAGTTGTCTTGTAGGGTCCGGCTCCCCCATTTTCTTTCAAAATCCCGTTTGCCATCCTTCCTGCTCCGGTCGTTGTAAGCCCAAAACTTGGAAGTGTTGAGCGCTGGGGGCGCTGGCCCGCCTTTCACCGCAACGGCTGCTGCGTTGTTGTTCTGTGCAGCCGCCTTCAGTTTAGCGGCATTGATGCGCTCCTCGTCCTTTTTCTTTTTAATGGCGGTAGCCAGTGCCAGTTTCTCCTCCTCCGTCATATTGCTGAGCGTAATCAAGCTGTCCTGCAACTGGATAGTCAGCAGGTTTGCCGCAATTTCATCCAGGTTTTTAGCAAGGCCGCTCACCCGCCGATGGCGCTCGTCAGAAGCATTCATCACCATCAAAGTGCTGTCGAAGTAAAGTTTTGCCTTCACATAACTTTCTTCCTCGAAGTAAAGGTCGGCCAACATCAGGTAGGATTCTGCTTTTTGCGAGATATTGGCTGTGCTCTTGGCAAGCGAAAGCTCCAGGTTTTTGATGCCTTCTTTCTTGTCGCCCTTTTCAAGGGCAATGTTTGCGAGGGCAAAATATAGCTGGTCTTGGAACTCCTTGTTCTTTTCATCCTTCATCATCCGCTCCAATTGGCTGATGGCGGACTCCCTCGAAGAATTGGAAAGCGCCGAATTCAACCTTGCGGCAAAGTCCATTTCATAAGGCGGCTTAGTTTTCAGGACGACGGCATAGGCATCATAAGCCTCTTGGCTGCGCTTCGCCTGTTGGTGTATCTGCCCAAGAATGAACGCAAGTCGGGCTTTCATCAGGTCGTCTTCCACGAGGCTAATGGCCGTATTGAGCGGCTCCACGGCTTGGTCATATTTTTTTTGCTCCAGGAAAAAATGCGCCTTCGCAATAGCTGCCTCCCTGCGCACATCGGTGAAAGTACCGGGGCTGCGCTCCAGTTCGTTCAGCAGCCGTTCTGCATGGGTGAAATTGTCCCGTTCGATGTAGGTACGGGCAAGCCAAAGCACACCTTCTTGGTAGGCTGGGCGATGCTTCATGAAATAGCTCTCAGGCTTCGATTGCACCACCTCTGGCTCCAGGTTTCCGAGTGTGATGGAGCCGGGCGCAGGCAGCGTCGGTTCCGCTGCCTCCTCTTCCGTTGGCTCATCTGTCTTGGTTTCCTGCTTTTTGTCCTTGAGTTGCTCGCCTTTTTTCTTTGGTGCGCTTTTCTTGCCTTTTTTCTTGTTCTTCTTGGCCTCTTTCATCTTCTGCTTGCGCTCTTTCTCCCGCTCTTTGCGCTTGCGCTCCGCCAATTTCTTCTTCTCCTTTGGCGATAGTTCCACTTTCTCCTGCCCATCCGAGCCGTCGTTCTTGACCTTGCCCTTCATCACGTCCCGCTTCCGCTGCTTGCTGGCCTTGGATTTGACTCCTTTCTTCTCCATTTCCTTTGGGTTGAACTCCGCAACCATGAACTCCAACGACTCCTCTGCCGATTCGTAATCTTGTTTCAGGAACTGTGCTTGGCCAAGCGCAAGGTAGCAGTCGTCGGTCCAGTGGCTGATGCGGTGCATGTTCACCACCACAGAGACCTTTGCGGCGGCCTTGTCCATTTTCTCCGCAATGGCCTTGGGGTTCTCCGCCGCTGAATATTTGTAAATGGGGAGAATTTTGCGGTAGTTGTCCTGCACTTGGGTTTCGAGGTCGGCCTGCGCCTCAGCCAACAAGACGGTGGCATTGTAGTAGCCGTTGTAGTGGGCAGTCATGTTGTGGTAGCCCTTTTTGATAGGCCCAACATCCTCCTTCTTCTTTTGGGTGACGCAGCCGGAGGCCGCCCAAAAAGCGACGGCAAGCAGCAGTGGAATTGTAAACTTTTTCAAGAAACAGTTGATTTATAAAGCAAAACAATGCGCAAAATTACGGGTTTACGCACAGCCCTATTTTTGTTATTGACAAAATTGCGAATTTTACGGGCCTTTCCGACCGGGTGTTTCGGAAAAGGCCCACATGCAGGACACCAAACTTGCTAATCGGCAAATTTATTTCATTCCAAACAACGGTTAACGACATGTCGGAAGAAAACAAGAAAGTGCGGCGCAGGTGGGAACGGATGAAGGATACCTACCGCTTGGTGATTTACAACAACGAGACATTTGAAGAGGTACGCTCCTTCAACCTCTCGCCCCTCAATGTCTATGTCATGCTCAGCACATTGGTGGTACTCGTGTCGTCCTTGGCCATTGCGGCCATCGTGTTCACCCCTATCAAGCGGCTCATACCTGGCTATGGCACCGCCAATGCCCATCCGGAAATGGTCAAGATTTACCGGGACATTGACTCGCTGGAAATGCTCGTTCAGGCTCAGGAACGCTACAACGAGGGCATGAAAAAACTGCTTACCGCAGATGTGGAATACGCACCTGACGCCCCGCCCGCCAAAAAGCCCGTGGAAGGCAACAGCCATGACCCGGTACCCAGGAACGAGGACGACGCCAACTTGCGCAACGAAGTGGAAATGGCCGATATAAGGGCTGTCACAGGTCAGTCGGCCACTATTCCAGTCAACATTTCTCCCCGTGAAATACCGTTGGAACAAATGCACTTCTCTACCCCCATTGGCGGTACCATCATGGCTGGGTTCGACCCAGAAAAAAAGCACCTCGGCGTAGATGTGGTCGCACCAAAAAACACCCCCATCAAAGCTGCCATGGACGGTTGGGTCATCTCCTCTGACTGGACGCTTGAAACAGGCAACACCATTGCTATTCAGCATACGAACAATATCGTGACCTTTTACAAGCACAATTCTGTACTACTGAAAAAGACCGGGAACTATGTTCGTGGCGGCGAGGCCATTGCCATCATTGGCAATACGGGGGAACTCACCGATGGGCCACACCTGCACTTCGAGCTTTGGCACCAAGGAAAACCGGTAAACCCTACGGATTTCGTGGACTTCAAGTAACCCGTAAATCCTTTCCGGCTGGGTTTCGCTAGAAAAGAATTGCGGCTACGTGAAGAGAATCCGCTCCCCTTTCTTCTCTTCGTTGAATTGGCCCTTGTGCCAAGCGAGGTGACCGCTCACGATGGTGCTTTCCACCCTGCCTTTTAAGATGCGCCCTTCGAAGGGCGACCAGCCACATTTGTAATAGGTATTGTCCTTCGTCACTGCCCATTCCTTATTGAGGTCAACAAGCGAGAGGTCGGCCCATTGCCCCTCGTCCAAAAAGCCACGCTGTTCGATATTGAAACAAATGGCAGGAGCGTGGCACATTTTCTCTACTATCTTTTCCAGCGTGATAAGGCCTTTTTGATAGAACTCAAGCATGATGTTCAAGCTATGCTGCACAAGGGGCACCCCTGATGGTGCGTTGAAATAAGTGCCTTGTTTCTCCTGCCAGGTATGGGGTGCATGGTCGGTGGCGATAATGTCCAGCCTATCGTCCAGCAGGGCAGGCAACAGGGCAGCCTGGTGCTCAGGGCCTTTCACGGCGGGGTTGCACTTTATTTGGGTTCCGAGCCGATGGTAGTCGTTGCTGTTGAAATAGAGGTGATGAACGCAGACTTCCGAGGTAATTCGTTTTTGCGCCAAGGGGACATCATTACGGAACAAGGCAAGTTCGTCCTTTGTGGAGATGTGCAGGATGTGCAGCCTTGTATTGTGGCGCATGGCCAATTCTACAGCGAGGCTGCTTGATTTTAGGCAACCTTCCACACTGCGGATTTCAGGATGCAACTCGATGGGAATATCTTCGCCATACTTCTCCCGATAAATAGCCTCATTCCGGCGAACAGTGGCCTCGTCTTCGCAATGGGTGGCGATGAGCATGGGGCATTCAGCAAAAACAGCTTCCAAGGTGCTCCTGTCGTCAACCAACATATTGCCCGTACTGGAACCCATAAAAATCTTGATGCCGCAGACGTTGCGGGGATTGGTACGCAGTACCTCCTCCAAATTATCGTTGGTGGCGCCCATGAAAAAGGAGTAGTTGGCCAATGACTTTACGGCAGCCGTTTGGTATTTTTCCTCTAATAAGTCCTGAGTGGTTGCAGTAGGTTTAGTGTTGGGCATTTCCATGAAGGTGGTAACGCCTCCGGCCACGGCAGCGCGGGGTTCGGTGTAAAGGTCGGCCTTGTGGGTGAGGCCGGGTTCCCTGAAGTGCACTTGGTCGTCAATGATGCCGGGAATGGCATGAAGGCCCGTTCCGTCCAGTTCGATATCAGCTTTTTGGTCTATGACGCCCCCTACTCTTTCGAGCCTTCCTTTCTTGATGAGGATATCACCTGCTGCGATACTGCCACGATTGATTAGCTGTACATTCTTGATAAGGATGGATTTCATGTGCAGTCTGTTAAAATTCGACGCAAATATCGAAGAACAGCGGTCAAAATGGGAGTGATTGGCGTTTTGTTATCTCCATGGAGCCAACCAATATAAGAAGCGAGGCCCCTGCACCGTAAACTCCATGAAAATTGGTAAAGCTCCATGAGAGGTAATCAGGTAGAACCGATTCATCATTGGTAGCTGTATCCAGCCGAATTACAAGGAATTGTCACAATAAACAATTTAAAAAAGCAATAAATAAAGGCATATTCGCTGATAATCATTCTATTTTTAACGTCACAATATGGCCGATTTTAGCTTTTTCTGGTACGAAGTGGGCAGAAAAACACGAAATGCAGGATTCGTGACGTGGTTTTTGGGGCAAACAGAAAATTATTGCGTGAAAACGAAAAAAAATTATGCTTGGAATAGAAATAGAGCACCCACCATAAACAACTGATTATTAGACCTTAAACACTTATTGAATAAATACATTCAATTGATTGTCAATCAGTTGCAATAATGTTTAATTTGAAAAAAAATTGAAAAAAATATTGCCCAAACACTTGACACGGGTTCGATATGCCTGTAATTTTGTCTCGTCTTTTAGATTAAACCTCCTCCCGACAAGAAATTCCCTTCAATTTTCCCCTTTTCAGGATTCCCTCATAAGTGATAGTTAAAAAGGCGATTTGACAATTTACTTCGAATTCCTTTATCCTCCACCAAAACAGAAAGAAGGCAAAATCAAACAATAAAGCATTGCACGAGTAAGAACAACTCGCATTGAACAGACCGGAACAACACTAACATGACCTAATTATTTTGGGAAACTACGAAAACAAAGACTTGGACAAATCAAAAAACAAAGACTTAACGACGAACAACACTAACACAGAAACTTGAACAATACACACAGAAACAAAAATTGAGACAAGCATTCACGCAAAAACTTGAACAAAACGTTGTAAGAAACAAAGATTATGCAGCAGACACTCACACATTAAACGTGAACAAAACATTCATAAAACAAAGACTTGGACAAACAAAAAACAAAACTTGAACAGCTTTTTTGACCATTTTGAACAAAACACAGAAGTTTATTAAACAAAGCAAGCAGACAAGATGCCACTACACTCAAGATAAATTTGAATGGCCTTGCTCATAAGGAGCAAAAATTACTGAACAGCACCACCCTGCGATTTATTTACTATTGCGAACACCCACTTTTAACAACCAATGAACACACGCCCATTAAGCCAAAAATCTAAAACAACATTTAATTTAAAACACATAAATAACAAAAACTTTGAACGCTTTTTAACTCAACCCTTTTTTAACAGCCCCTAAACCAACCAACTGTGAACTAATCCAAGAACAAATTTGGCTCGATTTTATTGGGCTAAGTATTTGACCTCCAATCAACCAAAAAAAAACACCGCCCCCCACCTTAGAATTTGCCCCAGGTGCATCCCCAGCACTGCAGTTTAACAACCATTTACTAAAGAACTCATGCTATGAGACATCGCTTAACAGCGGGCTTGGCGCTTGTTTTCGCCATGCTCCAACTCAATGCGACCACATACTTTGTCAAGCAGGGAAACACAGGCGCAGGTAGTTCTTGGGGGGATGCTTCTGGCGACCTCAACGCTGTGCTATTCATCGCACAACCTGGCGACCAAGTCCTTGTGGCAAAAGGCACATACTACCCAACCAACCAAAAAGACCGCAGAATTTCCTTTGCCATACCTTCCGGCGTGAAGGTATATGGCGGCCTCAACGGCAATGAAACTTCAGTCGGGCAGCGTGGAGCCATGTCGCAGAAATCAATTCTGAGCGGCAATATCGGTTCGAAGGCCGACCACTCCGACAATTCCTACACGGTTGTATTCCTGAGAAATGCTGACAACACCACACTGCTCGATGGCTTCATCATCGCCGACGGCAATGCGGACGGTGCAGGCCCAAGCGCCGATAGAGAGCGCTGCGGAGGAGGCATTTACATTGACGGCTCCGGCCTTGGCAACGAATCCAGCCCGACCATTCAAAATTGCATCTTCCAGAACAATTTTGGACGAGATGGCGGAGCAGCATATGTCAACGGACGGGGCGGCATCAGCAACCCAATGTTTATCAACTGTGAATTCCAAAACAACAAGGTTGACCTCGACGGTGGGGCCTTGTTCAGCGATGGACGCCACCGTGGCACTGCCAACCCAGTATTGCAGAACTGTACCTTCACCAGCAACAAAGCTAATTATGGGGGCGCTCTTTGCAACTACGGCGGCAAGGGCCAATGCAATCCGACCATCAAAGGCTGTATATTCCGCAACAACGAAGCCCTGCTTCGGGGCGGGGCCATCTTCAACATGGATGTGGAGGGCGAAGCAAAGCCTGTGATAAACGACTGTCAATTCGTTGACAACCAAGCAGTTGCAGGTGAGGGCATCTATACCTTCAGCAAGCCAGAACCAAGGAAAAAAACCGAACAGGTGAATTTGAAAATGAATTAATCCGGATAAAGTTTCGGATTTAATCCTGACAATGTCACCAAACAAAATCGAGAGAGAGCGTGTGTCTATTATACAGGAGTTGGTGGCCGATAAATGAGGCCACCAGCTTGCTTTCCCCAAGAAACTGATTTAAAAAAATGAACAATTTCGGGTTATGCAATTTAAGTTAAAGAACATTGAAACATAAATCCTTATTAAAGGAGACCAATCCCAACACCGCAAGATTTTATAGCCATGGGAAATAGTTTGGAACTGGGCTGGGGATATTGACCATTAAAACTGGCAATATCCCCTAGACCAGATTCACTTTAAAAATGGCTTCAAAGAGTTGACTATCAAACGTTTGAATTTTACCATATTACTCCTCTGCTTGAAACACTATAGCAGTTGCAGTTAAAAGGCCACACAGAATTATTCCTACTAAATTCATGGTTGGCCTACCGCAAAACAGGGTTAATTAGGCATAAACAAACTACTAAAGAACGGACCGCTCTACCCCCTTTTTTTTGAAAAAAGAGAGCTTTATGATACGGGTTTTTTCATGCTGATTTTTATGATGACACACATCACGAAATACTAATCGTAGGAAGATACGTGATGTTTGATTCTCGCAGGTCTTTGTTCCGGGAAACCGGAACGGGACCTTTTTTTATTTCCAGCGATTTATAGTTAACTCAAGTGGCAGAGCACCATAGCCCTCAATTCAAAACGGTGTTTTTGCGGGCCGGAGGCCCGCAAAAACACCGTTTAAATCTCTTTTTCGGCGGCTTCGTAGGTTGGCTTATCCGCAACTTACGTTAGTTATAGCCCCTTCGCTGCCGTCATACCAAAGGCCATCATTCCGATAATGAGGATAAAATATAGCCCAAAAAGCGCAATAATCATGATGCCCAAAAATTTATAATGCTTGCCAAGGCTCACACAGGAGTCGGTGAATGTCTGTTGTTCGTCGTAATATAAGGCCCGCTTCATCTTGCTCGAAAATTGGTAGAGGTACAGCAACGGGAAAAAATACAGCGCAGCTATCGCTAAATAGAAAATCGAAAAAATCCAAAATGGGAAAGGAAAATTACCAGTGGGTATGGAATCGCCCATAAAGACGGACATGCCCAGCATGGCAAAGCCCGCCAAAACCATGATGCCCATACCGATAAAACCCATGATGGCAATGCCCATGCTCCAAGTGGCTGCTGTCTTCAAACCATCTTTCGCTTGGCTGGTCACATTAAGCTCTCCGGGCTGTTGGCCCATGTCTATGATTTGGTCTTCGTTCATATTCATCATTTTTTGGTGAAAGAATGGCACAAGATAAACTTGATTCCCAGTCAAAAGCATTTCCTTTGAAAAAAAATGCCAACTATGCTACCACCTGCCATTGCAGAATCCTGCCAAGCTGTCTTGTCGGGGAAAATCCAAACGGCCCGCCCGGTCACAGGTGGAGACATCAATGCTGCGTTCCTGCTGGAAACCGCTGCTGACCGCTATTTTATCAAAACCAACGTAGCCCCAGTAGCAGGAGCCATGTTCGAGGCGGAGGCCGAAGGGCTGGCTGCCCTGTCCTGCTGTGGCACTTTGCGGACACCGGAAGTTCTGGGTCTTGGCAGTACCGACCAAGGCAGTTACTTGTTGCTTGAATTCATAGAGACGGGTTACAGGCCCGACGGTTTCTGGGAAAATTTTGGTGCGGCCTTGGCTAAGCTGCACCGCAACACTGCTCCCAGCTTTGGCTTCGACCATGACAACTTCATCGGTTCCCTGCCACAACCTAACAACCACCACCAAGACTGGCCCAGCTTTTACACCTCGGAACGCCTACTGCCACAACTGCGCATTGCGAAGCAAAAAAAACTACTGCAAGCCCCTGATTTTCAGGGATTTGAAAGACTGTTCAAACTGCTGCCGGAAATCTGCCCAGCAGAACCGCCAGCCCTCGTACACGGGGACCTCTGGAGCGGCAACTTCCTCTGCGATGCCCAGGGCCAACCCGTGCTGATTGACCCGGCCACCAGCTATTCGCACCGGGAAATGGACCTGGCCATGAGCAGGCTCTTCGGAGGGTTCGACCGTCCGTTCTACCGCAGTTATGAGGAGGAATGGCCATTGGAACAGGGCTTCGAGCAGCGGCTGATCGTTTACCAGTTGTATTACCTATTGGTGCATGTGAACCTGTTCGGAGGAGGCTACGTACGCAGCGTTCGAGAGGCATTGGCACTGTTTGACTGAAAAACCCGCTCCATTGAATTTTTTTCAAAAAAAACAACACTTCCATGCCGCCTTTTTAGCAGTTCAAGCGTTAGGAAGAAGTCACTTTGGCGCAGTTTTTTCCAAAGATGACCAAATAGAATCCTTTGCATGGCAATCCATTGGAATACAGAAAAACTTAATAGGCACCTTTCCCGCATTGATGGGGCCATTATGGCAGGCCGCTACAACCTCGCCCTGAAGCTGGCACACCGCAGCCTGAAGCAGTACTACGGCACTTATATCTCCACGCACAACATCAGCATGGAGCAGATGAGCCCGGATAATATCCGAATAATGGCCATCTACATCTGCCGCCACCTCATGGCCCATTTCCGCAAGTATGAAATCCCCTACAACGAGCGCCGTTTGATGTTCATTACCCTCGTCAGCAATGTCATTTTCCTGACCACCATGAGCATCAGCTCCGAGGACGACTACCTCGCCGACAAGGCCACCGCCACCTATGCAAGGGAAAACGTGAACAGCATCATTTCCTACCTGATGCGGTACCTGGCATGAGGGAGGGAGAGGCGTCGGCGTATCAGCACCTTCGGTGAGTGCCCCACCTAACGGCGATGTGGGGTGGCTCCAAACAAGGATTGCGGCTCCCGAAAAGGTTTTTAAACGTTGGGAATTCGACCTTTTGCGGAGCAATACCGCCGTTCGCACAAACTTTCCAAGGCTCCTACACATTATTCTATCGTTGAAAAAACGAATCCATCTGTTTGGCTTAATTTTGCCGCCAACAGCCCTATTCAAATTACCAAGGCAACCAAAACTGGCATGAATAACGACGAGAATACGCCGACACCGACAAAGAAACTGAACATCTGGCTACCATTGCTTTTTTCATTGATACTGGTGGCCGGCATGCTCATTGGCACCCAGATGCAGTCCAACCCGCCCACTGCCGTTGCCATCGAGGTGCCCAAGGGCGAACAAAAATTGCCGCCAAGCACCATCGGGCAGGGCAAACTGGAAGAGCTGATACGTTACATCGAATCACGCTATGTGGACGATGTGAACAAGGACGAACTCGTCAAACAGGCCATTGACAATATCCTCTTTCAACTCGACCCGCACTCCAGCTACATCTCCGCCGAACAACTCAAGGAAGTGAACGAACAGCTTGAAGGCAGCTTCGACGGCATCGGAATCGAATTCGTGGTGGTGGATGACACCGTAACTGTAGTGGCCGCCCTGTCCGGCGGGCCAGCCGAGGGCGCCGGCATCCTTTCCGGCGACAAAATCGTGCAGCTGGAGGATACCCTGACCCTTGGCAAGAACATTGATTTTGAAGGCATTTTATCAAAACTGAAAGGTGAGAAAGGCAGCAAAATCAAGCTCGGTGTGCTCCGCGGTTTGGAGAAAAAACTGCGGTATTTCACCTTGACCCGTGACAAGATTTCCGTGAACAGCGTGGAAGTGGCTTATATGCTCGACGACATCACTGGCTATATCAAAATCAACCGCTTTAGCCTCAACACCTATGAGGAGTTCATGAAATCGCTTGAAAAATTGGTGGATGAACAGGGCATGAAGCACCTTGTGATAGACCTTCGCCAAAACCCCGGCGGCTATATGCAGGAGGCGACGAACATCCTCAGCCAGCTTTTCAAGGAAAAGGAACGATTGATGGTGTTCACTGAGGGCAAGAACGTGACCCGCAGCGACTACAAGACCACGGGTCGCAATTTTTATGATGTGGACAACATCGCCGTGCTGACGGACGAAGGCTCGGCCAGCGCCAGCGAAATCCTTGCAGGAGCCGTGCAGGACTGGGACCGGGGCGTCATCATAGGGCGGCGCACCTTTGGCAAGGGGCTGGTGCAGGAGCAATACCGCCTTCGGGACGGCTCCGCCATCCGGCTGACGGTGGCACGCTACTACACCCCGTCGGGCCGCTGCATCCAAAAGCCCTACGAGGGCCGTGACGACTACGACGACGACGTTGCGGAGCGCATGGAGAACGGCGAACTCTACGACGGCCACAGCGAACACGAAGACACCACCAAGTACTACACCAACGCAGGCCGGGTGGTCTATAGCGGCGGCGGCATCGAACCCGACCTGTTCGTACCATTGGACTCCGCCCTGCTCAACCCCTATTTTATACGGCTGCACCAGCACATCCCGTCCTACGCCTTCCGCTACCTCGAAGCCCATCGGCCCCAATTGGAAAAGCTCAAAATGGAAGATTTTGCAGCCAACTTCACGGTGACGGATGCCATGGCCAACGAGTTCGTCAACTTCGCAGTGGCCAAGGGTGAAAAGCGCACCGAGCGCCATTGGCCAAAGGTGAAGGACAATATCAAAATGGCCATCAAGGCCGGCATCGCCCGCCACCTCTGGTCGGAACTTGGCTACCACTATGTGCTGAACGATACGGACCCCTATCTCAAAAAGGCAAAGCAGGCAGTGCGGCAGGAGAATCCGCTTTCGCTAAAATGAGGTGCGAGTTGCGAGCCACGAATCACCTATATTTTCCAATTGCCTCTTCACATGGTTTGCAAATTCGGATAAAGCCTTAAATTTGCGCCCCGATTGGGGGATGGTAGGTTTTGGCAAATGAAAATCCGAAATCGTAAATCCGAAATCGCACATGGTCCCGTAGTTCAACGGATAGAATGGAAGTTTCCTAAACTTTAGATATGGGTTCGATTCCCGTCGGGACTACCAAAACAAAATCAGAATGCCGTAACCCGTTCAATGTCAAGGGGTTGCGGCTTTTTTATTTACAAGCAATGGTTTGGGTATATGCCATAAAAAGTGAACTGGACGGAACCCTCTACGTTGGCATCTCCGAGGATATTGAACGTAGGTTGCGAGAGCACAACCTTGGTAAGTCGAAGTACTCAAAAGGGCATCGGCCTTGGGCACTAGTTTACAGTGAAATGGCGGATGGTTGGGAAAATGCCAGGAAACGAGAAAAGTACCTCAAAACCGGGGTTGGCAAAAAATGGTTGAAGGCCTTGCTATCTGACCCCGATTTCAAGTTGGAATAGAATGGAAGTTTCCTAAACTTTAGATATGGGTTCCCTGTCTGCCGACAAGGCAGGGATTCCCGTCGGGACTACCAAAACAAAATCACAATGCCGTAACCCGTTCAATGTCAAGGGGTTGCGGCTTTTTTATTACACCTCCCCCAACAACCACTCCCTTTCCGCTACGCTGCCAGCAGCCCGAATCTCTTCCCGCAGCGTATCCAGCGCCACCTTATCGTTCGCCTCTATCAGCCGTTTCAGGAAGAGGGCGAAGTTCAGGTAGTTTTCCCGGTGGTAGCCCATGATTTTCTTGCGGCGGATGAACTTTTGCATGGCCGACAGGTGGCTGTCCAAGGTGTCGTAATCGCCGTTTTCATAAAAAATCTTGAGCATCAACGTCTTGGCGGCGAGGTTGAGCAACAGGTCGCTGTACTCCGATTTTTGCAACAACTGTAGGGCGAGGCCATGCTGACGGCGGACGTAGGCGAGGCGGGCCATGTTGAAGCTGAACATCGGCTGGCGGTGCTTTGGCTCGAGGCGTTCCCGAAACTCGTTCACGAAATTTTCCACCCAATCAAAGGCTTGCAATTTGAGGCCGAGCGTCACCACATTGCGGTAGGTGAAGCGGCTCAGCGTGCCGTTGTTGAGAAAATAGGAGCGTTTAAGCCCCTCCTGGTACAGCTCGAACTCGTCGGGCAGGTAGGCGGGGTTGCCCTGGTTGTAGTGCCGGATGCAGTAGTTGATGGCCAGCAGGTAAAGGTCGGCGATTTCGTGGGACGGGAACTTCGATTGTTCCTCCACCAGCAGCCGTTTCAGTTGGTGGAAATGGTCGGGCTGCTCCGGCTCGGTCAGTGCCCGGTAGCAGTAGTAGTAAACCGCAATGGCCGGGATTCCAAGCAGTTGTTGGGCTTCCACATAGCGCAGCACCTCTTCCAGCATCCCGAATTTATAATCGGCCTTATAGACGGCTTGGTGCGAGAGCAGCAGGCAGGCTTGCCGCAATTTTTGGGCAAAATAGGCCGTGTCGAGGCTGTCGGTGATGGCCTGAAGGTTATGTGCCGATGTGCGGCTGGCAGTGGCGGCAAACCGGTACTGCTCCATCTGCACATGGTAGTCGTCGGTGAACGACTCGGCATTGCGCAGCGGCGACCCCGCCTGAACCTCTTGTGCCTCCCTCACCACCCGGTCGAAGTGCTTGGAGAGGCCCCGCTGCCGATAGGTTTCGGCCAATTTGGTCTTCACCTTGGCCTCATCGGCAAAAAATGCCTTGTGCGCAAGGTATTGCTCCGCAATTTTCATTAAAAAGCTCATGGCCATGCGCATCCGGTGGTCGTCGAATGGCAAGTCGGGATAAAGCTGGTGGTGTGCCTCGGCCTTGTCGGGCAGCGGTTTTTCCTCGTTGATGCAGTCGAGCAAAAGCTCGAGCAGGGCGGGTACGTCTTGCCGCTGGTTGAAGAACGGCGAGGCGGCTACCTTTCGCAGTTCCCGCTGCTCAGGGCGGGAAAGGGTGCGGAGGAGGGCGATGAGGCGGGAGTCTTGCATGATGATGGATGCTGGATACTTGATGTTGGATTGGCTTGTAGAGCAAAGCAAAGGATATTTTTTCAAAAGACAAATGCAATGAATTATTTTTTGTTAGACAAATAGTCTTAATAATGCCTTATTTTATTGATAAATTTGGCTTGATTTCAAAGAAAGCATTTTACAATCCTGTTTTTTTGTACTTGTAGGCTTGATTCACTGCCCTCATTTTTGTAGCATGAAGTTTTATCTTCATCAAAACCCTTTTCCCATGATGAGATTATCCAACTATGAAATGAAATTTCGCAGATTCTCTATTGTCGCTTTGCTTTCCTTGTTGTTGCCGTTTTTGGCCAAGGCCGACTTTGGCATAACGTTATTGCCTCCAACTCCTACACAAATAAGTGGGGAATACAAAGTTGACGTAATAGTTTATGATTTTGAAGATATACTGTCCCTTCAATTGTCTTTTCAATGGGATACCTCTCAATTTTCCGACGTTGATGTTGTAGATATTTCTGACGAATTTAGCTTTCCCACATACGATTATGACAGCTACGATGAAGGCTTCCTTGGATTCAAATTATCAAGCCAAAGTGGAGACCCACTTACTTTACCTGATTGTGCGTTTATCTTCTCCATTAAGTTAAAGGCCAACAGCAGCCAATTCACACCGCCTAACATCGGTAACTTCCCATTGGCTACTGAAGTCATAGCTTCTGTGAATGGAACGGAACAACCCATACCGCTCACTCAAAACTTGAATTGTACCAATATAGGTCAATTATTTGCTGGGTTAAATAATGACAGCAACAAAAACTGTGTTGCAGACACCAACGAATATAGCATAGGCCTAACCCCTTTCAACATCAACATTGAGAAAACAGACGGTACTTTCAACCGTGTTATTGACCAAAATACTTCTTTTCTAAGAAACTATGTGCCTGTCGGCGAGTATCAAGTCTCGCTTACCATCAATGACGATGCTGTTTGGTCGGTATGCGAACCCGAGTACACCGTCAATGTCTTAGAAAATCAAACTACAAATGTGAATTTTCAGGCTCATACAGAGCTTGGCATTTCTACCCAAGCTTTTCAGGTTGGAAACAATGTCAGGGTAGATTTTTTAGTCCACAATTTTGTGAACATTTCCTTTCTTAGTTTCCGCATCGAATGGCCAGTCATTGACATGAACTTTGATAGCCTAATCTCACTTGACCTGCAAGGTGGAACCAACTTTAATTTTGGCACTGGTCTGGCCGATGAGGGTAAACTATTTTTCGATTGGTACAATGCAAATAATGAAGGGGTTACACTACCACCTTGTTCAAGGATTCTCTCCCTAAGTTTTAGTTCAATAAATGGGGTTGTTCCTCCGATTCAATCATCATCCAATCAAAACTTCTCGCATGCTGAAAATGAAAATGGCGTAATCATAATTCCTTCTCCAAACTATGGTTGCACAAATGCCATTTCCATTTCAGGGGACATATTTAATGATGAAGATGATAATTGCTCGCTAACAATCGGAGAGGCTGGTCTGAATGAATGGAAAGTGCAAATAGAAAACGACAACAGCACTTATTACTCCTCTACCAAGAATAATGGGAATTACATCTTCTATGGTCTTCCTGGCAGCTATGAAATCTCACTCGTCCCACCGCAAAATAACCTTTGGGAAACCTGTACTCCTGCACAGACTGTCAACCTGACGGACAGTCAACCTGCGGTTGTCAACTTCGCCGCCCAAGCCCTCCTCGATTGCCCCCAACTCACCGTGGACCTCGGCGCCCCGTTCCTCCGCCGCTGCTTTGAATCCACCTACAACCTGCAATACTGCAACGATGGAACTATCCCCGCCGAGGATGCTCAGGTGGAACTCACGCTCGACCCCTATCTAGGCTATGTTTCCAGCAGTATTCCTTTTGCTTCGCAAAACGGCCAGACCTTGACTTTTCCCATTGGCGATGTGGCCGTTGGCCAATGCGGCAGTTTCTCAGTGACGGTCATGGTCAGCTGTGATGCGGAACTGGGCCAGACGCACTGCACCGAGGCGCATATCTTCCCCGACGACATCTGCGAACCCGTTAACCCACTCTGGGACGGCTCCCTGCTCGATGTTACTGGCAGTTGCGACGGCGACTCCGTCCGCTTCCTCATCACCAACAACGGTGCGGATATGGCGCAGCCCGCCCCTTTCATCGTCATCGAAGACGACATGATAAACTTCGAGGGGCCTGGCATTCAGCTTGGCGCAGGTCAGAGTTATGCGGTGGCCGTTCCGGCCAATGGCTCCACTTGGCGGGTGGCATTGGACGATGCCGATACCAATCCTTTCAACGGCTCGACCGCCGTCAGTGTAGAAGGCTGCGGGGTGAACGGCAGCGGTTCGTTCAGCCTCGGCTTCGTCACGCAGTTCCCGCAGGGCGACGAAAGCCCGTTCATTGACACCGATTGCCAACCGAACGTCGGCAGCTACGACCCCAACGACAAGACAGGCTATCCCAACGGCTATTGCGCAGCACATTTCATCGAACCAAACCAGGCCATCGAATACCAAATCCGCTTTCAGAACACGGGCACTGATACCGCCTTCACCGTCGTCGTGACGGACACGCTCCCTCTCCCACTCGACCCTACCACCGTGCAGCCCGGCGCCAGCAGCCATCCTTACGATTTTGAGTTGCTGGGCAATGGCGTGGTGCGATTCACATTCAACGACATCATGTTGCCTGACAGCAATGTGAACGAGTCTGGCTCGCACGGCTACGTTCGGTTCACCGTGGCACAGGATGCCGCCAACCCCAACGGCACGGTCATCAGCAACCAGGCGGGGATTGTTTTTGACTTCAACGACCCGGTTTTCACGAACATATATACCCATACGGTGGCCGATGATTTTGTGCAATCGGCTGGTGCTGATGGCAACTTGAGCGTATCGGGGCGAGTGAGTACTTGGTATGGCGCACCCGTGGAGGACGTGGAGGTGACACTGGTGCCCACCTGCCCTGTTTATACGGCCAGTGATGGCAATTTCGAGTTTTTGGAATTGGATACGGCTGACTATACGCTGCTGGCCAGCAAGCCAAACCTGAACAAACAGGAGGGGGTGACGGTGCTGGATTATTTGACACTGCCAAGCTTAGTGCTAAACTTGGCCCCAAACGTGGTGGATTTCCCGTACCAATACTTGGCCGCCAGCTTGAACGGCTCCGGGCAAATAGCCGGGCTTGGGGGAATAACCACTTTTGATTTGGCAAATTTCCATAGGATAGTGCTTGGAATGGATGCCCCCACGCTGGCCAACAACTGGCTGTTCGTTGATGCCAACCATGTTTTTCAAGGCCCTGTGCCGCCCTTTGCCGAAGCCCCACCTACTACCGTCCAGCTTGACCAGTTGAGCGAAAACAAGACCGGCGTTGACATGGTGGCCATCAAACCCGGCAACATCCTGCATGAGCCACTATTGGACTCGTCCTTGATTGCACCATATTTTTATTTGGTGGCAAATCCGTTCGCTAACGGTGAAGTGGAGGTGGAACTACGGTCCAATGGCCTCAATTCCTTGAATGGGTTCCAGTTTGGCATTGTTTGGGACGCCAACATGCTTGCGTTCGAGCGCCTTGATACTGCCAAGTTGGGCGCCCTTTTCAATGCCACCGTTCCTGGCCAGCTTCAGTTGATGTCCTTGGCTGGAAGCAATGCAGACCTACCAGACAGCACCATCTTGTTCAAGCTGGTCTTCCGTGCGGCCAATGCAAGTGCCTTCTCCGAAATTGCCCTCGATGAATCCCTATTGCCATTTCAGGTCGTGGTCGAAGGTTTGAAATTGGCAGGAGCCACTTTCGGGAACACTTCTATCGGCGTATCCTCCATCGGTGCTGAACCCGATAACGAAGGATTTTTCGCCAAGCCAGCCCCCAACCCCGTCCGCACGGGCCACCCCATTTTCATCGAAACAAATTCCGAAACCGCCCAATCGCTCAACCTCCGTATCTTTGACACCAGTGGCAAAATGGTACAATCTTGGGCAATGGAAGTGCAACCGGGCAGGGATGGATTCAGCATCCAGCCCAATCTCCCGAAAGGGGCCTATTTTTTCAACATCTCCAACAACCAAGGCGAACAAAAGAACTCCAAGCTGATTGTTTATTGACAATCGAACAATAAAACCATATAACCATTTTTTTCATCAAAAACCTTTTACCCATGTTCATTAATTCAAAACATGTTTCGTTCAAAAGCAGCCTGCGCTGCCTTGTCTTTCTCCTGCTGCCACTGTTCGCCAAGGCGAACCTCGGCATCACCCCCATTACCACGCAAGTTGGCAACGAGGTGACGGTGGACTTCCTCGTTTACAATTTCACAGACATCCTCTCCATGCAATACACCGTACATTGGGACCCCGCTGTGATGACCTTCGAGTCGCTGGAAGATTTTGGATTGCCCGCCCTGTCCGCCTCCAACTATGGCATTGCCAATGCCCAGCAGCTTGCAAACGGCCAGTTGACGCATTCTTGGCACGACCCCCAAACAATAGGCCTTACGCTGCCCGACTGCAGCACCATCTACCGGCTGAAGTTCACGAGCCTCAACGGTCAGGCATCGCCCATCAGCATCACCGGGGCACCAACGCCGATTGAGGTAGTTACTTCCGATTTCATGTTGTTGGACATCGAATTGGGACTCAACTGCAATACTGTAAGCCAAATACACGGCAACGTTTACCTTGATGGCAATGGCAACTGCGCAAAGGACGATGGCGAGGTCTCCGTACAAGACTGCGCCGTGCAATTGGAGATGAGCGGGCTTACCTACACCCTGCCCGTCGGCGATGATGGCGGGTATTATTTCCTCGGACAGGGAGGCAACCACACCCTGTCCTTGATGCTGCCCAACCAATCCGGCCTGACGGCATGCACTGGCCAGCAAACCATTGAACTGGAAGAGAACGAGCAGGTGGAACTTGATTTTGGCGTGACCTCCAATGGCCTTTCAGATGCCGGAGAAACAGCCGAGGATACTCCGATACGCCTCTACCCCAACCCCGCCCGTACCGGCCAAACACTGACTTTGACGGGTGCCACAATGATTAGGGCAGCCAACACCGCAAGCCTTTTCAACCCGACCGGGGCACAGGTGCAATCTTGGCGCTTGGCGGGCACCAACCGCATCGAACTCCCGACCAACCTGCCGAGCGGGCTTTATTGCCTACAGTTGGTGAGCAGCAGCGGCGAACCGCTTCAGGCTGTCAAGTTGGTGGTAGAATAGGGGCACTCCTCAAGGGGGCTGCAAAACGGTTTTTTGCCTCAGCAAAAAACCGTTTTGCAGCCCCAAAAAACCTTCTCTGCGGCGGGTGGCGGAGCCACCTGCCGCAGAGAAGGTTTTTTTAGGGGGGTACGAGAATTTTGCTGCGCAAAATTCTCGTTTCGCCCTCTCCGGGAACCAGCAGCACACTATTTTGACGTAATGAAGCAAAGCCTCACATCATATTTGGATAATTGCACGGTATTTGCCAACTTTGAGACTTCCTATTAACTTTTTAATCCTATTTCCTTATGTTGAGAACACCTACTTTCCGATCAGCCATGCGCAGGCATGTGCTTCCCCTCATTTTATCCTTCATGTTGCCTTGCCTTGCAAAGGCCGATTTGGTTATCTCGCCCGTTGTCACACAAGACGGCAACGATGTTTATGTGGATTTCGTGGTGCAGAATTTTACGGGTATTGTTTCCATGCAATATACTGTCAAATGGGACCCTACCATCATGGAATATGTTTCTGTTGGTGATTTTGGGTTGGCAGGCTTAGACAATAATTGTTTTGCCATTCCTATCTCTTACCCATTTGGAAACCTTACCCACGTTTGGTACGACCTTACCACACTTGGCATTACAATTCCTGACTGCACCACCATTTACAGGGTGCATTTCAGAAGTTTAAATGGGCAAATTTCAGACATCACAATTGGAGACAGCCCAACTGCCATCGAAATCGCAGTTGAGGTAAATGGTACTTCTGTCGTCATAGACCTTGAACAAGGCACCGGCTGCAGCAACCAGAGCCGAGTGAGCGGCCTCATCTACAACGACACGAACGAGAACTGCCAAATGGACGGAGAAGAGATTGGCATGCCCGACTGCCAAGTGAAGGTGGAAGGCAATGGCCAAACGCAATACGTCACCGCAAACAACAAAGGCGAGTATTATTTCCTCGGCCCGGCTGGCGACTATACGCTGAGCGCCATCCTGCCGGAGAACGTCCAGTTGCTGCCATGCGAGCCTACCGTCAACCTCAGCGTAGGCACAAACGAAGTGGCAGAACTGCTCTTCGGTGCCAACACCACGGGTGGTAGCTCCGTCTCCGGCACCCATGAGTTGGGCAGCGCCCAGCCGCTGCTACAGGCCAGCCCCAACCCGTTGCCCATCGGACGGGCGTTGACCGTTACAGCCAGCGGGCCAGCCGACCTCCAGCTTTTCGATGCAAGCGGCAAGCTCGTCCGCCAGTGGTCACAAACTGGCAATGGGGAAATCAACCTCGGCGCACAAAGCGGTGCTTATCTCCTGAAGGCCACGTTGAAGGATGGGAACAGCCAAACCATTAAATTGGTGGTGTATTGAACCATTTGCACCCCTGAAAAACAACGGCGGCGGCATCCTACGATGCCGCCGCCGTTGTTTTTTAAGGGGATTTCGGCAGTTTTGCTCCGCAATAAATCTATTTAGCCCCTCCTTGCATCGCCGGAAGGCCGGACTCCTCGATGGGGCAGCAAATTGGTTTTTTGCCTCAGCAAAAAACCAATTTGCTGCCCCTAAAAATTACTCCCCGGCAGCAGCGGCTCCGCCGCTGCTGCCGGGGAGTAATTTTTGGTTGTTTTTGAAAAATTGCACGGCAATATTTCAAAAACAACTCTTGCGCTGAAAAGATACTCGCAAAACTGCCGAAAACCAATTTCTTGGCATTAAACCTCATCCACAATCACCTCACCAAATTAATATCCCCCTTCCTGAACACCCGCTCTACCTTGCCATCGCAGTTCCTCGCCTCCAGGGTCATCCAAAAGACCATCACTGCGGGGTTCATGTCTTTGTCCCGAAGGGTTCCGTCCCAGCAGCCGTTGATGTCCGTCGTCTCGAACAGCTTTTCGCCCCAGCGGTCAAAAATCATCAATTCATAGGACACAATGTCGAGGTCGGGAGCGGTATAGCCTTGGTAGCAGTCGTTGATGCCGTCGCCGTTGGGGGAGAAGGAATTGGGCAGGTAAATCAGGCGGTTCACCGAAAGTTCTTCTGCTGTTACCAATACTTGTCCGTTCACTGCTTCGCAATTATTGGTGACGGTAAAGGTGTAAAGTCCCGTCTTTTTGACCGATATATCGGCTTCCGAGGAAATGATGCCCGTGCTGTCCGCCCATTGCCACGTGAGTGGCAACTCGCTGACAACCAAGGGGTTGAGCAGTACAGACCCGCCACAGACGAGGGTCTTGTCCTCGGCCTCCACGGTTATTGGCGGTATGGCCCCTATCGTCGCCGTTTCCTCGAACACGCAGTTGTTCTGGTCTTGCACCTGCACCGAATATTCGCCCGGTGGCAGCCCGACAAAGAGCGTATCCGCCTGGAAAACCGTTCCATTCAACGAAAACTGATAAGGCGGCGTACTGCCCTGTATATTGCCAACGGCAATGCTGCCGTCCAGCGCATTCCAGCAGATTTGCGAAGCAAATAAATCATAACTCACTGATGGCAAGGCGGTTACGCTCACGAAAACCACCGAATCACAGCCTGCTTGGTTCATGCCAATCCAGGTGAAATCTTCGCCAGCAGAGAGTTGCTGGCCATTGTACGTCACCGTTTCGCTGGGACAGACTTGCAGTGCCAACTGCGTTGTGTCCGTTTGCGCAGCAACCACCGTTACCGTTACCACCGAATCGCAGTTGTAGATGTTTTTCAGGGTAAAATCCATGCTCATGCCTGCCGGTATGGGGGTTCCGGCGTACGTGGCCGTCTGGCCGGGACATGCCACCAAAGTCATGCTGCTTGCATCAACCGGGCGGGGCCAAACCGCCACAAAAGTCGTGTCCATGCAGCCGTACATGTTCAGCTCTGTGAAAACGGTCTGTGTGCCGGGAGCGAGCAATTGGCCGTTGTAGTCGAAAAATTCGTTGGCACAGGCCACCGCATCCACGAACTGCACGGTGACGGGCAGTGACTCCACTTGCACCATCACGATGCTGTCGCAGCCGAGCCAGTTGGTGAACGTAAACTGTTGCGAAGCACCAGCAAGCAGGTCAATCCCGTTGTAATTGACGGTATGTCCATAGCAAGCCGAAAGGTTCTCCGTGCCATTAGTGGCTTGCAGTTCCGTCACCGTCACGTTCACCACCGAATCGCAGCCCTGCCCTGTGGCAAAGAGGAAAAGCGTATCCGTGCCAGCCAGCAATGGCGTCCCGTTGTAATCGGCGAACTCGCCCGTGCAGGCCGTGAGACTCAGCGAGGAAGTCGGGGCGGAAAGTGGTGTCACCGTCACGGTGACGATGCTGTCGCAACCGAGCCAGTTGGTCAAGGTAAAAGGCATGGAAGTCCCCGCCAATACTGGGGTTCCGGCATATGTGGCGCTCGTACCAGGGCAGGCCGTCAGCGTCTCGCTGCCCGTGCTGGTCGCTAATTCGAGAACGGTCACGGTCACGATGCTGTCGCAACCGAGCCAGTTGGTCAAGGTGAATGGCATGGAAGTCCCGGCCAATACTGGGGTTCCGGCGTACATGGCGCTCGTGCCGGGGCAAGCCGTCAGCGTCTCGCTGCCCATGCTGGTCGCTAATTCGAGGACGGTCACGGTCACGATGCTGTCGCAACCTTGGAAATTGGTCAACATGAAATCCATGCTGGTGCCCGCCAGAACTGGGGTTCCGGCATACGTGGCCGACTCGCCCGAACAGGCAGCAAGTGTCGCAGTGCCCGTGGTTGCTGCGCAACTGGAGGTCAACAACCAATCGAATTGCTCTTCGACATCGCAGCCGCTGAGGGTAATGCTCGAACTTGACCACACCGCCGTCCAGCCAGTGGGCAGGTGCAGGGAGTCGAGGTAGAGGTCGTAATCGGTGGAGAGGATGTCCACGAAGTTGTAACCCGTTGATGTTGAACTGGTTACGGTGTCAATATTGGCCGTGCCGTTGTTCAAAAAGATATTGATGCCGCTCACCAAGGTGTCCGGCCCGTCAATGATGCCGTTTTGGTTCACATCGAAATACACCTCGCCTAAAATGTCGCCGAAGCCGGGATAGAGGTCGAGGGTAAGTACGGCGCTGGTGCTCGTGCAGCCGTAAAAGTCGGTCATCACCACCGAGTACTCACCGCTTTGGCTAAATATGGGGTCGCTGGAAGTGCCGTTCGGGGCAGCTATCGGGCTGCCATTGAAGAGCCATTGGTAGCTGGCGATGGCTGGCACGGTGGGCAGGCACATCGTGTCGGGCTGGCAGCGGGTATGGCAGCCAGCAGGCACGAGGTCCACGTCCGGGGCGTTTTGGATGGTGATTTCGTTGCTCTGCGCCTTGCAGCCAAACTGGTTTATAGCGGTAGCAAAATAGGTGCCTCCGGCAAATACGCCGATGCTCGTCCCAGTCTCGCCCGTGTTCCATTGGTAGGAGTTCGTGCCGACTGGGCTGGCCACGCTGAGGGTGGCATTGGTGTTTTCACAGATAAAACCAGCAGGGCTGCTATTGATGGTCACCGTCGGCAAGGGATTCACGGTCACGGTGAACGGCCCTTCCGTTGCCGTGCAGCCCGTCGTGGCATCGGTCACTATCACATTGAAAACATGGGTGCCGACCGGGAGCAGGTTGCCCTTGTCCTCGCTGAACTCCAGCGCATCGGTCGTCTCGCCGCCCGACCAGACGTAGCTGTAATTCAAGCTGCCTTGCACGATGAGGTTCACTGCCTCGCCCTCGCAGACAGATTGGCTGTTTTCAAAAAAGGCCACTGGTTGCCCAAACTCGTTGTACTCCACCCCTTTGATGATGCCGTTCGGCTCGCCGAAAACGTCCACTGTGGCAGGTGGTGGCGTGTAGGTGCAACCCGTTCCATCGGTCAACGTGACGGTGTAAACCCCTGATTCAGAAGTGGTTATGCTGTTCGTGGTCGCATTCGTTGACCATTCCCAACTGATGCCGCCGGGGGGCGAAGTCAGCGTGGTGCTTTCGCCTTCACAAAGTGGAGAGGGTGGACTGACCCCGATATTGCCCGCAAGGGTATTGGGCGTGATGGTCATGTTGTCGGTGAAAACGCTTGTGCAGCCTTCGATGCTCAGCGCCGTCAATTGCACCGCATAATTGCCCGGCGCATCGAACTCATGGAAGGCGTTGACCAGTTCGGAGTTGTTGGCGTCGCCGCTCGTTGGGTCGCCGAAGTTCCAGTAAACGCTGGCCACGTTCGCCCCGACAACGGCATCGAAAGGCAAGGAGGTGTTCTCGCAAGTTGCCGTAGGCAACGAAAAACTGGCCACAGGTGGCGTCAACACCGTAATGCCTTGCGTGAAGGTGACAATGCAGCCGCTGGCCTCGGTGATGGTCATGGTGGCGGTGTAGTTGCCGGGATTGGCATAAACATGGGTCGGGTTTTGCAGGGTGGAAGTATTGGCAGCACCGCTGGCCGGGTCACCAAAGTCCCAATTCCAGTCCGTAATGCTGGCCGGGGAAATGAAAAGGCTGCGGTCGAAGAATTGGGTAGGCGAATCGGCGCAAGCAGCTATTACTTCAAAACTTGCCGAAATGGGAATGAGCACATCGTAAAAAACATAAGCCGGACAAGCCGAACCCGGTACTGTGCTGTTCACCAGCCCCACCAACAGCACAGAATAATAACCCATGCCGGGGAAAACATGTGGTGGCGGGTTGTCGGCGTTGCTGGTCGTTCCATCGCCGAAGTACCAAGTGAAGCTGCCAGGCACAAAGTTCGTGCTGGTATTGGCGAAGTTCAATGTATAGCAATCCGAGGTAGTTGCGAAGCTAAAGTCAACCGTGCCAGCGGGGGTGCAGCCAGGGCCTGGCACAGGAGGCCCATTAACGAAGCCAATGCAAATTCCGCCCACGCAGGTGCCGCCCAGCGTTACGCAATCTACCAAGGTGATAATGTTCGACTGTGCCGTGCAACCGTTTACATCGGTCACAATTACCTGATAATCACCTGCTTGCGTTCCTACATGGGTAGGAGCGTCCGTGCCGACATTCGCCCCGTTGAACTGCCATTGGTAACTGAGGGGCGGGTTGCTCTCAGTGGCATGAATCGTGACTCCCGGCCCACCGGGGCAAATGGCCGGGTAAGAAGGTATGGAAATAAAGGCGACGGGTGCCGAATTGCTTCCAACCGTGAATATCGTGTCGCCCATGCAGCCGTTGGCGTCGGTCACTTCCACTTCGTAATAGCCAGGGACAAGCTGCGGGCTGGAAACGGTGGAGACCGTTGCGCCCGTGTTGTCCTTCCAAACATAGGAAGCGTAGGTGGTGGCAGTACTGACTATCGCTATTTGACCAACGCATGTGACGACATCCGGCACGAATGGCTCCGGCAGGGGCAGCACCGTCACGTTGTAGGTTTGGGTTGCTCCGCAAATGGTGACTGCCACGCTCGTCGGGCCGTCGGTATGCCACAGGATTTCGGCCTGCTCGGTGCCTTGGCCGTTGATGACCGTGCCCGCCGTTGCAGGACTGATAACCCATTGATAATCAATATTTTCATAAAAAGGTACGGAATAGGTCCCGCTCTGCTCCCGGCAAACCTGCGCATCGCCCGTGATGCTGAAATTGGGGATGGGGCCGACCGCAAAGGTGGCCGGAGGCGAAGTACAGGCCAAGCCCGTGGTGGCCGTCTGCGTCACGGAGATGTTGTATGGGCCGGTTGCATTCCAAACGACGGTGGCGGGGTTGCCACCGAAGGTAGCAGGCGCACCACCCGTGAACGTCCAAGTGAAATCGGTGGTGGGCAGCCCAGTGGCCTCGTAGGCGTAGGCCGTGCCGGGACAGATTTCGTTTTCGCCCAAAATAGCCGTCGGGGCGGGCGGGGCGGCCTTCAGCTCGATGAAAATATCGTAGCCATCGGTACAAAAACTGCTGGCGCTGGCCGCCTCGGCATGTACCGTATAGTTGCCCGCAGGGAAATTGAAGGGGATATTGGCCGTGTTCGTTGCCGAAGGCGACGACCAAACCACCGTGCCGCTGGAATTGATGACCTGCCAATTGGCGGGGATGAGCGCATCGGTGATGGTGTTGCGGGTTTGATAGCTGCCGCTGGTGCTGGCGCAAACTTCGATGGGCCCGGTCATGTAGAAGCCGGGGACGATGTTCACGTTCAGCGTGTCCCGCCCAGCGCAGCCGAGGTAGCAGTTGTCGAACTCGACGACGACCCGCTGCGGGTTGCCGAGGTTGGCAGCGCCGTACCAGTTGACGGTGATGCGCTCGGTGCCTTGTCCGTCCACGATGTTTCCGCTGCCCAATACTGTCCAGTTTATCGTAGTACCTTGATAATCAGGGATATAATACTCCTCGGTGCTGCCCTCGCAGACCTTGTTGGGGCCTTGTATCTCCACGTTGTCGGAGACGATGGGGATGGGCACGACGTTGGGCAGGTTGCAGACCGAGCCAGCGCAGCCACTGGTGGTGAGGGAGATGGTACCCTCCGGCCCGGCCAGCCATTCGACGGTGATGAAATTATCGGTCGGGCCGCCGCCATCGAGAATATTGTAGCTGCCCGTGAGCGCCCAAGTGTAGCCGCTGCACGAGGCGTCGGTGCTGTACGTGACCGTTTCGCCTTCGCAGATGGTGCCCGTGCAAAGGATTTCCGGCACGTCGGCGGCGATCACATAGACCTCGACGGTGGTGGTGTCGGCGCAGTAGCATTCGTTGCGGGCAATGAGCGAGACGAGGTAGGTGCCGGGAGTGTTGTAGGTTTGGCTTGGCTCGAACTGCGTGGAAGTGACGCCGGGCAGCAACTCCCAGACGTAGCTTGTGGCGTTGGTGCTGTTGTTTTGGAAATAGACGGTCTGCCCCTGGCAAATGGCAATGGTGCCGTTGGGCTGCGGAGGCGGCAGCGAACCGATTTGCGCTTCGGGTTCTTCGAGGATTTCGACGCAGAGGGAGGACTCGCCGGAGCAGGTGGGTGGGGAGCAATCGGCAAGGATGGTGATTTCAGCACTACAATTCATGCCATCTGTTACGGTTACAGAATAATATCCACAACAAATGTTTGTCAAATCCTGGCTTGTACGTCCATCATTCCATGAATAACTAAACTGAGGAGTCCCACCTGCGACTGACACATCGATAAAACCATTACAATTGGCATTGTCGGTGGCTGGTATTATGGACTCAGGATAGACAGACATCCAGCAATCGGTAGTGCTGTTTACCCCAACCATTGTGGAGCAAACATCAGAGTTCCCTGTGGCATCTGTGACTGTGAAAGTGTAGTTCCCAAATTGCGTTGCAGGAATTGAAAGTGTTGTATTATTTGGTGTCAAAGGTGGTTGAGGCACTCCATTTATACTCATATTAACCGTATATGGTGCTGTGCCCCCGAATATCCGCAAGTAAAGTGACCCAGGTTGGTTTGGGCTAAATCCCAGTGAAGCTTGTCCACAGAAAATCTGAAATGGGATGCTAGGCTGGCTGTTCCCCCCCGCCACCACACTCACCTGCCCCTGCCCCGGTGCCCCCCACTCCACCGTCACGGTATTGCCGTTCGGGGTGAAGCTCTCGGCCCCCTGCACCGACCAAGTGACGGGGGTGCCCGTTGGCACACCAAAGACCTCGTACTGCGCCGTGCCGAAGGCGCAAATCTTCTCGCAGGCATCGGGGTTGCTGCTGCTGTCCTGCGGGCAGGAGGCGATGGTGGGGCGGATGGTGGGGGTGAGGGCGGTGGTGAAGCTGACAAAGAGTTCAGTGCCAAACTGGGATTGCCCACCATTGGAACTGAGGGTAGTACCAAACACGGTGATGAGTCCCCCTGTGCCGGGATTACCAATGGAGCCATCGTAACAATAGGTAAAAATGTATTGTCCAGTGGCGGTAGTCGGGGTTCCATTCACCGACCACTCGATACTGCTGGCCAGGAGGCTTGAATCTGAGAATATCAATTCATAATCGCCACAATTGCCTTGGCACAAGACGGATGGCCCGACGATGGTAACATCTGGCTGTGCAAAGGAGGTGTTCGGTAAGGCAAGGCAAAGCGCAAAAAGCGGGGATACAAGTAAGCGCATTCTTTTCATCATAGGATATATTGTGTGTAATCGGTTGAAAATCTGTGCATTGCAGGATTGAACCGCAGTTATAGCTGTCGCTTAAACAATTGGTGGGCAACGAAGTTAGGGCATAGTTTTTTGAAAACGAAGGCATTGTTGCTATTTGCTGGATTTTTGACAAATGCGGGGCAAGAGTAACAATGAATGCGTATTTTTGTGGACGTATTGAGAATGCCCAATTGAACATTATCCAATTTTTGAACAACTATGAACCTAGAACATCTGCTAAAGAAGGCGGTCGTATTGTGTTTTTTTGCTGCTCAGACAGTAGCCCAAACGCAGCCATACAATCCCCAGTCCGCACTGGCACTCTCCTCCCCCAACGAAGGTGATGCCATCGCCCTTGCCGACACGAACCTCTACCTTGGCGGCTCTTCCCTCGCCCCTTGCAGGTATGGTGACAGGGTCTATTTTACGGCCATCCTACCGGACAAAAACAAGAAATTGAGCAGGATATACTCCGTAGTAGGCAAGGAAAAGGCTACTCCAATTTCCCTCAACCCCAAGGACGAGCAAATCAATATCGCCCATTTGGCTTTCAACGTATCTGGCAACCGTGTTTACTATACGCAGGGGCGAAACCCGAAGCCCGGCCAGTCTCCACAAACCGAGCTTTGGTACTGCAACAAGACCTTCGATGGCAAATGGGGCAACTCCGAGAAACTGCCCAACCATATCAATTTGGCAGGAAGCTCGGTCAAAGACCCGGCCTTGGGATTTGATTTCATCACCAGAAAAGAAATGCTTTATTTCGCCTCCAACCGCCCGGGCGGCAAGGGGGGGTACGACATTTGGTACTCCACCATAGAACCGGATGGCCAGTTCGGCGAGCCTGTCAACTTACCGTTCAACACATCAGTGGACGACGTTTCACCCCATTTTTACACCCAACGGCAAACCCTATTTTTCAGCTCGAACGCAATCACTGGCAGGGGCGGATTCGACATTTATCAGTCCCAGCGGGCCGAGGATGGCACTTGGGGCAAAGCGGAAAACCTTCGGCAAATCAATTCCAATTTCGACGAGAAATACTTCTTCTACCATCCGCAGAGCCAGACCAACTACTTCTGCTCCAACCGCCCCAGTGCCAACTGTAAGGGCAACGTCTATTCCTGCACCGATTTCTCCATTTTCACCGCAAGGATGGGCGGCAACCTTGTCGTAAAGACCTTCAATGCAGATGATGGCTCCGCCTTGTACGGTTGCAACATCGAACTGGAAGACACCAGCACGGGCATGCTCCAAAACATCTTCCTCCAATCAGAAGAAAACGTGCAGGAAATGCCCATTTTCCCAGACAAAAAATACCGGCTCATCGTGAGCAGAACGGGTTTTTTCCCCATATCCATCGAACTACAGCCCGCCTCCTCCAACAGCTTCCAGACCGTGGAGCAAACCATCATGCTGAAACCCATGCGGTGAGGTTTTTAATTGCTGGATTGTTAAATTTTTGGATTGCTGAGGGTGCAGCCAAGGCCATCCAATAATTTCAACAATCCAGCAATCCCTCAATTCCCTCATCAGCTTTTCAACTCAGTTCGTCCATTCTCCTTCCCAGTTTTTTTGAAAAAACTACCTTTGCCAACTCGGTCGGTGGACGGCTTACGGTGGACGGTGGACGGAGTTCCAGCTACTCGCCGTAAGCCGTCAACCGTCAACCGTCAACCGTTAAAAATGACCTACGACAATTTCACCATCAAAGCCCAAGACGCCATCCTCAAGGCCCAACAGATTGCCGCTGCCAACAGCCAGCAAAGTGTTGACACCGCCCACCTCATCCGGGGCATCATCGAGACGGACGAGCATGTGGCCACTTTTTTATTCGAAAAATGCAACATAGACATGGGTGTACTGCAACGGCAGTTGGAGACGCTCATTCAACTGACACCAAAGGTCAGCAACACCGAGAAGCAGTTCCTAACGCCAGAGGCGAACAAAGCCCTCGCCCGTGCCAAGAAGATGCTCACCGACTTTGGCGACGAGTACATCAGCATCGAACTCATACTGATGGGCGTGCTACAGGGAGAGGACAAGGCGGGCAAGCTGCTCAAGATGCTCGGTGCCGACGATGAGCTGATGCGCAAGGCCATCACCGACCTGCGCAAAGGCGAAAAAGTGACCGAGCAGAGCAGCGACGAGCAGTTCAACGCACTCACCAAGTTCGCCGTGAACCTGAATGCACAGGCCGAAAACGGCAAGCTCGACCCCATCATCGGGCGGGACGAAGAAATCCGGCGGGTGCTACACATCCTTTCCCGAAGGAAAAAGAACAACCCCATCCTCGTCGGCGACGCCGGGGTGGGCAAGACGGCCATCGTGGAAGGCATTGCCTGGCGCATTGTGAAACAGGACGTGCCGGAGAATTTGCGGAGCAAAAAAATATACACCCTCGAAATCTCCTCGCTCATCGCTGGCGCAAAATACAAGGGCGAGTTCGAGGAGCGCCTGAAGGCCGTCATCAAGCAGGTGCAGAACTCGAATGGCGAAATCATCCTTTTCATTGATGAAATACACACCCTCGTGGGCGCTGGCGGTGGCAACGGCGCCATGGACGCCGCCAATATCCTAAAGCCCGCCCTGGCCCGTGGCGAGCTGCGCACCATCGGCGCAACGACCAGCGACGAGTACCAAAAACATTTTGAAAAAGACCAGGCCCTCGTGCGCCGCTTCCAGAAAGTGCTCATCGAAGAGCCGACCGTGGAGGACACGATTTCCATCCTACGGGGCGTGCAGGAGAAGTACGAGGTCTATCATAAAATCGCCATCTCGGACGAGGCGCTCGTGGCCGCCGCCGAACTCAGCCACCGCTACGTGGCCGACCGCCACCTGCCCGACAAAGCCATTGACCTCATTGACGAAGCTGCCGCAAAGCTGCGCCTCGAACTGGATTCCGTGCCAGAACTCGTGGACGAATGGGACCGAAAAGTACGCCAATTGGAGATTGAAAAAGAGGCACTGAAAGGCGAGGGTGCTGCCGCTAAATTACAGACAATCAGCGGTTTAATCGCCAATGCCCGTGAGAAGCGGGACAGCCTCCGGGCCGCTTGGAAGAACGAGAAAGAGATTGTGGAAACGATGCAAGGCATCAAAAAGCGGGTGGAGGAAATGGAGCAGCAGGCCGAAAAACTGGAGCGCAGCGGCGACCTCGAAGCCGTGGCCAAAATCCGCTACGGCGACCTGCCCAATGAGCAGAAGGCACTGAAAGAAGCAGAGGCCAAATTGGCGAAGCTACCCGAAGAAGGCCGCTTCACCAACGACAGCGTCACCGCCGACGACATCGCGAACATCGTGGCCCGCTGGACGGGCATCCCCGTGAGCCGGATGATGCAGAGCGAGCGGGAGAAACTGCTGAAATTGGAGGACGAACTGCACAAGCGCCTCATCGGGCAGCAGGCGGCGGTGAAGGCCGTGAGCGATGCCGTGCGCCGCAGCCGGGCGGGCTTGCAGGACGAGAACAGGCCCATCGGTTCATTCATTTTCCTCGGCCCGACTGGGGTGGGCAAGACGGAACTCGCCAAGGCGCTGGCCGAGGTACTGTTCAGCGACGAGCATGCCATCGTGCGCATTGACATGAGCGAGTACCAGGAGAAGCACACCGTGAGCCGATTAGTGGGCGCCCCTCCCGGCTACATCGGCTACGACGAGGGTGGTCAACTCACGGAGGCCGTGCGCCGCAGGCCTTACTCCATCATCCTTTTGGATGAAATCGAAAAGGCGCACCCCGACACGTTCAACATCCTGCTGCAAGTCTTAGACGAGGGCCGCCTGACGGACAACAAGGGCCGCACCGCCGATTTCAAGAACGCCATCGTCATCATGACGAGCAATATGGGCGCTGAGAAAATCCTTGAAAACTTTGAGGATTTGGACGCCCTCGGCGAGAAGCACCGGGCGGACATCATTGCCACTACCAAAGAGGAGGTTTTGGCTACTTTAAAGGAGAACCTGCGGCCTGAATTCCTCAACCGCATAGACGAGACGATTGTCTTCCTGCCATTGACCAAAGCCGAAATAAGGCAGGTTTTATACTTGTTGCTGCGCAAAACGGAGAAAATGCTCCAACGCCAGGGCCTCGGTTTGGCACTCACGGAAGGTGCGCTGGACGTGCTCGGCGATGCGGGCTACGACCCGCAGTTTGGTGCCAGGCCCATGAAGCGGGCGCTGCAAGACTTGCTGATTGACGAGCTTTCCAAGCATGTACTGGGCGGAGAATTCGCCGAAGGCGACACGGTGTATGTGGAAGGAAACGGGGAGGAGTTGAAGTTTGGAAAGGGGGTGGTATCCGGCGCAAAGGTCATCGGCGAGTGGATGGGCGGTAAAGTTGGCAGTACGACAGTTGGCAGTGGGCAGTCAGGGGCCGCAAAGGCGAAGGAGACAGCTTCTCCAAAAGGTAAAAAGCAAGGCGAGCGGGAGCAGCAATTGGCCGAATTGGAAAAGGCGACGAAAGACGTGGAGGCGGCGGTGAAGGGGGTGAAGGAGTGATCGAATTTGCCAAAATTGGCAAAAATGCTTTTGAACGCACTTCTTCAAGGGAGTTTCGTCACCATGCGACATTTAAAAGAAAAAGCCTTTGGGGGCGAAATATGGATTTTCCTATTTTTACCCCCCATTCCAATAAAATCGCTCATCTCCTACGACCCATTCCTACAAATCGGCTTTACCAGGAGTCGGCGAACCAAGCCTTCGGGATGCTTCGTCGGCGTCATTTCAACTATAACAAAACAATTTTCATCATGAGGATTTTTTCTACACTATTTTTTGTGTTAGCACTCGCAATATCTGCCACTGCGCAGTTTGTGATTGTAAACTCACCAGCGAGCATTGCAGGTTCTAAGGTTTTTGGAAGGGGCGACACATCTACTCCACCTTGGGGCGCCAACCTTTTGAGCGGCGTTTGGACAGCAGATGCAGTGCTTGTTGATGACGGTACAGCCCCTACAAGCGACGGCTGTACTGATCCTATAAACGGAGCCGCCATCTCAGGTAAAATCGCTTTGATAGATAGGGGCACTTGCCAGTTTGGGGACAAGGCACTCAGGGCGCAAAATGCTGGGGCTATTGGGGTTGTGATAATGAACAATGCAGCTGGCGCTGGTGCCCCAGGTATGCTTGCTGGCGACTTCGGCGCACAGGTTACTATCCCTGTCGTGATGCTATCCTTAGAAGACGGGCAGGCTATCAAAACTGCCTTGGCAACAGGCCCGGTCAATATGACTATCGGCAATGTTATTTTTGCACACAACATCGTTATCGCACCGGAAAGGGTAACTGTACCTTTTAATGGTTCTATGCCAGTTTTTCAACAAGAAGCGCTGGGGACTGGTTTTCTTCCAGTGGTTGAAGTGCTAAACAAAGGCAGTGAAAATGCTACCACAGTGAATGTAAATTGCGTCATTAAATTTACGCCTCCTGGCGGTTCTACCTCTTCAGAAGTGTACAACGAAACAGTTGAAATCGCTGACGAAATTCCACAAGATTCGGTTCAAGCCATTGACTTGCCAGAATTTGTTCCAGTGGATGGGGAGGGCACCTATGATGTTACTTATTCTGTGAGTGCAGCAGTTGACGACGATCCACTTGTCAATGATGACCAAGTTGTGGAAACATCTTTCACCCTCACCAATAATGTGCTTTGCAAAGGCCGTTGGGATTTTGCCAACAATCAGCCTCTTACCAATGTTGCTTATACAACAGGAACTCCCCGCGATAACGAGTACATCGCTCCTTTTGATGTACCCGTGGGCAAAGGCTATAAGCTCGATAGCTTGCAGTTCTATGTGGAGTCTTCCGTAAGCTTTGGTTCCAATGATGCAATTTTGGAGGCTTGGGTTTATGAATGGTTTGACGCTAACGAGGATTCCACCGCCACCAACGATGAAATCACCATTATCGGCTTAGTACCCTCTGATTATTTAGTGCCTGCCGACACTGCCGCCACTTCGACTTGGTTCAAAATGCCAATCGTTAATTTTGCAGACTTGGATGTTGAAGGCTATGTAATTCCGGATGACAACAAGCGGTACATGGTCGGACTTCGTTACAGAAACAGCACAACTACCGATTTCTATCGCTTTGGCTTTGATGAGTCCTACGACCAAACTGTCAACTTGAACTATGGTATTGCGCTCTTCGATACTCATATTCCCTATATCGGAATCAGTGGTTGGTCAGCCTCAGACAACACGCCCGACTTCGGGACTCGCTTCCGTTTCACTGATTTTTGGGGATCTTTGGCTACAGGTGTTATCATCAATGAGTTCGAATCTCCAAGTGTTGAGGTCAAACAAAACGAGGTTAACATCAGCCTAAGCCCGAACCCAACAGCAAACGTGCTTACCGTGGAGACCCAATTGGCAGAGGTAAGCACTACCATCAATTATACCATCCGTGACAACATGGGCCGATTGATTCTCAGCAGCGACAGGGTCATCAATAACAATGCTGACAGGACTACATTCGACGTCTCACAGTTTGCCGCTGGCAACTACTATATCACCATCAAGACCGACAGTGATGCAAGGTCTGAGCGCTTCACCGTTCAGCACTAATCAATAAGTACTGATAAAATAGTCCTTTTCGCCCTTCGGCAAAACATGCCGAAGGGCGATTTTTTTTGCCCCCATCTTGTCGCCCCCACTACCCATACTATTTTTCTGCTACGCAAAAATCAGCTTTTCACCGTACATTTCGGGCGTTCTTCGAAGGTGGACGAGGTCGAGGCTCGTATAGCTATCAACCCCTTCAACCTTCACCACCAACTTTGTTATGAAAAAAATTAACACCCTGCTTTTCCTTGCAATGGCCTTTGCCGCCCAAGCGCAAATCTCCTTTTCCAACCAAACCACGCTGTTGAAAGACCCCACCACCTTTCACAGTGGCGTAGCAGTCGCCATCGCCGATATGAACGCTGATGGGCTGGACGACATCGTCCGGCTTGGCAACGGCAACCAACTCAGTATTGAATACCAAGCATTGCCCAACCAGCCTTTTGCCAATTACACCCACGGCAACGTGCCCGGCGATGCCTGGGCGATGGTCTTGGGCGACGTGGACAACAACGGCTACAACGACATACTTGTGGGTGGTGCTTATGATGGCGTGAAAGTGCTCACCAGCAACAACGGTACAGCTTTCACCACGGCCCTCCTCTCGACCGGGGAGCAAACCTTCGTGCAAGGCTCCAACTTCGCCGACATCAACAACGACGGCTGGCTCGACGCCTTCACCTGCCACGACGACGGCGAGCCGCGCATCTGGGGTAACGACGGCACGGGCACGCTCGTCCTGCGGGATGAATGGATTGATATGTCTTACAATGGCGACTCCGGTGAGCATGCAGCTGGCAACTACGGCTCCGTCTGGACGGACTTCGACAACGACCGTGACCTCGACCTCTACATCGCCAAGTGCCGCCAGGGAGTGCCCAACCCCACTGCCCCTGAGCGCATCAACAAACTATACGTGAACGACGGCCATAACAATTATACTGAGCAAGGCCAAAAACATGGATTGGCCATTGGCTGGCAATCCTGGACTGCCGATTTTCAGGACATGGACAACGATGGCGACATGGACTGCCTCGTAACCAACCATGACTACCCATTGCAGTTGCTCGAAAATGATGGAACGGGCCATTTCACCGATATTGCGCCAGCAGCAGGTGTGGACGTCGAGGGCAATTTCATCCAAGGCGTGTTCCGTGACTTCGACAACGACGGATTTGTGGACATCATCACTGTCGGCAATTTTAGCAATTCCACCGTTGCCACGCACTTGTTCCGCAACAACGGCGACAAGACATTCGCCGCCATCAGCAACCCTTTCGGTTCGCCCAGCCTCGGCAGCCTTGCCATCGGCGACCTGAACAACGACGGCTTCCTCGACCTTTACGCTGCCTACCAGACCAGTTTCAACAACCCCAACCCGACTACTACCGACCGGTTATGGATGAACACCACCAACAATGACAACAACTACATTGCCTTTGACCTACATGGAACGCAGAGCAACCGCATGGGCGTCGGCGCACGACTGGAAATACATGGTTCTTGGGGCATCCAGGTACGGGAAGTACGGTCGGGCGAGAGCTACGGCATCCAGAACTCGCTGACGCAGCATTTCGGCATAGGCACCGAGACCGAGGTGGAGTACGTGGTGGTACGTTGGCCCTCCGGCAAGGTGGACGTGGTGGCAAACCCGGCCATTAACCAGAAGCATACCATCACAGAAGGCCAGACTTGCAGCCTGCCCAGTTTCACCCTCGGTGCCGAATCGCAGGTCATACTTTGCGCAGGGCAGTCGGCGACCATCGAGGCCCCAGCTGGCTACACCTACCTTTGGAGCAATGGCCTGGTCAGCCAGTCATTCACCATCACCGAGCCGGGCAACTACAGCGTGGTGATTGTGGACAACCAAGGTTGCGCAGCAACATCCAACGTACTGACCGCCCTGGTAGAACCAGATGAAACGCCCACCATCACGGCGGATGGCCCACTTGAGTTTTGCGAGGGTGGAAGCGTGGTGTTGACTGCCTCGCAAGCAGAAGGCTATACCTGGTCAGGCGGTGAAACGACACCTACCATTACAGTCACCGAAAGCGGCGAATACACGGTAATAGCTCAGGGCCACTGCGGCGAGTTTGAATCCGCCCCCATCGAAGTGGAGGTGTTACAACCCTCCCCTGCACCTACTGCCAACGATGTAACCCTGCCAAGCCCAGGCACTGCCACCTTGGAAGCCAATGGCGATAACCTCTACTGGTACGATTCACCCAATAGCACTGCGGCCCTTGGCATTGGCAGCACCTTCACCACGCCTTTGCTGACCGAAACAGACACCTTCTACGTGCAGGATGTGGCCATTTACAATGACTGGGAATTTGCCATCGGCATGGGGACGCACCAAGGCTCCAATTTTTTCAATGGCAACAATTTCAATGGCCAAACCCTATTTGAGGTAGAGGTGCCGTTGGTCATCGAGCAGGTAACTGTCTATACCGACCTGCCGGGCGAGCGCAAGATTGAACTGAGGACGGAAGCTGGCGACCTTTTGGCCGAACACACCGTTAATCTAACATCCGGCCAAACTGACCTGCAGTTGGATTTTCTGGTACCGACTGCTGGCCAGTACCGCCTGTTGACCAATAGCGAAGTGAACCTCTCCTCGTTTGGTTACGAAAGCCCAAGGCTCTACCGCAGCAATCAAGAGGTGCATTACCCGTACGAACAGCTCGACTTCATGTCCATTACTGGCAGCGATCTCGGCGAAGGGTTCTTCTATTATTTCTACGATTGGCAGGTGGCCGTTGTGCCAATATCCTGCCCCAGCGAGCTGGTTCCCGTGGTGGTGACAGTCGGCCCAAGCGGCACTGGGGAGCAACATTCATTTGGCCGCATGGCCGTGTCACCGAACCCATCGGCGGGTCAGTTTGTCGTTGAAATGGAAGCCGTGGAAAGCGGCGAGGGCAATATCATTGTGACCGATGTAGCAGGCCGGATGGTTTTCAACAAAGGCTTTGAAGCAACAGCGCAGGTAGCGCAGCGACACAATATTGACTTAACCGCCATGCCAGCAGGCGTTTATTTCATGAAAATAACGAGCGGCGAGCGGAGCGGGTATGCCAAGTTGGTGAAGGGGTAAATTCCGCTTTTATCAATAGTGTGTTGAAGTTTTTTGCTGCGCAAAAAACTTCAACACTACAAAAGAACTAAGGGCCGCAGCTCCGCTGCGGCCCTTAGTTTTTGACTAAGTCAAGCCTTCTACGCTACCCCTTCCTAATCAGCACCACCGCCGTCAAAATCCCCACGATGGCAAGCACATGCCCCCAACCGAACGGCTCCCCGTCGAGCAGACCCCAGCCCACGGCTACGATGGGCATGGTGTAGGTGGTGGAACTGGCGAAAATGGCCGAAGTCTCTTTGATGAGTTTATAAAACAGCACCTGCGCCAAGGCAGTGCTCATGATGCCCAAGCCAATAAGGGCAGCCAACGGCATCCAGTTTTCATTCGTAAAATCATATTGCTCGTGCCGGGGCAAATACACGAAAAAGAAGGAAAGCAAGCCGCCCAATGACACGGAAACCGTGGATATGGCAAAAGACGGCACCTCGCTCAAATGGTTCTTCACAAGGTTGATGTTCAGGCCATAGCAGACGGTGGCAATGACGATTAAACCTGCATAAGGATTCAGGGTGAGTGACGAATCGGAACGCTCGATGACCAATAGCACGGCACTGGCCAAGCCAAGCAACAGCCCGGCAATTTGGGTGGCTTTGTGATTGGTTTTATATAAAATCGCCGCAAAAACAAATGTAAAAACGGGCGTCAGTGCATTCAAAATCCCGGCCACCGCACTCTGCACATGCTGTTGCGCCAAGCAAAACAAAAACGCCGGGATGAACATGCCCACGAAGGTGATGAGCACCATGAACGGCCAACGGTCTTTGGGCACTTTGCCCATCTGGTAAATGCCGGGCAGCAAGAACACCGCCCCTGCCGCCATCAGCCGGATGCTGGCCGCTTCCACAAAGCCAAAGCCCGTCAAACCTTTTTTGATGAGGATGAAACTGCTGCCCCAAATCAGGGAAAGCATGGCAAGGATGAGCCATTTGTTGAGGCCTGGGTTTTTAGTCATTTTGTCATTGGTCATTGGTCATTGGAGGGGGGAGTTATTCAACCCCGTTTGTAGTTTGTAACATAATCGGGCACGGGAATGCCTTTCACGCCCTCCTCGTCCGTCTCTGGTGCTTGCGGCACTTGCTTCAAGGGCAAAACACCTGCCCATACCTCCAAACCCATGTTTTCGGGGTCGTCGCTCACGCCATGCGCCCGGAACTTGACCGACCACTCCTCCACTTCCACGGCGATGAACATGGTCTTTTTCATATCGCTTTTGGTGGGCTTGCCAGCTTCTTCCCAGCGGCCGGGGATGACATGCTCGGTGAATCGCTCTGCCGCCAGCCAGCGTTCCTCGTCACTTTCCACGAGGCGGGTTTTACCGAAAGCAACCACCGAGCGGTAGTTCATGGAGTGGTCGAAAACGGTGCGGGCCAGCACCAGCCCATCCAGCAACGTGACGGCCACGCAGACCGGGATGCCCTTGGCCATTTGCATGAAAAAATGGCTGCCCACCGAGCCGTGGAGGTAGAGCACATCGTCCACCCGGCAATAGCCCGTTGGGATGATAAACGGCTGATTGTCAACCACAAAGGAGACATGGCAGACCAGTCCCTCGTCCAAGATGGCATTGCGCTGGGCCGGGTCGAAGTCGTAGCGCTTGGGGTAGTAGCGGCTGCCTTGGGTGCGGGTAGTTTTTTTCATTTCGAATTTGCGATTGCTAAGCGGTGTGCCCATTCCACCGAAGGTGGAGAACATAAAAAATCATAAAATATCTGTGTCTCTCTGCGTCAAAAAAGGAATCAAATTCCTCAAACTTCATTGAAGAAGCGGCAGGTATCGCTCATTGACTACCCCCAAATGATGACGCTGGTGGCCCACCATTATATAGGCTACGGCGAGCACAGGCAGCTCGAACTTGAACATGGTGCCCGTGCGGCGCAGGGCTGCCTCGTCGAAGGTACGGAAAAGGGCGATACTGCACTGGCGAACTAGGCGGAGTTCAACAACCACGTCTTCCAAGGAGCGGGAATTTGCACCAGCGTTGACCGCATAGATATTCTCGTCGAAGCCGGGCAAGGCCGGGGTATCGCCACGGCCCACGCTCAAGGCACGGTAGCAGAAAACCCGTTCACAGTCGGTAATGTGCTGGATGATGTCCCGCACCGTCCATTTGCCGGGAGCATAGACTTGGTCGCCGAGGCGTTGCAGGGCGTCCATATCAAGCGCATCCAACTCGGCGAGGCTATGCTGGAGGGCCACCTCCAGCTCAATGTCTTCCACCTTGTTGATGTAGGTGTCAAAATAGGAGGGAATGCGAGGTACGTCGGATTTTTTCATGCCGTGTAGATTAGTTTGCTTCGCAAAAATAGCAGGATGGCGGACTACCAAAAGCATCCGGTTTTTCGAAATCAAGTAGTCCGATTTACCGCACGGGCGAGTAATCCGTTGGCCACATATAAATGGACTCTATGGAACTGGTGAGCGAGCCGCCGCCCTTTACTTCGGATGCCTTTCTTGTCGCTATCCAATCGGGGTCTTGTCTGAATTTATCAAAAGCCGCCTTGCCTCCCGCCTCGCTTGGGTGCGTCAGGAAATAGTAAAGGGTGTTGTCGGCTCCTTGCTCGGCATCGGTCGGCGTCCAATAGATTTTATTGACCATGCCATAGCGGGAAAAACAATGCACGGTGAAGGTCCGAAAGCGTTCGAGCAGGTTGCCGAGGTTGTTCGGGGTGCAGTGATAAATCCGCAGTTCCCAGGCACCACTGTTCAGATTGGACATGAAATTATTGGGCGAGAAATCCGTCGTTTTGAGGAAAATGCTCTCTATTTTGGAAATAATGGGGCCGTTCATCTCGCTTGCCTTTGCAACCCGCTGCCATGTGGTGTCTGCAATGAAAGACGCCCATGCCAACTTCGCAGCCTCCCGGCTGGGGTGCGAGACCACATAATAGAGCTTCTCACCGGGGTTATCGAGTGGCGTCCAGTAGCCAACATTCGTCATGCCGTGCTTTTCGAACAGCTTCATGGTATGGTTGCGGAAACGGCGGTGGAGGTCGTTGAGCTTGCCGGGGTGGCAGTGGTAGATGCGGAGTTCGTAAACCCGGTCGTCCCCATTTTGGCCGAAGGCCAGGTTAGTAAAAAACAAAGTGGCTAGAAAAGCCAATGCGGAGGTGGTGATTTTCATGTTTTGCTTTTTGGCAAAGGTAGGTGGATTTACGAATGAAGGATTTACGATTTACGATTACTCACCACACAATCGTAAATCGTAAATCCGAAAATCGTAAATACCCTCACCGCCGCACCGAATAGAACAGTTCATCAAGGAACTCCCCGTTTTTAAAAAGCGTCTTTTCAAACCTCCCCTCGAACTGGAAGCCCGCCTTTTCGAGCACCCGTTGCGAAGCAATATTAGCCCCAAAAGGTCGTGCGAAAACCCTTGTAATATCGTAGGTCTGGAAGGCCCAATCCACGATTTGACGGACGGCCCGAGTCGCAATGCCATGCCCCCAGAACGGTTCGGCCAGCCAATAGCCCAACTCCGCATTTTTTAGTTCGATGTCACCTTTGGGATGAATGCCGATGCCGCCCACCGCCTCGTCGTTCACCTCGATGGCGAAGATGTGGATGGGGTCGTCCTTTGTTGCGAAAGCGATGAAGTTCCTGCCAGACTCTTCAGTGTAGGGATGCGGAAAGGCGTTGGTCAGGTTCTTGGCGATGTTGGGGTTGTTGGCATACTTGACGAGGCTGGGGAGGTCGGCCTCGTTCCAAGGTCTGAGTTTGAATTCCATGTGCGGTATTTTTAGGTGAAGGAACTTCGACCGGAACGAAATCATTCCAAAGATTTGTCATTTTTCCCCTTGTCTAATAGCTTTTTTGCCTGTCGGTCAAAATCCGACTCGTATTGGTTGTCTTGAACCAACCGAAATTTTTCGTATTGCTGTTCAGCCAAAGTCTTGGCAATCTCGGCAGACACCTTCCCAGCATTGTTTAATACTTCGTACTCATTGAACTTCAAGAAGGCATCCAATTTCTCCGTCCAGTCCCGCATGTACATGGCTTTTTGACGTTCAGCTTGGTTTTCAGCATAGTCTAAGTACATGGTCACGATGCGGTTCAGCGCCTTGAGTTCAGCTTCATTCAAGTAGTTTTTTGCAACGGATACATCGCTTTTCAGGATTTTGCCAGTAGGTGATTTTTTCCAATTGGTCAGCCCCATATTGGGCTTATCGGCGTTGGCCCTGCTGGCAATCAGTTCTGCGGCAGTCATTCCGGTGATGGCCCACTCCAACTTGTTCTGCACCGTTTTATAGAAGGTTTGTGTCAATTCTGATTTCGGGTCGTAGTCAATACTGCACTCGGCATAGATATCGGTTATTTTCTGGTAAAATCGCCGCTCGCTCGCCCGGATTTCCCGGATGCGCTCCAGCAATTCCTGAAAATAGTCCTTGCCCAAGTGCTTTCCTTGTTTTAATCTTTCGTCATCTAATACGAATCCCTTGATGATAAACTCCTTCAAGGTCTGCGTGGCCCAGATTCGAAACCTCGTCGCCTGATGACTGTTCACCCGATAACCCGTGGCAATAATGGCGTCAAGGTTGTAAAAATCAATCTCCCTTGTGACTTCCCGACTTCCTTCAGTTTGAACTATCCGGAAATTCCGGATAGTTGTCCCCATCTCCAATTCCCCTGATTTATAAATGTTCTGTAAATGTTCGCTGATGGTACGAACATCCACCCCAAACAATTCCGCCATTTTCTTTTGGCTGAGCCAAAAGGTATCGCCTTCGTACAGCACCTCCACCTTCACCGCCCCGTCGGGCGCTGTGTATAGCAGAATATCGTTGAATTGCGGTGATGGTTCTTGCATGTCAGTTTGAGATTTTTCAAGATAATAAGCACAAATGTGAGCAAATTAAAACCAATCCCTTGGGCTGAAAAGCGGATTTTTTCATCAAATAACTTACTGCACAAACCGTCGCCCAGCTCCTAAGTTGACCTGCTTGACAAAAGTCACATTTTACCCTGCTGAAAGTCAATCTCTAACCTTTTAGGTCAAAATAGCTTGCACCCGAATTGGTAATACAAAACAACTAATCATGCAAGCAATAACTCCGCAGTCACTATTCGCCGATGCCGACCAACTTCTGATGGTCGCCGATGAGGAACTCAACCGGGCCGAAGAGGATGCCGTGACGCACCTCATCTGCCACAATTCCCGCCAATCCATCGCCAACTACCTGACGGGCTATCTGATGGAAAAGGGCCAGCATGTGCCCTACCCCGCCACCTTGGATGGGCTACTGGAAAGATGCAAGGCCGTTGATGGCCGATTTTCGGAAATTGATTTCTCGCCTGTCCAGTGCCGCTTCGACCGTGATACGACCAAGGAGTATTGCATAGACTTCGAGGAGGTTGGCCAGTGCTTCCGCATTGCGCAGCAAACACAAGCACTGGTGAAGTCTTCCTAACAAACCAACTTTAACCTCCATAATCGGCCTTGGCTGATGACACGTCAGGGCCGATTTTTTATGGACGGACGAAAGCAGGTTTAAATGTGAATGATGATATTTTTTTGATTTAAGATATAAGATGTATGATTTAAGATATAAGATTTGGGAGCGGCGGGCAAATGCAAAAATGTTTGGTTTTGGCCGCAAATCGAAACTCGAAAATCCCATAATCTCCAATTAAATCTAAAATCCCTGTCTGCCGACAGGCAGGTTATATCGCCTATCTTATATCTTATATCAATTAAAAAAACCTACCAATAAGCCACCACTTTTCAGCTAAATCAAGTTGCCATGTTCAACTTATCTTTCAAAAAAGAAGCAAAGAAGGAATTCAAATACCCAGGCGTCCGGGTAGCCATGGATGGCAACACCGCCGCCATCATGTGCGAGCGGGAAAGCTCCGACGCAGCGGGTGCCTACCCCATCACGCCGTCCACGCAGATGGGCGAATACTGGGCGGAGGAGGCCGCCAAGGGACACCTCAACATCTCTGACCGACCACTTATTTTCATAGAACCAGAAGGCGAACACGCAGCGGCAGCAGTGACGGCAGGCCTGTCCATGACGGGCCTGCGGGCGGCCAATTTCTCCTCTGGGCAGGGCATCGCCTATATGCACGAGTCGCTGTACGCAGCCGTCGGCAAAAGGCTGACCTACGTGCTGAACATCGGCGCAAGGGCCATCACCAAAAGCACGCTGAACGTCCACGCTGGCCACGACGACTACCACGCCATTGACGACACGGGCTTCTTCCAGCTCTTCGCCAACAAGGCCCAACACGTGGCCGACCTGAACGTCATCGCCCACCGCATCGCCGAGTTGTCGTTGACACCGGGGGCCATTGCGCAGGACGGTTTTTTGACCACCCACTTGATTGAAACGCTGCTGCTTCCAGAGCGGGAACTCATCCGTGAATACCTTGGCCTCCCCGAAGACATCATCGAAACGCCGACCCCGGCGCAGCGCATCATCTATGGCGACACCCGCCGCCGCATCCCCGAAATTTGGGACGTGGACAACCCCATGATGGCTGGCATCGTGCAGAACCAGGACTCGTACATGCAGAGCGTTGCTGCGCAACGGCCTTTCTTTTTTGACCATATAAAAGAGTTGACCGACCAGGCTTTCGAGGAGTTTTACCAACTGACTGGGCGGCGCTACGAGCGGGTGATGACCTACCGTGCCGACGATGCAGATTACCTCATCCTCGGTCAGGGCAGCCTGATTCCTTACGCCCATGCCGTGGTGGATTACCTTCGGAAAACAAGGGGCATCAAGGTCGGCGTGGTGGATTTGGTCATGTTCCGCCCCTTCCCCGGCGACCTGCTGGGCAGGGTTTTAAAGGGCAAAAAAGGCGTCACCATCCTCGAAAGGCTCGACCAGCCGCTGGCAGAAGACCTGCCCATTGCGAGGGAAACCCGTGCCGTGCTGACCAAATGCCTTGAAAACGGGGGTAGCAAAAAGCACAAACCCTATCCCGAACTGGAAAGCTACAATGCCTCTGACATGCCTGCCGTGTATTCGGGCAGCTTCGGCATGGGCAGCCGTGACCTCCAACCAGAGGGCATCATCGGGGCCGTCGAGAACATGTTGCCAGATGGCAAGCACAAGAAAATTTTCTACCTCTCCATCGACTTCATTCGGGATGCGCCGCACTCACCCAAGCAGCGGGGCTATCAAGAGACCATTCAAGATGCCTACCCGAACATCAAGGACCTCTCGGTGCGAGGCTCGGAGAACCCGAACCTGATGCCGGATGGGGCCATCACCGTGCGCTTCCACTCCGTGGGCGGCTGGGGCGCCGTGACGACGGGTAAAAACCTCGCCATGACGCTGTACGACCTGCTCGGCTACGACATCAAGGCGAACCCGAAATACGGTTCGGAGAAGAAAGGCCAGCCAACCACCTACTACCTTGCGGCAGCACCAGAACCCATCCGCATCAACTGCGAGTACTTTTTCGTGGACGTGGTACTCTCGCCCGACCCCAATGTTTTCAAGCATACAAACGCCTTGGCGGGCTTGAAAAAAGGCGGCGTTTTCATCATCCAAAGCGATAAAACGAAGCCGGAGGAGGTCTGGTCCGACATTCCAAAGCCTTACCAACGGGTCATCATTGACAACGACATCCATGTTTTTTACATAGATGGTTTCAAAATCGCAAGGGAAGAGGCCACCGACCCAGAACTGCAACTCAGGATGCAGGGCATCGCCTTCCAAGGGGCGTTTTTCGAGGCTTCGCCCTTGATGGAAAAGGCCGGTTTGACGCATGAAACATTGCTGAAAGCCATCGAGGAACAGTTGCTCCACAAGTTCGGCGGGAAAGGCCAACGGGTCGTGGACGACAATATGCGGGTGGTGCGCCGTGGCTTCGATGAGGTGCATGAAATCACGCACAAGGTATTGAGCGAAGCGCCGGAAAAAGCAACTGGTGAGGCGGCTTTGGCCATCCCATCCATGATGAAAAGCCTGCCCGTCAGCCAGTCCGGCCTGAGCGATATCCACCGTTTTTGGGAGCAAACGGGCAACTTCTATCAACGGGGCATGGGCAACGACAATATCACCGACCCGTTCATCGGACTGAGCGTGATGCCTGCCGTAACGTCCATTTTCCGGGACATGACGGGCATCCGCTTCGAGCACCCCGAATGGGTTCCGAACAACTGCACGGCCTGCGGCAACTGCTACACCGCCTGCCCCGACACGGCCATCCCCGGCCTCGTCAGCGACCTCTCGGATGTGCTGGACACCGTGGTGAAACGGGTGAAAAAGCACCACGACAAGCTGGAATACCTGCCCAAGACCGTCCGCCAGATGGAGGGCAAAATCCGCAGCCTTTTCAACGAAAACCGCAACAACGGCGCTACCGTACACGACCTCATCCTCGATGCCGTGGACATCACCGTTCGGGAAAGCGGCAACACCAACGGCTTGGCGCAGGAGATGGGTTGGTTCAAGGAAGAACTCGGCGATTTCAAATTTGCCCTCACCCGCCCATACTTCGATGTTTTGGAGAAAAACACACCGAACAGCGGCGGCTTGTTCAGCATCACCATCAACCCGACGACCTGCAAGGGCTGTATGGAATGCGTGGAAGTTTGCCACGACAATGCCCTGAAAGTGGTAACGCAGACCGAGTCGTCGGTGAACAGGATGCGCAAGGAATGGGACTTCTGGACCGACCTGCCGAACACTCCCGCCAAGTTCAACCGCATTGACAACTTGGAGGAGAAAATCGGGCCGCTGGAGACCATTTTGCTGAACAAGGACGCCTACCAGCTTTTCGCCTCCGGCGATGGCGCTTGCCTTGGTTGTTCCGAAAAATCGGTCATCCACCTCTTCACGGCCACCGTGGAATCGCTCATGCAGCCCCGCATCAATAAGCACGTGGCCTATTTGGACGAATTGATTGGCAACCTGGAAAAACACATCCAGCTAAAGCTCATCAGCACCGTGGATGTGACCGACACGGAGACCTTGGCCAAAATCGTTGCTGAAAGCAAAGAACACGACCTGACCATGACCGACATCAGCCGCAGGCTGGAAACGGCGCATGGCAGCGAGCCAATTGACCAGGACTGGCTGCGGGAAGTGACCCAGCTTTTAGCGAAGCTGAAAAAACTACGCTGGAAATACACGGACGGCACCACGGGCCGTGGCCGCTCCAACATGGGCATGTGCAACGCCACGGGCTGTACTTCGGTTTGGGGCAGCACCTGGCCGTACAACCCGTACCCGTTCCCTTGGACGAACCACCTGTTCCAAGATTCGCCTTCCGTGGCAATGGGCATTTTCGAAGGCCACATGGCCAAGATGGCCGATGGCTTCCGAACCATCCGCAAGTCGGAAATGATGCTGAAAGGCACTTACAAACCAGAAGAACACGACGATTTCTTCACCTATTTCAACTGGGGCCAATTCTCCGATGAGGAATGGCTGCTCTGCCCGCCCGTGGTGGCGGTCGGTGGCGATGGGGCGATGTACGACATCGGCTTCCAGAACCTGTCGAGGATGATGGCCTCCGGCAAACCCATAAAGGTCATCATCGTGGACACGCAAGTTTACTCGAACACGGGCGGCCAGGCTTGTACCTCCGGCTTCATCGGGCAGGTGTCCGACATGGCGCAGTACGGCAAGGTATGGCAGGGCAAACCTGAGCCGAGGAAGGAAATCGGCCTGATTGCGATGGCGCACCGCAACACTTACGTGCTACAAGGCACTTTGGCCAACACCAGCCAGATGATTGAGGGCTTTATTGATGGCCTGATGGCCAAACGTCCTGCCCTGTTCAACCTCTACACGACCTGCCAACCCGAGCACGGCGTCGGTGACGACCTCGGCACGCACCAAGCCAAGTTGGCCGTCGAATCAAGGGCTTATCCGCTCTTCCGCTACAACCCGGACAACGGCGTGAAAGCCTCCGAAGCCTTCGACCTGAGCGGCAACCCGGATATTGATAAAATCTGGCCGACCTACCAGTTGAAATACTTGGAAAACGGCCACGAAAAGCACATGGAACTGCCGATGACCTTCGCCGATTTCGCACTGACGGAGGCGAGGTTCCGCAAGCACTTCCGCAAGGTGCCACGGGACGCTTGGAACGAGAACATGGTGACACTGGCCGAGTTCCTCGAACTATCGGAAGGCGAGCGGGAGGGCAAGTTCCCATACATCTGGGCAGTTGACCGCAAGCAGCAACTAAGCCGGGTCATGGTGGCCAAGAAGATTGTCGAAAGCTGCGAGGAGCGCCGCAACTTCTGGCTGATGCTGCGTGACTTGGCTGGCATCAAACCGGAGCAGCCGAAACAGGAGGACATCGAGCAGAAAATAAGGGCAGAGGTGGTCGGCAAGATTGCTCAGGGCCTGATGAAAATGGCCACTGGCGAAAGTGGCGGCCTCATCGAAATGGCTATGGCAGCAACGCCCGCCGAAGTAGCTGGAACCGCCCCCGCCCCATCCAACGGCCAGTACATGGCCCCTTGGTTGGAAACGGAAAACTGCACCTCCTGCGACGAATGCACCAAGCTGAACTCGAAGATTTTCGCCTATAACAGCGACAAAAAAGCATTCATCAAAGACCCCTTTGGCGGCCCCTACTCCGACCTCGTAAAGGCTGCGGAGAAATGCACCGCCCAAGTCATCCACCCCGGCCTCCCGAAAGACAAGTCGGAGAAGGACATTGAGAAGTGGGTGAAACGAGGGGAGAAATTTAATTAGTGATTGGTGACTGGTGATTAGTGATTGGGGGGCCAGTCACCAATCACCAGTCACCAATCACCAATCACTATTCACCAGTGGGATTCTTCAGCCTACATAAAAACACCTTCAAGCACGGCGTACACCCGCCGGAGCACAAGGACGAGACGAACAAGTTGCCTATCCGGCAGTTCACATTCTCGCCGCTCATCATCTTGCCGATGGTGCAGCACTTGGGTGCGCCGTCGGTGCCGGTGGTGCGGGAGGGGCAGGAGGTGATGCGTGGGCAGTTGTTGGCAAAAGCGGGAGGGTACATGTCCGTGCCGCTTCATGCGCCCGTGTCGGGTACGGTGCGAAAGTTAACCAACGTACCGACCATCTCCGGCAAGATGGCGCAGGGGATTTACCTGCAAGCGTTCCCGTTCTCCGGGCAGGAGGTGTTGGAAGAAAAACCCATTAATTGGCAAACGGCCAGTCGGGAAGAAATCCTACAAGGCATACAAGATGCTGGCATTGTCGGACTCGGCGGGGCGGCTTTCCCGACGCATGTGAAGCTGAAAATCCCAGAAGGAAAACATTGCGAAGCACTGATAATCAATGGAATAGAATGCGAGCCTTACCTGACCACCGACCACCGGGTGATGCTCGAACAGAGCGATGATATTTTCACAGGCATCCGCTATTTGCTGAAGGCAACGGGCGCGCCGAAGTGCATCATTGGCATTGAGGCCAACAAACAGGACGCCGCCGAACACTTGGCAAGTAAGATTCCACCGGGGATGCCAGTCAACGTGCAGGTCGTCCCCGTAAAGTACCCGCAAGGAGCCGAAAAAATGCTCATAACCGCCCTGATGGGCCGGGAAGTGCCTTCTGGCGGCCTGCCCATCGAGGTTGGGGCCGTGGTGGTGAACGTGGCCACCACCGCCGAAATCGGGCGGCTGCTGCCGCATGGCCGGGGCATTCAGGAGCGGGTCGTCACCATCACCGGGCCGGGCGTGCAGAAGAAGGGGAACTACCTGATTCCCATTGGCACCCCGCTCCGTTACGTGCTGGAACAGGTCGGTGCCGACGAGAACATCAGCGAGGTGTATATGGGCGGCCCGATGATGGGCGTGGCCGTATCGAACCTCGATATTTCCATCACGAAGGGCACGTCGGGCATCGTCGTTTTCAAGGAAAACGACATCAGACGACCCGACAAAGTCTATCCCTGCATCAAATGCGGGGCCTGCGTGGATGCCTGCCCTATTTCATTGAATCCCAGCAAGTTGGGCCTGTTGGCCAAGTTTGAGGCTTACGATGAAATGGCGGCGAAATACAACCTGATGGACTGTTTCGAGTGTGGTTCTTGTTCGTATGTGTGCCCGTCGCACATCCCGCTGGTGCAGTATTTCAGGTCGTCGAAAAGCATCGTGCGCAAGCGGAATGCGGCAGCGAAAGCAGCTGGGTAATGGTTTTTGAGGTGACATCTTTTGCCTGCGGTATGCTTAATATTAGCAGACCTTTCAATGGCAAAAGGTGTCATCTCAAAAACACCCTGCGTGAGATGACACCTTTTTGCCTTTACATATCTACTGAATTTGAAAATTGTAGCAGGCAAAAAGATGTCACCTCATGCAGGGCAAATCGCAAATCCACAACGTGTTCAAAAAGACGTTAAATATCAGCACTTCACCGCACCTCGTCAGGGGCATTGGCACCAACGACATCATGCGGAACGTGGTCTGGGCACTGTTGCCCACGGCACTCTATGCGGTGTATGCGTTCGGGCTGAGCGCCCTGTTGGTGCTGGTGACGAGCACAGCGGCTTGCGTGCTGACGGAGCATTTTTTGGCAAAAAAATCAAAACAGCCGAGTACCATCTCCGATTGGTCGGCGGTCATAACTGGCCTTTTATTGGGACTCACGCTCCCGCCAAATTTCCCGCTTTGGATGGCCTTCTTGGGCGGCATTGTTGCCATTGCCCTCGGCAAATTCGTCTTTGGTGGCTTGGGTTACAACGTGTTCAACCCCGCATTGGTGGGCCGGGCGTTTCTACAAGCAGCTTTCCCGGTGGCCATCACCACATGGTTTCCGGTGTTCAGTCCCGACCGCTTTTCGTCGGTCTCCGTGGCGACCTTTACCCTGCCGTTCATGGAACCCGCAACGGACGGCTTCACGGGGGCCACTCCACTTTCGGCCTTCAAATTCGACCATGTTTCAACAGGCACTTACGAATTGGCGATGGGGGCCATCACGGGAAGCACGGGCGAGACTTGTGCCGTGCTTATCATCCTCGGTGGGCTTTACCTCGCCGCTCGAAAGATGCTGAATTGGCACATCCCTGTATCCATCTTGGCAACGGTTTATGTACTGACGGCAGCCCTGCATTTTTCCAATCCCGAAAAATACCCGACGCCAGAATTCATGCTGTTCTCCGGTGGCCTGATGCTCGGTGCAGTCTTCATGGCAACGGACATGGTGGGTTCGCCCATCACTACTGCTGGGGTGTGGATTTACGGGGCGCTCATCGGCGGATTGGTCGTGGCAATACGGCTATGGGGCGGTCTGCCGGAGGGTGTGATGTATGCGATTCTGTTGGCAAATGCGGTCTCCCTGCACTTGGATAACCTCATCAGGCCGAGGGTTTATGGGACAGGAAAGAGGGTGAGAGAGTGAGAGGGGTGAGAGGGGTGAGAGAGGTGAGAGAGGTGAGAGAGGTGAGAGAGTGAGATTTAGAAAGCAAAGAGATTCAAAAGAAAAATCATGAGCGAAGCGCAAAAAAATACGACCGAAGGGGCCAGCAGCAGCAAGATGCTGGTGACGATGGTGGGCATCGGGGCAGTATGTGCCCTGCTGATTGTGCTGTCGTTCCAAGGCACCCTGCCCCGCATCGAACAGTTGAAGGCGGAGGCACTGGAGAAGGCTATTTTCAGGGTCGTGCCGGGCATGGAGACGAAAAAGACCTTCCAATTGGAGAACGGCCAGCTGAAGGAGGTGACGGGAAAGGTGAAGGACGCCAATCTCGTCTATGCGGGCTACGACAAGGCGGGCAAGCTCGTTGGCCTTGCCATTGAGGCAAGCGGTATGGGCTTCGCCGACGTGATTAAGGTCATTTATGGCTACGACCCGCATCGGGAAAAAGTCGTCGGATTCTACGTCCTCGAAAGCAAGGAAACACCGGGCCTCGGCGACAAAATAGAGAAGGATGCTGCGTTTTTGGCCAATTTCGATTCGTTGGATGTTGCCCTTTCTGAGGATAAAAACAGCGTGAAAAACCCCGTCGTGACCGTAAAACATGGCCAAAAAAAGAACGCCTACGAGGTGGACGGCATCACGGGTGCCACCATTTCATCGAGGGCCATCGGCAATGCCATGAACAAGAGCACGAGCGAGGTGCTGCCGCTGCTATTTAAGAATAAGGCTCAATTTGAGGATAAATAGGAATTGGGTATTAGGTATTGGGTATTGGGTATTGAGACAATGCGTTGAAAATCAATTGGATAAACCCCATTCCCTTGATAGCATCTAATTTCAACGAAGGACTTAAATCGAAGCAATGAGTATTCAGGCAAAGAACAAGGCCAATGATGGGTTCTGGGCCAAGCTGGCCAGCAGCCCATCCACCGACGAGTACATCAAGGGCTTGTGGCGGGAGAACCCCGTGTTCGTGCAGGTGCTTGGCATGTGCCCCACCTTGGCCGTGTCCAACACCGCCATGAACGGACTGGCGATGGGCCTTGCCACCACCTTCGTGCTGCTCATGTCCAATATCCTGATTGCTTCGCTGCGCAATGTGATACCCAAGCAGGTGCGCATTGCCTCGTACCTGCTCATCATCGCCACCTTCGTGACGATGACGGACTACGCCATCCAAGCCATCAGCGTGGAACTGTCGAAGGCGCTCGGTGCCTTCATTGCGCTCATCGTCGTGAACTGCCAGATTCTGGGCCGGGCGGAGGCTTTTGCTTCAAAAAACACGGTCTGGAAATCCATCCTGGATGCCCTCGGCATGGGGTCGGGCTTCATTTTCGCACTGCTCTGTTTGGGTAGCGTTCGGGAGCTGCTGGGCAATGGCAGCATCTTCGGAATCCCTGTATTTCCTGACAGTTTTCAGGAATGGGTCATCATGATTTTGCCGCCGGGCGGCTTCTTCACCTTGGCCATGTGGTTGATGATTTTCAACGCCAGAAAACAAAGAAAAGCAGCGTCATGAACCAGGAATCACTTTGGTCTATCTTCATCAATGCGAGCTTGATAAACAATTTCGTGTTGGCGTATTTTCTGGGCATTTGCCCCTTTTTGGGGGTGTCCGGCAAGATGGAAACCGCTACCAAGATGGGCGGTGCGGTGACCTTCGTGCTCATCATCAGTTCGATGTGCGCCTACGGGCTGCACTCGCTGTTGGAGGCCATCGGGGCACCGTACCTGCAACTCATCAGTTATATCGTGGTGATTGCCAGCACGGTGCAGTTGGTGGAGATGTTCATCAAAAAGGTTAGCCCGGCGCTGTTCAATGCACTTGGCATCTTCCTGCCGCTCATCACGACCAACTGCTGCATCCTTGCACTGGCTTTGTTCCAGACAAACAAAGGCTATAATATCGTGCAATGCTTGGTGTATGCCGTCGCAGCAGGCGCAGGCTTCACGCTGGCACTGGTGCTGATGGCGGGCGTTCGGGAGCACCTGAATTTGGCGGAGCCGCCCAACGTCGTGAGAGGCACGGTGCTGACGCTGATGATTGCGGGGATACTTGCACTGACGTTCATGGGCTTTGCGGGGCTGGGCAGTAATTAAATTTTGAATGAAAAATTGCTGCGCAATTTTTCATTCACAAAACTTCTCCTCCCCGTTTCGCCGCCTGCGGCGGCGCAACGGGGAGGAGAGAGTCTCTTGGGGCTATCGCCTCAAACCCCATAAAATGGTTTAATTGAAAAACAACCAACCATGCTAAAATCATTCTTCATCGCACTCGGGGGCATCGTCGGGCTGATGCTGGTCTGGGTGGCTATACAGTCGCTCTGGCGAAAGACATTTTCCGAAGACTACACGACCGATGAGGATGTATTGGCGGGCCGCCGTAGCTGCGGCAATTGCGGCTGCACGACGGTTTGCAAGAAAAGGGTTTAGATGGTTTAGGAGGTTTAGAAACGGCCCAACTTAACCTCCTAAACCTCCTAAACCCTCTAAACCTCCATCCAGAAACTTAATCATCAAATAAAATGGCATACTTAGCAGACTTCGACGTCCAACAGAAATACCAAGCAAGGGTCAAGAAGACGGAACGCATGACCCCGGCTGGCACGGACGAAATCAGGGAAATCGTGCTGGAAGTGGAACCCGGCTTTGAATGCAAGGTGGACCAAAGCTTTGGCGTATTGGTTAATGCAAAAGGCGAGTTCGGCAACAAGTACCACCACCGCCTGTACAGTGTGGCCGACCTACCGGAACAGCAGAACGGCAAGCCGCTCATCACCATGCTCGTGAAGCGCTGCTCCTACGTGGACGATTTCAGTGGTGAGCACTATCCTGGCGTTGCCTCCAGCTACCTCTGCGACCGCAAGGTGGGCGATGAAATCACCCTCACCGGGCCGCACAAGCTGCCGTTCGCCGTGCCGGACGACCACCACGCCAACCTCATCCTCATCGGCATGGGCACGGGCATTGCGCCGTTCCGGGCGTTCATCAAGCATATCTACAAGCATGTGCCCGACTGGCATGGCAAAATCCGTCTGTTCTACGGTGCCCGCAGCGGCCTCGAACTGCTCTATCTCAACGACAAGGTAGGCGACCTGACCAACTACTATGACCGGGGCACCTTCGAGGCATTCCGTGCAATCAGCCCTCGCCCGCACATGTCTGACCCGATTGCGCTAGATGTCGCAATGGAGGAGCGGGCCACCGAAATCGTGGAGATGCTGAAACAGACCAACACCTATATCTACGTCGCTGGCTATGAAAAAATCAAGGCCAAGCTCGACAAAGCCTTTGCCACCATCCTCGGCTCCAAGCAGAAATGGGAAACCCGAAAGGCGGAGCTGATGGCTGGGGGGAAATGGGCGGAGGTTATTTATTAGAGGGTGAGAGAGTGAGAGAAGTGAGAGAAGTGAGAGAAGTGAGAGAAGTGAGAGAGGTGAGAGAGTGAGAGAGTGAGAGAGCGCTGCGTTTCTCACGCTCTCACTCCTCTCACATCTCTCATTCCTCTCACCTTCTCACCTCTCTAAAACTGGGAGTATGTCGGTTCTAATATCCTTAATAGCACTCGGCGGCCTAACGCTTTTGTTGGCGGTGCTCATCATCTGGGCCAACAAGAAGCTGTATGTCTTTGAAGACCCCCGCATTGATGCGGTGGACGAGATGCTGCCCCATGCCAACTGCGGAGCCTGCGGCTTCCCCGGCTGCCGCCCGTTTGCGGAGGCGCTGGTAAGCGGAAAGGCGCTGCCCGGCAAGTGCAGCGTGAGTACGGATGAGGGCCGGGCGCAGATTGCCAACTACCTCGGCGTGGACGTGGGGGCAGAAGAAAAATGGGTGGCAAGGCTGGCCTGCGCAGGCGGCACGAACGTGGCGCTGAACCGGGCGAGGTATAATGGGGTGAAAACCTGCCAAGCCGCCGCACTGGTTTCCGGTGGTGGCAAAGGCTGCTTCTGGGGCTGCCTTGGCCACGGCGATTGCGAAGCAGTATGCGATTTTGATGCAATTACTTTGAACGCCTTCTCGCTACCCGTGGTGGACGTGGCCAAATGCACCGCCTGCGGCGACTGTGTGGAGGTCTGCCCGAAAGATTTGTTCTCGCTGCACCCCATCAGCCACCGCCTATGGGTCAATTGCAAGAACCTGGAGCACGGCGACGAGGTGCTGGAAGACTGCCAAGTGGGCTGCACGGCTTGTGGCAAATGCGCCATGGACGCCCCTGGCAACCTGATTTCGATGATAAACAACCTGCCCGTGGTCAATTATTCCTTGAACCACAACACGCAGGCGCCCATCCAGCGCTGCCCGACTGGGGCCATCGTTTGGTTAGATGATAAACAGGGAGCTGTGAAGGGAAAAGAGAGCAAGAAGATAGTGAGGAAGGGGGAGCGAGGGGAAGGGTTTTCGTGAAAATGGCCGTTTCGCCATTTCCAGCGCACCTGCCGTACACCAAACAGATTCGAAAGCATTACAACCGTTTTCGACGGTTAACAAAAAAAACTACTTCAAAAATTGGCGAATCTCCTTCCAAAACCACAATTTGCGCCCTTCTGGGTCGTTCAGAAATGCCAATTGAATTGAACAACCCGCCTTTGTTTCCAACATAAATAACCAATTGTTTTAAGACATCCCGCTATCTGTTGCGAAACAGCAAGCAAAGCTTTGCGTAACGAGGTAAGCTACTCCGCAATGTGCAGGGTGGCTTTTCTGGTTTTCACTGGATTGATTGAGGCGTACGATAGGACGCTCATGAACATATTTTGTCAAAACTGATTACACATGAAAAGACTCATTTTCCTCCTTTTGGCCATCGTGCAGTTGTCGGTGACTTCAACTGCGGGCATTCCTAATGGCCCAACACTGACCAGCACCGCAGCAGGACTTGGCAACCTGCCGCCAGTGGCTGATGCCGGCCCCGACCAAACCTTGACCTGCTTCATCACCGCTTTATTCCTCAATGGCACGGCCTCTTCACAGGGTGGGTTCAGCTATAACTGGACGACCCAGGATGGCCATATCGTCGAAGGCGAAACCACCCCTACCCCGCTGGTGGATGCCGCTGGCACCTATACGCTCACGGTGACCGACCTCGCCGACGGCAGCACGGCATCCGATAATGTGACGGTTACGCTGCAACAGCCAATTTCCATCCAAACGGTTGATTTACAGCATGTTGGTTGCTATAGGGCAGCCACTGGCTCAATTACTATCGTAGGCATGGGCGGCGCTGGCACCTACAACTATGTCTGGTCGAACGGCAGCTTGATGGCCACCACCACTGGCTTGGTAGCCGGCAGCTATTCCGTGACCGTTACGGATTCCGAAGGCTGCTCAGCTTCCAGTTCCTTCGTTATTACGGAGCCGACACCGCTCGCTGCGAACACCTCGGCCACTCCCCAAAGCGGCGCTGGCATGAACGACGGCACTGCCACCGCCAATCCATCAGGCGGCACGGCACCTTACGCCTACGCTTGGAACAACCTGCAAGCGACGCAGACCATCACTGGCCTGCCTCCCGGCGCATACAATGTGACGATTACGGACGACAAGGGCTGCACCTTCATCGAGACCACGAACGTGAACAAGTTCAATTGTTCGCTCACTGGCAGTGTCTCCGTCACCCATGTTTCCTGCTTTGGCGGAGCCGATGGCAGTATTTCCGTTCAATTGCAAAACGCTATTCCGCCTGTTACCTATAATATGCCGGGTGGCAATTCGCCACTGTCAGACAGCCTGGCCGCAGGCTCTTACATAGCCTTGGCAAGGGACAGTGCCGGATGCTCGCTGTTTTTCACAATTGACATCAAGCAACCGACCCAAATCAACCTTGCTGAACTTTTCCACCAAGACGTGCTTTGCCCGGCCGATGCTTCGGGCAGCGTGACAGTGGCTCCAAACGGTGGCGTACAACCTTACGAGTACCACTGGTCAAACGGAAGCACTACGGCCACTGCCAGCGGCTTGGGCGTAGGCGAACACTCTTTCACCCTTACCGACGCCGAGGGTTGCAGTGAAACATTGACGGCCACCATTATCCCCACGGACGATGTGCCGCCAACACTGGTTGTTGTCGAAAACCTCACAGTGGCCTTGGATGCAAACGGCTCCGCCAACGTGACACCCGACCAATTCGACGATGGCAGTTTCGACAACTGCGGCATTGCAAGCTGGTCGGTAGAACCAAACACTTTCGATTGCTCCCATGTGGGCGAGCAGACAGTGACTATCACCGCTACGGACGTCAACGGCAATTCGAGTTCTGCCGCAGCCACGGTTATTGTTGAGGATAAAATTACGCCAAGCATCACCTGCCGTGGCAACGCAGCCTTGAGCCTTTGCGAACCTGTTTTGGATTTCCAACTGCCCGAAGTCAACGACAACTGTTCCATTATTGCTTCGCAATTGGTTCAAACAGCGGGCTTGGCGTCCGGGGCAAGTTTCCCCTTGGGGGAGACCCTCCAGACTTTCACCTATACCGATGCCGGAGGCAATGCGGTCTCTTGCAGCTTCACAGTGACAGTGGAGAACGCCCTCGAAGCAGACTTGGCAACATCCGATGCGACCTGTTTCGGAGGCTGCAACGGCACTGCCAGTTTGACCCCGAATTTCGGGTTGGCGCCTTACCAAGTGCTTTGGAGCAACGGGGCTACGGGTACTTCCGTAGGAAACCTTTGCGCAGGCGATTATACCGCCACCCTCACCGATGCCAGTGGCTGCGAAGTCGTGGCTGACATCCAGATTGCGGAGCCGACCCTCATCACGATTGTACTTGACAGCATTGCCGCCCCGTTTTGCGCAATCGACCCGACTGGCTATTTATCTGTGAACGTCAGTGGCGGCGTTCCGCCCTATGCGTACGCGTGGGATGGTGTTCCTGGAACCGCCTCCATCGGCAGCCTTACAGCAGGTGCCTACACCTTGGTCGTTACGGATGGTAATGATTGCAACATCAGTTTCAACCAAGTGATAACGGCCATTGACAACGAGCATCCCGTGCTTAACCTTGTCGGCATGATAACGGTAAGCCTCGATTCCAACGGCTTGGCACAACTCCCCTCCTTGTTGTTCGACAACGGTAGCACTGACAACTGCGGCATTGAGGGCTGGAGCACCTCGCCCGCTTTCTTGGATTGTGGCGACCTTGGCACACAGACCGTGATGGCCACGGCCACCGATGCCGCTGGCAATTCTTCCACGGGTACGTTCACGGTAGTGGTACTTGACGACATCGCCCCGACCCTGATATGCCCGGCCAACATCACGGTCGGGAACTGCAACGCAGCCGTGAGCTTCAGCCCACCATTCCTGTCTGACAATTGTGCCTTAAATCCTTTTGGCTTGGTCCAAACGGCAGGGCTGCCTTCCGGTGTCAATTTCCCAGTGGGAACGACCACGCAGTCCTTCCGCTACACGGACCCATCCGGGAATTTGGCCAATTGCAGCTTTACCATTACAGTTGGCACCCAGTTGGTGGTGCTCGGCACACCACAAAACATCTCTTGCCCAGGTGCCTGTGACGGCATGGTCACCCTCAATATTTCAGGCGGCCTAACGCCTTACACCGTACAGTGGAGCAACGGCGAAACAGGCACGACATTGAGCAATCTTTGCCCGGGCACCGTTTCGGCGACCGTCACCGATGGTTATGGTTGCGTGAGCACCTACACGACCACCGTTATACAGCCGCCAGCCATAAACGTGGCCGTCATCGGCACCACTTCGGACGTGAACGGTCAAGGCCTTGGCAGCATCACCATCTCGGTCACGGGCGGGGTATTGCCTTATAGTTATGCATGGACCAAGGACGGCGATACCTTCTCCAATGCCCCGAACTTGACCAACCTGACGAGCGGCACTTATGCCGTGGTGGTGACGGACGCAAACGGCTGCACCAAAGGCAGCATTGACATCATCATCGAGAACATGACCAGTACCACCGAGCCAGCTTGGGCCAACGGTATGCGCCTTTTCCCGAACCCAGCTGGCGATTGGACGAAATTGTCGCTCGACAACGCCCTGCCAACAAACTGCGAGCTGCAAATCGCCGACCAGTTGGGCAGGGTTGTGTTCAACGACCGTCTTCGGATAGGCGAGGTGCAGCGTACCATTGACCTACGGGCACTGCCGTCGGGTGCTTATACTTTGCTGCTCCGCAATGGGCAGGAAATGGTCGTCCGGAGCCTGTTGAAACAGTAATGATGTTCAGAAATTACGAAATTGAGAAATTAGGAAATTTGAATTGCCTGAATATCAACGCCATGCGAATTTCCAATTTCGTAATTTCCTAATTTCTGAACAAGACTAATAATACTTTTTTCGCGTTTTTCATAACTACCTGCCGATGCCGATGTGCGTTGGCAGGTTTGTTTTTTTGCGGTGCAATGAATGAACGGGCTTGACCTTTCTCAACCACATATGGTGAGCATTATCACCCCATTCCACTGCGTTCACGGGCATATTTGAGTATCTAACTCAAGTTGCGGAGCACCATAGCCTCCGTTAAAACTGTGTTTTTGCGGCTCGTCGCCGAAAAAGAGATTTGGGTTGGCTCATCCGCAACTTGCGTTATCTGTTTGTCATAAATCAATCGCCGTGAAAATCATACACAACATCCTCCTACCCACCGATTTTTCGGGATGTGCTGCCAACGCCTTCCAGCATAGCCTCCTGCTTGCTGATAAATGGAAGTCTCAGATAAAACTGCTGCATGTGGTCGCCCCCGACTATGGCGTGACAGACTTGCCCCTGCTAATGGACATCGCCGCCAAGGAGAAAATTGAATTGGCCATTGAACTACTGAAAACCTTCAAAGCAGACGGCTTGACGAAGGTCATGGAGATATTGCAAACCCTGCCCAATGTTACAGATGATGTAAAGGTGGGCAGCCTGCCACATTCTTCCATCTGCACAGTTGCATCGGACGAAGCGTTCGACCTGATACTGATGGGCACGAACAGTTACCATTCATCCTGGGAGACAGCATTTGGCACCAACGCTTCGTCGGTACTAAAACAAGCAAACTGCCATGTACTCATCGTGCCGGAAGATGCGACCTACCACGGGCTGCAAACGGTCGGCTTCGCTGCCGACTTGCACGAAACCGACCCCTACCATCTATGGAAGTTATGCAAATTGATGGAGCCGTTCCATGCCATTGTGCATTGCGCCCATATTGAGAAGAATGGGGAAAGCGAGAAAACGGCGATGAAGTTCGAAGAGTTGAAAGCCTTTTTTGAGAACAAGAATATTGCACTGCAACTCAAATTCCATGTATTGCAAGAGGATTCCATTGAGGCGGGGCTGTCCGACTTCGTCAGCAATTGGGAACTTGACCTATTGGCCATGCCCTCGCCGCACCGGGATGTTTTCAGCCGGATGTTCCACAAGAGCATGACCCAGCAAATGGCCCTGCATTCGACCGTGCCGTTATTGGTGATGAAATGAAGACCATAATACTTGCTATCGGAAACAATGGCCGCCAAGACGACGGCCTTGGCTGGGCCTTCGGAGTGGCTTTGGAACAAGACAGCAGTTTCGAAGGGGAAGTCCACTACCGCTACCAGTTGCAGGTGGAAGATGCCAACTTGATTGCCAGCGCCGAACGGGTCGTTTTCGTGGATGCCTTCAAAGGCTCGTTGCCCGGTGGCTTCCAGTGGAAGCCCGTAGCACCCACCGCCGACTTCGAGTTCACCACCCACACCCTCTCACCACAGGCTGTGCTGTTTTTTTGCGAGCAATTGTACGGCAAAACGCCCGAAGCCTATTGCATGCTCATCGCTGGCGAGGCTTGGGAGTTAGGGATAGGGCTGACGGAAAGGGGGGAAGAGAATTTGAAAGCAGCATTGGATGCGTACAATTTCGAAACACCATAGCCTCCTTCAATACAGTGTTTTTGCGTATTGCCTCGCCGAAAGGCGGGACTCATAGAAGGTGCAGCAAAATGGTTTTTTGCTGAGGCAAAAAACCATTTTGCAGCACTAAAAAAAAAATCTTCTCGGCGGCTGGCGGCTCCGCCGCCAGCCGCCGAGAAGATTTTTTTTAGTGGGAAACGAAAATTTTGCTTTGCAAAATTTTCGTTTCCCACTTTCCGGGGAGCAGCGACATGCTGAACAACTACCTGTCGCTGAAAGGGATAATAAGGCAGTGTTATCCACAACTGCGTTCATATTTCCTAATCCACCATCATCGCCTGCCGGTCCAGTTCCTGCTGCTTCATTGCCTTTGGCAGCTCCCGATATTCATATTGTTGATTCCTCAATTGAGGAACAAACCCAGCGTCCCGAATGGCTTGCTGAATGCCGTCGGCTGTGAAACGGAACTTTGCCCCAGCTGCCGATACTACGTTTTCCTCAATCATGATGCTGCCGAAGTCGTTGGCCCCGGCATGGAGGCATAGCTGCGCAACGGGCTTGCCCACCGTGAGCCAAGAAGCCTGGATGTTCACCACGTTGGGCAGCATGATGCGGCTCATGGCTATCATCCGCACGTACTCGTCGCCCGTGACGGTGTTGCGGGCACGCTTCAGTTTTTTCAGGATGGTGTCCTCGTCCTGGAACGGCCAAGGGATGAAGGCTAAGAATCCCTTTGCATCGGCGGGCTTCTCGGACTGCACTTCACGCAACTTCACGAGGTGCTGCATCCGTTCCAGGTTCGTTTCGATATGGCCGAACATCATTGTGCCAGAGGTCGTCAAACGCAGTTGATGGGCCGCCCGCATGACGTCGAGCCACTCTTGCGCCCCACATTTGCCAGCAGAGATGAGGCGGCGCACCCGGTCGTCCAGAATCTCGGCACCAGCACCGGGCAGGCTGTCCAATCCAGCTTCTTTTAGCTGGCGCAACACTTCGTAATGCGTTGATTTCGAGAGTTTTGTGATATGCGCAATCTCAGGAGGCCCCAAGGCGTGGAGCTTTAGGTTTGGATAAAGCTCCTTCAATTGGCGAAAGAGGTTGGTATAATAGTCGAGGCCGAGGTCGGGGTGGTGGCCGCCTTGCAGCAGCAATTGCTCGCCGCCATACGCAAAGGTCTCCTCTATTTTTTGCTTGTATTCTTCAATGCTGGTGATGTAACTCTCCTCGTGCCCCGGCCTGCGGAAGAAGTTGCAGAACTTGCAATTGGCGATGCAGACGTTGGTGGTGTTCGAGTTGCGGTCAATAATCCAAGTGACCACATTGCCTGGAACGTGGTGCTGGCGGAGGGCGTTGCCCACGTACATCAGTTCGGCAGTGGCAGCGTTCTCAAACAAGAAAACACCTTCCTCGGCGGTAAGGAACTCAAGGCGAAGGGCACGATGGAGTAGGTCGTCGGTGCGCATGAAGCTGGAATTAGGAAACTGGAAAATTGGAAAATTGGGATTCGCAATTCTGCAAAGGTGAAACAAAGATAGGGAAGCAGGGTTGCGAATCTGGCGAGTTTATGTTTTTGCTTTTAATTTATACTGGTTGCTTTCTGGTGCAAAACATTTCAAATCCCTGAAAATCAATATTTTAACTATAAAAACAAAAGAAGGACTGCCATGACATTTCAAAGCAGTCCTTCGCAATTTCCATAAATAATTAGGAACACAGACATTTTGTGGTTTGACGGTAGAAATGATGTTAAGTCACTTTTTCCATCATTTAGGCAAAGAAATTGCTCCATGCAACTGCCCTCCCCCATCATTCAATTCCATTTCGATGAAATCCACTTGGCATCGCTTGCCCGCCATCCTGATAATATTGGCCACCTTGGCTTGTTCTGACCAACCCAACCCTACTACCTCAAACTCTGAACAACCGAAAGCTGTAGCCGTCTCCAACCCGGCCCAGCCTAAAGAGGTTATCACCCCATCGCCGGAAGGCGCCCAACCCCGCAGCGCCCAAGAGATGGTAGCGGCAGGTTACAAGCGGTACGGCATCGAGAAAGGGGCCTTCATCTTCCGCATCGAAGGGGCCATAGAGGGCACGGAGCATGTGTTTTTCGACAACTGGGGCTGGCGGGAAGCCAAGTACACCCGCACGACCACCGAGGCCCAAAACCTCTTCGAAGAGACCAACGAGGTGCAGTACCTTGATGGCGAGCGGCGCTATGTTTATTTCCCGGCAACCAAAAAGGCGCATTATTTCGACAGCGACCAGGTGGAGAAAATGGCCATTAAATACCAGACCAAGGACATGGTGGTGGTGGGCAACGAAATGTTGAAAAACATGGGCATGCAACCCGCTGGCAAGGCCAAGGTCGGCGAAATCGAGTGCGATGTGTGGGCCAAGGCCAACCCCAAAATCCGCCTCTACATGTGGCAGGGCCTGACGATGGCCGAGGAGTCTTATGTGGACAATTACCCCATTGGCCGCCGCTGTATCCTGACGGAACTGGAAAAGAACCCGCCAATTGACAAGATGCTGCTGCCGAAGGATGCGGTTGTGGAGAAGTTGTAGGGGGGGAGCTGATAAGCTTGAAAACAAGGTGCATAGTTAGAATACGTCCAAAACTGCTTGGCCATGCCGCTTTCTTTTTGGTCGTTGGCTTCGGTGCTGCCTTGGCTTTTTTGAGGTCGGCGATGAGTTCGTCCAACTCGTCAATCAACCATTTTCGGTCGGCTGGGGTAAGTTCATTTTCGCCAATCACTTGGTGCAAGGTATTGAATAAATCTTCGGTTGCTTCTTTGAAACTTGGTAAGCATTTCAGGACGGCTGAACCCATAAGCATTTGATAGTTAAAGATTTGCAATTCTCTTTATCCAATTTTTTCAGCCCATATCGAAGTCCATTCAAACTGCATTACTCATTCTCGTCGTATCTCCCGCCAAATTGAAAGCATCTTCAATTAACAGGACGCTTGGCACCTGAAACTGCATTATCGCGGCGTTTAATTCCGCCAAAGAAATGAACGACGCTGCATCTGAAGGCCTGCCATCTGCTGGTATCCAATACCTTTGGCTGCCGTTCTTTTCCCATTGGCCGTAACCTGAAAAATAAATAATGAAATTTTCCCCTTCTTTAATCTGGGATAATTTGCTGGACAATGTACTTAATATGGACGCCATGGTAGCTTCTTTGTCGAAAAGAATAGTACCTCGACGACTTTCGTAGCCGTAGTTTTTCGCTAACACATCTTGAAAATCCCTTACATTCCTGACAGCCGCTTTCATGGGAGGCAAATGCAAGTAATCATTAATACCGATGGCAAGCAGGTAATTATTGCCGGGTATTCCTTTGGTTTTAGATGCAGGTCGGTTAATGTCATTATTTGTTTTTCTAAAAATAAAATTGACATCCCTACTGCCTGATTGATTGATAAGCGTGGGTTGTACCTCTTCGGAAAAACGGGTAGCTTGGAACCGGATAATGTCTGACAATTGATAAATACTAATTTCTGGCCTTTCATTACGATTTAATGCCTCAACAAGTGCTCTCGTGAATGGGCTGTATGGAACCTGTGAAAGTTCAGCTACCAAGCTTTCGATGCCAGATGCGAGTAGGAACCTTGACTGGGCTTCAACTGAATCTGGAGGAGGCGGGGTGCGCTTTTCCAAGTTGTCCAGAATGTATAAAATGGCATTTCTAATTTTATTTGCTTCAATGGAATAATCTTGATAAGAGATTAAACCATTCCTATTTTCCCGTTCGAGGCTATTCCATATCGCTGACTGTTGTATTACCTCATTATTCTGAGGGGCTTTTTGCATCAACCCAGATAATGCCTCTGTAATTTTGTCCTCGGCAATGAGGTTTCGGATTTCATTGAAAGACATTTCCGAAGAAATAACTATCGAACGCATCAACCTACCCCTTTTCACTCCCCCCTCATCGCTCAAAGTAATCCCAATTACCTCGCCTTGCTCATTGAATGCGGGTGCTCCAATGGTACTGTTTTCGGTTGTGGCTTCGTAGCCAAAATTGTCAGCGGAGAACTCAAAAAGAGGAGCCTCAAGGGCAAACTTGAGCGCCAGTTCGCCGCGCGGCGAGAAATAAATGACCGAAACCTTATCGCTTGTGCTAGGGCCTTCGCTGTTTATTGGCAAGGCAGGCAAGTGTGAAAAAGTTTGAGGGTTCCAGCCCTTTAGTCGAACCCGAGCAAAGTCGATTTCGCCTTCACCAGCATGATAGTCTGAAGGGTCAAGGTCATAAGCGTACGTTGACAACCCTTCAGAACTGTAAAACTGCGCTTTGGCATTGCTTGCAATGGTTATATTTTGCAAAACAGCCTTAGCAGTAAACACATATCCATCCGCCACCAAAAAACCAATGCCTCCCCCGATGAAGCCCGGCAGCGTAATCCTACAAACCGACCTCGCCCGTTGCCGCCATTCTTCTGGTATCGTTTGATGTGCTTCAAATTCCGCTACCACCTTTTTCAACATTTCCCTCGTCTGCGGCCCCAAAATCCCATCCGCCACCAGTTTGTTCGCACGCTGAAAACTGGCGACTGCCGCTCGGAACTGCTCGCCCGGTGTCCCATCAATCTCCCCTTCATAAAAACCCAGTTTCTTCAACATCTCCTGGTCCTTTGCCGTCTGGTTCATCGGTGGCGGCTCCTGAACGTTCTGCTGGTAGGAACTATCTGGTGGCGGCATGGAGCTTGCGGTTTGTGCCTGTTCAGGCGGCTCATTGCCAGCGGTTTGTGCATACGCTTGTTGTGGCGGCGGTTGCACTGGCCTGAACTTCTTAGCCCACACTTCCGACAAGGCTTGCTGCAATTCTCCGATGTCGTCCGTCACTTGGTATGCGCCCGTTTCCATGAGCACGCCCCGCAGCCGCATCCCCCTTTTGTCCGTAAAAAACACAACGGGCGGCGCTGGCGATAGGCGGTTTGCCATTTTCAAGGTAGCCGAAGCAGGGTTTTCTTCGTCCTTTCGCCCGATGTCCGATATGATGAGGTCGAACCGCTCTTTTTCCAGCATCGAAGCTGCCTCAGTGGTGCTGAGTGCCTGCCGGAAGAGGATGCCCAGCGACTTCGACCACGAGTCAATCAGTTGTTGGTTGTTTTCAGGGTTGTCGTCCACCCAGAGCACCCGGAAGCCCTGCTCGGCCATCCAGTCGAACATCTGCTGGCGGATGCCGGCGGCATGGGTCGCCTCGCCCACCAAGTTCTTGGAAATTTCGAGGATGCGCCGGATTTCGCCTTCCACCAGGGCGAGGTCGGCGGGCTTGAGGTTGCGCTTCAGGTCGTCCAACATGGTGGAGGGCAGGTAGCCCCGCCTGAACCAGTAGAGCCTGCTGAGCAGCCGCATGGCCTGGTTCCATTTATCGTGCTGCTCCCATTCCGACAGGTCGGTGAGCGGCGGTATGGCCTCGTCGTGCAGGATGCTCGTCAGCTCGAAATAGATTTCGGGATAGACGGCGCAGGCGCAAAGCCAGCGGAAGGCATCCTTGCCCAAGTAGCGGTAAACATCCATGAACACCTCGGCGGGCGGACGTTGCGCAGCAGCCCCCGAAAGCTGTGGCGGCACGGGTTCCGGCAGTGCCATCTGCCAGTCGCCAAAGGTCAATTGGGCCTCGCCGTTCCAAGCGGCCATAAGTTTGCCAAGCCCCTCGATGCTCATGGGCAGCACGGGCATCAGTGCCTGTAGCGAGCGCTCTGCTGCGCCCCATTCGAGCGGGGAATTGGTGGCAAGCAGGGCCACGTTCGAGAAGTTGTCGGGGAGGTCGAGGGCCAGGTTGCTGGGGCTGCCCGTCGCCGGGTTGATGAAACAGGAGGCATGGCTGAGCAGCAGCAGCCTTGCACCGTTCCACTCGCTTTTCAGCAGTTCAAGGTTGACATGCGTCAATGGGTCACGCCAAAGCCGCCAGCACCGGGCCGGGTTTTTATCGAAAAAATAATACGCTACCTCCAGGTCACGGTGGTTGATTTCCTTGATGAGTTCGGCGGCGTAGCCCGCCAAGTGGTCACGGGGGCTTTGCTGCTCGATGAGCACGAGGTAGCGGGGTGCTTGCCGCCTGCGGCGATAGGCCAGCTTCGGGTAGCCGCCCGACCGGATGATGGTCTGGATGGTGCTGGGCACGTCCCACTCCACCGTGTCGGTCATCACTTTCTCTTGCAGCAGCATCAGCGACTCGCTCATGCCTCGCAGGTTCCAGATGCGGAACGGCTCCTCCGGGAAGGTCAGCATCGGCAGCACAGCACCCAATTGTTCCGTGGTTTTACTGGGCGGCAGGGACTGGGATGGCGTTGTCGTCTCGTTTTTCGACGGTTGCTCGGTGGTCGTTTCCGTCGGTTTTACTTCAATGGTCGGCAATTCGGGTTGGGGTAGGCGTGGCCCGGTTTCACCTTTGCCAAGCGGCTTCAAGCCAGGCGGGGCATAGCCATCAAAAATGCGCTCGAACCGTTCCTGCTCCTCCGCCGAGCGGCAAAGCAACGCCCCAAGGTGCGCCTTCAAATCGGGGCGGTCGAACTGCTCCTCCTTTGCAACGAGCTGCCAGTACTCGCCCAAGCGCACATGGGTATCCACCCCGAAACGGAAGCCGCTCCGCTCCAACAGTATGAGCAGGGAATGAAAGGGGAATATGTCGGGCAAGCCCGTTTTTTCAGCCATTTCGACGCTCGATTTCGAGGTTGTACTCCACCAATTTTGACACAATCACTTTTTTTACCTCTTTCAAACTGACCGGTTTATCGAACGGGAAGAGTGCATCTTCGTCAGGTGGCAATGGGGCCGTCCGGCCTTTGAACACCCTTTTTTGCCATGCCACCACGTCGCCCATGTCTATCATTTTCAGGCCAGTCAGGTTCTTCACACGGCTTTTGTACAAAGGGTCGTTGGCCAGTTCGTTGAACAATTTGGCGAAGTCGGAATCCTGCTGGTAGTACTGGAAAGTGAAAATCACGGCAAGCGAGGCCCCCAGCTCCTCCTTCAACTGCAAACCGAATTCTTTGAGGTAGAAATTCAGGAGCAGTTTCACTTCTTCAACGGACTGCGGGTTCCATTCAATCAGGCTGTGGTGGATGAGGAAAATATTGTCGCTTTGTGTGGTGGAACTGAAAGTGTACCTGCCAGCCGCCGAGTCCTTGATGCATTGGAAATAATGGCCGTAAATCTCGTAGAGCCTGCTCTTGAAGGCCACTTCATCGGCCATCAGGTTCAGTTCCGGCAATTGCATATCATGCCAGACAAAGGTTTGGGGGCCGATGTTCAAACTGGGGAACGCCTCGCAGAACTCCCCCGCCCCGAAGGTTTTCAGGCGGTCGCCAAAATCGGTGGGGCAGGCGTGGTTATGCTCATGGATGAAAAAAAACTGGGGGCTAATCCAGTCCTTTTTCTCCTTTTTGCGCTCGTCCACCAAGCCCGAAAGGCAGGTTTTGAACACGCCAATTTGAAAATCACGGTTGAGGTAAAGGATGTTCTCGGCAGGAATGAAATCCTTTTTAACGTTCGCCAACGCAGTTGTTGGCGGCGCTGGCCAGTCGTTCCAACGCTTCTTTTTGAACTCGTCGGTTGCCTCCAACTGGTAAAGTTCCTTGTCCTGCTCATCGGATTCCTTCTCAATCGTGCCGCCCCCCCTGCTAAGCACCTTGGCCAGTTCCGTGTCAATACCGTTGTCGCCAAATCTACCATTGCCTTTCACAGAGTTTATCAAATCTTTGGCACTGCCAAATGCATCATCTAAAGCCTTCTCGTCCTGGAAAAAAGCTGTATAAAACTCTTTGGCGAACAGCGAGCCGAGTTCATCGTTGAGTGGCTGTGTTGTGTAAATAATAGCTGGAATCCTAGCTTCTTCAAAGGCTTTTACTTGCGCTTCTGTTGAGCAGCCATTCAAGAACACCAGCTGAATGGGATGGTATCTTTTGATTATCCCGACCAAACCGCTTACGTCTACAAAGTAATTTGCAGTGGCATCCATCTCCTCAATCGTAGGCATCCTATCATTCAATTGAATACCCTGGCCAAAGGCATGGCCGGCAAAATGAAAAACTTGAAATTGGACACCTTCAATATTTCTAAAAGTAGCCGAAATTGTTTCAATGTTCGGCATGTGATGGGCAAAACACTTCCATTCCGTCAATGCCTGCACCACATTGACTGCACCTTCTGCTTCATAAAATGCCTTGTACAACGGGCTTTTGCTGTCGAAAGAAGAAGCTATGAAAACGGCTCTTTGCACAGAGTTAGCTGGCATATAGATTATTGATACTGGTAATTTGTGATTGGCAGCCCCCAATTGTGGACTGGTGGCTGCCAACTTTCGAACTGCCACCCTCCCCTACCCTTTCACCTTAACCCGCTCCTTGATGCGCACCAAGTCTTCCTTGTTCTTGCCGAGCAACGAAAGGGAAGGTTCCAACCGCTCGAAATCCGCTTTGGACAGTTCCTCTTTTGGATTGATGCCCAGTTCCCGAAGGAACTCCACCCATCCTATCAGTTCGGCGGTTGCGGGGTTTCGGCGAAGGCCCGAAGAGCGGATGCCGAGGAAGAAATCAACGGCCCCATCCACGATGTCTCTGTTCTTGTCCTTGCTGTACAACCCTTTTGCTTCCAGGATTTTCAGTAGCTTGTCCTTGTCGGCGGGGAACGGGATATGGAAAAAGGCGCAGCGCCGCAGGAAGGCATCGGGCAGGTTCTTCTCCGAATTGCTGGTGAGGATGAGCACGGGCTTTTTCACCGACCGTTCGGCACGGGGCTTGTCCCGTTCGGCTTTGTCGGCGTAGAAAATGAAGTCTTGTGCGTCCATATCCGGCTTGTCCTTGACCCCAAGCCCACTGAGCGACGGCATGTCCTTCCAGCCAGTGTAGCCATTCAGTTCTTTCTTGGTGGCCTCCTCTATGCGAAAGCCGAGCTTCTCGAACTCGAAGAGCAGGTCGTTGGGGAAGTCCCGTGGTGCCTTGTCTATTTCATCCACCAGCACCACCCGTCGCTTTGGGTTGTGCTCCTTCTCCTCGGCCTCTTCCTCCTTTTGGTTGCTGGCCGCAATAATAGCCTGCCCCAGCGCCTCGAAATGGATATAGTCCAGCACGTTGAGTTCCTCTTTTTCCCCAACAGCACCTTTTTCCGCCAACCGATGGCTGTCCCGGAAGTGGCGGATGGCATCGTAGCGGTAGAGGAGGTCTTTGGCGGTGGAGGTGGTCTTCACATTGAAGCGCAGCACCTCGCCGCTGATGCCTTCCTTGCCCTGGTACTGCTCGGCGACCCAATAGGCCAGTTCGGTCTTGCCCGTGCCCGGCTCGCCCGTGAGGAAGAGCGGCAGTTCCATTTTGATGGCCATTTCGACAGCAGCCTTGAGGCCCTCGTCGGGGATGTACTTTAACTTTTGGTTTGACATGGTGGGAATCTTTGTTTTCAATTGTTAATGCAAGGCGCAAAGCAAACAAAAATTGCCCAGCAAGCAAAACAGCATTGCCGGGCAATTCGAATATAGGTACGATACTTCGCAGCCTTTGCTTTAAAACTTTATCTCCACCTCTTCCGAGGTCGGGTGGGCCTGACAGGTGAGTATGAAACCCTGCTTGATTTCGCTGTCGTCGAGGGCATAGCAGGCGTCCATTTTCACCGTGCCCTTCACCACCTTAGCCATGCAGGTGGCGCAGGCGCCGCTCGTGCAGGAGTAGGGCGCATCGCCCCCGGCGTCTATTACGGCGAAGAGCAGGTGCTTGCCCTTGGTCACGGTCGTTTCGATGACCTTGCCATCGAGGTGTGCGATGAGCTTGGCACCGTCCACGGCAACACTGGGGCTGGCTGGTGCGGCGCTTGGCGAGGCGGAGAAATACTCGTGGTGGATGTTTTGCTTCGCAATGCCTTTGTCCAGCAGGGCTTTTTCCACCGAATCAATCATGCCGCCGGGGCCGCATAGGAAGAACTCCGAAGCCTTGTGGCGGGGCGGGTGCTCCTCCATGAATTTGCGGAGCATAGCCCCATCTATGCGCCCGATTTTGCCCGTCCAGGTGGGTTTTCCTTTTGAAAACAGGCCGCCGAGTCCCTTGGCCTTTTCCAGTTTGGGTTGGCTCAGTACGTGCTCCACATGCAGTTGGCCATCGTAGCGTTTTACGAGTGCATCCAACTGGTTTTTGAAAATGATTTCCTCCTCGCTGCGGCTGCCATAGAGCAGGAACACGAAGCTCATCGGCTCAGCCTCTAACACTGTTTTCAGGATGGACATGAGCGGGGTGATGCCACTGCCCGCTCCCACGAGGTAATAGTTCTTCTTGTTCTCGCCATCAAGGTCGGTGAAAAAACGGCCATCGGGCGTCATCACTTCCACTGTGTCGCCAGCCTTCAGCTTGTCGTGGACATGGGTGGACACCTTGCCACCTTTCACCTTCTTCACGGTCACACTTAGGCCGCTCTCCAATGGGCTGCTGCACATGGAGTAGCTGCGGCGCTCTTCCTTGCCGCCGAGCGTGAAGCGCAGGGTAAGGTATTGTCCTTGGGTGAAACGGTATTGTTCGGCAAGTTCGGCTGGCACGTCGAAGGTGAGCGTGACAGTGTCGGCGGTTTCACGGGTTACTTGCTTGACGGTCAGGTTATGAAAAGATTTGCTCATTAAGTTTGGTTGATAACGGTTGATGTGGGTTGATAGTGGTTGATGTTGTGGGCCTTCGTTTTGTGTGCAATCGGCTCCAATTAATCTCAAAACCCTTATCAACCGCAAAAATAAGCAGGTGGAACAAAAAAGCCGCTCCCCGGTTCGGGAAGCGGCTTCTTTGTTTTCATCGTATCAATTTAGCATTGCTCAACGCCGTAAGGCGGGACTGTTTTTAGGGGGAAATGAAATTTTGCTTCGCAAAATTTCATTTCCCCCTTTCCAGTGGGGTAGCGGCAAACTAAATAGATGTGAAAATTAAAACTTGTACGTCAAGCCGAAGCGGAGGCTGAAAGGAGAAGCCACGCTATCGTCGGGGAGGCTAAGGTTGAAAAGACCCATGATTTCGTAGGCCCATAGGCCGCCACTGTTGTAGCCAATGCCAGCATAGGTGTTGTTGAAATTAAAACGTTCCACATCCAAGCCCCCTGCACTGTAATACGGTATGCCCGTGTTCTCGTATTCGTACTCAAAATGCCCGAAGAGGTTGGGCAAGGCATTCGGAGCGGGTTTTATCCTCGCAAACCAACCCAAAGTATAGGAAACCACGTTCGACTTGAGCACCGAACCACCGCTTTTTACCCGGTAGTTGTTGTAAATGAACCCTGCCCTTGGGCCGGTGGAAAGGTAATCGCCCAGCAGCTTGTAGCCCACCATTGGGGTGACGCCAATAGAAAACTGGCTCTGGTACTGGTCGCCGCCGAAACCGAGGTTGAAATTGCCGCCATACCATAGTTTGTTGGCGAAGCCACTGTCATCAAAATACTCGTCCGTCTTCGACGACTTCTTCTTTTTGCCTTTCTTCTGTGCCAAGGCATCGTGCTGGAAGGCCACGGTGAAGAACAAGGCCAGAAAACCGAATAACAAGAATTTTTTCATAGAGCTTAGATTTATTAAACGGTGGACGGCCAACGGTTTACGGTGGACGGCTCCGACCAGTTTTTCTTTTTTTGGTGAAAACTAAACGGTCAAGGTTGCTTTCTGTTGGGACTTTGGAACGACAAATTTGTTACAAAAACGCTAATTTTTGCACATTCCGAAATCCACATTGTCATTCCCGTAGGGAACCTAATCGAATCACGCTTGCAACTTCGGCCCATACGCCAAATCCCCTGCATCGCCAAGGCCGGGCACGATGTACGACTTGGCCGTGAGTTCCTCGTCCACAGCCCCTGCCCAGATATGCGCCTTGGGCAAGGTACGGCGCACGAATTCGATGCCCTGTCGGGAGGCAATCGCCGTCACGATATGCACCTGCGAGGGTGTGCCTGACCGCTTGAGCGCCTGTGCGGCCACTTCGATGGAAGCACCTGTGGCCAGCATGGGGTCGCAGAGGATGAGTACGGCGTCGTTCAGGTCGGGGCAGGAGACGTACTCCAGTGCTATCTCGAAACTGCCGTCCTTGTGGTGGCGGCGGTAAGCGGAGATGAAGGCGTTTTCTGCATCGTCGAAATAGTTCAGCAGCCCTTGATGGAGCGGTATGCCCGCCCGCAGGATGGTTGCCAGCACGATGCGGTCGGAAGTGAAATTTGCTTTGGCAAGGCCGAGTGGCGTTTCTACCTCTTGCTCGTGGTAGTTCAGTTTCCGGCTGATTTCATAGGCCATCACCTCGCCCAACCGCTCCAGGTTGCGCCGGAAGCGCATCCGGTCCTTTTGGATGTGGACATCTCGCAGCTCCGCCACGAAACGGTTGGCAAGGCTGTTCTTTTCGCTTAAGTTTACGACCATAAAACGTTGTTTTGCGCCAGTTTTTGAAAGCAAAATCCAGCAGCGCAAATGTAGGCAAATACGGCTTACGGTTGACGGCTTACGGTTGTGCGGAAATTATTTCATGCCTACCATATCTGGCAGTCCGCAGTCCACCTGCCACCAGTCGTCCACCGTCAGCCGTCCACCGTTAACCGTCAGCCGTTAAATTCGCTTTTTTTGTCCAACAAAATGAGGCAGTGGAAGAAAGGCGGCTTAATTTCAGCGCTCGCAATAAACTATCATGCAATACACTGAAATCATACTCATAGCCTTGCGCTCGGTGCGCAGCAACTTGCTCCGGACGGTGCTCACCCTTATGATCATTGCCTTTGGCATCATGGCGCTGGTGGGCATCCTCACGGCCATTGACAACATGGTCTTTTCCCTCAACGACAATTTCAGCGGCTTGGGGGCCAATTCGTTCACCATTTACCCCAAGGGCCAGGAACTGAGCGGCTCGGAGGGCGGCAGGCGGCAAAAGCTTGGCGAGGCCATTTCTTTGAAGCAGGCGCTCGACTTCAAGGAGCGGTTCGACTTCCCGGCGAGGGTCTCCGTATCGGTGGACTGCGCCGGCAATGCCACGGTCAAGCACGGGGAGGAGAAATCCAATCCCACCGTGCGGGTGGTGGCCATTGATGAGAACTACATCGAAGGGAAGGGGCTGGAAATCGGATTTGGCCGCATCTTCACCAACCAGGAAATCATGAACGGCGGCAACAAGGCCATCATCGGCTCCGACATCGTGAAGACCCTCTTCAACGACAAGCCAGAACGGGCACTGAACAAAGCCATTGCCGTAGGCAACGTACAGTACAAGGTCGTGGGCGTGCTCAATTCCAAGGGTTCGGCCATGAACCAGAACGAGGACCGGGTGGTGCTCATACCACTCCTCGACGGTAAGCGCTACTACGCCACCCCCAACCAGAACTACAATGTGATGGTGAGCCTGAACGACGCCACGCAAATGGAGCAGGCCGAATCCTATAGTATTGGCATTTTCCGCAGTGTGCGCCACTTGTTGGCCCGCCAGCAGAACGACTTCGAGATATTCAAGAGCGACAGCCTCGTGTCCATTATCAAGGAGAATACCACCAATTTGCGGTCCGCTGCCGTGGCCATCGGCCTGATGACCCTGCTCGGCGCTGCCATCGGCCTGATGAACATCATGCTCGTGTCGGTGACGGAGCGCACCCGTGAAATCGGCATCACAAAATCGCTTGGGGCCACCCGCAAGAATGTGCTCTGGCAGTTCCTCACCGAAGCCGTGGTCATCTGCCAGATGGGCGGCGTGGTGGGCATCTTCCTCGGCATCTTGGCCGGCCTCGCCGTCACGATGATGATGGGCGGCAATTTCCACATGCCTTGGAACTGGATTGTGATGGCCATTATCGTCTGTACACTGGTGGGGCTGGGGTCGGGCATTTACCCGGCCATGAAGGCGGCGAGGTTGGACCCGATTGAGGCGTTGCGGTATGAGTGATTAAAGGCAGCTTTTCAAAAAAACTAAAAAAGCCCCGGCTTACTTGCCGGGGCTTTTGTTTTTTCTGCGGAGAGAGAGGGATTTTACACCACCCTCCCAACCCTTTGGCTATCAGCTATTTGTGTAGTCTCTAATCGTTACCGTTAACGCTGCCTCCACGGCGCT
>WBZM01000146.1_pt1 | contig 114088 bp, 102 predicted proteins | sample 5204271 | NCBI WGS metagenome assembly WBZM01 (sample SAMN12344346, study PRJNA552823) | activated sludge metagenome | biome: Activated sludge suspended growth; feature: Nitrification reactor; material: Wastewater; isolation source: activated sludge from nitrification reactor of wastewater... | reverse complement strand
GCGGATGGCGGCCGCGTGGACCGCGGCGACGAACCGGAGGGCCACCTGGTAGGCGAGGAGCCGCTGGTGGGGCAGGGGGCGGGCGGAAGAGGAGGTGGGAAGGGTGGAGGCGGACGGGGCTTCCGGGATCGGGTACGAGCGGCGGGAGAAGTGGTCGTTCATGGCGCGCTCCTTTCACGCCAGAAGGAGCGCGCCATGAACGACGCGGAGCGCGAGTCCAGAGCCCAGAGGCGCGGCGTCACGAGCGTGCGCGCGCCGTGACAGGCGAAGCCTGGCGCGGGGCGTGCGAGGTGGATCATCAGCGCCGGAGGGCGGTGCTCAGCACGCGCCCCCTCACCCCGGCCCTCTCCCCCGGAGGGGGAGAGGGAGAAGTCCTCCCCGACCCCGACCCCGACCCCGACCCCGACCCCGACCCCGACCCCGACCTCGACCCCGACCCCGACCCCGCAGCCCCCGCCTCCCCAAAAGCCGCGGCGCCGCCCCCGCGCGGAGGCGGGGACAGCGCCGAAGGGAACGACCCGGTCGTCGGTCGCTACGGGACCACGTTGTAGCCGACCAGCGCGTAGGCGTCGCGAGCGCCGAAGGTGTTGGTCCGGACCTCCACCAGGACCTGGTACAGCCCGGGCGGCGAGGTGTCGGGCAGCAGGTAGGTGGCGCTGGTGCTCCAGGTCTGCTTCTCCACGTACCCGGTCCCGTCGTTCACGAAGAACCGGTAGTAGAAGACCGCGCCCGCCACGCCCTGGCCCGTGGCGTTGAAGGGCACCGGCTGGCCGGGCACCATCACGTGCGGCGTGGGCATGGTCGCGTCCGGGGCCAGCAGCACGCCCGTCGCCAGCGGCAGCTTCACCTGGTAGCTCAGCGTCGTGAAGACGTCGCGCGGGCCGGTGGGGCGCGTGCTGGCCTCCACCAGCACGGTGTGGGTGCCGGCGGGCGTGGTGTCGGGCATGGTCCAGGTGGCGCTGGTGCTCCAGTCCTGCTTCAGCACGTACCCGGCGCCGGAGTTCAGGTAGAACCGGTAGTAGGCGGTGGTCCCCGCCGGGATGGTGGCGGCGGCGTTGAAGGGCACCGGCTGGCCGACCGTCATGACGTGCGGCGACGGCATGGTGGCGTCGGCGGCCAGCGTGACGGCGGTGGCGGGCTGCGGCAGCACCGTGTACCCGGCGGTCTTGAAGAGGTCGCGCGGCCCCGCCGGCTTGCTGCTCACCTCGGCCATGATGGTGTAGGTGTTGGCCGGGGTGGTGTCGGGGAGCGCCCAGGTGGCCACGGTGCTCCAGGCGCGGGTCTCCACGAACGGGCCGCCGGCGGTGCTCAGGCTGAACCGGTAGTAGAGGGTCACGCCGGCCGGGCCGGTGCCGGTGGCGGTGAAGGGGACCGGCTGGCCGGAGGTCATCACGTGCGGGCTCGGCATGGTCGGGTCGACCGCCAGCGTGAGCCCGGTGGCCGCGCCGGCCGCCACCACGTAGCTGACCGAGCGGAACACGTCGCGGGGCCCGGTGGCCCGGCCGCTGGCCTCGACCAGCACCGAGTAGGTGGCGGGGAGGGCGGTGTCGGGCAGGGACCAGGTGTTGGCCGTGGACCAGTCCTGCACCATCGCGAAGGGGCCGCCGGCCGTGGACAGGCTGAACTTGTAGTACATGGTGGCGCCGGCCGGCCCGGTGGCCGCGGCGGTGAAGAGGACCGGCTGGCCCGGGATCATGACGTGCGGGCTCGGCATGGTCGGGTCGGCCTGCAGCGAGACGGCGGTGGCCTTGGGCGCCACGATCTCGTAGCTGACCGCCGCGGACGAGGCGTCGGGCGGGGTCGGCTGGAGGCCGGCCCAGACCTGCGCCTGCACCTGGTAGATCTTCGGGGCCGAGCCGGCGGGGAGCACCCAGGTGTTGGTGGGGCTCCAGCCCTGGACCACCACGCCGTCGAGGAGGAAGCGGTAGAGGTAGCTCGCCGCGCCGGCGCCCTGGGCGGTGAAGACCACCGCGGCGCCCTGGACCTGCGGGCTGGCGCGGTCCGGCGCCAGGGTCACGCCCGAGGCGGCGCGGGCGCCGACCACCACCTGCAGCTCGGCGGCGCCACCCTCCTGCGAGATCACCCGGATCTTGGAGGGGACGGCCGGCGCCGGCGTGATGAAGGCCAGGCCGCCGGAGAGCACCGCGTTGCCGGCCAGGTCACCGAAGGCGCCCACCGCCAGCTCGGGCGGCAGGAACTCGTCGCTGGAGGAGGCCTGGACGGAGAGGCTGCCGCCGCCGGTCGGGTCGAAGATGGCGCGGGCGATGGACACCTGGTCGCCCAGCGGCGCGGGATCGTAGTGCGGCACCACGGCGCCGCCCGCCGTGCGGGCGTTGAGGTTCACCAGGCAGACCTTGGGGGGCAGCGCGGCCGGCGCGGAGGCGCCGTAGTAGGAGGTGCCGAACCGCACCAGCGCGGTCGGGGTGCCCGCCGGGGCCGTGTAGGGCGGCAGCACGCCGCCCGGGTTGGCCGGGTCCGGCGCGCCGCTGCACGGCGCGTCGTAGTAGGCCAGCTGCGGGAACTCGCGGGTGCTGGGCGCGGAGCCGGGCAGGCGGGGCGCGAGGGTGGACTCGCCGGTGGCGTAGACGTCCACGTCGAGGGCCCCGGCGGCGGTGCGGGCGTAGCTGGCCCGGTCCACGGCCACGCGGCTCGGGATGGGCTGCTGGTGGATGCGCCCCATGAGCGTGAAGTCCACCACGTCGAGGACCGTGACCAGGCCGCCGTTGGCCGGCCCGCGGTCCACGTCGATGCGGAAGCGGTTGGGATCGACGGTGCCGCTGAAGGTCACGTAGGGCGCCTGGGTGGAGCCGGTGACCGGGCCGACGCGCGCCGGGTCGGCGATGTAGAGCTGCCCCGGGAGGTTGGGGTCCGAGAAGGGAGGCAGCTCCAGGCCGCCGACGGCCGCCGACGGCAGCAGGAAGGGCCCCACGCCGGCCTGCAGCGCGCAGGTGAAGTCGCCCAGGTTGCAGGAGAGGCCGATGTCCTCGGTGTAGAAGAGGCGGGTCTTCACGCCGCCCACCTGGCCCGGGAAGGTGCGGACGCCGAAGGGCGTGTAGATGATGTAGGTGCCGTCGAAGGGCAGGTCGCGGAGGTCGAAGCGCAGGCGCCCGAAGACGATCTGCTCCCCCGCGACCACCGGGCCGGTGGCGAAGGCGCCCTCCAGGGCCTGGACCAGGCGCGCCTTGCCGCCGTTGGCGCCGTTCAGCACCATGTCGCCGAGGGCGTCGCCGGCCCAGTAGAAGTGCTCGTCGGAGAAGTTGGTGGGGAAGACCTCCGGCGCCGTGGTGATGGGGACCGGCGGCAGGATGAGGCAGTAGCCGTTGTCGAGCTCGTACTGCGTCTCCGGCGTGCAGAAGTCGAGGGCCAGGCCGGAGCGGTCCTGGTACCAGGCCGGGTAGCCCCAGCGCGGATCGACCGGGCCGACGCGCTCGAAGACGGCGCGCGCCGACACCGGGAAGAGGATCAAGGAGGCGACGAGGACGGCCAGGGACCGGAGGCCCTTGGAGGACGAAGCGTTCATTTCGGAAACCCACCCTTCTTGGGGCAGAGCCTGAGCGAGCGTGCCCGTACTCCCAGAGTTGGGTGTGAGCCGCCGATCTCACAGTCACGGGTCCACGGGACGCCCCGCGTCCGGGGGCCCATGCGAGCCGGTCGGGGCGAGTCCGTTTGGGTTCAAACCACCGATGCGGCCCGGACCCATGGTCGAGCGCCCGTCTGGATCGGCAATCCGGCCATCGGATCATTTGACCGCCAAGTACCCGATCTTCATTGCGACTGGGTCTTATCGGGGCAGGTGGGCAGGGCGGCGACACCGCGCCACCTGCGCGCCAGCGCGCAGGCAGGGGCGCCATCGACGTCACCCGAACATGCGACGCGAGGCGTTCTCCCTGGGTCAAAGCCGGAGCGGGGTGTCCCGGGATCGCGGGATAGGAAAACTGCGCCTGATCAATCCCATGGCCGCTGATCGGGCGAGTGCTCGCACTGCGAGTCCATGCACCCATCTGGGACTCGGTGCGCCGGCCCACCGGACACCCGCGCCCCGCCGCACGATCCAATCGGCGCACCGTCCGATCGCTCGGGCCTGGACGAGAACATCCGGCGAGGGGGCTTTACTCCACCCCGGGAGTCGCAATGATCGAATGAGCACCAAGGACGGAGTGCGTCCAAGGGGCTCCGGGTCGCTCATGCGACTCGGTATCGGAACCGGGGAGCGGTTCCGCCAGTCGTCCAAGCCGATGCCGCGCCCTCGGAGGGGTCGAGCATCACGTCAAGGGGAGGTCACGTGAGAGTTCTTGGTTTGTGGTCCACGCGGCTCGGTGCTGCCGCGTTCGCCGCGCTGTTCGCGACGAGCGCGATGGCCCAGCTGCCGTTCGTCGCGCCCGCGAAGGGCACCGGCGTCAACAACGCCGTCAACGTCCAGAATCCCAACGCCCCGACGGGCGCCGCCTGGCAGCAGTCGAACTACCCGTACCCCGGGCAGTGCCTGGCCGATCCCGCCAACACGGCGCTCTTCCCGCTGCTCTCGCCCTGCGTGGCCGGCACCGGTTCCTTCGCCTGCAACGGCACCTCCGCGCCGCAGACCGCCGCCGGCTGGATGGAGTGCGGCACTGGCGTGCGGACCGTCTTCAAGCCGCTCAACGCGCTGATCCCGGACTCGACGGCGGCCGCCGCGATCCCGCAGCCCAAGTACGTCTGGCCGGTGCTCAACCCGCCTGACTACCTCCCCGACACGGCCTCCTTCCCCGGCGCCGACTACTACGAGGTCGCCGTCCACGAGGCCCAGGGCTTCCAGGCGCTCGCCTCGGCCGGCCTCTTCCCGAACCCGCAGGCGGTCGGCGCCTTCCCGGCCGTGCCGGACGGCATGCAGTGGACCGGCATGATCTGCAACATCCCGACCGGCTGCTCCTGCCCCAACGGCCTGACCGGCACCTTCAAGACCAACTACTGCAGCGACACCTCGATCGACCCCGCCGGCCGCATCCCCGCCGGCGCCCCCGTCTACACGCCGATCTGGGGCATGGGCCAGGTCAACAACGCGGGCGGCCCCGTCACCCAGATCCTGCAGAACTGGCTCGGCACCTGCTCCACCTCCGGCGCCCTCTGCTGGGCCGGTGGCCCGCTCCCGTCGCTGCCGTCGCTCGCCTCCCCGCTGCCGGCCTGCCCGGCCCAGGAGACCTGCAACGTCCTCGGCCTGTTCGCCCCCGGCGCCGCCTCGGCCTGGTCGCAGAACAACTACGTCTCCACCTGGCCCTCGATCTCCATCCGCGGCAAGCGCGGCACCCCCGTGGTGGTGAAGTGGGTGAACGAGTTCCCGGACAACCACCTCTTCTGCCCGCACCCTGAGGCCGCCGACTGGCCGTGCGCCATCGACCGCACCTTCATGGGCATGAAGGCCACCATCGACCCGGCCCTCGCCAACGGCATCGTGCCGACCGACCGCGTCAACCAGTTCGGCTCGCCGCAGCAGCCGGACAACTCGTGGGTCACCCACCTGCACGGCGGCGAGATCCCGCCCTCGACCGACGGCTTCGCCGAGCTCTGGTACGGCAACAGCACCACCGCCACGGCCTACAACAACCTGGCCAACGGCTTCGTGTCGCCGCCCTTCGAGAACCCCTCGGGCCTCCACCTGAAGCGCCCGGCCGGCAACGCCGCCACCTACACCTACCCGATGGTCCAGGACGAGGCGACCATCTGGTTCCACGACCACACCCTCGGCAAGACCCACCACAACGTGATCGCCGGCCCGGCCGGCTTCTTCCCGGTGGTCGACGCGGCCAAGCACGGCGCGCTCACCGCCTGGAACTACAGGGCGGCCGCGCCGGTGGCCGGCTCCGAGTACTCGTGGCTCGACCCCGTCACGCTGCCCCGTGACGCCCTCACGATCCCCAAGTACGACCTGTTCTTCGCCATCCAGGACCGCGCCTTCAACGACGACGGCTCCATCAACTTCTCCAACGGCCTCGGCCAGGCCCTGCCGCCCAACGGCAACGGCGTCCCGTCGGCCGTCACCCCCGGCGTGGTCCCGGAGATCCACCCGGTGTGGCTGCCCGAGTACTTCGGCGAGGCGGCCATCATGAACGGCGTGGTCTGGCCGAAGAAGGCCGTGGAGGCGGGCTGGTACCGCATCCGCATCGTCGACGGCTCCGACTCCCGCTGCTGGACGCTGGGCTTCCAGGCTTCCGCCACGCCCATCGCCCCCGGCGCGCAGCCGGTGCCGAACGTGCCGTTCTACATCCTCGCGTCGGACCAGGGCTACCTGGCCAAGCCCATCAGCATCTACGCCAAGAAGTTCACCATGTGCCCGGGCGAGCGGTACGAGCTGCTCATCAACTTCGCCGCGTACGCTGGCCAGCAGATCTACATGACCAACGAGGCCGCCGCGCCGTACCCGGCCGGTGACCTGCCGTACGACGTGCCCGGGGCCCCGTCGCTGTTCCCCGAGCTCAACACCGTCATGCGGTTCGACGTCGGCGCCGCCGGCACCGGCGTGCAGAGCTGCGCCACCGACCTCATCACCTGGAACCCGGCCTGGGGCGCCGACCAGTCCGTCCTGGCCGCCCGCATCGCCGCCAAGCAGGCCTGCATGCCGAAGTACCCGCACCTCATGCAGACCTTCGAGGCCAGCTACGCCCAGGTCTTCCCGACCAAGCCCACCCTCCAGACCGTCAACAACGGCTCCTGGATCGTCCGCCAGGTCTTCCTGAACGAGCGGATCGACGGCGGCACGGGCGCCCCGACCGGCATGCAGCTGAACGGCGTGCCCTTCGAGTACAAGGTCACCGAGACGCCGCGTGAGAACTCGGTCGAGGTCTGGCAGTTCATCAACCTCACCGTGGACGCCCACCCCATGCACCCGCACCTCGTGCGCCACCTGGTGGTCGGCCGCCAGTGGTTCAACGCGGGCGCCTACCGCACGGCGCTGTGCGGCGCCTCCACCTGCTCGCCTGGCCCGTCGCCCGGCAACGAGATGGGGACCATCCCGGACGTGACCCCGTTCCTGCTGGGCACCCCCGGCAACGTGCTGCCCACCCACCAGGACAGCGGCTGGAAGGACGCCACCCAGGTGCCGCCCTCCAAGGTCACCACCATCATCGCCAAGTGGGAGGCCCGCTGGCCGGCCGCCGCCTCGGCCGCCGCGGCCACCGCGCCCGGCACCGCCGGCTGCCCGCTGAACGCGAACGGCACCTACACCTGCACCGACGTGAACGCCAACACCTGGACCTACGAGCCGGTCACCTCCGGCCCGTTCGTCTGGCACTGCCACATCAACTCGCACGAGGACAGCGAGATGATGCGGACCAGCCTCGTGGTGCCGTAGCGCCAGGGTGCTGAAGCAGTGAAGTGAGATGGCGGCGCCCCCCGGGCGCCGCCATCTTCGTTCCTGCCCGGACGCACCGCGGGGAATCGCCCGCGGCGCGTCCGGGTTATCATGCGGGGGACCCATGACCATCGCCACCACGCTTCTCGTGACCCTCCTCGTGTCGGCCGCAGAGGCCACGCCGCCGGACCAGGCTCCGCCGCGGACGGCCGCCGAGATCACCGAGGACGAGACCCATCCGCCGCCGGCCTCCGCCGAGGATCAGGTGCTGTGGCGCCGCGGCAAGCAGTCCACGCGGCTCCTGCACACGGTGCGGTCCCAGTCCAGCAAGCTGGCCCAGCGCATCCGGTACAACGGCACCGATGCCCGGCTCGACGCGCTCCTCAAGGCCGGCGACCGGGATGTCGTGCCCGTGAAGGACCGGCTGGTGAACGCCTGGACCATCAACGCCAACATCTACAACGGCAAGTGGCCGGTCGATCCGACCCGCGCCTGCCTCTACGACACCATGCACTTCGAGGCCGCCCTGCAGGACACCGGCCCCGCCAAGGAGGAGCGCGTGGCGCCCCACCGCAAGGCGCTGACCAACTGCCTGCGGCTCGCCGACCAGATCAGCGGCCAGCTCGCCAAGGCCAACGACGACCTGCTCGCCGCCACCGTGGAGGCGGAGAAGTTCCTGGCCGTGAAGGCGCCGCACACCGCGCCGAAGATCCCGGCCCGGCCCGGCACCCCCGCGGCGCCGCAGGCCACGCCGGGGGCCAAGCCGTGATCCGCGCCCTCGCCGCGGCGGCGCTCCTGGCCGCGCCCGGCCTGGCCATGGCCGCCCCGACCACCTGCAAGGGCACCATCTCCGGCCGCGTGACCGGCGCCTTCGAGTGCACCGTGCGGGTCAAGGTGCTCGACCCGCTCCAGATCGCCTTCGAGATCCGGCCGACGGCCCCGGTGAAGGACGTGCCCGCCCTGGCCCCCGGCAGCTTCATCATCGCCCGGCCGGTGCGCGCCATCACCTACACCCTCGACACGCTCGGCCCTGGCCGCGCCTCGGTGGCCGACGACGGGACCACGCTCTTCACCGCCACCAAGACCTCCTCGCAGCGCGGCGAGGTCACCCTCACGCTCACCAGCGCCGCACCCGGCAAGGACGGCGTGGAGGAGCTCCACGGCACCTACCGGGCAAAGCTCATCCCGGCCGGCGGCGGCAAGAAGGGCGAAGTGACCGTCGAGGTCACCTTCTAGCCAGGGACGAGGTCCAGCGTGCGCGGCGTCGTCATCGCGGTCGTCGGCATCCTGGCCCTCACGGCCGGGGCCATGGGCTTCATCTACCTGGCCACCGGCGACGCCCCGGCGGCGGCCGGCCGGGCGAGTCCCGTCCAGGAGGCCCCACCTCCCGACGAGGCGCCCCTCCCGCCGCCACCGATGGTGGACGCGCCGCCGTCGCCGCCGCCTGCGCTGGCCGTCGCGCCCGGCGAGTTCACGCCGGCCCCGGCCCGCGCCCGCCCGGTGGAGGGGACCTGGGAGGCGATCCCGTTGGCGTCGCGGGCCCGCAAGCTCGGCGGCAAGGCGGGTGGGTCCATGGAGGCGGGCCTCCAGGAGCTCCAGCCGCTGGTGGCCGGCTGCTTCACGCGCAACGTGGAGACCATGGAGGAGGAGGCGGCCGGCCTGCCCACCGTGGTGCTCCACCTCGAGTCGGGCCCCGGCACGATGACCATCGTGGACGCGATCCCGAACGCCCGCGGGGGGGCCAGCGACGACCTGCTCAAGTGCGCCATCGGCGCGCTCAAGGGGCGCACCTTCAACGTCGCGGGCATGAAGCCCGGCCAGCGCCAGCGGCTCCTCCACAGCATCAAGCCCTGACCGCCGGGCCCGGTGCCCGGCGCCAACCCCACGGACACGACCATGACCCCCCTCGCCCTCGTCGCCCCCCTCTCCGCCCTGCTGGCGCTGGCCGGACCGGCCGCACCGGCCGCGCCGGAGGCCGCCAAGGCCGCCGCCAGCCCGGCTTCCACCAGCGCCAACCTCGTGGACACCACCGGCGAGTGGCGCGGCGCCCGGTGGGGCATGACGGTGGAGGAGGTGCTGAAGCGCTTCCCCGGCGAGGCCAAGCGGCTCGAGCCGGAGTTCCAGCTGCCCAACAACACCGTGGTCGCGGTGCGGCTCGACGGCCAGGTGCTGCAGGGCCACCCCATGCGCGGCGCGTTCCTCTTCCAGGACGGCAAGCTCATGATGGTGAGCTTCCGCACCCCCGAGACCCACTTCGCGGACGCCAAGGCCTACGAGGAGGCGGCCAAGCTCCTCAAGGCGCGCCTCGGGAACCCGCGCGAGGCCTCGGCCGACAGCAACTACGTCGACATGCGCCACACCACCTGGGACCTGGCCAAGGGCGTGCTCGACTTCAAGTACATCCCCGGCGTGATGGTCCTGCAGTACCACCCGGCCGCGCTCAAGCCGGAGCGGAGCACCGCCGGCTTCCCCGAGACCCCCGCCGCCGGGGAGCAGGCGAAGTAGGGCCATCCGTCGGACGCCGGGTGAGGCGCGGGCAAGCGGCCTCATTCCGGCCACTTGCCGCTGCGATCCCCCGCCCGATGGCGGCGGGGCGGTCGCGCTCGCTAGAAGGGTGCACCTCGAACGAACCTCGCCCAACGGAGCCCCGATGATCGCCCTCGCCGCCGCCGCCGCTGCCCTCCTCCTCGCCGCCGAGCCCACCCCGCCGGCCGACCCCGCCGCCGAGACCAGCTGCACGGCACGGCTCTCCGGGGCCGTCGCCGCCACCTTCGCCTGCGCCGTCGAGATCCCCTACGACGCCCAGAAGGTGACGCTGACCATCAAGCCCCAGGGCGCGCTGCCGGCCGGCGTCAAGGCGCTGGTGCCGGCCCGGTTCGAGCTGGCCCCGCCGCTCTCCGCGGCCACCTACACGCTGGCCACCATGGGCACGGGGGAGTCGCGCGTGGTGCTCGCGAGCGGCGCCGCCTACGTGGCCTCGGGGGCCCGCGGCGAGGTCACCCTGGAGTTCTCCGGCCTGGAGCGGTACCAGAAGCCCCGCACGCGCTACCAGGCCACGGGCCTCCTGCGGGCCCGCCTGCTGCCCGCCACCCCGGCCGGCCAGGGCGAGATCCACCTCGAGGTGCAGTTCTAGGCCCGGCGCCGGGGCCGGCCCGCGGCTACACTCCAGCCCCGTGCCGTCCCGCCCCGCCTCCTCGCTCTCCCGCCTTTGGCCGCTCCTCGCCCTGGAGTGGCCCGCCGTCACCGGCGCCACCGTCCTCCTGCTGATCGGCTCGGCCGCCGCCCTGGTCTACCCCCAGGGCGTGCGCGTCATCGTCGACGGCGCCATCGCCTCGAAGGACGCCGCCTCGGTCCGCGACGCCGCCTGGCTCATGGGCGCCCTGGCGCTGGTGCAGGGGCTGGCGGTGGCCGGCCGCGCCTGGCTCTTCGCGGTGGCCGGCGAGCGCGGCGTGAAGCGGGTGCGCGAGCGGCTCTTCCGCTCGCTCATCGCCCAGGAGGTGGCCTTCTTCGACGCGCAGCGCACCGGCGACCTCACCTCGCGCCTCTCCTCGGACACCGCCTCGCTGCAGGGGCTGCTCTCCTCGCAGCTCTCCATGGCGCTGCGCAACGCCGTGCAGGTGGTGGGCGGCCTGGCGCTGCTGGTGGTCACCTCCCCCAAGCTCACGCTGGTGATGCTGCTGGTGGTGCCGGCGGTGGCCCTCGGCGCGGTCTTCTACGGCCGCAAGATCCGGGCCCTGGCCCGCCAGTACCAGGACGCCCTGGCCGACGCCGGCCACGTGGCCGAGGAGTCGCTCTCGGCCATCCGCACGGTGCGGGCCTTCGCCGCCGAGGAGGCCGAGGCGCGCCGCTACGGCGCGGCCATCGACCGCTCCTTCCAGCTGGCCCGCACCCGGGTGGGCGCGGCGGCGGTCTTCATGGGGGCGGCCTCCACCGGCGTCTACGCCGCCATCGCGGTGGTGCTCGGCTACGGCGGCCTGCTGGTGGCGGCCGGCGAGTTGACCGCCGGCGCCCTCACCGCCTTCATCGTCTACACGCTCCTCATCGCCATGGGGCTGGGCACGCTGGCCGACATCTGGGCCGAGGCGATGCGCGGCCTGGGCGCCGCCGAGCGAGTGCTGGACCTCACCGAGCGGGCCGCCGCCATGCCCATCGCCGGCGGGCGGCGCCTCCCGGCGGTGGCCGGCCGCATCGCCTTCGAGGGGGTCCGCTTCGCCTACCCGACGCGGCCCGAGGTGGAGGTGCTGAAGGGCATCGACCTCGCGGTGGCGCCCGGCGAGGTGGTGGCGCTGGTGGGCCCCTCCGGCGCCGGCAAGTCCACCCTGGGCGCGCTCCTCTCGCGCCTCTACGACCCGGTGACAGGGCGCGTCACCCTCGACGGCGAGGACCTGCGCGACCTCGACCCGGCCTGGCTGCGCGGCCTGGTGGGCGTGGTCTCGCAGGAGCCGGTGCTCTTCTCCACCACCATCGCCGACAACGTCCGCTACGGCCGGGCCGGGGCCACGGACGAGGAGGTGCGCCAGGCGCTGCGCGCCGCCAACGCCCTGGCCTTCGTGGAGGCCTTCCCGGACGGCCTCGCCACCAAGGTGGGCGAGCGCGGCCAGCAGCTCTCCGGCGGCCAGAAGCAGCGCATCGCCATCGCCCGGGCCCTCCTCAAGGACCCCCGGATCCTGATCCTCGACGAGGCCACCTCGGCCCTCGACGCCGAGTCGGAGGCGCTGGTGCAGGAGGCGCTCTCCCGGCTCATGCGAGGGCGCACCGCGGTGGTCATCGCCCACCGGCTCTCCACCGTGGTGGGGGCCGACCGGGTGGTGGTGGTGGACGGCGGGCGGGTGGCGGAGCAGGGGCCGCACGCGGCGCTGCTGGCGCAGGGCGGGGTCTACGCCCGGCTGGTGGAGCGGCAGGTGCTGCGGGCCTGAGCGGCCCGGGGCGGGGCCGGCCCGGCGGGTGGCCCGGCGCCGCCCGTGGACGGACGGCCCGGTCTCGTGCGAGGACATCCCCATGGCCACCACGCGCAGGGGCATCGTCCTGGCGGGCGGGACGGGGGCACGGCTCCACCCGGCCACGCTGGCGGTGTCGAAGCAGCTCCTGCCGATCTACGACAAGCCGATGATCTACTACCCGCTCTCGGCCCTGATGCTGGCCGGGATCCGGGAGGTGCTGGTCATCTCCACCCCGCAGGACACGCCGCGCTTCCAGCAGCTCCTCGGCGACGGCGGCGCCTGGGGGATGCGCCTGGAGTACGCCGTGCAGCCGCGGCCGGAGGGGATCGCCCAGGCCTTCCTGGTGGGGGAGCGCTTCCTGGGCGGGCACCCCTCGGCGCTGGTGCTGGGGGACAACCTCTTCTACGGCCACGAGCTGCCCCAGCTGCTGCGCGCCGCCGCGGCGCGGGCCGAGGGAGCCACCGTCTTCGCCTGCGCGGTCCACGACCCGGAGCGCTACGGGGTGTTGGAGTTCGGCCCCGACCGGCGCGTCGTCGGCCTGGAGGAGAAGCCGGCCCGGCCCCGCTCGCGCTACGCCGTCACCGGCCTCTACTTCCACGACGCGCAGGCGGTGGAGCTGGCGCGGACCCTGCGCCCCTCCGCCCGCGGCGAGCTGGAGATCACCGACCTCAACCGGCGCTACCTGGAGGCGGGCCGGCTCCAGGTGGAGGTGCTGGGGCGCGGCTTCGCCTGGCTCGACGCCGGCACCCACGAGTCGCTCCTGGAGGCCGGGCAGTTCATCGCCTCCCTGGAGCGGCGCCAGGGGCTCAAGGTGGCCTGCCCGGAGGAGGTGGCCTGGCGCCAGGGCTGGATCGACGACGCCGGGCTGGCCCGCTGCGCCGACGCGCTGGGCCGGAGCCCCTACGGCGCCTACCTGCGCGACCTCCTGGAGCACCGGGTCCTCTCGTGAGCGCGCCACCCCCCGCCATCCCCGAGGTCCTGCTCCTCGACCCGGAGTCGTACGACGACGCCCGCGGCCGGCTCTCGGTGGCCTGGAGCCTCCAGCGCCTGCGCGCCGCGGTGGGGCGCGAGGTGGCCTTCGTGCAGGAGAACCACGTGCGCTCGGCGCGCGGCGTGCTGCGCGGCCTCCACTTCCAGCGCCCCGGGCCGCAGGGGAAGCTGGTGCGGGCGGTGCGCGGGGCCGTCTGGGACGTGGCCCTCGACCTGCGCCGGGCCTCGCCCACCTGCGGCCGCTGGGTGGCCCACCAGCTCTCCGAGGAGAACGGCCGCTGCGCCTGGATCCCCGAGGGCTTCGCCCACGGCTTCCTGGCCCTCACCGAGGGGGCCGAGGTCACCTACCACCTGACCGCCCCGTACCGCCCCGAGTGGCAGCGCGAGGTGCGCTGGGACGATCCGGCGCTGGCCATCCCCTGGCCGCTGGGGGGCGCCGCGCCCATCCTCTCGGCCCGCGACGCCGCCGCGCCGCCGCTCGCCGAGGCGGCGCGCTTCGCGCCGGAGGACCTGCCGTGAGGGTGCTGGTCACCGGCGGCGCCGGCTTCATCGGCTCCACCCTGGTGCGGCTGCTCCTCGCCGAGCGGCCGGGCTGGCGCGTCGTCACCCTCGACAAGCTCACCTACGCCGGCCGGGAGGAGAACCTGGCCGAGGTGGCCGGCCACCCGGGCCACCGCTTCGTGCGGGGCGACGTCTGCGACGGGCCGCTCCTGGCCCGGCTCCTCGCCGAGGAGCGGGTCGAGGCGGTGCTGCACCTCGCCGCCGAGAGCCACGTGGACCGCTCCATCGAGGCGCCGGCGGTCTTCGTGGAGACCAACGTGCGCGGCACCCAGGTGCTGCTGGAGGCGGCGCGGGCCGCGGGGGTGACCCGCTTCGTCCAGTGCTCCACCGACGAGGTCTACGGGGCCCTCGGTCCGCAGGGGACCTTCACCGAGGCCTCGCCGCTCCAGCCGACCTCCCCCTACGCCGCCTCCAAGGCGGCCGGCGATCTCCTGGCGCTGGCGGCGGCGCGCACCTGGGGGCTGCCGGTGGTGGTGACCCGCTGCTCCAACAACCTGGGGCCGCGCCAGCACCCGGAGAAGCTCATCCCGGTGGCCATCGCCGCGGCGCTGCAGGGGCGGCCGGTGCCGGTCTACGGCGACGGCCAGCAGGTCCGCGACTGGATCGACGTGGAGGACCACGCCCGCGGCCTCCTCGCCGCGCTGGAGCGCGGGCGGCCGGGCGAGGTCTACCACCTGGGGGCCGGGCAGGAGCGGCGCAACCTGGACGTGGTGCGGGCCATCCTGGCGCACCTCGGCCGGCCGGCCACGCAGCTGGCCTTCGTGGCCGACCGGCCCGGCCACGACCGGCGCTACGCCCTCGACGCGTCGCGGGCCCGGGCGGAGCTGGGCTGGTCGCCGCGCCACGCCTTCGAGGCCTCGCTCCGCGCCACCGTGGACTGGTACCGCGCCAACCGGGGCTGGTGGGAGCCCGTGCTGGCGCGGGCCGGGGCGGCCGGGGAGGCGCCCGGGTGAGGCTGGCCATCACCGGGGCCAACGGCCTCATCGGCGGCGAGGCGGTGGCCCAGGCGGCCGGGGTCCACCAGGTCCTGGCGCTGGGGCGCGGGCCCTGCCGCCTGCCGCCCGGGCCGTACCGCTACCAGGCTGTCGACCTCGCCGACGGGGCCGCCACCGAGGCGGCGCTCCTCGCCTCCGGCGCCGAGGCGGTGCTCCACGCCGGGGCGCTCACCGACGTGGACGCCTGCGAGCGCGACCCCGCCCTCGCCTGGCGCGTCAACGCCGGGGGCACGGCCGCGGTGGCCCGGGCCTGCGCGGCGCTGGGCGCGCGCCTCCTGGCCCTCTCCACCGACTACGTCTTCGCCGGCACCGCCGGGCCCTACGCCGAGGGCGACGCGCCGGCGCCGCGGGGCGCCTACGCGGCGAGCAAGCTGGGCGGCGAGGCGGCGGCGCTGGCCCTCGCGCCGGGCTGCGCGGTGGGCCGGGTGGCGGTGGTCTACGGCGGCCGCCCCGGCGCGCGGGGGACCTTCGCGGGCCAGGTGCTGGCGCGCCTGGCCCGCGGCGAGCCGGTGCCGGCCTTCGAGGACCAGCTCGTCTCCACCACGCTCGCCTCGGCCGGCGCGGCGCGCTGCCTGGAGCTGCTGCTCACGCTTCGCCACCGGGGCGTCATCCACCTCGCCGACGCCGGGGTGGTGAGCCGGGTGGACTTCGCCCGTCGGCTGGCCGTCCGCTTCGGCCTCGACGCGGGGCTGGTGGTGCCGGTGCGGCTGGCGGAGGCCGCGGCGCGGGCCGGGCTGCTCGCCTGGCGGCCGCCGCGCCCCGGGCTCGTGGTGGGCCTGGCCGCGCGGCTGCTGCGGAACGCGCCGCTCACCCTCGACGAGGCGCTGGACCGGCTCCGGGCGGAGCGGGGCGGCCGGGCCGCCTGACCGGGGCCGGCGGCCGGGGCGGCGCTACCGCTCCGGCCAGGCCGTCACGGTGACGAAGTACGCCGCGCCGCCCTTCTCGCGCGTCACCTGGTGCACGATGCGCTGCCCCTTCTCCACGGTGAGGCGCGACATGGTGTTCTGCTGCGCCAGGGCCACCTCGAAGGTCACGGTGCCGCCGCGGACCTCCTGGACGGTCAGGCCGACGTGGTTGCCGTCGGGCAGCTCCACGAACTCGGTCTTCTTGTCGCCCATGGTGAGCTGGGCCACCTGCACCTGCTCCCACCTCACGTAGGCCAGCTTCCCGAGCTGCTTCTTCAGGTCCTCGAGCTTCTGGTCCACCTGGGCCGGCCCCTGGCGCGAGCCCTTGATGACGCGCACCCGCACCGGCACGGGGCCGGCGCCGTCGGCCAGGGCCGCGGCGGGCGCGAGGAGGGCGGCGGCCAGCAGGGCGGCGGCGGTGGCGAAGAGGCGGCGGCGGGTCACGGTGCGCTCCATGGCAGCAGGCCGGGGATCAGGTGGCCTCGTCGTCGTCGTCGTCGAGGAGCACCACCGGGCCGTCGCTCGACTGGATGATCATGGTGGCCCGCCCCTCGGCGTGGACCTCCACCTGGCGCGCGGCGGCGAGATCGCCGCCGGGCCGGTACTCAACGTACAGCACGAGGGCCAGGGCCGCCACCATGGGGGCCAGGGCGCTGCCCAGGACCAGGCGCGGGTGCTGGCGCAGCGCGCCCTTGAGCCGCTCCAGGAAGGGCCTGGGGCGGTCGGCCTCGACGCGGGCCATCACCTGGTCCACGAAGGGGGCGAAGTCGCGCTGCGCGGCCACGGCCAGCAGCGCCTCGGAGACCAGCCCCTCGGTGGCGGCCAGGCCGGCGGCCCAGGCCCGGCAGCCGTCGCAGCCGGCCAGGTGGCCCTCCAGCGAGGCGCGCTGCTCGGCCGTCAGCTCCTCCTCGCGGGAGCCGATCCAGGGACGGTAGGTGGTGCACGCCTTCGCCATGACCTCACGAGGACTACGCCTCGCCTCCTTCAGACTCTCGTCGCAGCCCGGCGTACTCCGCCAGCGCCGCCTGCATCTTCTTCCGCGCGTGGAAGAGCCGGCTCATCACCGTGCCCTTCTGGATCCCCAGCCGCGCCGCCAGCTCCTCGTAGGACAGCCCCTCCAGCTCGCGCAGCACCAGGATCTCCCGGTGGATGGCCGGGAGGCCCGCCAGCGCCGCCTCCATCTTGCCGGCCAGCTCCCGCCGCAGGGCGTTGGCGGCCGGGTCGGCCCCCAGCGGCGTGGAGAGGATCCCCTCGCCGGCGCCCTCCAGGTCGGCCTCGCGCACGTCGTCGATCTCGTCCTTCTGGCTCTGCCGCTCCTTGCGGACGGCGTCGATGGCCAGGTGCGTCCCGATCCGGAAGAGCCAGGTCGAGAAGGCGCTGTCGCCCTTGAACTCGCCGAGGTGCCGGTGGACGCGGACGAAGGCCTCCTGGGCGACGTCCCAGGCCAGGTCCGGATCCTTCACGATGCCGAGCGCCACGGCGTAGACCTTCCTCTGGTAGCGGACCACCAGCGCCTTGAAGGCGCCGGCGTCTCCGGCCTTGGCTCTCTCGACGAGGGCGAGATCGTCCGCTTCCATGAGTCCTGACGCGCGGGCAGGGCCGCGAATTCACCGGGGGCTGGGAGTGTTTATCACACGCCCCGTCCCCAGGTGGGGTGGTCGCCGACCCGGAAGCCGCTTACGATACCCGGACCCGCAATGTCCCCCAGCTACGCAGATATCGCCCGCCTCCTCGATCAGGCGAAGCGGCGCCGGGGCCGGGTCATCCTGCTGGCCGCCGTGGCCGGGGGCGCCGCCGCGGCCACCCTGGCGGTCCTGCTGGGCGCGGGGGCCCTCGCACTGGGCGCCCGTCCAGTGCTCGCCCGGGCCCTCGCCCTCGCCGGCGCCGCCCTCGCCCTGGCGGCCGCCGCGGCCTGGGCGGTGCGCGCCTTCCGGGCGGGCGCCTGGACGCCGGAGGGGGCGGCCCGCACGCTGGCCGCCGCCGCGCCGGCCCTGCGGAGCGACCTGGTCTCGGCGGTGGAGCTCTCCCGGGAACGGGAGGGGCTCCTCGCCTCGGGCGCGGTCTCGGTGGAGCTCCTCGACGCCCACGTGGCCCGCACCGCCGAGGCGGCCAGGGGGATCGACCTCGCCGCCGCCATCCCCGATCGGCCGGCCCGCCGCGCCGGCTGGGCCCTGGCGGCGGTGGCGGGGCTCCACGCGGTGGCCTTCCTGGCGGGCGGCGCGGCCCTGGGGCGCGCCTGGGCCCGGGTGGTGGCCGGCGAGCCGGTGGCGGCCGCAGGCCCCTCCCTCGACCCCATCACCGGCGACGTGGAGCTGACCTACCGCTTCCCGGCCCACACCGCCCGGCCGCCCCAGACCCTCTCCGGCACCGGCGGCGAGATCCACGCGCCCAAGGGGACCGAGGTCACGCTGCGGACCCGCGCCGACCGGCCGGTCGAGGCGGCCGAGGTGGAGCTCTCCCTCACCGCCGAGGCGCGGCCCGCCGGCGAGCCGGCCGCGCCCGAGGCCGGGGCCCCGGCGCCGTCCGGCCCGGCGGCCGGGGCCGGCGCGCCGCCGTCGCCCTCGCCCGCGAAGGCCCCCGCCGGCGCCCAGCGCGTGGCCCTGGCCGTGGCCGGCGGCCGCGACCTCTCGGGCACGCTGGTGGTCGGCGACGGCGGCACCTACCGCTTCCGCTTCCGCACCGCCGCCGGCCGCGTGGTGGCCGAGGGGCCGCCCATCCCCATCGTGGTGGAGCCGGACGCCTTCCCCACCGTGCGCATCACCGCCCCGGGTCCGGAGCTGGAGGTCACGCCGGAGACGGCGGTGCGCGTGGACTGGCAGGCCGAGGACGACTTCGGCCTCGACGGGATGGAGCTGGTGATGCGCACCCCGGGCGGCGCCGAGCAGCGCCGGCCGGTGCGCACGCTGCCCGGCGTGCGGCGAGACTCGGGCTCCTTCGAGCTGCCGCTGGCGCAGGCCCGCCTGGCCGAGGGGGAGCGGCTCTCCTACTGGCTGGAGGTGAAGGACAACGACGCGGTCTCCGGCCCGAAGAAGGGGGCCTCGGCCACGCAGGTGGTGAAGCGCTACAGCGCCGCCGAGCACCGCCGCCTCGCCATGGAGAAGGCGCGCCAGGCCTGGGAGGAGATGATCTCGCTGCTGGCCGATCGGCTGGAGACCTTCGCGGCGGGCCTGCCGGTGACGCCGGAGCGGCTCGGCCCGGTGCTGGCCCTCGACGCCCGCGCCCGCGCCCTCCACGAGCGGCTCAAGGCGGCCGCCGCCGAGATCCGCAAGGAGAAGGCGGCGCCGAAGGAGGTGGCGCTGGCGCTCTCCAACGTGGCGGCCGGGGTGAAGACCGCCGAGCAGCGCGCCACCTCGGTGCACCAGCTGCTGCAGCGGCTCCACGCCGCGAAGATGCCGGTGGACCGCAGCACCGCCGCCCAGGCCGAGGCCTTCGATCGGCTCCTCGACGGCGAGCTGGAGAAGGGGATCATCTACCTCGAGCAGCTCTTCGACAAGGCGCGGGCCGAGGACCTGACGCGCATGGCCAAGGACCTGGCCGACCAGCGCCGCGAGCTGCAGCAGATGATGGAGAAGTACCGCGACGCCCCCGGCGACAAGGCCAAGCAGGAGGTGCTGGCGCAGATCCGGCGCATGCGCGAGCGCATGCAGGAGCTGATGGCCCGCATGGCCGAGACGGCCAAGGGCTTCCACGACGAGCACATGAACGCCGAGGCGCTGGCCGAGCTCGGGAAGCAGAAGGACATGATGTCGGGCCTCGACGAGGCCGAGAAGGCGCTGCAGCGCGGTGACGTGGCGGCGGCCATGAAGGCCCTGGACCAGCTGGCCGGCCAGATGGACCAGCTCATGGCCGGCCTGCAGAAGACCGCCGAGGCGCCCGACGAGAAGCAGAAGGAGCTGATGGAGGAGATGCTGGCCTTCAAGCGGCAGCTGGAGGAGGTCCAGGCCGAGCAGGAGCAGGTGGCGGCCCAGACCGAGCAGGTGAAGGCCGAGCTCCGCAAGCGCCTCGCCGACAAGCTGGAGCGGGCCCGCGAGGGGGCGAAGAAGCTGGAGCAGCTGGCGAAGGAGGCCAGGGCGGACCTCAAGCAGGCCCAGCCCGGCACCACCCAGCGCGCCGAGCAGGATCTCGAGGCGGCCCAGGAGGCGGTGGCCGACCTGCAGCGGGCCCTGGCCATGAAGGACCTCGACGCCGCCGCCGAGATGGCCGGCCGCGCCCTGGCGCCGGCCACCCGCCTCGCCATGATGATGGAGGAGGACGCCGCCATGGCGGAGCGCTTCCCCGGCGCCACCGGCAAGGAGGCGCCGGCGGTGCGCGAGGGGCAGAAGCACGCCCGCGACGCGGCCCAGAAGCTGGCGCAGGTGGGGGCCGAGCTCGGGAGGCTCATGCCCGACCCGCGCCAGGGGATGACGCCGGGCGAGCAGGGGAAGCTCTCCGAGCTCTCCGGCAAGCAGGGGCAGCTGGAGCGGAAGGCGGGCGAGCTGCAGGGGAAGCTGGGCGCCCTCATGCAGAAGGCCCCGGTCTTCCCGCCCACCGCGCCGCAGCTCCTCGGCGAGACCCGGGGCCACATGGGCCAGGCCACCGGCGAGCTCTCGCAGCGCAACGCCCAGCGCGGCCACGCCGAGCAGCAGGCGGCCCTCGACTCGCTGGGGCGGTTCAAGCAGGGGCTGGAGAAGATGGCCAAGCAGGGCGCCGGCCAGTCCGGCGGCGGCTTCCCGTTCCCCTTCGGCGAGTCGGGCCAGGGCGGGCGCGAGGGCGACATGGGCGACCCCACGCCGGAGAAGGTGGAGATCCCCGGGGCCGAGGCCCACCGCGTGCCGGAGGCCTTCCGCAAGGACCTGCTGGAGGCGATGAAGCAGGGGGCGCCCGAGAAGTACAAGGGCGAGGTGCAGCGCTACTACGAGGAGCTGGTCAAGTGAGCGCTCTTCCGTTCGCCCCGAGCCCTTCGACGAGCTCAGGGCAGGCCACGCGTCGTGGCTCACTGCCGTTCGCCCCGAGCCCTTCGACGAGCTCAGGGCAGGCCACGCGTCGTGGCTCACTGCCGTTCGCCCCGAGCGTAGCGCCGCAGGCGCGGAGTCGAGGGGCCGCCCTGGTCGTCCTGGTCGTCGCGCTGCTCCTCCCGGCCGCCGCCGCGGCCCAGGCCTCGCTCTCCCGCGCCGACCTGCGCCAGGCCCTCTCGCGCCTCCTCGACGAGGACGTGGCCGGCCAGCAGGCGGCCATCGAGGCGGCCGCCGCGGCCCAGCCGGCCGACCCGGACACCCAGGCCACCCTCGGCCTCCTCCGCCTCTTCCAGCACCGCTACGACGAGGCCGCCACCATCCTGGAGGCGGCGGGGCAGGGCGAGGACCCGGCCGGCTTCCTGCGCATCGCCCGGAACGCCACGGCGCTCATGAAGCGCCACGTGCAGGTGGAGAGCGAGCACTTCGTCATCTCCCACCCCAAGGGCAAGGACGAGGTCCTGGTGCCCTACCTCCTCGACACGCTGGAGCGGCAGCGGGCCGCGCTCCAGGCCGACCTGGGCACCGCGCCCGCCGGCAAGGTGCGCGTCGAGATCCTGGAGAGCCCGGTGGAGCTGGCGAAGCTCTCCACGCTGACCGAGGCCGAGATCCGCGCCTCCGGCACCATCGCCCTCTGCAAGTACAACAAGCTGATGGTGGTCTCGCCCAAGGCGCTGGTCACCGGCTACGACTGGCTCGACACCGCCGCCCACGAGTTCACCCACTTCGTGGTCACCGAGAAGACCGGAAACGCCACGCCCATCTGGCTGCAGGAGGGGATCGCCAAGTGGGCCGAGACGCGCTGGCGCGGCGGCGGCGGCGAGAGCTTCAGCCCCATCTCGGCGGCGCTGGTGCGCCGGGCGCTGGAGCAGGACAAGCTGGTCACCTTCGAGCAGATGCACCCCTCCATGGCCAAGCTCCCGACGCAGGAGCTGGCGGCGCTGGCCTACGCCGAGGTGGTGCTGGCGGTGGAGCTGCTGGTGCAGAAGGCGGGCCCCAGCGCCATCGGCCTGACCCTGACCCGCGTGGCGGCGGGACGCCCGGCCGATCTCGCGGTGGCCGAGACCATGGGGCTCTCCTGGCCCGACTTCCTCACCGCCTGGAAGCGCCACATGAGGGAGCGGCCGCTGCCGCGCGGCGGCGAGCACGAGCTCTCCCGCCTGCGGTTCAAGGACGACCCGAAGCAGGGCGGCCCGTGGGCCGAGTGGGCGGCGCTGCCCGACCAGGCCTCCCGCGACCACGCCCGCCTGGGCCAGCTGATGCGCGAGCGCAGCCGCTGGACGGCGGCGCGCCTCGAGTACCGGAAGGCCATCGACCGGGCCGGCACCCGCGTGCCCATCCTGGCCAACCAGTTCGCCATCGCCGCCGTCATGAGCGGCCAGAAGGCCGAGGCCGAGAAGGTGCTCCTCGACGCCATCGCCTGGAGCCCGGACTACGCGGCCCTCCGCGTCCAGCTGGCCCGCCTGCTCATCGAGCGGAAGGAGCACGCCGCGGCGCGCACCCACCTGGTGGAGGCCAACCGCCAGGACCCCTTCGACCCGGAGATCCACGCCGGGCTGGCCATCGCCGCCGAGGCGCTGGGGGACGAGGGAAGCGCCTCGCGCGAGCGCCGCTTCGCGGAGATACTGTCCGGCCCCAAGGCCGGCCACCCGGCCGCACAGGGACACCCATGACCGACACCACCGCCGCCACCACCACCCCGGCCGCCGAGACCGACCTGCAGGCCGTGCACGAGCTGGCCGAGGCCCGCCGCCTCCTCCAGGGGGAGATCGAGAAGCGCATCGTCGGCCAGAAGGACGTGGTGGAGGCGCTGCTGGTGGCGCTCTTCGCCCGCGGTCACTGCCTCTTCGTGGGCGTGCCCGGCCTGGCCAAGACGCTGCTCATCTCCACCGTGGCCGAGGTGCTGGACCTCTCCTTCAACCGCATCCAGTTCACGCCGGACCTGATGCCCTCCGACATCACCGGCACCGACGTGCTGGAGGAGGACCACACCACCGGCCGGCGCGCCTTCCGCTTCGTGAAGGGGCCCATCTTCGCCAACCTGCTCCTGGCCGACGAGATCAACCGCACCCCGCCCAAGACGCAGGCGGCGCTGCTCCAGGCCATGCAGGAGTACCGGGTCACCGCCGGCGGCGAGACCTACCCGCTCGACCTCCCCTTCCTGGTCTTCGCCACCCAGAACCCCATCGAGCAGGAGGGCACCTACCCGCTCCCCGAGGCCCAGCTCGACCGCTTCATGTTCTACGTGCAGGTGGGCTACCCCTCGGCGCAGGAGGAGCTGGAGATCGTCCGCTCCACCACCACCGCCGCGCGCCAGGTGCTGCGGCGGGTGCTCTCGCCGCAGAAGATCCGCCAGCTCCAGGACCTCGTCCTCCGCGTCCCGGCGGCCGACCACGTGGTGAAGTACGCCGTGGACCTGGCCCGCATGACGCGCCCCAACGACCCCTCGGCGCCGGCCTTCGTGAAGGAGCACGTCGGCTGGGGCGCCGGCCCGCGCGCCGGCCAGTACCTGGTCCTGGGCGCCAAGAGCCGCGCCATCCTCGACGGCCGCCTGGCCGCCAGCGTGGAGGACGTGCGCGCCCTGGCCCGGCACGTGCTGGTCCACCGCGTCCTCACCAACTTCCGCGCCGAGAGCGAGGGCATCACCAGCGCCACCATCGTGGAGCGGCTGCTGGAGCAGGTGAAGGCCTGAGGATGCCGGCACGGATGGTGCAAATCCGATTGCCCCGAGCGTAGGCCCGCGAGGCGGGCCGGAGTCGAGGGGCGGCCCGTGAAACCATTCTTCGTCTACATGCTGCAGTTGAGGGACCGTAGCTATTACGTCGGGCAGACCGACGATCTGGAGAGACGGGTGGCCCAGCACCAGGACGGGACGTTCGGCGGACATACGGCTCGGCTGCGGCCCCTCCTCCTCGTCTGGAGCACGGAGGTCGAGACCCGGGACGAGGCCTTGGTGCTGGAGCAGCGGCTCAAGGGCTGGAGTCGGGCCAAGAAGGAGACGCTCATTGCCTCGGACTGGACGGGACTGAAGCGCGCCGCCCGAGGCCCGAACCGATCCGAGCGAGCGCCGAAGGGTGGCCCCTCGACTCCGCGTGGGCCTGCGGCCCACGCTACGCTCGGGGCGAACGGGAGTGAGCCCCGACGCGGAGCCGGCCCTGAGCAGGCCGAAGGGCTCGGGGCGAAGGAAACCTTCTCTCCGTTCACCCCGAGCGTAGGCCCGAAGGGCCGGAGTCGAGGGGCAGGTCTCGAAGCAGGCAACGAACATGACTGACCCGCGCCGCTCCCTACTGGATCCAGAGGTCCTGGCCCGCCTGGGCACGCTCAAGCTGCGCGTGCGGGCCATCACCGAGGGGATCCTCTCCGGCCTGCACCGCTCGCCGCACCACGGCCAGTCGGTCGAGTTCGCGGAGCACAAGGAGTACGCGCCGGGCGACGACGTGCGGCGCATCGACTGGAAGGCCTACGGCAAGTTCGACAAGTACTACGTGAAGCAGTTCGAGCAGGAGACCAACCTGCGCTGCTACCTCACGGTGGACGCGTCGGGGTCGATGGGCTGGAAGGGCGCCGAGGGGCGGCTCACCAAGCTGGAGTACGCCTCGTCGCTGGCCGCCTCGCTGGCCTACCTCCTGGTGCGCCAGGCCGACGCCGCCGGGCTGGTGCTCTGCGCCGGGCAGGTGGTGAAGGCGGTGCCGCCGGCCGCCTCGGCCGGCCACCTGCAGCCCATCGTGGAGGCGCTGGAGGGGGCGGTGCCGCAGGGCGAGACCCGCCTCGCCAGCGCCGTGGACTGGGTGGTGGAGAACGCCCCGCGCCGCGCCGCGGTGGTGGTGCTCAGCGACCTCTTCGACGCCGACGAGAGGATCATGAAGCGGCTGGCGCAGCTCTCCCGCCGCAAGCACGAGGTGACGCTCTTCCACGTCCTCGATCCGGCCGAGATCGAGTTCCCCTTCGAGGACCCGACCCTCTTCCTCTCCATGGAGGACGGCCGCTCGGTGGAGGCCAACGGGCGCGACGTGGGGAAGGGCTACCGGGCGCTGGTGGCCGAGTGGCTGGAGCGGACCCGGCGCGAGGCGGCCGAGGCCGACGTGGACTACGCCCTCTGCCGCACCGACCGGCCCCTCGACGAGGTGCTGCTGCCCTTCCTGGCGCGGCGGGAGCGGTCGGCCGCGTGAGCCTGGGCTTCGTCAACCCGGCCCTCCTGTGGGGCCTCCTGGCGGCGGCCATCCCGCTCGTCATCCACCTCTTCTTCCGCCGCCGGCCGAGGCCCACGCCCTTCCCGGCCATCGACTTCATCCTCAAGGCCCGCAAGGAGACCGAGCGGCGGCTCCGGCTCAAGAAGCTGCTGCTCTTCGCCGCCCGCACGCTGCTCCTGGCCGCGGCCGCCATGGCCATCGCCCGGCCGCGCGCCGAGCGGCCCGAGGCGGCGGCGGCCGGCGCGGGCGACGGGCCCCTGGCCACCGTCATCGTCCTCGACGCCTCCGGCTCGATGCGCTACCGGCTGGGCGGCGAGCCGCTCTTCGACCGGGCCCGCGCCGAGGCGCTCTCGGCGCTCACCGCGCTGGCCGGCGAGGAGCCGGTCTCGGCGCTGGTCTGCGACGGCCGCCCGCCCGCCGCGCCGGCCCCCTCCTTCGACCGCGCCGCCGCCCGCCGCACCCTGGACGAGGCGACCGCCGCCGCCGGCTTCGCCGACCTGACCGCCTGCGTGGCCGCCGCCGCCCGGGCGCTGGCGGAGGCCAAGGCCCAGGAGAAGCTGGGCAAGCGCATCGTGGTGGTCACCGACCTCACCGCCGCCGCCTGGCGGCTCGACGTGCCGCCGCCGGAGGTGCCGGGGCCCAAGGGGCCGGTGCGCCCCCAGGTCTCGGTGGTGGACGCGGCCCGCGGCGCCGAGCTGCCCAACACCGCGGTGACGGCGCTGGCCGCCGAGCCCGACCCGGCCGTCGGCCCCCGCGGCGTGCGCTTCGCGGCCACCGTGGCCACCTCGGGGAAGGCGGCGCAGAAGGACCTGCCGCTCTCGCTGCGGGTGGGGGCCGAGGTGCGGCCGGCCATCCGCACCTTCGTGGACCTGCCGCCGGGCGGCGCGGCGCGCAAGACCCTCTCCCACGCCTTCGCCCAGGGCGGCCCGGCCACCGCCTCGCTGGCGCTGCCGGGCGACGCGCTCTCCCTCGACGACGAGCGGGTGGTGACGCTCACCGTGCCGCGGGAGATCCGCGCGCTGGTGGTGGACGGCGCCCCCTCGCCGGTGAAGTTCCGCGACGAGGCCTACTTCGTCGACTCGGCCCTCTCCTCGCCCGCCTCGCCGGTGCGCCCCACCACCATCGACGCCGAGGCGCTGCGCGAGGCCGACCTCTCGAAGTTCGACGTGGTCTTCCTGCTCAACGTCCGCTCGGTGGGGGCGCGGGCCGGCGACCTCCAGAAGTTCGTGGAGGAGGGGGGCGGCCTCTTCCTCTCCATGGGCGACCAGGTCGATCCCGACCTCTACGCCCGCGACCTCGCGAAGCTCCTGCCGCTCCAGCTCCACGTGGTGAAGACCGCGGCGGCCAACGGCGGCCAGGGGGCGGCCAGGCTGGCCCAGGTGGACGAGGCCCACCCGGCCCTGGCGGTCTTCACCGGCGAGGCGCGGGAGGGGCTCCTGGGCGCGCGCTTCGAGCGCTACATGCTGACCCGGCCGGCCGCCAAGGGCGAGGCACCGCACGTGCTGGCCGCCTTCGACGACGGGGCGCCGGCGCTGGTGGAGGCGCGCCGCGGGCGCGGTCGGGTGCTGCTCTTCACCTCCACGGCGGACCGCGACTGGTCCGACTGGGCCATCCGCACCAGCTTCCTCCCGGCCATGCAGCGCTTCGCCGCCTGGCTCACCGGGGCGCTGGAGGAGAAGCGGGACGTGCCGACGGTGGTCGGCACGCCGCGGACCATCCAGCTGGGGGAGGGGCGGAGCCTGGTGGGGCTCGTCGGTCCCGACGGGAAGGCGCGCGCGCGGCGCGACCTGGAGGCCGGCGGCCTCGCCCTCGACGAGGCGGCCCGCACCGCCACCTGGACGCCGCCCGAGCCGGGGCTCTGGCAGGTCCGGGTGGCCGAGCGCGGCGCCGAGCGGCTGGAGCCGGGGCTGGCCTTCGCGGTGGTGGCCGATCCGCGCGAGTCGGACACCCGGCGCCTCGAGCCCGGCGAGCTGACCGCCTGGCTGGGCGGCGAGGCCCACGCCAAGGTGGAGGGCCAGGGGGCGGCGGCGGCGCAGGTGCGGGCCGTGCCGCTCTGGTCGATCCTGCTGGCGGCGGCGGTGGCGCTCTTCCTGGTCGAGGGGCTGTTCCTGGGCTGACGCGCGGTGCGCGGGCGGCTCAGGCGCCCACGAAGGTCCGGCACCGCCGCGCCAGCAGCCCGGTGGCGAGGTCGAGGTCCAGGTCCGCCACCAGCAGCCCCGCCTCCTCGTGCGGCTGCAGCGCGTGGAGCGTGCCGTCGGGGCGCGCCACCGCGGTGGCCGTCGGCTGCCCCTGGCTGGCGCAGTTCACGCTCGCGAACCAGACGGTGTTCTCCGCCGCCCGGCAGAGGACCGCCGCCTCGTGGAAGGTGTTGCGCGGGTCGGCGAAGGAGGTCGGCCGGAAGGAGCCCGGCTCGGCCTCGCCGAAGTGCGGGTGGAGGACGAGCCTCGCACCGTGGCGGGCGGCCCAGCGGGCCGTCTCCGGGTAGCGCCAGCCCTCGTGGCAGATGACCACCCCGAACGTCAGCGCCCCCACCGTGAAGACCGACCGCGCCGCCGCCGGCTCGTAGAGGTGGTCCTCGCTCGGATCGAGCTGCACCTTGTCCTGCCAGCCGAGCACCTTCCCGTCCGGGCCGACCACCAGCACGGTGATGCGCAGCCGCCCGCCCACGAACCGCTCGGTGCCGAGCGCCACCGCCACGCCGGCCTTCCCCGCCGCCGCCGCCACCCGGGCGTGCGCGGCCTCCAGCCACGCCGCGTCGGCCGGCGGCACCGGCGCGCCGAGGGCCCGGTAGCCCGGCACGTAGCACTCCGGGAAGGCCACCAGCTGCGCGCCCCTCGCCGCCGCCTCGGCGATGGCCGCCTCGGCGCGGGCCACGGCGACGTCCGGGGAGGCGGGGAAGGGGAGGGCGGCCAGGGCGAGGCGGACGGTCGGCATGCGGCTCACCTAACACGAGGCGGCCGCCCCGGCTCGACTTCGCCGGGCCGCCGGCCGATGCTCGGCCCGTGCCCCGCCCCGATCCGGCCAGGTCCGTCGCCGCCGCCTACGACGCGCTCGCGCCGAGGTACGCGCGGGCCCGGCGCTTCCGCGAGCGCGGCCGCCTCGACGCCTTCCTGGAGGGGCTGCCGCGCGGGGCGGCGGTCCTCGACGCGGGCTGCGGGTCCGGGGTGCCGGTGGCCCGTCACCTGGTGCGGCGCGGCCTCGCGGTGACCGGCGTCGATCTCTCGGCGGGCCAGCTGGCCCTGGCGGCCGAGCGCCTGCCGGGCCTGCGCACCATCCGCGGCGACCTGCGTCGCGTCGCCCTGCCGGCGGCCGGCTTCCAGGCCATCGTCGCCTGGGACGTGGCCTTCCACGTCCCGCGCGCCGGCCACGCCGCCCTGTTCCGCCGCCTGGCGCGGTGGCTCGCCCCGGGCGGCCGGCTCGTCCTGACGCTGGGCGGCAGCGCCTTCGAGGGGTGGCTGCCGATGGGCGGCCGGCGCCTCTTCTTCAGCGGTCACGCCCCCCGCCACGCCCTCCGGCTCCTCCGCGGCGCCGGGCTCGAGGTGGTCTCCTGCGACGAGGACGACGCCTCGGGCCGCGGGCACCTGGTGGTGCTGGCGGTCAGGCCGGTCGCCAGGGGGGTGGGCCCGCGCCCGGTTGGCAGGCGCCCCGGTCTCCGTGGATAGTGGCGCCATGCCCCAGCCCCTCGACCGCGACGCCGCCTCCCTCCTCTGCGTCGGCTTCCACGGCAAGACCCCGTCCCCCGAGGTGCTGGAGCTGATCCGGCGCGGCGTGGGCGGCGTGATCCTCTTCGCCCGCAACGTCGAGTCGGCGGAGCAGGTGGCCGAGCTGACCTCGGCGCTGAAGCGCGCCGCCGGCGACCGGCCGCTGCTGGTCTCCATCGACCAGGAGGGCGGGCGCGTGGCCCGGCTCCGGGCCGCCCACGGCTTCACCGAGCTGCCGCCCATGCGCGCCCTCGGCCAGGCCGGCGACGCGGGGCTGGCCTTCGAGGTGGGGGCCATGCTGGGGCGCGAGCTGCGGGCGGTGGGCATCGACCAGGACTACGCCCCGGTGGTGGACGTGGACACCAACCCCGCCAACCCGGTCATCGGCGACCGCAGCCTCTCCCGCGATCCGGCCGAGGTGGGCCGCCTCGGCGCGGCGCTGGCCCAGGGGCTCCAGTCGGTCGGCGTGGCCGCCTGCGCCAAGCACTTCCCCGGCCACGGCGACACGGCGCAGGACAGCCACCACGACCTGCCCCGCCTCCCCCACGCCATGGACCGGCTCCAGGCGGTGGAGCTGCCGCCCTTCACGGCCCTCGCCCGGGTGGGCGTGGCGGCGGTGATGACCGCCCACGTGATCTTCGAGCCCCTCGACGCCGCCCGCCCGGCCACCCTCTCGCCGGCGGTGATGCGCCTCCTCCGCGACGAGTGCGGCTTCCAGGGCTGCTGCGTCTCCGACGACCTGGAGATGAAGGCCATCACCGCCCACTTCGGGATCGAGGTGGTGGCGCCGGGCGCGGTGGCGGCCGGCGTGGACCAGCTGCTGGTCTGCCACAGCGCCGACCTGCAGCACCGCTGCATCGACCTGGTGCGCGAGGCGGTGGAGCGGGGCGCGCTCACCCGGGAGCGGCTCGGCGAGGCCAAGGCGCGCGTCGATGCACTGCTGCGCTGGGCCGGCCCGCCGCCGGATCCCCGCGCCGCGCGGGCCAGCCTGCGGACCGAGGCGCACCTCCGGCTGGCCGGGCGCGTGCCGGCCCTGGCCACCGGCCGGGATCCGACCGCGGTCGCCTAGCGCTTCTCGAGGAGCTTCAGCGCGGTGAGGCCGTAGAGCGCCCCGTACACCTGGTGCTCCGGGCGCTGGGCGATGTGGATCAGCTCGGCCAGCGTGCGCGTGCCGTCCACCCGCGGCAGCAGCTCCGCCTCCCAGCGGTCCAGCTCCACCTCGTGGAGGCCGTAGGCCGGCTGTTGCGTGGGGATGAGCCGATCCTCGGGGGAGAGCAGGCGGTAGAGCCGCTCCGGCTTGTAGAGCTTCTTCACGCCCCGCATGATCAGGTTGGCCGGGTGGAGGTCGATCTTGATCGACTCCTTGGCCGCCTGGTCGGTGAAGTGCATGCGGTACTCGCCCTCTTCCCAGCCGAAGAGCGAGTAGACGATGGCCTTCACCTGCTGGGCCACGTAGTAGAGCTTCTCGGTCTCCTTGAGCAGCCCCATCTCCACCAGGATGTCGCCGGTGCGCCGCTTGGTCTGGTCGGCGGCGGCCTGCACCAGCTCCAGCTGCCCCTGCTGGATCTTGCCGACGCGCACCAGGAACGGGCCGAAGCGGTCGGTCACCAGGTTGCTGATGGCGAAGCAGGGGCGGCCGGCGTCGAAGAAGATGTTCTTCTTCACCTTGCCCCGCTGCAGCGTCAGCTCGCCGGTCTGCTGGGCCAGGTGGAAGGCGGTGATCAGCTCGGGGAGGTTGTCCTCGAGCCGCCCCTGCATCCCGGCGCCGGGGGCCGTCGGGGCCGGTGCGGATGGCGGCGGCGGGGCCACGGGGGCGGCGCGGCGGGCGGCCTCGGCGCTGGCCTGGGCCCGCACCTGGGCGGCCGGCGGCGGCGGCGGCGGGTGGGCCGGCGGGGCCGGCTTGCCCGGGGCGCCCAGCGGCGCGGCGGTGATGGTCTCGCCGCGCAGCACCGCAGAGACCTTGCCGCCCTCGGTGAGCACCACCCGGCCGGTCAGCTCCATGGCCTCGCTCGGCTCCTCCGACTCGACCGCCACCTCGACGTCGAAGTCGTCGGTGGGGGCGGGGGGCGGCGCGGCCGGCGCGCGGGTCGGGGGCTGCGAGGGGAGGAGGGCGCGCAGGGCGTCCACCAGCTTCTTGCCGGGGAAGGGCTTCTCGAAGTAGCCGGCGGCGCCGTGCTGCAGCCGCGCCTCCGAGGCGGCCCGGCCGCCCTTGAAGACGCCGGTCATGAAGACGTAGGGGACGCCGGCCTTGCGCAGCGCCGCGCCCACCTCGTAGCCCATCATGTCCGGGAGGAGCACGTCCACGGCGGCGGCGGCGGGGGCGCCGGCGGCCAGCGCCTCCAGCGCCTGCTTGCCGCGGGCGGCGGTGATCGCCTCCCAGCCCTCGGCCTGCACCAGCCGCGCGAGGAGCGCCAGCAGCTCGGCGTTGTCGTCCACCAGCAGGATGCGTGGCCGGCCCATTCGCCCGGCACGATACCACGGCTGCCAGGGGCCCCCGGAAGGTTGACCACGGCGCGTGCGGCTGACTAGATGGAGGGGACCGGAGGGAGGTCACCCTGCGTCACCGCGGCGCCGCGACACGCCTGCTCGGGAGCCTCGCCTGGTGCGCCCTCTGCGCCTGCGGATCGCGCGCGCCGGCGCAGGACGCCGCGCCCGCCCCGGCCAGCGCCGCCCCGCTCGCCATCCTCCTCGGCCACGCCGCGCCGCTCACCGGCGACCCCGCCGCGGTGGCCGCCGCCGCGTCGGCGGCGCGCGGCATCCGCCTCGCCGTGGAGGAGCGGAACGCCGCCGGCGGCGTGAAGGGGACGCCGGTGGCGCTGCGCAGCGCCGACAGCGGCGGCAAGCCCGAGGCGGCCGCCACCGCCGCCGCGCGCCTCCTCGCGGTGGAGCGCGTCCACCTGCTCCTCGCCGACCCCGCGCCGCCCCGCGCCCTCGCCATGGCCCCGGTGGCCGACCGCCACCAGGTGCCGCTCCTCGCCCCGGCCGCCACGGACGCGCGCGTGACCCGCGAAGGTGGTCGGGCGCGCCCCTTCGTCTTCCGCGCCGGCCTGGAGGACCGCGGCGAGGCGGCGGCCATGGCCCGCTTCGCCCGGGAGCAGCTCAAGCTCGGCGCGGTGGCGGTGCTCCGCGACGGCGCCAGCGACGGCTCGGTGCGCCGCGCCGACGCCTTCCTCTCGGCCTTCAAGGCCCTCGGCGGCCAGGTGGTGGACGACCAGTCCTACCGGACCGGCGACCAGGACTTCCGGCCCCAGCTCACCGCGCTGCGGCGGAAGAAGCCCGAGGCGCTCTACGTGCCGGGCGGCCCGGAGGCGGCGCTGGTGGCGCGCCAGGCGCGGGAGCTGGGGATGGCCCAGCCGCTCCTGGGCGGCCTGGCCTGGGCCGGCCCACGGCTCATGGCCCAGGCCTACGGCGCGCTGGAGGGCTGCTACCACGCCGCCGCCTGGGCGCCGGACCTGCCGGGCGAGGCGGCGAAGCGGTTCGCGCAGGCCTACACCACCCGCTGGGGCGCCGCGCCGGACGCCGAGGCGGCGGCCGGCTACGACGCGGCCCGCCTCGGGCTCGACGCGCTCTCGCGGGCGGCCGGGACCTCCGGCGCGGCGGTGGGCGACGCGCTCTCGGCGACGCAGGGCTTCGCGGGCCTGGCGGGCCCGGTGGACCTCGGCGCCGCGCATGACGCGCGGCGGCCGGTGCTGGTGATGAAGATCGAGGGGGCGGCGGCGAGGTATGCCGCCACCGTGGTGCCCTAGAGCTTGAGCGTCTCGGGCTTCTTCGACTCGGCGGGCTCGGCCGGCTGGGCGGGGGCCTCGGGCGCCTTGGCCGGGGCGGCCGGCTCGGTGGCCGGCGCGGCGGGAGCGGCCTCGGGCGGCGTCCACTTGATGGCGTAGCCTTGCACGTTGGTGTGGTCGAGGAGGTTGACCACCATGGACTTGGTGATCACCACCGCGTCGGCGCCCATGGCGCAGGCGCGCCCGCGCAGCGCCAGGTGGGCGCCGCCGGGCGGGACGGTCCGGACCATCTCGTCGAAGACCTCCAGCCGCTCGTAGGGGCGGGTCGGCTGGGTGAAGAGGAACTCCACGCGGCAGTCGGGGGCCGGCTTCGCCCCGGCGCAGGCCGAGAGGGAGAGCGCAGCGAGGAGGGCGGCGGCGGCCAGGGTGGCGAGGCGGCGGGCGGTCATGCGGGCTCCGTACTGCGCGACACGGAAAAAGGGAAGGGGAGCGGCGGCCGAGGCCACCGCTCCCCCTCAGGACATCAACCAGCCACTAGAAGAAGTTGTAGTGGAAGCTGGCGTTGACGCGGTTCTGCGTGCCCTTGACCGAGTTCGGGCCGAAGGACTCCCACTGGCCGTAGGCGTACTCCACGCCGAACTCGGCGTTCTTGGCGAAGGACCAGAAGACGTTGCCGAACGCCTGGATGAACTTCTCCTGGTTGCCGGGGCCGAAGGAGCCGCCGTCGATCTTGGGGTCCACCACCCAGGAGTAGGCGCCGACCAGCGTGGAGCGGAGCTCCGGGCTCCACTTGTGGGTGATGGCGGCGTGCGCGCCGTAGGCGGTGATCAGCTCCAGGTCGCCGGCCGCGTTGTTGCTGTAGGCGCCCGTCGCGATGGTGTTGAACAGGTAGCGGCCGACGCCGGGGCCGCCGGAGAACTGGGCCTGGATGGTGTCGTTGGCGCCGAGGTTGTAGGAGCCGGAGACCGCGAAGGCGAAGCCCTGGGCCGACTTGGCGGCCTGGTCGACCGGAGCGCCACCGCCGTCCACCAGGATGCGGTTGTAGCGGAGGGTGACGGCGCGGGCGGAGAAGCTGCCCTGGCTGCCCGACCAGGAGAAGTTGGCGTGCAGGTCGGGGAGCGTCTGGAAGCGGCGGTCCGGGTTGCCGGCGCCGTCAGCGCTGAACTGCGGGCCGCGGATGTTCTCGGCGGCGAGGGCGAGGGACATGCCCGAGCCCATCGGGATCGTGTAGCGGATCATCGGGTTGCGGACGAGGGCCAGCGTGCCCGGGCCGTTGAAGTCCACGGTGTCCGGCGCGGCGCCGAAGTCGAGGAAGGTGGTCCAGGTCTGGCCGACCAGCAGGTTGCCCACCGTGCCGTAGGCGTGGCGCAGGCGGAAGAGCACCGAGTTGGTCCAGCCCTCGGACTGGAAGCCGTTCGGGCCGTTGAAGTCGCCCTCGAGGCGGACGCCGACGTTGCCGAGCTTGGTGGGGGTGGTGGTCTGGATGCCGAAGCGGCTGGTGCGGGCCGTCAGGTACACCTGCGGCTTGGCGCGCTTGGCGTAGGCGCTGTCGTCCGCCGGGACGAGCGGGAGGATGGTGGCCCAGTCGCCCTCCTCGTACGAGGCGGCGCGGCCCGAGAAGTCCACGGTCGCGTCGAGCTGGGTGTACCCGTAGAACTTGATGGTGGACTCGGTGCCCGGGATCTTGAACACGCCCGGGGCGTCGTCGGCCATGGCGGCCAGCGGCGCCGCGAGGCAGAGCGCGGCGAGGGCGATCTTGAAGCTCTTCATTCGGATGCCTCCAGAAGGTGGTTCGTGGGTCGGTTCGTCTGCGCGGGCGTCGCGTCCCTCTCTCACTGCGGCGCGACGGGACAACGGGTAGGTGCCTCTTACGGTGGGGCGGAATGGTAGACAAATGAAGTTCACTTGGGAAGAATTACGACCCCAAGGCGTCACAAAAGGGTTCCGATCACCGCGTCTCACTTTTCGTGGAGGCACATACATGCGTCTTGCCCGCAACGTCGTACTGGCCAGCCTGGTCGTGCTCGCGATGGCCTGCCAGAAGAAGGAGGCGCCGGCCCCGGCGCCCGCCGCGCCGGCGGCTGCCCCGGCTCCCGCTGCCCCGTCCAACGAGATCCTGATCGGCCACGTCGCCTCGATGACCGGCGAGCAGGCCACCTTCGGCGAGTCGACCGACAACGCCGTGAAGCTCGCCATCGAGGAGGCCAACGCGGCCGGCGGCGTCAAGGGCAAGCAGCTCAAGCTCAAGACCTACGACGACCAGGGCAAGCCCGAGGAGGCCGCCATCGCGGCCACCCGCCTCATCCAGCAGGACAAGGTGCTGGTGCTGATCGGCGAGGTGGCCTCCAGCCGCTCGCTGGCCATCGCCCCCATCGCCGACGCCAACAAGGTCCCGCAGATCTCCCCGACCTCCACCAACCCGCGCGTCACCAAGGACGGCGACAAGACCCGCCCGTACGTCTTCCGCGTCTGCTTCATCGACCCGTTCCAGGGCACGGTGATGGCCAAGTTCGCCAAGGAGAACCTCAAGCTCTCCAAGGTCGCCATCCTCCGCGACGTGGGCAACGACTACTCGGTGGGCCTGGCCGACTACTTCAAGAAGAAGTTCGAGGAGCTGGGCGGCACCATCGTCTCCGACCAGTCCTTCAAGGCCGGTGACCAGGACTTCAAGGCCCAGCTCACCGCCATCAAGGGCAAGAAGCCCGAGATGATCTACGTGCCGGCCTACTACGGCGACGTGGCCCTGATCGGCCGCCAGGCCAAGGAGCTCGGCATCAAGGTCCCGCTGGCCGGCGGCGACGGGTGGGATTCGTCGAAGCTCTACGAGATCGCCCAGGGCGCCCTCGACGGCGGCTACTTCTCCAACCACTACACCGACGAGAACCCGGACCCGAAGGTCCAGGGCTTCGTGGCCAAGTACAAGGCCAAGTACGGCTCCGTGCCGGACGCCCTGGCCGCCCTCGGCTACGACGCCGCCGCGGTGGCCATCGAGGCCATGAAGAACGCCACCGAGCTGACCGGCCCCGCCGTCCGCGACGCCATCGAGAAGACCAAGGACTTCCCGGGCGTGGCCGGCGTCATCACCCTCGACGCGGACCACAACGCCGTGAAGTCGGCCGTGGTCATCGGCGTGGTGAAGAACAAGGCCAAGTACATCGCGACCGTCAATCCGTAGGACTTCCTACGGGAGGTCGCCGCAGCGCGTGATTCCGGGGGGGGAGGGGAACGTGGTAAGCCCCTCCCCCTCCTCCGTTGCGGCAGTCAGCGTTCGCTCCAGCAGCGGCTCGTAGGTTCCGAGAGGCCACGTGACCGAGTTCCTCCAGCACCTGGTGAACGGACTGTCCGTCGGCGCCATCTACGCCCTGGTCGCACTGGGCTACACGATGGTCTACGGCGTCCTCAAGCTCATCAACTTCGCCCACGGTGACGTCTACATGGTGGGCGCCTTCGGCGGGTACTACCTGGCCCAGAACGTGGTCGGCCAGTACGACCCGGACGCCTCCGCCGCCACCGTCTTCCTGCAGTCGCTGGTGGTGACGGTGGGCGCCATGGTCATCTGCGGCGCGCTCGGCTACACCATCGAGCGCTTCGCCTACCGGCCGCTGCGCCACCGGGCGCGGCTCACCTCGCTCATCACCGCCATCGGCGTGTCGTTCCTGCTGGAGTTCGGCTTCCAGCTCTCGCCCTGGTTCAGGAAGCCCATCGAGTTCCCGCCGGGCCCGAGCTTCCGCGTCTTCCCGACCATCGTGCAGCGCTCGCAGTTCGAGTGGGCCGAGACGGCGCTGGGCGTCTCCATCTCCAACCTGGACGTCTACGGCCTGGTGATGGCCGTGGTCCTGATGATCATGCTGCAGTACATCGTCTACCGGACCAAGTTCGGCACGGCGATGCGGGCCGTCTCCTTCGACTGGCAGACCGCCAGCCTGATGGGCATCCCGGTCAACCGCGTCATCTCCTGGACCTTCGTCCTCGGCAGCGCGCTGGCCGCCGCCGCCGGCGTCATCCAGGCCGTCTCCCGCCCCAAGATCGACCCGCTCTTCGGCCTCATGCCAGGCCTCAAGGCCTTCGTGGCCGCCGTGCTGGGCGGCATCGGCAACGTCCCCGGCGCCATGGTGGGCGGCCTGGTGCTCGGCCTCGCCGAGGAGTACGTGGCCGGCTACACCGACTCCTCCTACCGCGACGCCATCGCCTTCTCCGTCCTCATCCTGGTGCTGCTCGTCAAGCCCAGCGGCCTCTTCGGCCGCGTCACCGTGGAGAAGGTCTAGACCATGCGCGCCTGGCCGGTCCTCAAGTCCTTCCTCCCCTTCGTCATCGGGCTGCCCTTCTTCTGGCTGCTCGACCTGGGCACGCCCGACGCCTTCCGGCTCATCCTCATCACGGTGTTCGTCAACATCGTGCTGGCGGTCTCCCTCAACGTGGTGAACGGCTTCACCGGCCAGTTCTCCCTGGGCCACGCCGGCTTCATGGCGGTGGGCGCCTACACCGCGGCCAAGATCACCCTGTCGCTCAACGGCGTGCAGCTCTCCTTCCTGCCGGCCGGGATCTCCGACCAGGTCTTCTTCGGCTTCGCCCTGCTCTGCTCCATGACCACCGCGGCCATCGCCGGCCTGCTGGTGGGCATGCCGTCGCTGCGCCTCCGCGGCGACTACCTGGCCATCGTGACGCTGGGCTTCGGCGAGATCATCCGCTCCATCATCGAGAACTCGAAGCCCCTCGGGCAGGCCACCGGCCTCTCCGGCCTGCCGCAGCGCACCAACATGGTCTGGGTCGGCCTGTGCGCCCTGGCCACCATCGTCATGGCGCGCCGCCTGGCCACCTCCACCCAGGGCCGCGCCCTCTTCGCCATCCGCGACGACGAGGTGGCCGCCGAGGCCATGGGCGTGGACACCACCGGCTACAAGGTGCGGGCCTTCGTCATCTCCGCGGCCTACGCCGGCCTGGCCGGGGCGCTGGTCTCCCACGCCATCCAGCTGGCCACGCCGCGCATGTTCACCTTCGTGCGCTCCATCGAGGTGGTGGTGCTGATCGTGCTGGGCGGCCTCGGCTCCATCACCGGCTCGGTGGTGGCGGCCATCGTCCTCACCATCGGCCTGGAGGCGCTCCGCGAGTTCCAGAGCTTCCGCATGGTCTCCTACGCGCTGCTCCTCATCGTCCTCATGCTGACCCGACCCCAGGGGCTCTTCGGCACCCACGAGCTGTGGGACCTCAAGATCTTCAAGCGGCTCGGCAAGCCGGCCGCCAAGGAGGCCCCGTGAGCGCCCCCGTCCTCGAGGTCAAGAACGTCACCATGCGCTTCGGGGGCCTCAAGGCCCTCAGCGAGTTCAACCTCACCATGGAGCCGGGCGAGCTGGTCGGCCTCATCGGCCCCAACGGCGCCGGCAAGACCACCGCCTTCAACGCCATCACCGGCGTCTACGAGCCCAGCGAGGGCGACGTGGTGCTGGGCGGTGAGCGGGTCAACGGCCAGCGGCCGCACCAGATCTGCAAGAAGGGCGTGGCCCGCACCTTCCAGAACATCCGCCTCTTCAAGCAGCTGACCGCCCTCGACAACGTGCGCATCGCCTGCCACGCCAACTGCACGGCCGGCTTCGTGGACGCGCTCTACCAGACGGCCCACCACGCCGAGGAGGAGGGGCGCATCCTGGTCCGCGCCGAGGAGTACCTCAAGGTGATGGGGCTCGCGCACAAGCGGGAGGAGCTGTCGCGCAACCTCCCCTATGGCGAGCAGCGCCGCCTGGAGATCGCCCGCGCCCTCGCCACCGGCCCCAAGGTGCTCTGCCTGGACGAGCCGGCGGCGGGCATGAACTCCGCCGAGAAGGTGGAGCTGATGCAGCTCATCCGCTCCATCCGCGACCGGTTCGGCATCGCCATCCTGGTCATCGAGCACGACATGAAGCTGGTGATGGGCGTGTCGGAGCGGCTCATCGTGCTGGACCACGGCGTGACCATCGCCAAGGGCAAGCCCGAGGCGGTCCGCAAGGATCCCAAGGTGATCGAGGCCTACCTGGGCGACGCCTACCTGGAGGAGAAGCACATGGCGGTGCCGGCGGGCGGGGAGGCCAAGTGAGCGCCAACATCCTCGAGATCAAGGACGTCCACGTCCACTACGGCGGCATCCACGCGCTCCGTGGCGTGTCGCTGGAGGTCCCCGAGGGGCAGGTGGTGGCCCTCATCGGCGCCAACGGCGCCGGCAAGACCACCACGCTCCGCGCCGTCTCCAAGATGCTCAAGCCCACCTCGGGCTCGGTCACCTTCCGCGGCGAGGACGTCACCAAGCTGGCGCCCAACGAGCTGGTGGCGCGCAGCATGGCCCACGCCCCCGAGGGGCGCGGCATCTTCCTCAACCTGACCTGCAAGGAAAACCTGGAGCTGGGCGCCTACCTGCGCACCGACAAGGACGGCATCCAGGAGGACGCGGAGAAGAACTACAAGCTCTTCCCCATCCTCGCCGAGCGGCGCAACCAGGTGGCCGGCACCCTCTCCGGCGGCGAGCAGCAGATGCTGGCGGTGGCCCGCGCCCTGATGAGCCGCCCCAAGCTGCTCCTCCTCGACGAGCCCTCGCTGGGCCTGGCCCCGCAGATCGTGGAGCGCATCTTCGGCGTGCTCCGCGACGTCTCGGCCTCCGGCGTGTCGCTGCTCCTGGTGGAGCAGAACGCCCACAAGGCGCTCCAGCTGGCCCACCGGGCCTACGTGCTGGAGACCGGCGAGATCGTCATGACCGGCACCGGCAAGGAGCTGCTGGCCTCGCCGGAGGTGCGCAAGGCGTACCTGGGCGAGTAGGGACTCTCGCCACCCGCCGTGCCGCGGCCGGTCCCTCGGGGCCGGCCGCGCGCATTTCAGGCGGTGCTCGCCACCCGCCCGCCGGTGAGCTGCACCAGCTCCGCCGGCGTGAGCGGGAAGACGGCGTTGGGGTGCCCCGCCGCGGCCCAGATCCGCTCGTGCTTCAACAGGTCCTCGTCGATCACCGTGGTGAGGGCCTTGGCGTGGCCCACCGGCGGGATGCCGCCGATGGCGAAGCCGGTCTCGGCCCGCACGAAGTCCGGGTCGGCCCGGTCGAGCGGCTCGCCGAGGAGCGCCTGCACCTTGGCGAGATCCACCCGGTTGGCGCCGCTGGCGATGACCAGCACCGCCTGGCCGCTCTGGCGCCCCTTGAAGACCAGCGACTTGGCGATCTGGGCCACGGTGCAGCCGACCGCGGCGGCGGCCTCGGCGGCGCTCCGCGCGGTCTCGGTGAGCTCGACGACCTGGTTCTGGACGCCGCGGGCGAGGAGGGCATCCTGGACCCGCTGGGCGCTCGGCTTGAGTGGCATGCGCGCGGATATGCCAGAGCGGCGGCCGGCCGCCAACGGCGCTGATAGGGTGCACGGAGTTCGGGCACGCCGCCCCAAACGGCGCTATCTTCCCGCCTCCGTGGCCGAGCCCGCCCAGACCCCCATCGCCGCGCCCGCGGCCGCCCAGACGCGCCTCGCCGAGTTCCTCGCCGGCTGCAAGGCCGAGGCCCCCATCCTCCTCGGCGTGGCGCCGTTCGGCATGATCTACGGCGTGCTGGCCCTCTCGGCCGGCCTCGACGCCGCCACCTCGCAGGCCATGTCCTCGGTGGTCTTCGCCGGCTCGGCCCAGTTCATCTCGGCCCAGCTGATCCGCGAGGGGGTGCCGGCGGCGGTGCTCATCGCCACGGTCTTCGTGGTCAACCTGCGCCACGCCCTCTACTCGGCCTCCCTGGCCGTCCCGCTGCGCCCCCTGCCGAAGCGCTGGAAGGCCCTCCTCGCCTACCTCCTCACCGACGAGGCCTTCGCCGTCATCAACGCCCGCCTCGGCCGCGACGAGGCCAGCGGCGCGCCGCCGGCCCCCTTCCGCCACTGGTACTTCTTCGGCGCCGGCATCACGCTCTGGACCAGCTGGCAGCTCTCCACCGCCGCCGGCATCTTCCTCGGCGCCCAGGTGCCGGCCTCCTGGGGGCTCGACTTCACGCTGGCCCTCACCTTCATCGCCCTGGTCTTCCCGGCCATCAAGGACCGGTCCACGCTGGCCGCCGCCCTCACCGGCGGGGCGCTGGCGGTGCTGGCCATCGGCCTCCCCTACAAGCTCGGCCTGATGGTGGCGGCGCTGTGCGGCATCGTGGCCGGCCTCCTCACGGAGGCGCGGTCGTGACGGCGGGCGGCTGGCTCCCGGCGCTGGCGGTGGCGGGGCTGGTGACCTTCGCCATCCGGCTCTCCTTCATCGCGCTGCTGGGGCGCGTGGAGGTGCCGCCGCTCCTCACCCGGGCCCTCCGCTTCGTGCCGGCGGCGGTGCTCTCGGCCATCATCTTCCCGGAGCTGCTGGTGCGCGGCGGCGCCATCGACCCCTCGCCCTCCAACCCGCGGCTCATCGCGGGGCTGCTGGCGGTGGGCGTGGCGCTCAAGACCCGCTCCGTGGCGCTCACCATCGGCGCCGGCATGGCGGCGCTCTGGGCCCTCCAGGCCCTGTGGCACGGCTGAGCGGCGGGGCGAGCGAGGAGCGGGATCATGGCGACGCGGTGCGACTTCCTGGTGGTGGGCGGCGGCATGGGCGGCGTCTCCGCCGGCGCCGAGCTGGCGCAGGACGGCCGGGTCGTGGTGCTGGAGCGCGAGGAGCAGCTGGCGGTCCACGCCACCGGCCGCTCGGCCGCCATCTTCATGGAGAGCTACGGCAACCGGCCGGTGCGGGCCCTCACCCGCGGCTCGCGCCCATTCTACGAGGCGCCGCCGCCCGGCTTCACCGAGGAGCCGCTCCTCGCGCCGCGCGGGGCCCTCTTCCTGGCCGAGCAGGAGACGCTCGGCGCCCTCGACGAGTTCGAGGCGGCGGTGCGGCCGCTGGTGCCGACGGTGCAGCGGCTCGACGCCGCAGCCTGCCGCGCCCTGGCCCCCTGCCTGCGCCCCGAGCGCTGGCTGGCCGGCGTCTTCGAGCCGGGGGCCATGGACCTCGACGTCCACGAGATCGTGCAGGGCTACGTGCGCCTGCTCCGGGCCCGCGGCGGCCAGGTGGTGATGGGCGCCGAGGTGACCGCCATCGCCCGCGCCGGCGGCGCCTGGACCGTGACCACGCCGGCCGGCACCTTCGAGGCCCCGGTGCTGGTCAACGCCGCCGGGGCCTGGGCCGACCGGGTGGGCGGCCTGGCCGGCGCGCGCCCCATCGGCCTGGTCCCCAAGCGGCGCACCGCCATCACCATCGACGCGCCGGGCGACCCGTCGGCCTGGCCCTTCGTCTCCAGCGTCGCCGAGGACTTCTACTTCAAGCCGGACGCGCGCCGGCTGCTGGTCAGCCCCTGCGACGAGACCGACAGCGAGCCGTGCAACGCCGTGCCGGACGACTACGACGTGGCGGTGGCGGTGGACCAGCTGGAGCGGGCCACCACCCTCACGGTGGCCCACGTGCCCCACCGCTGGGCCGGGCTGCGCTCCTTCGTGGCCGACCGGACGCCGGTGGTCGGCCGGGATCCGTCGGTGGAGGGGCTGGTCTGGCTGGCGGCGCAGGGCGGCTACGGCATCCAGCTGGCGCCGGCCCTGGCGCGCCTCTGCCGCGCGCTGGCGCTGGGGCAGGGCGTGCCGGCCGACCTGGCCGCCTTCGGCCTCACCGAGGCCGACCTGGGGCCGGGGCGGCCCGGGCTCCACCCCGCGGCGGCGCAGGGCTGAGCGCGTGGCGTCCACCGCCAGCCCCCCCGCCACCGCGGGGGCCGACCTCCGCGCCCGCCGCCGCGCCCTGGCCGGCGCCGCCGCCATCGCCGCCTCGGCCCTCTGCTTCGGCGCCCTCCCGGTCTTCGCCCGGCGCGCCTACCAGGACGGCGTGGACCCGCGGACGCTGCTCCTGCTGCGCTTCTCCTTCGCCGCCGCCATCGCCTGGGCCATGCTCCTCGCCCGCCGCGGGCGCCTGCCGCGGGGGCGCGGCCTCTGGACGCTCGTCGGCATGGGGGCCATCGGCTACGCCGGCCAGTCCTTCAGCTACTTCACCGCCCTCACCATGGCCTCGGCCGGGCTGGTGGCGCTGCTCCTCTACCTCTTCCCGGCGCTGGTGGCGCTCCTCTCCTGGGCGGTGCTGCGCCACCCGCTCTCGCGCCTGCAGCTCGGCGCGCTGGTGCTGGCGCTCCTCGGCTCGCTCCTCACCATCGGCCGGGCCGGCGACGGCCAGCCCCTCGGCATCGCCCTGGGGCTCCTGGCCGCGCTCATCTACTCGGTCTACATCCTGGTCGGCTCGCGCCTCCCCGCCGACGTGACGCCGGCCGCGTCCACCGCGGTCGTCACCACGGCGGCGGCGGCCACCTACGGCGCCGTGGCGCTGGCCTCCGGCGTCCGGCTGCCGGTCTCGCCGGGCGGCTGGGCGGCGGTGGGGGCGGTGGCGGTCATCGGCACGGTGCTGGCCATCGTCTTCTTCATGGCCGGCCTGGAGCGGCTGGGGGCGGTCAAGGCCTCGGTCTACTCCACGCTGGAGCCGGCCTTCACGGTGCTCCTCGGCGTCCTCCTGCTCGGCGAGGAGGTCACGCCGACGCGCCTCCTTGGCGGCGGGCTCATCCTGGGGGCGGTGCTGCTGCTGGCCCGCGAGGACCTGGCGCGCCAGGCCGCGGCGGAGCTGACGGAGGTGGGGCCGTGAGCGACGCGGCGCGGCGGCAGCAGACCACCGGCGTCCTCACGGTGGGCGCGTCCTACCTGATCTGGGGCGCCTTCCCCATCTACTTCCACGCGCTCAAGGGCGTCCCGCCGCTGGAGGTGCTGGCCCACCGCATCGCCTGGTCCACGGTCTTCATGGTGCTGCTGGTCTCGGCGCTGCGCCGCTGGGGGCAGGTGCGGCGCGAGCTGGCGGCGCCGGGGACCCTCGGCGTGCTGGTGGCCACCGCGGTCTTCATCTCGCTCAACTGGCTGGTCTACATCTGGGCCGTCGGCGCCGGCCACGTGCTGGAGGCCAGCCTCGGCTACTACGTCAACCCGCTCATCTCGGTGCTGCTGGGCGTGGTCTTCCTGAAGGAGCCGCTCTCCCGCTGGCAGCGCGCCGCGGTGGGGCTGGCCGCGGTGGGCGTGGTGGCGCTCATGCTCTGGCTGGGGCGCCCGCCCTGGGTGGCCCTCTCCCTGGCGGTGACCTTCGGCCTCTACGGCCTGCTGCGGAAGCGGGTGCAGGTGGACGCCCTGACCGGCCTCCTCACCGAGGTGGTGGTGCTCCTCCCCTTCGCCCTCGGCTGGCTCGGCTGGAAGGGGGCGCAGGGCGCCCTCACCTTCGGCACCACCACCGGGATCACCGCCCTCCTCGCCTCCGCCGGCGTGGTGACGGCGGTGCCGCTCTTGCTCTTCGGCGTCGGCGTGCGCCGCATCCGCCTCGCCACCGTGGGGCTCCTCCAGTACGTCAACCCGACCGCCCAGTTCCTCATCGCCGTCTTCCTCTTCGGCGAGCCCTTCAGCCCGGCCCACGGCGTGGCCTTCGGGTTCATCTGGGTGGCGCTGGGCCTCTACACCTGGGACGTGCTGGTGCGGAGCCGGGCGGCCTGAGCCTCAGCCCGCCTCCGGCGCGAAGAGCAGCAGCGCCGTCGCCGCGGCGGCCACCGCCCCGGCCTCCGGGGCGGCGTCGTCCATCCAGACCCGGCCGGCGCCGGTGGTCTCCACCATCGCCACCACGCGCCCGTCGCGCTCCAGCGCCCAGCCGGCCGGCTCGCCGAGGGGGATGGGCGAGCCCTGCAGCGCGTGGATCGAGCGGACGGTCCAGCGCCGGTCGCCGCCGCGCAGCTCGCCGCGGTAGGCCGGGTCGGGCCGGCCGGTGGCCCGCAGCGCCAGCGTGAAGGGACCGGCGACGGCGGAGCGGAAGGCGCAGGCCAGCGCCGGGCGGCCGGTGGCGCCGGCCAGGTCGAAGGTGAAGCCGGCCTTCCCCGGATCGCTGCCGTCGCCGGCCTGGGCGAAGAGGTCGAGGCCGCGCTGGTGGCACTCGGCGGCCACCCGGCCGGCCGGGCCGGTGGTCTCCCAGGCATACGGGCGGTGGGTGCTGCTCACGCCGGCGCCGAGGAGCGCCACCGACCAGCCGAGGGTGTCGGTGCCCGAGACCGGGCCGGTGGCGTGCGGGCCGAAGCGGACCGGGGCGCCCCAGCGGCGCGGGTTGGCCCCCTCCACGGCGTGGGGCGCGGTGGCGGCGAGGTCGGGGGCGACGCGGACGCGGGCGGCGGCGCAGCCGCTGGCGAGGGCGGTCGCCGAGAGGAGGGCGAGGGCGAGGGCGGGGCGGGCGGGGGACCTGGGCATGTCGGGCTCCTGGGGCGATGGGGAACGGCCCCGCGCCGCTGTGCAACGGGCAGGCCGCCGCGCCCGATCTGCCAACCCCGCGGCCGCACGGCCACGCCGTCTCGGGGCCCCCGTGCCGCCATCGCACGCGACCCCGCCGCCGCGCACGCCCCGGGCGCGGCGTCAGCGCCGCCTTACTGGCCGAAGAGCCCCTTGAGCTTCTTCTTGGCCTCCTCCTGGAGCTTCTTCTTCGCGTCCTCCGCCGCCTGCTTCGCCTCGGCCGCGGCCTTGGCCTTGGCGTCGGCCGCCTGCTCCTTCACGGCGCCCACGTCCACGCCCGCCTTGCCGAGGGCGCCGGTGGCCGCCGCCGTGGCCAGCGACTTCACCGCGCCGTCGAGCTTCAGGTCCTCCACCCGCGGCTTCCAGGCCGGGCCGGCCACGGTGAAGCCGATGGGGAGCGGCTCGGCCACCTTCACCTTGCCGAGGGTGAGCGTCGCCACCGTCTCGGGCGAGAGGGCCAGCGTGGCCGGCAGGGCCAGCGCGCCGTCGAGGCCGAAGCCGCCCTCCAGCTTCAGGGTGCCGCGGCCGGTCTCCACCGCGAGGGGCTTGGTGAAGCGCGCCTTCCCGTCGGCCACCGCGAGGTCGAAGGGCAGCTCCTTGCCGAGGGGCGTGCCCCGGGCCCCGCCGGCCCCGGCCGCGCCGCCGCCGTCCACCGCCTTGGCGGCGAAGGGCAGCTTCTTCGAGAGCGGCCCGGTGACGCCGGCCACGAGATCGGTCCCGCGGAGCACGCCGCCCGCGAGGAGGCCGCCCAGCGAGCCGTTGAGGCTGCCGAGGAGCTTCTTCGGCGTGAGCCCCTTGCCGCTCAGCTCCACCTTGGCGTCGAGCTTCCCGTCGAGCACGTCGTAGGTGGAGAGGGCCGTGATGAGCCCCTTGGCCGCCACGTCCTTGAGGTCGAGCTTGAGCGTCACCGGCTGGCCGTCGCGGGCCAGCGCCACCGTGGTGCCGTCGGCCTTGACGGTGCCGCCGAAGACGCCGAGCCGCGCCTCGGTGAGCGTCACCTGGTCCTCGGCGACGTCGAGCTTCAACACCACGTCCTTCACGTCCACGCCCTCGCTGCGGAGCAGGGCGAGGCGCGCCGTGGCGGTGCCGGCCAGGCCGGCGAAGGCCTTCGGGTCGGGCGGCGCGGCGGCCGGTGCGGGCGCCGGGGCCGGCCTGGCGTCCTTGGGCGTCGGCAGGAGCAGCTTGTCGAGGTCGAGCCGCTCGCCCTGCACGGCGGCGTCGAAGCGGAGGGTGGCCTTCCCGCCGCTCCCGGCGGTGGCGACCTTGGCGGTGCCGGTGAGCCGGTCGGCCAGGAGGTCGAGGGTGACGGCCTCGAGCGCCACCTCGGTGGCGCCGGCGGCGGCGCGGGCGGTGCCGCGGGCGGCCAGCGCCAGGGGCTGGCCGGGGGCCTTGGCGAGGGTGCCGCCGGGGCGCAGGTCGAGGCCGGCGAGGTCGAGGGCGGCGTCGAAGCGGACGCGGCTCCCGCCGGCGACGTCGGCCGAGACCTTGAGCGAGGCCGGCGCGCCGGCCGCCTTGGCGAGCTGGTGGGGCACCGCGAGGCGCACCGGCGTGAGGTCCACGTCGAGGGTGACCCGCTGGGCCCCCGCGCCGCCGGCGCCGCGCACCGAGAGGCCGATGGGGCCGGCCACCACCGCGTCGCCGAGGGCCTTTCGGAGCGGCGGCGCCAGCGCGGCCAGCGCCTCGAGATCGAGGTTGCGGCCGGTGATCTGGAGCCCCTCCACCTTGGGGGCGTCGCCGGCCAGGCCGAGGAGGTGGCCGGAGCCGGTGAGGGCCGCCGGGCCGAAGGCCAGGTCGAGCTTCCCGATGGTGAGGTCGCCCTTGGCGGCGTCGCCGGCGAGGTCGAGGGCCAGCGTCACGTCGAAGGGCCGGCCGGTCTCGAGCGCGGCGAAGGCCAGGCCGGTGGCGGCCAGCGAGCCCTTCACCGTGGTCGGGCCGGTGCCGCCGGCGGCGGCCGCGCCCAGCGAGGCCTGCAGGTCGGCGCGGAAGGCGCCGGCGCGCAGCCCCACCGAGGCGGGCAGGAAGGGGAGGAGCGGCGAGAGGTCGATGGGGTCCACGCGCAGCGAGGCGCTGGTGAAGGTCGGCACCAGCGTGGGCGGCAACGGCGCGGCGTGGAGGGCCACCAACAGATTGCGCTTCTCCGAGAGGACCGCGGCGTCGAGCTGGACGGTGAGGGGCAGGCCGGCGGCCAGGCCGCTGACGGCCACGTCGATGTGGTCCACCGCCAGCTCCTTGGCCCCGGGGACGGTCAGGTCGAGGAAGCCGATGCGGGCGTCGGAGACGGCGGCGCGGTCGAAGCGGACGCCGGAGACGTCGAGGGGCGTGCCCTCGGCCGGCGGCTCGGTGGGCGCGGGCTCGGCCGGCTTCGGCGCCTCGGGGGGCGCCGTCTCGGCGAGCCGCTTCGACAGCCGCTCCGCGTTGGTGGTGCCGTCGGGGAAGCGGATCACGTTGACGCGCAGCCCCTCCAGCACGGCCTTCTTGATCACCACGCTCTTGCCGCGGGACCGGAGCGCGCCGACGAGGTCCACCTCCAGCTCCGCCCCCTTGAGCGAGGCGAGCGGCCGGTCCTCCCCCGGGCCGGGGCCGACGGAGAGACCCGACACGCGCACGCCCACGCCGCCCAGGAGCTTGGTGGCCACGCCCTGGATCTCCACGGTGCGGCCGGTGCGGGCGCCCACCTTGGCCGCCTGCTCGCGAGCGGCGGCGAGGAGGACGCCGTCCAGGTAGTAGGCGCCGGCCACGACGGCGACGGCGAGGAGGACCAGGATCGAGATGAGGAGGCCCCCGACGACGAGGGGCCAGCGGCGGTGGGTGGCGGCCATGGCGGGAAGCTAGGACGGATCGACGCGGCGCGCCATACCTCCGGTGGCGGCGCCCGGCAGCGACACCGTGGCCGGCCGGCACGGGCCTGGGCGTGGCGGGGGCCCGTGAATCCGGCACGTTGGCGGCGGCCCGGTCGCTGCATCGCACGGGGTAGGGGGACGACCATGCGCGCGCACGACACCGCCACGCCGAGGAACCGGGGCCGCAGCGCCGTGGCCCTCCTGGCGCTCACCGCCTTCGGCTGCACCACCATCCGGGCGCCGGCCAGCGCCATCGGCGGCGCCGTGCCGGTGGAGGAGGGGGTGGCCCGGCCGCAGGCGGAGCTCTGGCTGGAGAGCGGCAAGCCCGTCACCCCGGCCGAGCAGGCCCGCGCCAGCGCCGAGGCCCACGAGGCGCTCCGGCAGGCCCTGGCCGGGCGGAGGCTCGAGGAGGGCGACCAGCTCCTGGTGGTCCGTGCCCAGGGCGTGAGCCGCACGCCGTCGCACAAGAGCGACCAGAAGGCGGCGGTGGCCGGCATCGTGGTGGGGGCGGTGGTCATCGTGGCCGCGGTGGTGATCGCGGTGATGGCCGGAGGCAAGGGGAGCGGGGGCGGGAAGGGCGGCGGCGGGGCCAAGGTCTCGGGCGGCGGGAGGCCCGGGGGGTGGGCCACCGCGACCGGCGGAGCGCGCGGGGCCGGAGCGGTGGGCGCGGTGCGGCCCTCGCCGCCGCGGGTGGCCGGCGGTGCCGTGCGGCCGTCGCCGCCGACGGTGCGGCCCGCGCCCCCCGTGGTGCGGCCGCGGCCGCCCGCGGGCGGCTGGGCGCCGGAGGTGGTGACGCGCCACCACCACCACGGGCCGGTGGTGAACGCCTGGGTCGGCTGGAGCGCCGACCTGCGCGTACCGCTGGCGCCCGACGCCGAGGTGGTGGACGGCCCGCTGCTGGCCGAGGGGCCGTCGGAGTCCGGCTGGTACGCGCCGCTGCGGTCGGAGGTGATCGAGCCGGCCACGCCGGAGGAGGGCGACGCGGAGGAGGCCGGGCCGACCACCGCCATCGTCCTGCCGCCACTCCCGCCGCTCGGCCTGGAGGAGCGCGGCTTCTTCGACGGCGACCTCACGCGCCTGGAGCTGACGCTGGTGGACCGCGCCACCGGCGTGCCGCGCTGGGTGAAGCGGGTGGAGCAGGAGGTGGACCCGCGGGACGCCAGGGCGGTGAAGGCGCTCCTCGACCGGGCGCTGGACGAGGAGAAGGGGTGGGTGCGGGCGAGCGCGGCGGAGGTGGGCTGAGCCCGCTGTTCGTTCGTGCTCGCGCCCCCTGGGGGCAGGGTGCCGCGGGGCGCGCGCCTCAGGCCTTCTTGCCGCCGAGGTAGGCGTTGAGGACCTTGGGATCGGCGGCGAGGTCGGCGGCGGGGCCCTCGTGGACGATCTTGCCGACCTCCATGACGTAGCCGCGGTGGGCCAGCTTCAAGGCGGCGCGGGCGTTCTGCTCGACGAGGAGGACGGTGACGCCCTGGGCGTTGATCTCGCGGATGACCTGGAAGATGGCGCGGACCAGGAGGGGGGCGAGGCCCAGCGATGGCTCGTCGAGGAGGAGGAGGCGGGGCTTGGCCATGAGGGCGCGGCCGATGGCCAGCATCTGCTGCTCGCCGCCGGAGAGCGTGCCGGCGAGCTGCTCCCGCCGCTCCTGGAGCACCGGGAAGAGGCCGTAGACGCGCTGGAGCGAGGCCTCGATCTCGCCGCGGTCCTCCCGGGTGAAGGCGCCGAGGTCGAGGTTCTCCTTGACCGTGAGCGTCCCGAAGATGCGGCGCCCCTCGGGCGACTGGGCGATGCCCTTCTTGACGAGCTGGTGGGCCTTGACCGCGTGGGCCGGCTGGCCCTCGAAGAGGACCTCTCCCGCCGCGGGCTTCAGCAGCCCGCTGATGGTCTGGAGGGTGGTGGTCTTGCCGGCGCCGTTGGCGCCGAGGATGGTGACGATCTCGCCCTGGCGGACCTCGAGGTCGATGCCGTGGAGGGCCTCGACGTTGCCGTAGCGGACGGTGAGGCCCTTGACCTGCAGGAACGGTGCGCTCACGCGAGCCCCTCCTCGGTGCCGAGGTAGGCCTCGATGACCTTGGGGTCCTTCTGGATGGCCTCGGGCGGTCCCTCGGCGACCTTCTCGCCGTAGACCAGGACCACGATCTTCTCGCAGGCGCGCATCACCAGGCTCATGTCGTGCTCGATGAGGAGGACGGTGATGCCGCGGTCGCGGATGCGGCCGATGAGGCCGACCAGCTCGTCGGTCTCGTGCTCGTTCATGCCGCCGGCCGGCTCGTCGAGGACCAGGAGCTTGGGGTCGGCGGCGAGGGCGCGGGCGATCTCGAGGCGGCGCTGGTCGCCGTAGGCCAGGTTCTTGGCGAGGTCGAGGGTGCGGTTGCCGAGGCCGACGAAGTCGAGCTCGGCCTGGGCCCTCGCCACGGCCCCCTTCTCCTCCTTCACCTGCCAGGGCGGCCAGAAGAGGCTGGAGAGGAGGCCGGCGGAGGTGCGGCAGTGGCGGCCGGCCAGGACGTTCTCCATGGCGGTGAGCTGCTGGAAGAGCCGGATGTTCTGGAAGGTGCGGGCGATGCCGAGCTTGACGATCCGGTTGGTCTTCTTGCCGGCGATCTCCTGGCCCTGGAAGCGGATGGAGCCCTTGGAGACCTTGTAGTTGCCGGTGATGAGGTTGAAGGTCGTCGTCTTGCCGGCGCCGTTGGGGCCGATCAGGCCGACGATGGAGCCCGGCTCGACGTCGAAGGAGACGTCGCCGACGGCGGTGAGGCCTCCAAACGTTCGGGTGACGTGGCGCAGCTCGAGGAGGGCGGTCACGGGGCCACCTCCGCCTTGGCCGTGGCCGCCGGGGCGGCCGCCGAGGGTGGTAGCTGGCTCTTCCTGAAGCGCAGCGAGCGCCACGGCAGCAGCCCCTGGGGCCGGAAGGGCATCATCACGACCATCAGCAGGCCGAAGACCAGCAAGCGCCAGGAGCCGAGGTCGCGGAAGACCTCCAGCAGGACGACGACCAGCGTCGAGCCGACGATGACGCCGGGGATGGAGCCGGAGCCGCCCAGGATGACCATCAGGAAGACCAGGACCGACTCCCAGAACTTGAAGGACTCCGGAGAGACGGTGTTCATCTTGGTGGCGAAGAGGGTGCCGGACATGCCGGCCCAGGCGGCGCCGAGGCCGAAGGCGGCGAGGCGGTAGCGGGTGGTGTCGATGCCGGAGCCCTCGGCGGCGACCGGGTCCTCGCGGAGGTAGGTGAGGGCGCGGCCGAAGCGGGACTGCTCGAGGCGGTGGAGCAGGAAGACCGTCAGGGCCACGAAGCCCCAGATCAAGTACAGGAACTCGTCCGGCTTGCGGATCTTGGTCCCGAAGAGGATGGGGCGCGGGATGCCGAAGATGCCGTTGGAGCCGCCGGTGACGCCGCCGACGTCGTTGACCAGGGCGATGCGGACGATCTCGCCCAACCCCACCGTCACGATGAGCAGGTAGTCGCCGCGGAGGTGGACCACCGGGCGGGCGACGAGGATCCCGAAGACGCCGGCGATGAGGCCGGCGATGGGCAGCGTCCAGAGGACCGGGATGCCGTGCTGCGTGGAGAGGATGGCGGTGGTGTAGGCGCCGACGGCGTAGAAGGCGGCGTGGCCCATGTTGAAGAGGCCGGCGTCGCCGAGGATCAGGTTCAAGCTCAGCGCGAGGAGGACGTAGAGGCCGGCGCTGTTGAGCGTGTCGAGCTGGTAGGGGTCGAGGAACTTGGGCGAGAAGGCCAGGAGCCCGAAGCCGACCAGGTACGCGGTGAGGAGGCGCTTGCTCATGGCCTAGACCTTCTCCGCCACGCGCTCGCCGAGGAGGCCGGAGGGGCGCACGATGAGGATGAGGATCAGGACCACGAAGGCGAGGGCGTCCTTCCAGGCGATGGAGACGTAGCCGGCGCCGAGGGCCTCGACGATCCCGAGGATCAGGCCGCCCACCATGGCGCCGGGGATGTTGCCGATCCCGCCGAGGATGGCGGCGGTGAAGGCCTTCATGCCGTAGGTCCAGCCCATCGAGTCCCAGATCTGGCCGTAGTAGAGGCCGACCAGCAGGCCGGCGGCGCCGCCCAGGGCGGGGCCGATGACGAAGACGATCTGGATGACCCGGTTGACGTCGATGCCCATCAGGCGGGCGGCGCCCTGGTCGATGGCGGCGGCGCGGATGGCGGTGCCGACCTTGGTCTTCTGCACGAAGAAGTAGAGGGCGGCCATCATCACCAGCGAGATGAAGACCACCGCGAGGCGGACCCAGGGGATGGAGACGCCGCCGATCTCCAGCGCCGTCTGCGGGAGCACGTCCGGGTAGGCCTGGTAGCGGGGGCCGTAGATCTGCTGCAGGCCGTTCTGCAGGACGATGGAGGCGCCGAGGGCCGAGACCACCGCCGAGAGGCGAGGGGAGTTCTGCAGCGGCCGGTAGGCGGTGCGCTCCAGCACCACGCCGATGACGGCCACCGAGCCCATCACCGCGATGGCCAGGACGAAGAGGCCGGCGGCGAGGCCGAGCACCCCGGTGAGCCCCAGCGACACCAGCAGCGTCATCCCGACATACGCCCCCAGCGTGAAGAGGTCGCCGTGGGCGAAGTTGATGAGCCGCAGCACGCCGTAGACCATGGTGTAGCCGAGCGCGATGAGGGCGTAGATGCTGCCCACCGCGAGGCCGTTGACGAGCTGCTGGAGGAATTGCTCCATGCGTGGACCTCGGTGAAGACCGGGGTGGAGCCGAAGCGAAGGGGCGGGTGGAACGAGACGGGGCGGCCCCGTGCTGCCGAGGGCCGCCCCGTGAACTCAGGAGGCCTTACGGCACCAGCGCGAAGCTGCCGTCCTTCTGCACCTTGTAGACGCGGTACAGCTCGCCCACGCGGTCGCCCTTCTGGTTGAACTCGATCTTGCCGGTGTAGCCCGGGAAGGCCTTGAGGCCGGTGGTGAGGTAGGTCCGGATGTCGTCGGCCTTGGTGGACTTCGAGCCCTCGATGGCCTTCATCACCACCCGGAGGCCGTCACCGGCCAGCACGCCGTAGATCGACGACGGCGCCTCGCCGTACTTCTTCTGGTAGTTGTGGACGTAGGCCTTGGCCTCGGCGGTGTCGAGGTCCTTCGGCACCGGCGGCGAGAGGAACTGGAAGCCCTCGGCCGCGGCCGCGCCGGCGATCTTCACCAGGTCCGGGTTGTTGATGGCGTCGCCGCCGATGAAGGGCACGTTCCAGCCCATCTGCTTCTTCTGCTTCAGGAGCAGGCCGGCCTCCGGGTAGTAGCCCGTGAAGAAGACCACCTCCGGGCCCGCCGCCTTCAGCTTGGTCAGGATGGCCGAGTAGTCCTGCTCCTTCGGCGTCAGCGCGTCGAAGAAGACCACGTTGGCCTTCGACTTCACCAGCGCGTTGATCTCGTCGGCCAGCCCCTTCGAGTAGGCCGAGTTGTCGTGCAGGATGGCCACCTTCTTGGCCTTGGTCTTCTCGATGACCGCGGCGGCCACGCGTCCCTGCTCGTCGTCGCGCGGGCAGGTGCGGAAGAAGTACTTGAGGCCCTTCTCGGTGAGCCGCACGGCGGTCGAGCCGTTGGCCACCTGGATGATGCCGGCCTCGTCGAGGATGGTCTGCGAGGCCTCGGTGACCGCCGAGCCGTAGGTGCCGATCACCGCCACCACGCCCTTGGTCGCCAGCTTCTGCGCCGCCAGCGCCGACGTGCGCGGGTCGCCGCCGTCGTCCTCGGCCACGATCACGACCTTCTGGCCGTTCACGCCGCCCTTGGCGTTCTGCTCCTCGGCCAGCAGCTCGACGTTGCGCTTCATCTCCAGCCCTTCGCTGGCCCACGGGCCGGTGAGGGGGGCCATCAGGCCGATCTTGATCTCGGCGGCCTGGGCCGCGCCCGGGGCGAGCAGGGCGAGGGCCAGCGCGATGAGGGTCTTGCGGTTCATGCATCCTCCTCAGGGTGCGTTGCGTTGCGATGGATGTGGACTTGCGGGGACGCACACTTCACCACTCCTCGCGCGGACCTCAAAGGACGAAACGGCGCGGGCGGCGCGTCGGATCCCCGGAAGGGGAGGCAGCGCGTCAGCCGGTCGCGGCACCGGGAGCGAAGTGGGCCCGGGGCGGCCTGGCCGGATGGCACCGCCGGCCGGCTTCGGGTAGGGTCCCGCGCCTCATGCGCGGCATCGGGACGGCGGTCAACGTGGCGGCGGTGGTGGCGGGCGCGGGCGTGGGCGTGCTCTTCGGCAAGCTCATCCCGGAGCGGATCAGGAACACCGCCATGGCGGCCATCGGCCTGGCCGTCCTCGGCCTCGGGCTGCAGATGGCCATCGCGCCCGGCATCGATCCGGCCAAGGTCGGCTGGACCGGGCCGCTCCCCTACCGCCCGAACCCGCTGGTGGTGATCGGCGGGCTGGTGCTGGGCGGCATCCTGGGCGAGCTGCTGCAGCTGGAGAAGCGGCTGGAGCGCTTCGGCCAGCGCATGCAGGCGCTGGCGGTGCGGACCGGCGCCGTCCGGGCCGGGGCCGGCGGGTCAGAAGGTGGCCACGACCTGGTGGAGGGGTTCGTCACCGCCAGCCTGCTCTACTGCGTGGGCGCCATGGCGGTCATCGGCTCCATCCAGGACGCCGCCGGGCAGCCCGAGGTGCTCTACGTGAAGGCGCTCCTCGACGGCATCACCTCGGTGATGCTGGCGAGCACCCTCGGCGCCGGCGTGGGGCTCTCCGGCGTGGCGCTGCTGATCTACCAGGGCGGGATCACGCTGGCGGCGGGGAGCGTGGCGGCCTTCCTCACGCTCCCCGTGCTCTCGACGCTCACGGCGTCGGGCGGCCTGCTCATCGCCGCCATCGGCCTCGACATCCTCGGCCTGAAGCGGCTCCCGGTCGGCAACCTGCTGCCGGGCGTCTTCATCGCCGCGGCGCTGGCCCACCTGTTCGGCTAGGCGGGCCGCGGCCGGCGGCGCGGGACGGGTGCTACGCCGCCAGCCGGTGCGGCTTCAGCGCCTCGAGCTGGACCTCGGCGTCGGCGAAGGCCTGCAGGGCCACGCGGCCGTGCTGGTGCGTGACGAAGGTGGCGGGCGCCTGGAGGACGTGATCCTCGGGGTCGGACTCCTGCGTCACCCAGACGGTGCCGGTGAGGACGTGGATCTCGAGGCCGGTGCCGTGGACTTCGGCGCTCATCGCTTCGGAGGTGGCGAGGTGCTTGTTCATGGTCCCCTTGTAACGCGCAGCGACCGACCAGAACAGATACAGCGTGCACGAATTGAGACCAGCACAGAAGACGTACATTGGCATCTGTGCTAGGGTGATCTGTATGGGTACCGACGCTGCAGTCATTGCCAACCCCAATCATGACGAGGGGTTGCACCGTTACCAGCAGATCGCCCGGCGCTACGCGGCCGCGATCGAGGCCGGCACGCTCAAGCCCGGGGAGCGCTTCCCCTCGGTGCGGCAGCTCGCCGCAGAGGAGCGCGTCTCGGTGGCGACGGTGCTGCAGGCCCTCGTCCAGCTCGAGAAGCTGGGGCTGGTGGAGGCGCGGCCGCGCTCCGGCCACTTCGTGCGCCACCAGGCCCGCGCCCCCGCGCCGGTCCCGGAGAAGCCGCGCGCCGGCGCCAGCGCCGTCTCGGTGAGCGCGCTGCTCCGGCGCGTCTACCGCGCCTCCTCGGATCCCTCGGTGGTGCAGCTCGCCTCGGCCGTGCCCTCGGCGGCGCTGCTCCCCTCGGCGGCGCTGGCGCGCGCCATGGCCTCGGCCACGCGCCACCCGCACGACGGCGGCGTGCCCTACCAGATGCCGCCCGGCCTGCCGGAGCTGCGCCGCATGATCGCCCAGCGCGCGCTCCACTGGGGCATGACCATCTCCGAGGACGACGTGCTGGTGACCAGCGGCGCCACCGAGGCGGTGCACCTGGCCCTCATGGCGGTGACCCGGCCCGGCGACGTCATCGCCATGGAGTCGCCGGCCTACTACGGCACGCTGCAGGTGGCCGAGGCCATGTCGCTCAAGGTGGTGGACATCCCCTGCCACCCCGAGACCGGCCTCGACGTGGACGCGCTGGCGGCGCGGCTGGAGCGGCAGCGGATCGCCGCGGTGGTGGCGGTGCCCTCCTACTCCAACCCCCTCGGCTCCTGCATGCCGGCGGCGGCGCGGGAGAAGCTGGCGCGCCTCCTGGCGGCGAAGCAGGTGCCGCTCATCGAGGACGACGTCTACGGCGAGCTCTCCTTCGGCGCCGGGCGCGTCGATCCGGTCAAGGCCTGGGACCGCGACGGCTGGGTCATCCTCTGCTCCTCCTTCACCAAGACGCTGGCCCCCGGCTACCGCACCGGCTTCGCCATCACCGGGCCGCGCTGGCGCGACAAGCTGGAGGGGCTCAAGTTCTCCACCAACGTGGCCTCGGCCACGCTCACGCAGCGGGCCATGGCGCGCTACCTCTCCGACGGCGCCTACGACCGCCACCTGCGCACGCTCCGCGACCGCCTGGCGGCCATCGAGGCGGCCACCGCCTCGGCGGTGGCGCGCCACTTCCCGGAGGGGACGCGGGTCTCCAGCCCCAAGGGCGGCTGCTTCCTCTGGGTGGAGCTGCCGCCGGGGATCGACGCCCTGACCCTCTTCGCCCGCGCCCTCGACGTGGGCGTGGCCATCTCCCCCGGCCCCATCTTCTCGCCGACCGGCAGCTACAAGAACTGCATCCGGCTCACCACCGGCGCGCCGTGGACCGGGGAGATCGAGGCGGCGGTGAAGCTGGTGGGGCGGCTGGCGGGGAAGCTGCTGGAGAAGTAGCCGCGGGCCGGCGCGGGCCCGGAACGGAGAAGCCCCGGCCGCTCGCGCGACCGGGGCTCCGGTGAGGCCTGGCCTTCGCGCCCGGGCGGGCGCGGCGGCTAGTTGATGTAGTACTTGAACGAGGCGTTGAAGCGGAGGCTGTCGCCGGTCTCGCCGGCCAGCGTCTTGCGGAAGCCCCAGATCCCCTCGAAGCCCAGATCGACCTGCTTGAGCGGGCTGTAGAAGAAGCCGACGTGGGCCTGCTGCACCTGGCGGTTGATGCCGAAGCGGCCGGAGTCGAGGCCGACGGCGCGGATGGCGTCGGTGTACCCGTTGTCGAGGTGGCGGGTCATGCCGTAGACGAAGTTGAAGCGCCACTGGTCATCGACCTTGAGCTGGTACCCGGCGATGACGCCGAAGGCGCGCTCCATGGTGACGTCGCCGGTGGCCGGATCGAACACCGCACCCTCGATGTAGTTGAGGTAGCGGCCGATGCCCTCGCCGTAGGTGACGCCCACGGTGATGAAGTCACGGCCCCAGGTCTTGATGAGGGCCGAGGACCCGGCGCCCCAGCCGCGGACGGCCGGCTTGGTGCCGGCGCCGTCGTCGAAACGCAGCTCCTGGGTGACGCCGCGGATCGACATGGCGCCCCACTGGAAGCCCTTGTCCCAGCGCAGCACGACGTCCGGGACGCGCGAGAGGCTCTCGGGACGCGGCAGGCCATAGCCGTCGTTCGGAACCAGCGTGCCGGTCCCGTCGTCGACCTCCGCCCGGCCGTCGAGGATGTACGAGGACGAGTTCTCCAGGGCCACCGTGAAGCTGCCGTAGTCGGGCGTGCCGTAGGTGTAGCGGAGCACCGGCTGGCGGATGAAGGTGTTGCCGATGGGGCCGTTGTAGTCGACCGTCTCGGGGTAGTTGTCCACGTCCATGAAGGTGGACCAGGTCATGCCGGCCAGCAGGCCGCCGAACTGGCCGTAGGCGTGGCGGACGCGGAAGCCGTAGCTGCTGGTCACCTGCTGCGTGAAGATGTTGTTGGCCGAGCCGTACTGCGCGGTGTTGCCGGTGCGCGGCTCGTTGTTGAAGTCGCCCTCCACCTTCATGGAGAGGACGCCGAACTTGGTGGGCACGCCGGCCTCGACGCCGAGGCGGGTGGTGCGGGCGGTGAGGTAGTCGCGGTTCTTCCGCTCGTACTCGGCCGTTCCCTTGAGCGGGATGTAGGGGGCGAACGTGGCGTAGTCGATGTCCGAGTTGTCGCCCTTGAAGTCGTGGTTGTAGTTGAGCTCGGCGAAGCCGTAGATGCGGATGGAGACGTCCGAGCCCGGGATGCGGAACGAGCCCGGGATGTCGCCGGCCACCACCGCGTCCTTGGCCTTCACGTCGGCCTCGTCGAGGCGCGACTTGAGGGCCTCGACCTCGGCCTGGAGCTTCTTGACCTGCTCATCGGTGGTCTCGGCGGCGGCGGGACGGCCGGCGAACAGCAGCGCGGCGGCGGACGCGGCGATCAGGATGCGGCTCGGCTTCACTGGACTACCCTCCTCGGCTCGATTGCGCCGGTCGTGTGGAAACGGTCAGTGGACGATCTGGCCCAGGAAGGCCCGGATCCGGTCGTTCCGCTGGTTGTCGAAGAACTCCGCGGGTGGCGCCTCGACGAGGAGCTGCCCGTGGTCGAAGAAGAGGATGCGGTCGCCCACCTCGCGGGCGAAGGACATCTCGTGCGTCACGATGATCATGGTCATGCCCTCGCGGGCCAGGTCCTTCATGACGTCGAGGACCTCCTTGATCATCTCGGGGTCGAGGGCGCTGGTGGGCTCGTCGAAGAGCATCACCTTGGGCTGCATGGCCAGCGACCGCGCGATGGCCACGCGCTGCTGCTGCCCGCCGGAGAGCTGGTGCGGGTGCTTGTGGGCGTGGTCCTTCAGCCCCACCCGCGTCAAGAGCGCCATCCCCTGCTCGCGCGCCTTCGCCGCCGGCGTGCCCCGCACCTTGCGCGGCGCCAGCGTGACGTTCTCCAGCGCCGTGAGGTGGGGGAAGAGGTTGAACTGCTGGAAGACCATCCCGACCTCGCGGCGGATGGCGTCCAGGTTCTTCACGCTGTCGTTGAGCTCGATGCCGTCCACCACGATGCGCCCGGCGTCGTGCTTCTCCAGCCGGTTGAGGGTGCGCAGGAAGGTGGACTTGCCCGACCCCGAGGCCCCGATGATCACCGCCACCTCGCGCTCGAAGAAGCGCGTGGTCACGTCCTTGAGGACGTGGGCCGGCCCGAAGTGCTTGTTCACGCCGTCGGCCGTGATGAGGGGCGCGCGGTCGCCGGCGGGCTGGGGGCGGACGGAGGACATGGCGGCGGTCAGTGCTGCTGCACGTCGAGCCGGTGCTCGATGGCGTCGGAGATCTGCGTCAGGACGGTGGTGAGGATGAGGTAGATGGCGGCGGCGGTGACGTAGGTCGGCACCGGCAGGAAGGTGGCGGCCTGCAGCCGGTTGCCCATGTTGAAGAGCTCCACCACGCCGATGCCGTAGGCCAGCGAGGTGTCCTTGAGCAGGGCCACGATGTTGTTCACCAGCGGCGGCAGGGCGATCTTGAAGCCCTGCGGCGCCACCACGTGGACGAAGGTCTGCACCGGGGAGAGGCCCAGCGAGCGGGCCGCCTCGGTCTGCCCCTTGGCCACCGCCTGCAGGCCGGCGCGGATGGCCTCGGCGTTGTAGGCGCCGACGTTGACGGCCAGGGCCGCCACCGCCGAGTTGAAGTCGGAGAGCTCGAGCCCCGGGATGATCTCCGGCAGGGCGAAGAAGACGAAGAAGATCTGGGTGATGAGCGGCGTGCCGCGGATCACCCAGATGTAGAGGTCGGCCGCCCAGCGCAGCGGCGCGATCCCCGAGATCTTGCAGACCGCCGCCAGCAGGCCGAAGGCCACGCCCAGCACCCCCGAGAGCAGGGTGAGCTGGACGGTGACCCGCGTGCCCTGGGCGAACTGGTCGGCCGCCGAGCCGATGGGCTCGGGGGCGAACGCCAGCAGCTTGCCCACCGCGAACAGGAAGATCACCAGCAGCACCGCCGCCACGGCCATGGTGGCGGTGCTGCGGCGCTCGCGCGGCCAGGACTTCGGCCAGATGGCGAGGAGACCGTTCACGCTGGGGCGGTGCGGCCGGGCCGGTCAGCGGCCTAGCGGCAGCGGATGTCTTCCTTCATCCACTTCTTGGAGATGGCCTCGTAGGTGCCGTCGGCCATCAGGTCGGCCAGCGCCTTGTTGTAGGCGGCCTCGAGGGAGGTGTTCCCCTTCTTGATGGCGCTGGCGATCTTCTCGACGAAGACGAAGTCGCCCATGTGCAGCCCCTCGGCCGGGGCGGCCTCGAGGGCGCCCTTGGCCACGAACTTGTCGGAGACCCAGACCTGGACGCGGCCGGCCACCAGGGCGGCGCGGGCGTCGGTGTCCTTGGGGAAGTTCTTCACCTCGCCGACGTTGGGGAGCTTCTTCACGTTCTCGAGGTAGGTGGTGCCGGTCTGCACGGCGATGGTCTTGCCGGCCAGGTCCTTCACCGAGTTGATGGCCTTGTCCTTGGCCACGATGACGCCGCCCGAGCAGTAGTGCGGGTCGGTGAAGGTGACGGCCTTGGCCCGCTCCGGCGTGATGCCGAAGGAGGCGATGACCAGGTCCCAGCGGTCCTGGCGCAGGCCGGCCAGCAGGGCGTCGAAGGAGAGGGCGCGCCACTCGATGGCCACGCCCAGCTTCTTGGCCACCGCCTCGGCCAGGTCGATCTCGAAGCCGGAGAGCTTGGGGCCCTGGAAGTAGTTGAAGGGAGGGAAGGCGCCCTCCGAGGCGACGATGATCTTCCCGTCGGCCTTGATCTCCTCGAAGGTCCGGGCGTGGGCGGTCGTGGCCACGAGGGCCAGCAGAAGGGCGAACAGCCGGCTCAGCAGTCTCATGTGATTGATCCTCTCGCTCCGATGGAGGTGGCGGAGCCTAGAGCCCCGCGCCTGCTTCGACAAGCGGTCGTTGCAGGGCATTCACCGCTTTTTCGCGGTCCGCGACGCGGCGCGGCGGCGGTGGCGGGAGGGGGCAGAACCAGGTCCGACACCCGGCCGGGACGCGGCGCACGGATCAGCGGCGGGTCGCCTGCCCGAACTCCGGGATCGGGCGGTGGCCGGCTCGCCTCAGACCGACGCGGCGTCGGCCCGGACGGGCTCCGGCGCGGCGGCGGCCAGGGCCTCGGCGGCGCGGATGGCGTTGAGGCGGCGGCGGCGGGCCGGCCCGGCGGCGAGGTGGAGACCGGCGATGCAGAGGCAGGTCGCCAGGCACCCCAGCCAGAGGGTCCCGCCGCCCCACCGGTGGAGCACCTCGCCACCCACCAGCGGCGAGAGGGTGAAGGCCAGGCCCCAGATCATGCTGAAGGCGCCCTGGTAGCGGCCGCGCAGGTCGGGCGGGGCCAGGTCGGCCACGATGGCCGAGGCCACCGGGAAGCCCAGCACCTCGCCCACCGTGTAGAGGACGCAGGCGGCCACGTAGGCGGTGAGCGAGCCGGCGAACCAGTTGAGCCCGTAGCCCACGCCCACCAGCAGCGTGGAGAGGGCCAGCACCCGGGCGCCGTCGTAGGCGTGGAGGCGCGGGGCGATGAGCGGCTGGAGCAGCACCACCAGCACGCCGTTGAGCGCCATGAGGAGCGAGAAGGCCACCGGCCCCACGCCGTGGGCGGCGTAGTCGAGGGGCGCGGCGAGCTGGAACTGCGTGAAGACCACCAGCACCACCAGGTGCAGCGCCAGGAAGGTGAGGTAGGGGACGTCGCGGAAGACGCGCACCATGCCGCGGAGGAACGGGCCGCGCCGGTGATCCACCGGGCGGGTCTCCGGGATGCGCGTCCCCACGATGCCGGCGAAGGAGAGGGAGGTGAAGGCGTCGGCCAGGAAGAGCGCCAGCATGCTGCGCTCGGCCACGAAGCCGGCCACCGAGAGGCTGATGGCCCAGCCCAGGTTGACGGCCCAGTAGATGAGGCCGTAGGCGCGGGCCCGGTCCTTGGGCGCCACCACGTCGGCCACCGCGGCCTGGGCGGCCGGGCGGTAGACGTCGCCGAAGAGGGCCGAGCAGAAGGCCAGGCCGGAGAGCCAGGCCGGGTCGCGGACGAAGCCCAGCACCGCCACGCAGGTGCCGCCGGCCACCAGGCCGAGGAGCATGGTGGGGCGGCGGCCGACCCGGTCGGCCAGCGAGCCGCCCAGCGGGCCGGCGAGGAGCAGGCCGAGGCCGTAGAGCGCCACCACCCGGCCGGCGGCGTCGGTGGTGAAGCCCCGGTCGTGGACCAGGTAGAGCGCCAGGAAGGTGATGACGAAGCTGGCGAGCCGGTTCACCAGCATCCCGGACCAGAGGGTCCAGAAGACCGGCGGCAGGCCGCCGGCCGCGGCGCGGAAGCGGGAGGTGAAGAAGCCCACGGGGAAGGCCCGAATACCACCCCGGACGGGCCGCGCGCCACTTCGTGGGCGAGGGGCCCGGCCGGCGCGGCACGGGGGCCGACCCCAGCCCCGTGAACGGGACATGGAGCCCACGCCCCGCACGTGCCTTGCGGCGCGGAAGACCGCGGATTCCCTGAGCACGTGGTGGAAATGCTGGTCCGCGCCGCGGACCACCGGACGAATGGCGGAACTCCCGGTCAGGCCCCGGCGGCGCGGGCTCCCGAGCGGGGCCGCGTCACCCGTCCGATGCGGCCCGGGCGCCGCCCAGGCAGGAGGTCCACACGCCGCCGCCCCGGCGCCCACCCGCACCGAGGAACACCCGCATGGACGCCACCCGCCGCCACCCCGTCATCAGCGCCGCCCTGGCCGTCGCCCTCACCGCCCTCCTCGTCCCCGCCCTGGCCCTCGCCAAGCGCGACCGCCATGGGGGCGAGCACGAGGGCCACCACGAGCAGGGGCGCCACCGCGCCGCCGGCCGCATCACCGCCGTCCCCGATGGGCGCGTCGGCACCTGGATCATCGGCGGCCAGCCCTACCAGTCGGACCGGTCCACCGAGCTCGACGAGTCGGACGGCCCGCTGGTGGTCGGCGCCTGCGCCCACGTCGACCTGCGCGGCGGGCGGGTGCACGAGATCGACAGCGAGCCGAGCTCGCACTGCCCGTGATCGACGGCGCTGGGCAGTCCTGAAACGACGGCGGCCGCCCCGAGGGGCGGCCGCCTTCGCAACGCGGTCAATGGGATCTACGGGGTGGGGCCCCAGCGAAGCTGGGGAGGGGCAGTGCCCCTCCCCGCTGGGTGAACCGCCGAGCGCGTCAGCGCGACAGCGGTTCGGGACCCAGCGCAGCAGGGTGGGGCCCCGGACGGCTCCGCCGGACGGGGCGGGGCGCAGCCCCGCTAGATGTCGAAGTACAGCGTGTACTCCATCGGCGTCGGCCGCATGCGGACCGGGTTGACCTCCTTGTCGTACTTGTACTGGATCCAGGTCTCGATGACGTCCTCGGTGAAGACGTCGCCCTTGAGCAGGAACTTGTGGTCCTTGCGCAGGCACTCGAGGGCCTCGTCCAGCGAGCCCGGCATCTTCGGGATGTCCTTCAGCTCCTCCGGCGACATGCCGTAGATGTCCTTGTCGAGCGGCTGGCCGGGGTTGATCTTGTTCTCGATGCCGTCGAGGCCGGCCATCAGCATGGCGGCGAAGGCGATGTAGCCGTTGGCCGACGGATCCGGCGACCGGAACTCGATGCGCTTCGCCTTGGGGCTGGGCGAGTACATCGGGATGCGGATCGAGGCGGAGCGGTTGCGGGCCGAGTAGGCCAGGTTGATGGGGGCCTCGAAGCCCGGCACCAGCCGCTTGTAGGAGTTGGTGGACGGGCAGCACAGGGCGGCCAGGGCCGGGCCGTGCTTCAGGATGCCGCCGATGTAGTGCATGGCCATCTCGGAGAGGCCGGCGTAGCCCTCGCCGTGGAAGAGGGGCTTGCCGCCCTTCCAGATGGACTGGTGCACGTGCATGCCCGAGCCGTTGTCGCCGTAGAGCGGCTTCGGCATGAAGGTCACGGTCTTGCCGTGCCGGCGGGCCACGTTCTTGATGATGTACTTGAACCACTGGAGGTCGTCGGCCATCTTCACCAGCGAGTTGAAGCGGATGTCGATCTCCGCCTGGCCCGCGGTGGCCACCTCGTGGTGCTGCCGCTCCACGTGGATGCCGACCGACTCCATCACCCGGCACATCTCGGTGCGGATGTCCTGCTGGCTGTCGGTGGGGGCGACCGGGAAGTAGCCCTCCTTGTAGCGGGGCTTGTAGCCGAGGTTGCCGCCGGCCTCCTCGCGGCCGGTGTTCCACTGCCCCTCCACCGAGTCCACCTTGAAGAAGCCGTGGTTGACGCCGCTGTCGTAGCGGACCTCGTCGAAGATGAAGAACTCGGGCTCCGGGCCGAAGAAGGCGGTGTCACCCAGGCCGGTGGACTTCAGGTACTTCTCGGCCTTGATGGCGATCTGGCGCGGATCGCGGCTGTACGGCTCCTTGGTGATCGGGTCGACCACGTTGCAGATCAGCGAGAGCGTGGGCTCCGCCATGAACGGGTCGATCTGGGCCGTGGTGGCGTCCGGGATCACCAGCATGTCGGAGGCGTGGATGGCCTGCCAGCCGCGGATCGACGAGCCGTCGAAGCCGAGGCCGTCCTCGAAGATGTCCTCGGTCAGCTCGTACAGCGGGATGGAGAAGTGCTGCCACGTGCCGATGAAGTCCATGAACTTCAGGTCGACGTAGGTCGCCTTCTTCTCGGCTGCGAACTCCAGCACCTGCTTCGGGGTGGTAATGGCCATCGGGCTCGTTTCTCCGCAGTGGGAGGGGGGTGGATGGCGGCGATCGATAGCACCTTCCATGCCGCCTGGGGAGGCCCCGTCGTCGCAGGAAAAACCCTGTCCCGGCGGGGGTCTTGCTGGTGTTGCTGCCCGCTTTCCGGGCAAGTAGATGCCTGAAAACCGGGCAGCTTCCACCCGGACCCAGGGCAGGAGGAACGTCGGCTACTTGGGCTTCATCCCGAGGGCGCGCATGCGCTCGCGGAGGGTGTTCCGGTTCATGCCGAGCAGCTCGGCGGCGCGGAGCTGGTTGCCCTTGGTGCGCACCAGCGCGGCGGCGATGAGCGGCTGCTCCATGGCGGCCAGCGCCGCCTGGTAGCGCCCGTGCTCCGGCTCGGGGCCGTCCAGGATCGACTCCACCAGGCCGGAGAGGCCGCGCTCGGCGTGGGCCGCCGCCGGCAGGAGGCCGATCAGGTCGTTGGCGGTGATGCGGGTGCCGTTGAGCTTGAGGAGCACCCGCTGGATGACGTTCTGCAGCTCGCGCACGTTGCCGGGCCAGGGGTGGGCCAGCAGCAGCGGCTCGGCGTCCTTGGAGAGCGTCACCGGCCGGCCCTTCAGCTGCTCGCCGTAGCGGGCGATGAAGTGGCGGCCCAGCAGGATCACGTCGCCCTCGCGCTCGCGCAGCGGCGGGAGGCGGATGGGCACCACCGCCAGGCGGTAGTAGAGGTCGCGGCGGAAGCGCCCCTCCTCCACCGAGCGGGCCAGGTCGGCGTTGGTGGCGGCCACCACCCGCACGTCCACCGGCAGCGGGCGGTTGCCGCCCACCCGGTCCACCTCGCGCTCCTGCAGCACGCGGAGCAGCTTGGCCTGCAGCTCGATGGGCATCTCCCCGATCTCGTCGAGGAAGAGCGTGCCGCCGCTGGCCAGCTCGAACTTGCCGGGGCGCCGCTCCACCGCGCCGGTGAAGGACCCCTTCTCGTGGCCGTAGAGCCCGCTCTCGATGAGGTCCTTGGGGATGGCCGCCATGTTGACGGTGATGAAGGGCCCCTTGGACCGCGCCGAGTTGGCGTGGACGGCGCGGGCCACCAGCTCCTTGCCGGTGCCCGACTCGCCCATCAGCAGCACCGTCATCTCGGTGCGGGCGACCCGGCCGACCTCCTTGTAGACCTCGACCATGGCGGCCGAGCGGCCCACCAGCGTCTCGGGCAGCGCCACGTCGCGGTAGCGGCGCGGCTCGGCGCCGGGGTCGATGCGGTCCTCGATGGAGCCGCCGGCCGGGAGGGGCGCCTCCTCGCGCTCCGCCTCGCGCTCCTCCGGCGCGGCGGCGGCGAGGTCGCGCACGATGCGCTCCACCCGCGTCAGGTCGAAGGGCTTGCCCAGGTAGTCGGCGGCGCCGCGCTTCATGGCCTCCACGGCCGAGCGCATGGTGTCCTCGGCCGTCATCACCACCACGAAGGGCGAGTCGGGCCGACCGCCGATCTCGCCGAGCAGCTTCAGGCCGTCGTCGCCGGGGAGGCGGACGTCGAGGAGCACCAGGCCGATGCCGCCGGGGCCGGTGCCGGCCGCCCGGAGCTTCTCCCGCGCCTCCTCGGCGCTGCCGGCCTCGTCCCAGGGGACGCCGGCCCGCTCGCAGGTGCGGGCCAGCACGAAGCGGATCGAGCTCTCGTCGTCGACGATGAGGACCTTGCGCACGGCGGGACTCCTAGCAAGACCCGGGCCGGGCCTCAGCCCTCCCCGAGGGGGAGGTAGAGGGTCGCCTCGGCCCCGCCGCCGGCCCGGTTCCGGACCTCCATGCGGCCGCCGTGGGCCTCGACGATCCGCTTGGAGATGGCCAGCCCCAGGCCGGTGCCGTGGGGCTTGGAGGTGGCGAAGGGGGTGAAGAGCCGGGGCAGCATGGCCTCGGGGATGCCCGGCCCGTTGTCCTGCACCGAGATGCGGGCCAGCGGGCGGGTCCGGCCGCTGGCGGTGCGCTGGCGGATGGAGGCCACGCCGGTCTCGATGGTGACGTGCGGGTCGGGGCGGCCGGCCAGCGCGTCGAGGGCGTTGCGCACCAGGTTGAGGATCACCTGCGTGAGCTTCTCGTCGTCGCCCAGGATGGGCGGCAGCGAGGGGTCGTAGCGCTCGGAGAAGGCCACCCGCTCGCCGGACGGGATGCCGCGCGCCAGCACCAGCACGTCGCCCACCACGTCGTGGATGGAGACCGGCGCGGTCTGCAGCGCGGCCGGGCGGGCCAGGTCGAGGAGCTCGCGCACCAGGCCGTCCACCCGCCTGGCCTCGCGGGCGATGACCATGGCGTACTCCCGCGCCGTCCCCTCGGCCTCGCGGGCCAGCAGCTCCGCCGAGCCCTGCAGGCCGGCCAGCGGGTTCTTGATCTCGTGGGCCAGGCCGGCGGCCAGGGCCTCGAAGTCGAGGGCCCGCTCGCCGCCCCGCGGCACGCGCAGCACCAGCACCGCGCCGGCGCAGGTGGGCCCGTCGAAGAGCGGCGAGGCCTCCACGGAGATGGAGACGCCGGCGTCGCGCGGGCTGGGGAAGACCGCCGACTGCGTCTCCTGCGTGCGGCGCACCCGGTCGGCGATGACGTCGAGCTGGGCGCCGCCGGGCAGGGCGCGCACCGGGAGCCCGCCGGCCCGCTCGCGCGAGCGGCCGAAGAGCTCCTCGGCGGCGGGGTTGAGGTGAAGCACCCCGCCGTCGGCGCCGGCGATGACGACGGCGTCGGCGACGGAGTCGAGGGCGGCGCGCGCCAGGGCGGCCGGAATCGGCGGGGGCGGCTTGCCTGGCCGGCTCACGTTCCCCGCCCGCGCGCGAGGCTAGAGGGCCTCTTCGCCGCGCTCACCGGTGCGGATGCGGACGACCTCCTCCACCGGGACCACGAAGATCTTGCCGTCGCCGATGCGGCCGGTCTTGGCGGCGCGCTCGATCACCTCGACGACCTTGCCAACCAGCGCGTCGGAGACCACCACCTCCACCTTCACCTTGGGGAGGAAGTCCACCACGTACTCGGCGCCGCGGTAGAGCTCGGTGTGCCCCTTCTGCCGACCGAAGCCCTTCACCTCGGTCGCGGTGAGGCCGGCCACGCCAACCTCGGAGAGGGCCTGCTTCACTTCGTCCAGCTTGAACGGCTTGATGATGGCCTCGACCTTCTTCACGGCTCACCTCGATGTGTGGAAATAGGTGCTGACGCTACGCTCCGAATCCTCGCACGGTCAAGGGAGGCGGTGCCTGCCTGGCGGGCATCCTCCTGCCCGGAATCCATGCAGCGCGCTGCCTCCTTTTCGACCACAGCCCCCGCCGTCCCGACCGTTCCCGGGGCCGAAAAAGCCCCGCGACGCCGATCGTTTGGGTTGAACCTGGTGTGTGCAAAGGGGAGGCCACGGCCGGCGCCCCGGGCGCGGGGTGGGGGGCGAGGTGTCCGGACGCGGCATCCGGTCGCCGTCGCCCTAGAATCGGGCCGTGCACACGCTCCTCGGCACCCTGGCGGTCCTGGTCCTCGCGGCGCTCGCCACCTGGGCCCACCTGGCCTTCTGGCGCCGGCGGCTGGCGCTCACCGGCGGCGCGTCCGAGCGGCTCACCGCCCGCACCGCCGACGGCTGGGACCTCGCCCTGGCGCGCCGGCGGCCGGCCCCGGGCGCGCCCCCGCGCCCCTGCCCGGTGCTGCTGGTCCACGGCATCGCCATGAACCGCCACGCGCTCGACTTCGGCGGCCCGCCCACCTCGCTCGCGGCGGCGCTGGCCGAGGCCGGCTTCGACTGCTTCGCCCTCGACCTGCGCGGCCACGGCGACGCCCGCCCCGGCCCCGGCGCGCCGCGCGACTGGTCGCTCGACGAGTATCTCGACCAGGACGTGCCGGCGGCGCTGGACGCGGTGCGGGCCGCCACCGGCGCGGCGCGGGTCCTCTGGGTGGGCCACTCGCAGGGCGCCCTCCTCGGCCTGGCGGCGGCGGCCCTCCTGCCCGGGCGGATCGCCGGCCTGGTGGCGCTGGCGCCGCCCATCCGGCTCGACGGCGCGGTGCCGCTGGTGCGCCGCATCCCGCTGCTGGCGCGGCTCGGGCTGACCCGCTTCCTGGCGCGGGTGGTGGCCCCCTGGGCGGGCTGGTGGCAGCCGCCGGCGGCCAACGCGGCGCTGCAGCTCGCCGAGATGGAGCGGCCCACCTGCCGGCGCATGCTGATGCACGCCATCGAGGACCTGCCGCGGGGCGTGGTGGCGCAGTTCGAGGACTTCGTGCGGCGCGACCGCTTCGGCTCGCGGGACGGCGCGCGCGACTACCGGGCGCTCCTGGCCGCCTGCCGCCAGCCGGCGCTCTTCGTGGCCGCGCCCGAGGACGGCCTGGCGCCGCCGCGGGTGGTGGAGGAGGCCTTCGACCGCTGGGGCGGCGAGAAGGCGCTCTCGGTGGCGCCGGCCGGCGTCGGCCACACCGACCTGATCCTGGGCCGGCGCGCGCCCAGCTGGACCTTCCCGGCGGTGCGGGCCTGGCTCGAGGCGCACGCCGGCGCCGGCCCGGCCGGCGAGGTGCCCGCGCGCGCCGGCCTGGCCCATGAGCTGCGCGCCCCGCTCGGCGCGGTGGCGCTCCTGGCCGAGGCGGCCGCCGACGCCGCGGCCGGCACGCCGGCGGCGCCCCACCTGGCCCGGCTGCGGGCCGAGGTGGCGGCCCTCGGCGAGACGGTGGAGGAGCTCCTCGACGAGGCGCGGGCGGCGTCGCCGCGGCGGGCGCCGGTGGCGCTGGCGCCGCTCCTGGAGGAGGTGGCCGCCCTGGTGGCGCCGCAGGCCGCGGCGCGCGGCCTGGAGGTGCGGGTGGCGGGCGGCGGCGAGGCCCGGGCCGACCGGGTGCAGCTCCGCCGTGCGCTCCTCAACCTGGCGCGCAACGCGGTGGAGGCCTCGCCGGACAACGGGGTGGTGGAGCTGACCGCGGCGCGGGAGGGGGCGGCGGCGGCGCTGACGGTGGCCGATCGCGGCCCGGGGCTCGACGAGGCGGCCCGGGCCCGGCTCTTCGAGCCCTTCGTCACGGGCAAGCCGCACGGCACCGGCCTCGGGCTGGCGCTGGCGCGCCGGGTGGCGGAGGCGCACGGCGGGGCGCTGGCGCTCCTGCCGCGCGAGGGCGGCGGCACCGAGGCGCGGCTCACCGTGCCCGATGCGTGAGGAAGATTAGGTGCGCGCCGCCAGCGCCGCCTTCACGTCGGCCACGAAGGCGTCGAGGTCCTCCGGCCGCGTGTCCCAGGCAGTCATGAGGCGCGAGCCGGCGCCGGCGATGAAGTCGTAGAAGCGCCAGCCGCGGCCGCGCACCGCGTCGGCCACGCCGGGCGGGAAGTCGACGAAGACGCTGTTGGCCTGCGGCACCCGCTTCACCCTCACCTCGGGGAGCGCGGCCAGCAGGCCGTGGAGCCGCAGGGCCATGGCGTTGGCGTTGCCGGCGTGGCGCAGCCAGGCGCCGTCGGAGAGCATCCGCACCCAGGGGGCGGCCAGGAAGCGCATCTTGGAGGCGAGCTGGCCGGCCTGCTTGCAGCGGTAGGCGAACTCGTCGGAGAGGGCGCGGTCGAAGAAGACCACCGCCTCGCCCACCGCCATGCCGTTCTTGGTGCCGCCGAAGCAGAGCACGTCCACGCCGGCCTTCCAGGTGGTCTCGGCGGGGTGGCACCCGAGCGCCGCCACCGCGTTGGCGAAGCGGGCGCCGTCCATGTGGACGCGCAGGCCGAGCGCCCGGGCCGCCTCGCCCACCGCGCGCACCTCGTCGAGCGAGTAGACCGAGCCCTGCTCGGTGCACTGGGTGACCGAGACCACCCGGGGCTTCGGGTAGTGGATGTCGCTGCGCTTCTCCACCAGGTGGCGCACGCCGGCCGGCGTCACCTTGCCCCCCTCGCCGGGCATGGTGAGCACCTTGGTGCCGTTGGAGAAGAACTCCGGTGCGCCGCACTCGTCGGTCTCGATGTGGGCCGTCTCGTGGCAGAGGACCGAGTGGTAGCTCTGCGTCAGCGCCGCCAGGGCCAGGGAGTTGGCGGCGGTGCCGTTGAAGGCGAAGTAGACGTCGCAGTCGCGCCCGAAGAGCGCCCGCAGCGCGTCGGCCGCCTCGCCGGTCCAGCGGTCGTCGCCGTAGCCGGGGGCGTGGCCGGCGTTGGCCTCCTGCATGGCGAGGAGGGCCTCGGGGCAGAGGCCGGCGTAGTTGTCGGAGGCGAGCTGGCGGTTCCAGGGGGCGACGGGTGGCATGGGGGCACGCTGTAGCCGAGGGGCGGCCGGGGGGCAACCCGGCGCAGCGTCGCGGGCCCGAGGCAGGACCGCCCCGGCGCGCACGGGGCGCACCGGGGCGGAGGGCCGGCGGGCGAGGGAGGGGCGCCCGCGCGGCCAGGGTGGGGCGGCTCAGGCGGCCAGCTTCTCCTCCGGCCGCACCTTCCCGAGCAGCTCCTGCAGCGGGCCGTCGGCCAGCGTCTCCTGGGCGAGGAGGTCCTTCGCCGCGACGGCGAGCAGGTCCCGGTTCCGCAGCAGCAGGCCGCGGGCGCGCTGGAAGGCGCTGTCCACCAGGTCGCGCACCGCCATGTCGATCTCCCGCGCCGTCTCCTCGGCGTAGAGCCGCTTGGTGCCGGTCATCTGGCCCAGGAAGCCGTTGGGCTCGCTCTCGTAGGTGACCGGGCCGAGCCGGCCGCCCATGCCGAAGCGGGTCACCATGCTGCGGGCGATGTCGGTGGCCTTGGAGATGTCGTCGGAGGCGCCGGTGGAGAGGTGGCCGAAGATCAGGTGCTCGGCGGCGCGCCCGCCCATCAGCACCGCCATCTTGTTCATCAGCTCCTCGCGCGTCATGAGGAAGCGGTCCTCGGTGGGGCGCTGGATGGTGTAGCCGAGGGCGCCGATGCCGCGGGGGATGATGGAGATCTTGTGCACCGGGTCGCAGCCCGGCAGCGCCGCGGCCACGAAGGCGTGGCCGAGCTCGTGGTGGGCCACGACCTCGCGCTCCCTCGGGTTGAGGAGCCGGTTCTTCTTCTCCAGGCCGGCCACGATGCGCTCGATGGCCAGGTTGAAGTCGTTCATGGCCACCTTGTCGGCGTTGCGGCGGGTGGCCACCAGGGCCGCCTCGTTGATGAGGTTGGCCAGGTCGGCGCCGGTGAAGCCCGGGGTGAGGGCCGCCACCTGCTCCAGCTTCACGTCGGCGTCGAGCTGCACCCGCCGCGCGTGGACCTCCAGGATCTGCACGCGGCCCACCCGGTCCGGCCGGTCCACCAGCACCTGCCGGTCGAAGCGGCCGGCGCGGAGCAGCGCCGGGTCGAGCACCTCGGGCCGGTTGGTGGCGCCGAGGAGCACCAGGCCGCTGGAGGCGTCGAAGCCGTCCAGCTCCACCAGCAGCTGGTTGAGGGTCTGCTCCTTCTCGTCGTGGCCGCCGCCCAGGCCGGGCATGCTGGCGCGGGCGCGCCCCAGCGCGTCCAGCTCGTCGATGAAGATGATGGCCGGGGCCTTCTGGCGGGCCTGCTCGAAGAGGTCGCGCACGCGGGCGGCGCCCACGCCCACGAACATCTCCACGAACTCCGACCCGGAGATGGAGAAGAAGGGCACGCTGGCCTCGCCGGCCACCGCCTTGGCGAGGAGCGTCTTGCCGGTGCCGGGGGGGCCGACCAGCAGCACGCCCTTGGGCATGCGGGCGCCGAGGCGGCCGTAGCCCTTGGGGTCCTTGAGGAAGGCCACGATCTCCTGCAGCTCGGCCTTGGCCTCGTCCACGCCGGCCACGTCGGCGAAGGAGGTCTTGGTGTCGGTCTCCACGTAGACCTTGGCCTTCGACTTGCCGATGGACATCAGGCCGCCGCCGGGGCCGCCCGGGCCACCGGCGCCCATGCGCTTGCCCAGCCACATCCAGACGCCGAAGAAGAAGACCACCGGCAGGATCCAGCTGAGGAGCAGCGGCAGGAAGTTGGACTCGATGCGGCCGGAGTAGGTGACGCCGGCCGAGTCCAGCTCCTTGGAGATGTCGGGATCGACGCGGGTGGTGACGAAGCGGCTCTTCCCGTCGAGGGGCTCCTTGAGCGTGCCCTCGATGCGGTCGGCGCCGATCACCACCTTGTCCACCTTCTTGTCGCGGACCAGCCCCTGGAACTGGCTGTAGGGGATGTTGGCCACCGCCAGCTGCCGGGTGAGCAGGTCGTTGAGGAGGAAGACCGAGAGGACGGTGAGGAGGATGAAGACGGCGTTGATGCGGAAGCTCTTCTGCATGGCGTGCTCCGGGGTGAGTCGCGCGGTGGGAGGTCGTTCGATCTCGTCACCCGGGACGTAACCACGCTGGAGGATGCGGCAAATTCACAATGTCGCAGGGGGGACGCCGAAAAACCTCAGCGTCCAACCGCGCGATCACAGGGCGGGATCGGGGCGGCCGGCCGGAGCGTCCCGCGGGCCGCCCCACCGAGGGCCTCGCCCGTCCGGGGCGACCCGGCGCTGGACGGGGGGAGCGCCGCGGGTAGCATGGGGCCGGTGCGCCGCCCCTGGACCCACGCCGTCGCCGCGCCGGCCCTGGCCGCGGCGCTGCTCGCCGCCGCGCCCGCGGCCCGGGCCGAGCCGAAGCCCCCGCCGCCCCCGGTGCTCGACTGCCCGGCCGGCACCACGCTCAAGGGCGGCGGCCCGCCGGAGCAGTACGAGGCCTGGTGCGAGGGGCGGCCCGACGCCTACGGCACCCCGCGCCGCCACGGCCCCTCGCGCACCTGGTACGACGACGGCGGCCCGTGGGTCGAGCTGCGCTGGGACGAGGGTCGCCGCGACGGCCCCTTCGTCGAGTACTACCGGGGCGGCCGGAAGGCGCGGGAGGGGACCTACCGGAAGGACGCCCGGCAGGGCACCTGGACCACCTGGTTCGAGGACGGCGCGCCGGCCGAGCGGGCGACCTGGCAGGACGACCTGCTGGAGGGGCCCTTCACCAGCTGGCACCGCAGCGGGAAGAAGCGGTCGGAGGGGCGCCACTGCCAGGGGGCCCAGTGCGGCCCCTGGATCACCTGGGACGAGCAGGGGCGCGAGCTGGGGCGCTCGACGTTCGAGGAGCGGCGCGCCACGCCCTGAGGCGCGCTAGATCGGCTTCGCCATCTTGCGCGCCTGCTCCGCCTCCAGGAAGGCGTCGAAGGCGGCGGACGGGACGGGCAGCGCCATCCAGGTGGCCACCAGCGTGCCGCCGCCCACCTGCACGGCGTGCTCGACGCCCGGCGTGAGCGAGAGCTTGCCGCTGGTGGCGATGGCCTTCTCCGGGACCCAGAGCGTGTAGTCGAGGGAGATGTCGCCGGAGGGCTCGCGGGTGGCGGCCACGCGGAAGGCGATCTTCACGTCCTGCGGGTCGAGGGGATCGTGGAGGAAGAGCTCGGCCTTCTTCCCCACCGGGCAGATGAGGCGCGGCCGGGCCACCACCTCGCCCCGCTCGTCGGTGAGGGCCAGGGAGACCAGCTGGCCCGCCGAGCCGATGTCGCGCTCGGCCTTGGCCTTCTCGAGGGCCTGGTGCGTGCGCACCGCCACCTCGGCGGAGCCTCCCCCGAAGGCGAAGGCGAGCGCGAGCACGGCGGCGAACCGGAGCGGCTTCATGGGGAGAGCGGCCATCTTTCGCGGTCTTGCACCGGGTATGCCCCGGTGCCTGTCCTAGGGATTCCGGCGGTTTACCAGATCCACGCCCCCCGGGTCACGTGCCGATTCCGCCACAGTGGCACGGGCCGGGTGACAACCTGTCAGACGTCCTTTACGCGCCGGATGCTCCCGTCTTTCGCCAGGACGCCCCATCCCGGGCGGTCCGTCCGGCCCGCTCCAGCTTCTCCAGGGTGGCGAGGCAGCTCCGCGCGGCGATGGGCCAGACGGCGGGCGGCACGTCCTGGTAGGCCCGCGCCGTGACCTCGTCGAGCGTCCCAGGGGCGTCGAGGGCGCGGAGGACCAGCGCCTCGCGCTCGGCGCGGTGGGCCAGCGAGGCGCGCAGCGCGGCGGCGCCGTGGGCGGCCGGCGGGCCGTGGGCCGGGAAGAGGGCGCGCACGCCGAGGCGCGAGACCCGGTCGAGCTGCCGCTCGTACTCGGCCATGTCCCCCTCGGGCGGATCGATGACGATGGTCGAGAGGGTGGAGTGCAGGTCGCCGGCGAGGAGCGCGCCGGTCGGCTCGTCGAGGAAGACCAGGTGGTCGCGGGCGTGGCCGGGCGTCTCGAAGACGCGCCAGCGGCCGAAGAGCAGGTCGCCCTCGCGGAGCGGCGCGAAGGCCGGGACGCCGGCCGCCGCGAGGCGGGGCGCGATGGCCGGGTGGGCGCGGACGGTGAGGCCGCGCGCCGCCAGCGCCGCCACGCCGCCGACGTGGTCGCCGTGGCCGTGCGTCACCCAGACCTCGACGGCCGGGCGCCCCTCAGCGGCCAGCGCGGCCAGGCGCTCGTCGAGCTTCCGCTGCTCCGCCTCCCACGGCGAGCCGGGATCGACCACCACGGTGGCGCCGCCCACGTCGGCCAGCCAGGCGTTGGTGTGGGCCGCCGGCGGCAGCGTGGGGGTGCGCAGCGGCGACTGGAGCAGGCCGCCCTGGTACTCGATGCGGAAGGCCGAGGCGTCGGGCCGGCGCATGGCCGCGAGGTCGGGGGGCGCGCCGCGGGCCAGCACGCGCACCGGCCAGAGGTTGGGCGGCAGGAAGAGCCGGTCGCCGCGGGCCCACGCGTCGAGGGCGCGGGTGGCCGGGACGAAGGCCCCGGCGTCGAGCTCGCCCGGCCAGACCTCCGGCGCCGCGTCCTCGCCCTCGCGCCAGCGGCAGGCCAGGAAGAGGGCGTCGAAGCGGACCGGGTAGAAGGCCGGCGTGACCCAGCGGCCGGCGTCCTCGAAGCGGGCCCCGTCCACGGCGAGGCGGTGGCGGGCCAGCAGGTCCGAGAAGCCGAGGGCGCCGGCCAGGAGGGCGCGGCGGGCCTCGGCGAGGGCCGGGGCCGGCGGGAGCGGCGCGCCGGTGGCGACCAGGACGCCCGCCTCCTCGAAGAGCTCGCGGGCGGCGCAGGCCACGTCGCCCGGGTCGAGGGGGCCGGCGCCGGTCACCGGCACTTCGGCGTCCTCGGGATCGCGGCGCCCACCGGGGAAGGCGCTGAAGCCGGGGGCGAAGCGCTGGGTGGCGCCGCGGGTGACCAGGTAGGCCTCGGGCCCCTCCGGCCCCGGGCGCCAGAGCAGCACCGACGCGGCGGCGCGCGGCGTGGCCGGCGGCGGCGCCGCCAGGGCGTGCTGGCCGAGCTCCGACACGGGACCCTAGACCGGGATGCGGACGATCTCCTGCTGGATCTTCCCGTAGACCTGCGGCCCGTGCGCCGTGAGGTGCACGTCGATCTCGGTGCGCACGCCCATGCCCTGCTCCGGCAGGTAGATGCCCGGCTCGATGGAGAAGGCCAGGCCGTTCACCAGCGGCCGCGTGTCGTGGGTCTCGAGGTCGTCGAGGTTGGCGCCGTCGCCGTGGACGTTGACGCCGATGGAGTGGCCGGTGCGGTGGATGAACCGGTCGCCGTAGCCGCGGGCGGCGATCTGGTCGCGCACCACCCGGTCCACCTGCCAGCCCTCCAGCACGTGGCCGCCGTGGTGGGCGGCGCGCAGGGCGGTCAGGCCGGCGTCGCGGCCGTCGGCGGCGGCGCGGAAGATCTGCTCGTGCTCGGGCCTCGGCCGGTCGCCGCAGAAGCCCATCCAGGTGATGTCGGCGTAGACGTCGTCCGGCCCGGTGCCGCGGGCCCACAGGTCGATGAGCACCAGGTCGCCCTTGCGGATGGACGTGGGCGTCTTCTCCGAGGGCTCGTAGTGGGGGTCGCCGGCGTGGCCGTTGACCGCCACGATGGGCGGGTGGTCGCACTCCAGGCCGGCCTCGGCGAAGCGGTCGGTGAGGAAGCGCTGGATCTCGGTCTCCTTCGGCTCGACGCCCCGGCGCAGGAGATCGCCGATGCGCTCGAAGGCGGCGTCCTTGGCCTGGTCGATGCCGGAGAGGGCCCGCTTGTGGCTCTCCACCTGCGCCGGCGACCAGCGGCAGAGGAAGTGTTGCACCAGCCGCGCCGAGGAGACCACCTCGGCGCCCAGGCCGCGCACCAGCTCCAGCGTGCCGGCGTCCACGCGCGAGAGGTAGGGGATGGCCGCCTCGGGGTAGTACTCCATGGCCAGCTTCGGCCGCGGCGGCAGCGCCGCCATCATCCCCTTCAGCGCTGCGTGGAGCGACTGCCAGGAGGCGTAGGCCTCGCGGCGCCCCGGCACGCCGGGCGGGAAGGAGCCGAGCTCGATGGCGTGCACCAGCAGGCGCGCCTCGCCCTGGGCCGGCACCAGGTAGTACCAGCGGCGGGTGAGCATGTGGCCGTGGAGGCCGAGGGCGGTGAGGGCCGTCGGGTTCTGGCCGTGGAAGTCGTAGAGGAGCCAGCCGTCGAGCCCCTGCTCGACGAGGGCCTGCTGCAGCGCCGGGATGTCCATAGGGGCGCTTGTAGCGCCGGCGCGGGAGGCGGGCAACGAGGGAGGTGGGTCGGGGCGGTGGGCCCGCCGGCACCCGGCGCGGGCGCGGCGCGGCGGGTGGTACGCTGCGCGGGTCGAGGCGGAGGGTCTGCGCGCATGGAGGGAGGCCAGCGCTGGGTGGTGGCGGCGGCGCTGGCGCTGCTGGTGCTGCCGTTGGGGCCGGCCGCCGCCGAGCCCGCCCCCGCCGGCGCCGACCGCTGGGTGGAGCAGGGCTGGTCGGCCCGCGACGGCCTCCCGCAGGCCATCGTCACCGCGCTCCTGGCCTCCGCCTCCGGCCACCTCTGGCTCGGCACGCAGGAGGGGCTGGTGCGCTTCGACGGCCGCCGCTTCCTGCGCCTGGAGCGCGGCGGCCACCCGGAGCTGGTGACCAACCAGGTGGACTCGCTGCAGGAGGCGGCCGACGGCGCCATCTGGATCGGCACCTCGCGCGGGGGCGCGGTGCTCCGCGGCGACGAGGTGCGGCGCCTCCCGGCCCTGGAGGGGATGCGCGTCACGTCGCTCCTGCGCACGCCCGACGGCGCGGTCTGGGCCGGGGGCGCGCCGGGCGGGCTGGTCCACCTCCACGCCGCCGGCGGGCCGATCGAGCCGGTGGAGGCGCTGCGCGCCGAGAGCGTGCGGGGGATGGCCTGGCACGGCCCCGGCCACCTGCTGGTGGCCACCGACCGGGGCGCCCTCGACCTCACGCGCGAGCGGGAGGTGGAGCGCGTGGCCGGCGTGCCCGACGCCGCCTGCCTGTCGGCCCTGGTGGAGGAGAGCGGCACCGCCTGGCTCGGCTGCGAGGGCGGGCTCTACCGGCGCTTCCCCGGCGCCGGGGCCTTCCAGCGGGTGGCGGAGGCCGGCCCGGGGCCGGTGCCGGCGCTCCTGGCGGCCCGGGACGGCTCGGTCTGGGTCGGCCGGGCCGGCGGGGTGCTGCGGTTCAACCGCCAGGCGATGGAGGTGGTGCGGCGCGGCGACCTGGAGGTGCTGGCGCTGGCGGAGGATCGCGAGGGGGCCATCTGGGCCGGCACCGCGGCGGACGGCCTGCGGCGCTTCCTGCCGCGGCTGGTGGACGGCATCGACCGGCGCCACGGGCTCACCAGCGAGGCGGTGCGCGCCGTGCTCCAGGCCCGCGACGGCTCCCTCTGGGTCGGCACCGAGACCGGCGGCCTGGACCACGTGGTGGGCGGGGTGGCCCGCCCGGTCCGGCCCGACCTCCTCGGCGGGCGCCGGGTGCGCGCGCTCCTGGAGGACGCCGCGGGGACGATCTGGGTGGGCGCCGACGGCGTCGGCGCCTTCCGCCTGGACCCGGCGAGCGGGCGCGAGGTGGCGCCGCTCCTGCCCGAGGCGGGGCGCACCTACGCCTTCCTGGAGGACGGGCACGGGACGGTCTGGGTGGGCCGCCGGTCCGGGCTGGTGGCGGTGCGCGGCGCGCGGGTGGACGCCATCCCGGCCGACCCCGCGCTGCCCCAGCCGGGCGTCACCACCCTGGCGCTCCTGCCGGACGGCACGCTGGTGGCGGGCGGCGAGGTGGGCGCCGCCTGGCTCACCGGCGGCGCGCTGCGCCCCCTGCCGGCCTACGGCGGCCGCGGGCGCGAAGGGGTCTCCGCGCTGATGGCCGATCCCGACGGCACGCTCTGGATCGGCACCACCGGGGACGGGCTCAAGCGCGTGCGCGGCGGGGCGCTGGTGGCGCTCGACACCGCCCGCGGCCTCCGCGACGACGCGGTCCACGCCGTCCTCGACGACGGGGCCGGCCACCTCTGGCTCTCGGGCAACCTGGGGATCTTCCGCATCTCGCGGGCCCAGGTGGAGGACCTGGCGGCCGGGCGGCGCACCCGGCTGGAGGTGCTGGGCGTCGGGCTGCAGCACGGGATGCGGAGCCCGGAGTGCAACGGCTTCGGCAACCCGGTGGGGCAGCGGGTGGCCGACGGGCGCATGTGGTTCGCCACCATGGGCGGGGCGGTCCGGCTCGATCCGGCGGCCCCGCTGCCGACCCTGCCGCCGCCGGCGCCGTCCATCGAGGCGGTGCTGGTGGACGGCCACCCGGTGGCGCCGGCGCCGCGCCTGTCGCTGCCGGTGGGGGCGCGGCGGCTGGAGGTGCGCTTCGCCGCCACCAGCCTCACCTCGCCCGAGACGGTGCGGGTGCGCCGGCAGCTGGTGGGGCTCGACGACGAGCCGGTGGCGCTGGAGCAGGGCGCCGGCTCGGCCAGCTACGGGCCGCTGCGGCCCGGCGCGTACCGCTTCGAGCTCACGGCGGCGCACGAGGGCAGCCCGTACGGCCAGGAGCGGGCGGGGCTGGCGCTGGAGGTGCCGCCGCGCTTCTTCGAGACCGGCTGGTTCCTGGGGCTGGCCGCGGCGGCGGCGCTGGGGGCGGTGGTGGCGGCGGTGCAGCTCAGGACCCGGGCGCTGCGGGCGCGGGAGCGGGAGCTGCAGGCGCGGGTGCAGGAGGCGCTGGCCGCCGCCAAGGTGCTGCGCGGCCTGCTCCCCATCTGCGCCTGGTGCAAGAAGATCCGCGACGACGCGGGCTACTGGAACCAGATCGAGGCCTACGTCTCCGAGCACACCGAGGCCGAGTTCACCCACGGGATGTGCCCGTCGTGCGCCGAGCGCCACGAGGCGAGGTTGCCCGGCCGCGAGGGCTGAGGGGCCGGCGGCGCCGGGCCCTCAGCGCGGCGGGGGGGCGTGGGCGAGCTGCGCCGCCACCTCGCCGTAGACCACCCGCGACACGCCGCGGATGACGTCGTCGAGGGTGCCGAGGTCGGGCCCGCGGGACATGACGCAGAGCAGGTAGGGGTTCTCCGGGAAGTAGACGATGCCGCAGTCGTGGAGCTGGAAGGCGCCCGGCTCCGACTTCTCGCCGAACTTGTGGGCCACCGGCACGCCCGGCGGCACGCCGCCCACCAGGCCGGCCTTGAAGTCGGCGGCGGCCAGCAGCGAGAGGGCCCACTCCGAGGCCTCCCGCGACAGGTAGGTCGCGTTGTAGAGGATGCGGAAGAACGAGGCGTAGGTCTGCACCGAGAGGAAGGCGTCGTCGCCCGCGGCGTGGGGGTTCTGCATGCGCAGCAGGGCGTAGACCCGGTCCAGCTCGGCCGGATCGACCCGCCGCGAGAGCAGCATGAAGGCGTTGTTGTCGGAGAAGACGATCATGCGGCGGATCAGCTCGCGCACCGGGTAGGTGGCGCCGCGCTGCAGCCGCTCGGCCGGCTTGACGTTCTGGTCCTCGTCGTAGTCGCGGGAGAGGTCGTGGGTGACCGGGGCGTCGAGCAGGGCCGGGCCGGCGCGCCCCTCGGCCGACTTGAGGAGGGCGATCATGAGGGGCAGCTTGCGCAGGCTGGCCGGGGTGAACTGCTGGGTGTCGCCGATGGCGAACCAGATGCCGTCGTTCAGCTCCCGGAAGTAGACGCTCACGGCGGTGGCGGAGCGCTGGGCCACCCGGCCGGCGAGGTACCGCTGGACCACGTCCCGGAAGGGCGCCAGCTCGCGGTTGCGCAGCACGTCGTCGGCGAGGTCGCAGTCGAGGAGCGGGTTGACCAGGGAGGCGGCGCCCTCCCGGCGCTGGGTGTAGGCGTGCCGGTCGTCGCCCCCGTCGACGCGGGCGCCGCGCGCCGCCCACCCCGCGCCGAAGGCGGCGGCGGCGAGGAGGGTGGCGGCGGCGAGGGTCGCGGAGCGCGTCATGGAGTTCCTGGCCCGACCGAGCGTAGTCGGTTCCGCGGCCGGAGGAAAAGTCCGTGACTCCGGGTGCTTGACGCACCGGGGTGCGGGCGGGCGCTCCGTATGACGCAACGGAGCGCGTCATGGTTCCCGCCCGACGTCCCTGGGACGGGGTCGGATCAGGGCGCCGCGTCGTCGCGGAGGCGGGCGTAGAGCAGGGCGTCGGCCAGCCGGTCGTCCTTCTGCACGTAGTGGCGCAGCCGGCCCTCGAGCTGGAACCCGTTGGCCTCCAGCACCTTGGCGCCGGCGGAGTTCCAGTCGAAGACGAACCCCTGCACCCGCTCCAGGCCGAGGCCGTGGAAGCCGTAGGCGGTGGCCAGCTTCACGGCGGTCCGCGCGATGCCCTGGCCCCAGAAGGCCCGGCCGGTCCAGAAGCTCAGGTCGGCGCACATGAAGTGGGCGTCGGTCCGCCTGGTCAGCCGCACGCCGCCGGCCAGCTCGTCCCGGCGCAGGATGGCGAAGCTCATGGGCGGCCCGGAGCCGGCCGACTGGTCGGCCAGCCAGAGGTGGGCGGTGGGGATGGTGAACGGGTGGGGGAACCGCTCGCGCAGGTTGAGCCAGATGTCGCGATCGTCGCCGACGCGCACCAGCGCCTCGTCGTCGGTCCACTCCCACGGGCGCAGGCGCACCTCGCCCTCGGCCATCGGCTGCTTCTTGTGAGCCATGTCGGGTCCTCGCAGCGGGCGCGCCGGGGTGGCGCACCCGAGGGCGCGGACCATACGCCCGGCCGTCCCGCGGCGCGCGGCACGCACCGTCGCAGGGGATGACATTCAAAGAACCTCAGTATTGATCACCCATCATGGAGTTTCCGTCCGCCGCGCGCGGCCGCAGATCCAGGGCACGGCGCACGTCGCGCCGACGAAAGGAGCCACCCCATGACGCGCTTCCTCCGCTGGTCCCTCGCCGCCTCCGCCGCCTTCGCCCTCGCCGCCGCGGGCGCGGCCCGGGCCACCCAGGCCGACCCGGCCGCCGACGGCCAGGCCTGGTCGCCCGCCCCGTTCCTCTTCGAGGCCGCGGAGCCGCACTGGCTCGACGCGGGGGTCAACCTCCCGGGCGCGCCGGCGACCGCCGCGCCGGCCGCGAGCGCACCGGCCGAGGCCGCCGACTGGAAGACCAACCCGTCGCGCTTCCTGCCCTCGCCCATCTACGGGCGCGGCCTCGCCGGCAGCGAGTGACGCGGCGGGACGGTGCTGCGGCCGGGAGGGGCCCCGGCCGCAGGCCGGCCTAGATGGGCACCGAGTAGCGCCGCCCCGGCCCGGTCTCCCCCGGCAGCGGGATCTGGTGCAGCCGGATGGAGTTGGTCTGCCCCGGCACGCCGAGCGGCGAGCCGTGCACCAGCACCACCCGGTCGCCCGGCTTGCAGATGCCGTCGCCGACCAGCCGCTCGGCCACCGCCTCGGCCATGGCGTCGGCGTTGCGCACCGGCTCCATGATGGCGGGCTTGACGCCCCAGTACATGGCGCAGCGGCGCCGCGTGGCCTGGTCGGGCGAGTAGGCGATGACCGGCACCGCGGGCCGGAAGTGGGCCAGCAGCCGGGCGGTGGTGCCGCCCAGCGTGAAGCAGGCGATGGCGGAGGCGCCGGCGGCCTCGGCGGCGCGGCAGGCGGCCGCCGCGGTCACCTCGTTGAAGGGCGCCAGCCGCCCGGCGGTCGGGCCGGTCATGGCCTCCAGCCCCAGGTCGCCGGCCCGGTCGGCCTCGGCCTCCCGGATGATGCGGTCCATCATCTGCACCGCCAGCAGGGGGTGGCGGCCGCTGGCGGTCTCGCCGGAGAGCATCACCGCATCGGCGCCGTCCCAGATGCCGTTGGCCACGTCGGAGGCCTCGGCGCGGGTCGGGCGCGGGTGCTCGATCATCGAGTTGAGCATCTGGGTGGCGATGATGACGGTCTTGCCGGCCCGGTTGGCCTTGCGGCAGAGCATCTTCTGCAGGGCCGGGACGCGCTCCGGCTGGATCTCCACGCCCAGGTCGCCGCGGGCCACCATCAGGCCGTCGGCCACCGCCAGGATGTCGTCGATGCGGTCGATGGCCTCGGGCTTCTCGATCTTGGCGATGATGGGCACCACCCGCCCGGCCCGCTCCATGAGCCGCCGGCAGAGCAGCACGTCCTCGGGGGTGCGGACGAAGGAGAGGGCCACCACGTCCACGCCGTGGGAGAGGCCGAAGGCCAGGTCGGCCTTGTCCTTCTCGCTCATGGCCTCGGTGCGCAGCGCCACGCCGGGCAGGTTGATGCCCTTGTTCTCGCCGAGGACGCCGCCCTCGATGACCTCGGCCTCCAGGCGCACGCCGTCGGTCTCCAGCACCTTGAGCTCGATGAGGCCGTCGTCGATGAGCAGCCGGTCGCCCGGCTTCACGTCCTCGGCGAGGTGCGGGTAGGTGGTGGAGACGATGTGCTCGTCGCCGGCGATCTCGGCGGCGGTGGTGATGGCCAGCTTCTCGCCCGCCGCCAGCATGACCCCGGCGCGCCCGGCCTTGAGGGGGCCGGTGCGGATCTTGGGCCCCTGCAGGTCCTGGAGGGCGGCCACCGGCCGGTTGAGGTGGCGGCACGCGCCGCGGAGCCGCTCCAGGGCCCGGGCGTGGTCGTCGTGGCGGCCGTGGGAGAAGTTGAGGCGGGCCACGTTGACCCCCGCCTGCACGAGCTTCTCCATCATCTCCGGCGAGGTGGTGGCGGGACCGAGGGTGGCGACGATCTTGGCGCGGCGCATGGTGGGGGGATCATCTCCAAGCGGCCCACTGAGTCCAGGTCTTTGCGTGTCCCGGACAGGCCCCCGTCCGGTGCCAGGAGTCGACGTGCCGGCTGGTCCAGGGCGCCGGGCTCGCCAGCAGGACCGTCTGGGCCTCCTCGCCGGCCTGGAGCGCCGCCCCCTCCGCCACCAGGACGTCGTGGTAGACGAGGCCGCAGGCACCCGCCTCGAACCGGGCATGCGACGCCGCGACCGAGTAGAGGGGGTGGTCCGGGAAGGCCGGGTCGTTCGGGTCGAGGGCGTCGCCCAGCCGCTCCTCCGGGTTGATGGGGCGGGGCATGGCCGGCAGGCCCGTGCCGTCGTCATAGGGCGAGTCGGCCAGCAGGAACTGGTAGCGCAGGTCGCCGCCCGCCAGGAGCGCCACGCGCATCGCCGGGTAGGGGAGCGGCGCGCCCCCGGGCGCCACCGCGGCCGGGTTGTACTGGGCGTGGACGCGGACCTCCTGGCCGTCGAGCCGTGGGGGGAACCTCACGCCGGGGTGGCTGGCGGCGTCGAAGGTGACGGTGACCAGGCCGAGCACCGGGTCGGTGACGCGGAGCACGCCCTCGCCGGCCAGGGTGGCCGGTCCTCCCACCAGCACCAGCGGCTCGCCCGGCGCGACGTTGGGGAGCACCGGACCGCCCGCGGCGTCGGTGATCCGGACGGCGAAGGGGACCACCTCGGGATCGGCGCGGTGGCAGGCGGCGGTGGCCGCCGCGGTGAGGCCGAGCAGCGCGGCCAGTGCGGCGCGCGGGGCGCGGGCGCGGGCGCGGCTAGAAGGCATGGCCGTACCTCAGCCGCCAGGTGGTGATGGCCGGCACCTCGGCCTGCAGGAAGGTGCCGCCCTCCAGGCCGAGGACGTGCCGGCCGAAGGTCCGCTCCAGCCCCAGGCCGAGCTCGGTGGTGGTGAACCACTCCGGGCCGGCGGTCACCGAGCCCTTGTCGAAGGCCATGGCGGCGCGGGCGTAGGGGCGCCAGCCGGAGAGCTCGGCGCCGGCGGCCACCTCGAAGCGCATGGAGAGGTAGCTGGCGTCGGCGGTCCGGCTGGCAACGAAGACCTCGCCGACCTCGAAGGTGGCGGCCAGCCGCAGCACGTCCAGGTCCTGCGACGACCAGCGCGCACCGACGTAGATGCCGTTCTGGCCGCCGTTGCCCACGCCGGGCAGGAAGGTGTCGGCCCGCCCGACGAGGTCGAGCCCCACGCCGGCGCCGGCCAGGAAGCGCACCCCGCTCTTCAGCCAGCCCACGTCGCCGGTGAGCATGAGCCGGGTCGGCTTCACCGGCCCGAACTGCAGGGAGGCGACGTTGGGGGCCGGGTCGAAGTCCGGGTCGTGGCCGGGCCTGGCGAGCGGCGCGTCCAGGTCGGGATCCTCGATGGCCGGCTCCTCCTTCGGCGGGGAGACGGGGGGCACGGCGGGCGGCGCGGCGGTGAGGAGCGCGAGGAGGAGGGGCAGGGACGCCACCGCTGGAGCCTAATGCCCGCGCCGGGTGCGCACCACCCACGGCCCCACCGTGTTGCCGGCATCCGTACGGGGCGGTACGGTCCGGGGCCATGGACGCCCTCGCGCTGGAGCGCCGCCTCGCCAAGCTCACCTCCATCCTGGAGGTGGCCAAGGCGCTCACCGCCGAGCGCCAGGTGGAGCGGCTCCTCGGGCTCATCAACGACGCCGCGGCGCGGGTGGCGGAGGCCGACCGCTGCAGCATCTTCGTGGTCGATCGCGAGGCGGGCCAGCTCTGGACCCAGGCCTCCCACGGCACCGGCGGCATCCGCATCCCGCTGGGGGCGGGGATCGCCGGCGCGGTGGCCGCCTCGGGCCGGCCGGTGCGCATCGACGACGCCTACGCCGACCCGCGCTTCAACCAGCAGGTGGACGCCGAGACCGGCTACCGCACCCGGAACATCCTCTGCGTCCCCATGACCAACACCCACGGCGAGGTGGTGGGGGTCATCCAGGCGCTCAACCGCCGCGACGGCGCCTTCGGCGGCGAGGACGAGGAGCTGCTCTCGGCGCTGGCCGGGCCGGCCGCCTCGGCCATCGAGAACGCCCTGCTCCACGAGGAGATCGAGCAGCTCTTCGAGGGCTTCGTGCAGGCCTCGGTGGTGGCCATCGAGGCGCGCGACCCGACCACCGCCGGCCACTCGGGCCGGGTGGCCACCCTCACCACCGGCCTGGCCCGGGCGGTGGAGGCCGCGCCGCCGGCCCCCTGGCGCGGCGTGGCCTTCGACCGGGCCTCGCTGCAGCAGCTCCGCTACGCCGCGCTGCTCCACGACTTCGGCAAGGTGGGCGTGCGCGAGCACGTGCTGGTGAAGGCCGACAAGCTCTACCCGCACCAGCTGGAGCTCCTGGCGGCGCGCTTCGACCTGGCGCGCCTCTCGCTGGAGAACCAGCGGCTGCGCGCCCGCCTGGAGGGGCGCGACGAGGGCGAGGCGGCGGCGCGCCTGGCGGAGCTGGACGGCTTCTGGGAGCTGGTGCAGGCGGCCAACCGGCCCACCGTGCTGCCCGAGGCGGCCGGCGAGCGGCTGCAGCGGCTGGCGGCCATCACCGTGCCGGATCCCCGCGGCGAGCCCCGGCCGCTCCTCACCGGCGAGGAGCTGCGCCTCCTGGCCATCCCCAAGGGCTCGCTCTCCGACGACGAGCGGCGCGAGATCGAGAGCCACGTGACGCACACCTGGCGCTTCCTCTCGCAGATCCCCTGGACCCGCGCGCTGCGCCGCGTCCCCGAGATCGCCTACGGCCACCACGAGAAGCTGGACGGCGGCGGCTACCCGCGGGCCGTGCCCGCCCCGGGCATCGCGGTGGAGACGCGCATGATGACCATCTCGGACATCTACGACGCCCTCACCGCCAGCGACCGCCCCTACAAGAAGGCGCTCCCGGCCGAGAAGGCCCTCGACATCCTGGGGGCCGAGGCGAAGCGCGGGCAGGTGGACGCCGCGCTGCTGGGCGTCTTCGTGGAGGCCGGCATCTGGCGCGCCGTCCTCAAGGGCTGATCCTCCCGCCGGCCTTCTTCCGGCGCCCCGCGCCGGCGGTGGCGCGCGACCTGGTCGGCAAGGTGGTGGTGCGCCTCGACGGCGGCGTGCGGCGCGCGGCGCGCCTGGTGGAGGTGGAGGCCTACCACGGCCCCCGCGACCGGGCCTCGCACGCCCGCGCCGGCCCCACGCCGCGGGCCGCCATCATGTACGGGCCGCCCGGGGTGGCCTACGTCTACCTGATCTACGGCCTCTCCCACTGCCTCAACGTGGTGACCGGCGAGCCGGGCGAGCCGTCGGCGGTGCTGCTCCGGGCGGCCGAGCCGGTGGAGGGCTGCCTCCACTCGACCCGCGGCCCGGGCAACCTGTGCCGGGCGCTGGGCGTGACCCGGTCCCGCCACGACGGCATGGACCTCTCGGGCGGCGAGCTGTTCCTGGAGGACGGGCCGGCGCCGCGGCGCGTGGCCGCCACGCCGCGGGTCAACGTGGACTTCGCCGGCCCGGCCTGGAGCCGGCGCCGCTGGCGCTTCGTGGAGGTGGGGAGCCCGTGGCGCTCGGGTCCCCCGGGGCGGCGCTGGTTGCCCTGATGGGTTGCCCCGCCCGGGTTTCCACTCAGAGTGTAGAATGGCGGAGCGAGCCCACCGTGCCCCGCCCCGTCCAGACCGCCGGACTCCCGTCCGCCACCCTCCTCGCCGGCGCGGCCATCGACGGGGCGTCCGACGAGCGCGCCGCCGCGCTGGCGCTCCTGGCCGTGGCGCTGGGCGGCTGCGCCACCTGGCTGTGGCGGCGCGCCTGCCGGGCCGAGGCCGAGGCGGCGCGCCTGGCCACCGCGCTGGAGGCGGCGCACCGGCGCCCGGCGCTGGACGGCGAGGTGGCCCAGGTGGCCCACCGGCTCGCCAACGCGGTGGCCATCGTGAAGGCCAACGTGGGCTGGCTGGCCCGCCCGCCCGAGCCGGACGAGCCGGCGGGCGAGCGGGCCGAGGCGCTGGCCGAGGCGGTCAGCGCGGTGGAGCGGATCACCGCCCTCACCGACCAGCTCCGCGCCGCCGCCCGCGACGCGGGCGGCGGGCGCGACGAGGGGCCGTAGGCCCGCGCTACGGGTGGGGGACGACGGAGAGGAGCGCGTCCACCAGCCGATCGACGTCGGCCGTCGAGTGGAACAGGTGCGTCGAGATCCGCAGCGGCGTCGAGGCGGTGGACCCGAGGACGGCGGTCCGGGTCGGGTCGCTCCGGAGCGTGTGCGGCACGGTGGTGGTGCGCGCCACGATGCCGAAGCCGCTGCGCAGGTCGGAGAGCGCCTGCGCCGCCGCCTGGGCCTGGGCGGTGGCCTGGGCCGGCGTGAGGTCGGCGTTGTAGTCGAAGCCGGGCGAGAACGGGTTGAAGGAGGTCAGGCCGACCTGGCCGGCGTTCGAACCGGCCGCCAGGGGGAAGGAGAGCGAGCGCGGCCCCCAGATCGCGGCGAGCTTGGCCCGCAGGTACCAGGCGAGCGAGACCAGGTAGGCCTCGATGGCGGCGCGCCCCCAGCCGTCCCAGAGCCGGCAGCAGTCGAAGAGCGCCCTCTGCGAGGGGCGGCTGCCGTTGCCCACCAGCTGCAGCAGCGCCGCCACGTTGTCGTCGGGGCGGCGCTGGCCGTCCTTCAGGATCGAGACGCCGTTCTCGGCCCCGTAGAGGAGCGTGTTGGTCGGCCAGTACCGCGGCAGCGGCCCGGTGTTGGCGTAGCCCGGCACCGGCACGTCCACGGTGGGGAGCCCCGGCACCAGGAAGCCGAAGTCGCTGACCGGCGCCTGGCGGACGTAGGGGGCGGGGGTCTGGCCGTTGCGCAGGTAGAGGAACCCGGTCTGCCCCGGGCCGCACTGCCACTTGTGGCCGGCGCCGGAGAAGAAGTCGCAGCCCATGTCGTGGAGGTCGAGGGCCACCATGCCGGGCAGGTGGGCGCCGTCCACGATCGAGAGGATCCCGTGGCTCGCCGCCCAGGCGCAGAGCGCCTTCTCCGGGAGCCGGGTGCCGGTGAGGTAGATGGGCGAGGAGAAGAGGATGGCCTTGGTGCGCGGCGTCCGCAGCGCCTCGAAGCGCCGCATGATCTCCGCGTCGGACCACTGGTCGTTGGTGGGGATGGCCACCTTCTTGATCCCCACGCCGTAGCGGTCGGCCAGCAGGGAGTAGGCGCTGATGCCGGCGCTCTCCTCCATGTTGGTGGTGATGACCTCGTCGTTCTTCTTCCACTCCAGCCCCATGACGATGCGGTGCAGGCCGTCGGTGGTGTTGAAGGACATCACCAGCTCGTAGGGATCGCAGCCGAAGCCCGGCGCGATGGCGTTGCGCCAGCCCTGCTGCCCGAAGAAGTAGGCGGTGGGGTTGGCGGCCAGGTCCGCGGCGTCCGCCGCGGCGGCGGTCACCACCTGCTGCGGCGTGGCGCCGGTGGTGCCCAGGTTCATGTAGAGGAGGCCCGGCGCGAACCGCCAGGCCGAGGCGTACGGGCTGCCCGCCGGGCCGGCGGCCGCCGCCGTGCCCGGCCCCGCCGCCGCGCCGGCCGCCAGCGCCGCCGCCGCGCCGAACCCGAAGCGCCGCAGGAACTCCCGCCGCGCGTACTGCACCCCCTGCTCCGCCGCCTCGACCGCCTGGCGGGCTTGCGCCACCCCCTGCCCGCCCTCGCCCACCGCTGCCCCGACCTGCTCCGTCATCTTGCCGCTCCCCTCTGGTGGCCCGGGCTCCCCGGCCCGGGCCGGTGTCCGGCGGCGGCGGCCCCATGCCGCGCCGTCCGGGTTCACGATGAGAGCGGGTTCCCGCACTTCGAGTCAAGGTGCGCCCGGGTCAGGCCGGAGGAGGTGGACGCCCGGCATGTGGTCGCCGGTGGTCGGGGCTCCCGCCGGCTCGCACCGCGGCCGGCCCTCCGCTATCTTCCGCGCGTGCTCCACCTGGCCGGACAGGACAGCCGCCGGCTCGCCGAGCGGGCCGGCATCGCCCTCGAGGACGCCCGCCGCATCCTCGGCGCCGTGCTGGGGCGCGGCGAGCCGCTGCGCCGCGCCCGCAACGTGCGGCGCGAGGTGCTGGACCGGGTCGAGGCCCAGGCCAGCGCGGGCGCCCTCGCCGAGCTGGAGCGGGTGGACGCCGCCGACGGCTTCCGCAAGTACCTCCTGCAGGCGCCGGACGGCGCCCGCTTCGAGGCGGTGCGCATCCCGCTCTTCGACACCCACCACGTGGCCTGCCTCTCCTCGCAGGCCGGCTGCGCCATGGGCTGCGCCTTCTGCGCCACCGCCGCCCTCGGCCTGCACCGCTCCCTGGCCTCCTGGGAGATGGTGGCGCAGCTCCTCCACCTGCGCGCCGACTCGACGCGGCCGGTGACCGGCGTGGTCTTCATGGGGCAGGGCGAACCCTTCGCCAACTACGACGCGGTGCTCGACGCCTGCTACGCCCTCTGCGACCCGGCCGGCGCCCGCATCGACGCCCGCCGCATCTCCATCTCCACGGTGGGGCACGTGCCGGCCATCCGGCGCTTCACCGCCGAGGGGCACAAGTTCCGGCTCTGCGTCTCGCTCAACGCCGCCCTCCCGGAGAAGCGCCTGGCCCTCATGCCGGTGTCGCGGGCCTGGCCCCTCGACGAGCTGATCGAGGCGGTGCGTGAGCACGCCGCGGCGCGCGGCCGGGTCACGCTGGAGTACGTGATGATGGAGGGGGTCAACACCGGCGAGGAGGACGCCGCGGCGCTGGGCGCCCTGCTCCGCGGCATCCCGGTGAAGCTCAACCCCATCGCCGTCAACGACGCCACCGGCCGCTTCCGGCCGCCCAGCGAGGCGGAGTGGAACGCCTTCCGCGACCGGCTGGCGCGCCACCTGCCGGGCCAGCCCATCGTGCGCCGCTACTCGGGCGGCCAGGACAAGGCGGCCGCCTGCGGGATGCTGGCCTCGCGGCGCCTGGCCGGGCCCGACCCGGCCCGCCCCTGAGCGGCGCCCGTCAGCGCGGGCGCGGCGGCGGTGTCGGCGCGTCGTCGCCGGCGGCGTCGAAGAGCTCCAGCCGCTCCAGCAGCTCCAGCTTCTCCAGCAGTTCCAGATTTCGCACCACCTCCTCGTCCTCCGGGGAGAGGCGGCGCGGCTCGGCGGTGCTGGCCGCGTCCGGCGGCGGCGGGGGCGGGCTCCCGGCCGGCGCGGCCTGGGCGAGCAGCAGGGCGAGGGGCAGGAGGGCCGGCGTCATGGCGTCTGGAGGTCCACCGCGAGGATCGCCTTGTAGACCGTGGCCCGCCCCGGGAAGAAGTCGCCGGGGAAGAGGGCGTCGGCCTCCGCCGCCACGGTGAGCCAGGGCCGCGCCGCCCAGCTGGCGGTGAGGTCCACCTCCGTGCCGTAGGTCCGGCCGCCGAAGGGGCCGCGGTCCTCGGCGAGGAGCCAGGCGCCCCGCGCCGTGGCGGTCACCTCGCCGGGCAGGTCGCCCTCCACGGTGAGCCCCGGGGCGACGACGCCGCGGCCGTTCACGCCCGGCGCGGTGGCCTGGCGCGCGGCGAAGCTCTCGGAGAGGCCGCCGCCGAAGAAGAGGCTGGTGGCGGTGATCCAGGGCGTGATGCCGAGGAAGCCGTCGTAGCCGGCCGGGAGGCCGAGGCGCGCCTTCTGCAGCGGCGGCCGATCGCCCGAGAGGTAGAGGAACCAGGGGATGATCGAGGCGCGCGGCCCCGCCGAGGCCTCCCAGCGCAGCGAGACGGCGCGGCCGGAGAGGGGCACGTCGGGGAGCGGGGCGCCGGTCGGGTCGGTGCGGAGCCGGTCGAGGGAGCCGGAGAGCACCGCCGCCGACCAGGAGATCCGCTGGCCGCGGAAGGGCGCCACGCTGCCGGTGGTGCCGAGCCAGGCCAGCGTGGCCTCGGCGCTCGGGCCGGCCGCGAGGAAGCGGGCCAGGTTGCGCGCCGCCGCGGCGTAGGCCGGCGTGCCCTCGATCTCGCCGGCGAGGCGCACCACCAGGTCCTCCACCAGCGCGTCGCGGAAGAGGCCGGAGACGCTGCCGGTCCGGTCGCGCCGGGCCGCCGCGAAGAGCCCCACGTGCTCGAAGAGCGAGGGGAGCCAGGCGGCGCTCACCAGCGCCACCGGCGTGATCCCGTCCACGCCGCCGGGGAAGTCGCGGGTGGGCTGGAAGAGGGCGGCGCGCACCTCGAAGGGCGGGCCCAGGGCCGAGAGGTCGAGGGCCGCGTCCACGCCGGTGCCGACGTCGTCGTGGACCAGGCCGCCGCCGATGGCGTAGCGGCTGCGCCCGGCGCGCAGCGTGGCGAAGCCGGCCCGGCCGAAGGACCAGGCCAGGTTGGCCTCGCGGAGGAGCAGCGTGGCCCGCACCTCCTCGCGCAGCGGCCGCCCGTTGGAGAGGAGGGCGCGGTCGCCGTCCTCCACCGTGGGGAGCAGCACGCCCGCCTGGAGCGGGCCGCAGGGGCCGAGGCCGGTGGACGAGGCCCCGGCCTGGAGGCAGACCTCGGCCAGGGCCGGCTGGCGCACCCGGCGCAGCTCGCCGGTGTCGGCCGCCAGCGTCCAGCGGAGCGCGCCGTCGAGGTGGCGGCCGGTGAGGCGCAGCGCCGCCAGCGTCGAGGCGGTGGTCTCCCGCCCCTCGGTGGCCAGGTAGCCGGCCAGGTGGAAGGTGCGCGCCGCCGGGTCGTAGCGGACGTCGGGGCGCGGCAGGTTGGCGAGGGCGGTGAGGCGGAGGCGCAGCGCCGCCTCGAGGCGGACCGGGCCGTCCTCCACGGCCTCGCCCGGCCCTGGGCCCGGCGGCGCGCCCACGCCGCTGGCCGCCGCCGCGGGGGCGGCCAGCAGGAGGGCGACGAGGGCGGGGATCGTCGGGCGCACGCGCGGGGCGGTCGCTCAGGGGGCGCGGCTGCGCCGGTCGCGGAACCGCTGGCGCGCGGCGTCCCGATCCTCCGGGCTCATGTCGCGCCAGCGGCGCAGGTTCTCCAGGTAGCGGGCCCGCTCGCGGGGGCCGGCCTGGAGGATCTCGCGGAGGGCGCTGCGCAGCCGGGCCCGCTGCTCCGGGGGCAGCTCGCGGAAGCGGGCGAAGCGGTCGAGCAGGTCCCGGCGCTCGCGCTCCGGCAGGCGCTGGAAGGCCTCGAACTGCCGCAGGATCTCCTCCCGCCGCTCGGGGGGCAGCGCGCGGAGCCGCTGCAGCTTCCCCTGCAGCGCCTGGCGCTCCTCCGGCTCGAGGGCCTGGAGCGCCTTCAGCTTCTCCCGCAGCGCCTCGCGGCGCTCCGGCGGGAGCTGCTCCCAGCGCTCGCGGGCGGCGGCGTCGGGCTCGGCGGCGGGCTGGGCGGCCGGCGCGGGCTCCTCGGCGCGGGCCGGAGCCGAGGCCATGGCGAAACCCGCGAGGAGGGCTAGCGAGAGGACCAGGGTGCGACGGCGGGCGGCGCTCACGGGCGGCCCTCCTTCCGCGGCGAGAGCTCGTCGAGGGAGGCGATCACCGCGGCGTCCTCGGCGGTCTCCACCACGCCGACCGAGGCCACCAGCTCGTAGTCCTCCAGCAGCTCCAGGTTGGAGGCCAGCGCCGCCTCCTCGGCGTGCTGGCGGCGCACCGCCAGCACCGTCACGGCGGCGGCGGCGGCGAGGGCGGTGGCCGGCACGGCGATCCGCCAGCGCCAGGCGGCCAGGCGCGCCAGCAGGCCGCGCGGTGGCGGCGGCTCGTCGGCCAAGCGGGCCTCCAGCCGGGTGAGGAACCAGGGCGAGGGCTCGGGCGGGGCCGGCAGGGCCGAGAGCGCGCCCAGGGCCGCGGCCAGCCGATCGCGCTCGGCGCGGCAGCCGGCGCAGCCGGCCAGGTGGCGCTCCACCTCGGCGCGGCGGTCGGGCGCGAGGGCGCCGTCGAGGAGCGCGGTCAGGTCGTCCTGCGGGTGGGTCATGGCTGCGCTCCGGCCGCGGGCATCGAGACGGCGGCGGCGGTGGCGGTGAAGGGAGCCAGGGCCTGGGCGGCGGCCACGGTGGCCCGGTGGATGAGCGACTTCACCGACGGAACGCTGGTCTCCAGCGCCTCGGCGATCTCCTCGTAGCTCAGCCCCTCGAAGCGGCAGAGCACGAAGGCGGCGCGCTGCTTCTCCGGGAGCGCGTCGAGGAGGGCGGCCACCGCGCCGGCCAGCCGGCCGGCCTCCAGCGCCTCCTGCGGCGAGGCGGCGGTGGAGGGCAGGGCGTCGAGGTCGGGGGCGGCGTCCGGCTCGCCGTCCTGCGCGCCGAAGGTGCCCGGGGCCGCCTCGCGGGCGGCGTACTCGCCGCGCCGCAGCTCGTTGAGGCAGGTGTTGGTGGCCACCCGGTAGAGGAAGGTCTTGAAGCGCGCCCGGGGGGTGTAGCGGTCGGCCGAGCGGTGCAGCTTCACGAAGACGTCCTGCGCCAGCTCCTCGGCGCGGGCGGCGTCCCTCACGAAGCGGTGGCAGAAGGCGACCATGGCGCGGGCATGCCTCACGTAGAGGGCCCGGAAGGCCCCCGCGTCGCCGCGCTGGAAGGCCAGCATCAGGGCGGCGTCGGGGTCCTGGGCCATCCTGTGATCCAGAACACGCCGGCCGCGGAAAGGTTGCGCCCGTCGGGGGTGCCGCTAGCCGGCGAGCGCGCCGACCACCAGCCGGGTCACCCCGTACATGAGGGCCGCCACGGCCGCGGAGGCCGGAATCGTGAAGATCCACGCCCAGATGATGCGCCCCGCCACCCCCCACCGCACCGCCCTGGTCCCCTTGGTCGCACCCACGCCGACGATGGCGCCGGTGATGGTGTGGGTGGTGGAGACCGGGATGCCCCAGTGGGCCAGGGCGATGATGGTGGCGCCGCCGCCGGTCTCGGCGCAGAAGCCGCCGATGGGCTGCAGCTTGGTGAGGCCGTGCCCCATGGTGCGGATGATGCGCCAGCCGCCGAACATGGTGCCGAGGCCGATGGCGGCCTGGCAGGCGAAGACCACCCAGAACGGGATGTGGAAGGGCTGCCCCTTCATCACGGTGCCGAAGAGGACCACGGCGATGATGCCCATGACCTTCTGGGCGTCGTTGGTGCCGTGGCCGTAGCTGAAGATCGCCGCGGAGAGGAGCTGGAGGCGGCGGAACCAGCGGTCCACCCTGGCCGGCGTCATCCTCCGCACCACCCAGGCGGTGGCGATCATCATCCCGGTGCCGAGCAGCATGCCGATGATGGGCGAGAAGACGATGAAGAGGGCGATCTTGATGATGCCGCCGGCGATCAGGCCGGAGGGGCCGAGGGACGGCAGGGTGGCGCCGATCATGCCGCCGGCCAGCGCGTGGGAGGAGGACGACGGCAGGCCCCACCACCAGGTGAGCAGGTTCCAGACGATGGCGCCCATCAGCGCCGCGAAGATGACGGTGAGGACCACCTCGTCGCCGAAGCTGCGCAGGGTCTCGAACTCGACGATCCCCTTGCCCATGGTGTTGGCCACGGCGGGCTCGTAGCCCATGAGGATGGGCAGGCCGGCGATGAAGTTGAAGAAGGCGGCCCAGCTCACCGCCGCGAAGGGCGTGAGCACCCGGGTCGAGACCACCGTGGCGATGGAGTTGGCGGCGTCGTGGAAGCCGTTGATGAAGTCGAAGATCAGCGCGACCGCGACGAGGCCGATGACGGCGGCGAGGAGCATGGCGGTGGGACCGGGCGCGCGGTCAGGCGTGCTCGAGGACCACGCCCTCGATGACGTTGGCGACGTCCTCGGCCCGGTCGGTGGCGTCCTCGATCAGGTCGATGATCTCCTTCCACTTCATGACCGTGAGGGGATCGTTGCCGCGCTTGAAGAGCTTGGCCATGGTCTGCCGGGTGAGCGTGTCGGCCTGGTTCTCCAGGACGTTCATCTCCTTGCAGGCCTCCAGGATGGCGGCGGGATTCTTCTTCATGTCCCGCAGCCCCTTGACCGCCTCCTCCATCTTGCGCGACTGGGCCACCAGCACGTTGGCCAGCTCCCGCGCCTCGGGGAGGATCACGTCCACGTCGTAGAGCCCCAGGCGCTCGGCGGCCGCGTCGGCCAGGTCCAGCACGTCGTCGATGCGCGAGAGGAGCCGGTGGATCTCGGAGCGGTCGAACGGGGTGATGAACTGGGTGTGGAGGCGGGCGAAGGCGCGGTGGGTGATGTCGTCGGCGCGGTGCTCCACGTCCTTGATGGCCTGGCACTTGGCCGGCACGTCGGTGAAGTCGTCGAGGAGCGCCTTGAGGAGGAGGGCGCCCTCCACCACGGCGGCGGCCTGGGCCTCGAAGTCGGAGAAGAAGTCGTCCGACTTCGGCATCAGTCGCTGGAGCATGCAGTCTCCCGGTGTCGCTGGAGCAGGGCGGTTGGCGCCGTTGGGGGGATGGCGCGGCGGACGATACTCGTTTCGTCACCCGAGTCAAACGAGCCATGTGACGGGGGTGTGAACACACCCCAACCCGCCATGCTGACTGGATTTTCGGGGCGTTCCCCGCGCCGTCCGGACCCCCGCGGCGGGCCCCGGCTAGACTCCCCGCCGTGACCCAGCGCCTCTACCTCACCGACAGTGACCTCCTCGAGTTCGACGCCCGCGTGCTCGCCGTCCGGGAGCACGCCGGCCGCCCGGCGGTGCGCCTCGACCGCACCGCCTTCTACCCGGAGGGGGGCGGCCAGCCGGCCGATCAGGGCGACCTCGGCGGCGTGGCGGTGGCCGACGTGCAGGAGGTGGACGGCGAGGTGCTGCACCTCCTCGACGCCCCTGGCGCCCCGGCCTGGCCCGAGGGGGCCAGCGTCCACGGGCGGGTGGCCCGGGCGCGGCGGCGCGACCACCTGCAGCAGCACCACGGCCAGCACCTGCTCTCCGCCGCCTTCGAGGCGGTGGCCGGGGCGCGCACGGTCTCCTTCCACCTGGGCGCCGAGCTCGCCACCATCGACCTCGACGCCCCGCCCGCCCGCCTCGACGCCGGCGTCCTCCGCGCGGTGGAGGCGCGGGCCAACGAGCTGGTCTTCCGCGACCTGCCGGTGGAGGTCCGCGACTTCTCGCCGGAGGAGCTGGCCGCGCTGCCGCTGCGCAAGGAGCCGATGAAGGGGGCGCGGGTGGTGGTGGTGCGCGACGCCCTCCTCCCCGGCGGCGTGGCCGACGCCTCGCCCTGCGGCGGCACCCACCCGCGGCGCACCGGCGAGGTGGGGGCCATCGCGGTGCTGCGGGCGCAGAAGTGGGGGCCGGGGTCGCGCGTCGAGTTCGCCTGCGGGGCCCGGGTGGTGCGGCTCCTCGCCGAGGCCGGCGAGCGGCTCGGGAAGGCGGCCGAGGCGCTGCGCTGCGCGCCCGCGGAGGTGGCCGCGGCGGCGGCGCGCGCGGCGGAGGATCTCTCGGCCCGTCGCAAGGAGGCCGAGCGGCTGGCGCTGGCGCTCGCCGACGGCGAGGCGGCGCGCCTGGCGGCCGAGGCCGGCCCGGGCGGGGTCGTCCAGGCGGTGCTCACCCCGCCCGGCGGCGGCGCCCCGGCCTGGCTCCGCGGCGTGGCCTCGGGCCTGGCGGCGCGCGGCCACGCGGCGCTCCTCGGCGCGGTGGAGGAGGGGAAGGGCTACCTCTGCTTCGCCCGGCCCAAGGGACCCGGGGCCTCCATGGGCGACCTCCTCAAGGCCGCGGTGACCGTCCTCGGCGGAAAGGGCGGCGGCGCGCCGGATCTCGCCCAGGGGGGCGGGCCGGAGGGGGCGCGGGTGGTGGAGGCGCTGGGGGTGGCGCGGGTGAAGCTGGGCTAGGCGCGCAGCTCCACCAGCGTCGCCCCCCACCCGCCCGCGTCCTCGCCGGCCGTCCGCCAGGACGCCACCAGCGGGTGGCGCGAGAGGAGCGCCTCCACCGAGCGCCGCAGCGCGCCGGTCCCCTTGCCGTGGACGATCCGCAGCGAGCGCAGGCCGGCGGCGTGGCTGGCCTCGATCCAGGCCGGCACCAGGTCGCCCACCTCGCGCGGGGCGAAGTGGTGCAGGTCGAGGACGCCGTCGAGCGGCAGGGGCACCGGGCCGCCGAAGGGGTCGCCGTCGCCGGGATCGTCGGGCGCGCCGTTCACGGGGAGGATGATACCTTCCCGGCATGTCCGCCGCCCGCCGCCTCGCCGCCGCCGCGCTGGTCCTCCTCGGCCTCCTCCGGGCCGCGCCCGCCCGCGCCGAGCGCGATCCGCTCCGCTACGACCTCACGCGCGACCTCACGCTGACGCTCTCCGCCGCCGCCTTCTGGGGCGGCACCGAGGCCTTCAAGTCGCACCTGGCGCCCACCACCTGCCGGATCTGCGGCACCAACGCCCTCGACGCCTGGGCCCGCGACCGGCTCCTCTGGAGCGGCCCGGAGCGGGCCCGCACCGCCTCCGACGTGCTGGCCTTCGCCGCGCTGCCGGCCGGCGTGGTGGCCCACTCGCTGCTGGCCGCCCGCGCCGGCGGCGACCCCGCGCGCGAGGGGCTGGTGGACCTGCTGGTGATCGCCGAGGCGGCCACGCTGGCCGGCTCCCTCGGGCAGGTGGTCAAGCTGGCGGCGGGCCGGCAGCGCCCCTTCGTGCACTACGGGAACTTCCTCGAGGCCAACCGCGCCCCCGACCCCGACGACAACCTCTCCTTCTGGTCGGGCCACTCCTCGCTGACCTTCTCGCTGGCGGTCGGGGCCGGCACGGTGGCCAGCCTGCGCGGCGACCGGAGCGCCCCGTGGGTCTGGGGCGTGGGGCTCACCGCCGCCGCCGCCACCGGCTGGCTGCGCATCGCCGGCGACAAGCACTACCTCACCGACGTGCTCACCGGCGCGGCCATCGGCTCGCTGGCCGGCTGGGCCGTGCCGTACCTGCTGCACCGCCGGGAGGACGGCCCGCCCGCGCCCGGCGCGGCGCGCGTCGCGGTGACGCCGCTGCCGCTCGGCGTGGTGGTGGTCTTCTAGGGGAGGCGGCTCAGGCCGGCCGGGCGGCCAGCCGGCCGGCCACGATGGCCCGCAGCGCGTCGAGGTCGAAGGGCTTCTCGACGCACTCCACGCCCTCGCGGTCCAGGAACTCCCGCGCCTCCTCGGTGTAGGCGCCGCCCGAGAGGAAGATCATGCGGCGCGCCAGCTCCGGCGCCTCGCGGGCCAGCGCGGCGTGGAGGTCCATGCCGGTCTGCTCCGGCATCTGCAGGTCGGAGAGGAGCAGGTCGAAGCGCTCGCCGGCGCGCACGCGCGCCAGGGCCTCGGCGGCGCCGGCGGCGGTGACCACCTCCAGCTCCTTGCCCAGCGTGCGCGAGACCACGGTGCGCACCAGCGGCTCGTCGTCCACCACCAGCACGCGGGCCCGGGGCGGGCCCGCGGGGCCGTGGCCGCCGCCGCCGCCGCGCCGCGCCTCGGCGGCCGGCGCGCCGCGCGCCTCCAGCCCCTCGGCCAGGTGCTCGTCCGGCGGCTCGTGCCCCACCACCGGCAGGACCACGCGGAAGAGCGCGCCGCGCCCCGGCTCGCTCTCGACCTCGATGGTGCCGCCCATGCCGTTCACGATCCCGAGGCAGATGGAGAGGCCCAGGCCGGTGCCGATGCCCGGGGGCTTGGTGGTGAAGAAGGGGTCGAAGATGCGCGAGCGGTGCTCCGGCAGGATGCCGGCGCCGCTGTCGCGCACCTCGATGGCCACCCGGTCGTCGCCGAGCGGGCGGGAGCTGACGCGGATCTCGTGCTGCTCGGCGGCGCCGGCGGGGACGGCCTGGGCGGCGTTGATGAGCAGGTTGAGGAACACCTGCCCGAGCCGCCCCTCGTTGCCGCGCACCGCCGGCAGGGGCTTCAGGTCGCGCACCAGGCGGGCCCGGGTCTTGATGTCGTTCCAGGCGACGGTGAGGCAGCTCTCCAGCACCGGGTTGAGGTCCACCGGGCCGACGCGCCCGTCCTCGGCGCGGGAGAGGGTGCGCAGGTCGCGCACGATGACGCGCATGCGCTCCACGCCGTCGCGGGTGTCGCTGGCCGCCTCGCCCACCTGCTGCAGCACGTCGGCCACCTCGCCGTCGTCGCGGGCCTCGGGGGAGAGGATGGTGGTGAGGTGCGTCACCTGCTCCAGCAGGAAGGTGATGTTGGCGGTGACGTAGGCCAGCGGGTTGTTCAGCTCGTGGGCCACGCCGGCCGCCAGCGTGCCCACCGAGACCATCCGGTCGGCCAGGGCCAGGCGGGCGTGCAGCTCCTCGCGCTCGGTCTCGGCGCGGCAGCGGGCCAGGGCCGAGGAGAGCATGGAGCCGGCCGCCTCGAGGAACCGCACCTCGTCGGGCGAGAAGGCGCGGCGCTGCAGCGCGTAGGCGCCCAGCAGCGAGCGCGGCGTGCCCAGGCCGGGCAGCGTCACCAGCGCGGCGGCGACCAGCTGGTGGCGGGCCAGGAAGAGGTCGCCCATCCAGGCGGCGCGGGCGTCGGCGGTGGCGGTGGCGCCGCGCGAGCGCAGGGCGAAGCCGGCCTGCGTCCCCTCGCCGGCGGCCACCTTCTCGCCCCGGGCGCCGGCCAGGCAGCCGGAGGCGGCGCGCACCACCAGCACGCCGTCGGCGTCGCCCGGCTCGAGGAGGGCCACGGCGTCCACGTCGAGCGTCTCGGCCACCAGCGCGCAGGCCTCGCCCTCCAGGGGGCCGACCTGCTCGGTGGAGATGGCCAGCTCCCCCAGGCCCGCCAGGGCCTCGGCGAAGCGCGCCCGGTTGGACTCCTTGGCCGGCTCGACCTGGCGCGGGAGGTCGGCGCGCAGCTCCAGCAGGAGCTGGCGCAGCGCCAGCGCCTCGTCGCGGAGGTCGCGCTCGTCCAGCGCGGCGCCGGAGGACCGGGCCGCACATGGGGCGCTGAGGTGGGACAGCTTCGACATTCCAGCTGGTTGGGAGGTGCAGGATCCGTTCACGCCGCGGCGCGCCGGGGCCCTCCGCTCAAGCGGTCGGATCTGCTGGCCGATCCGGCCGCTGTAGGCAGAAGGCGTAGCAGGTCGCCGGCGGGTGCCGGCAGCCCCACGGTTCCGGCCGGACCTCGGGCCCCCACCCGGAAACAACTTCTCACGGGACAGCCGGCCGGATCGGGCGCCGGAGCAGGTCGCCCCGGGGACCCGGTCCCGGGGTGCGGATCACCGGCCGGCCGGGCCCGCGGTATGACTCCCGCCGTGGATCTCGCCGCGCACCTCGCGAAGCTGGCCTCGCTCCTCGCCGCCGAGCGCGAGGAGGAGCGCGCGCGCCTCGCCGACGCGCGGGCCCGCCTCTCCCTCGCCGAGCGGGAGGCGCGCGGCCTGGCGGTGGCCGACGTCGAGGCGGTGGAGGAGGGGGCGCTGGCCGGGCGGGCGCTGGTGACCTTCGAGCGGCGCGGCCGGCCCATCGAGGCGGCGCGCGTCGGCGTGGGCGCGCTGGTGACGGTGACGCTGCGGCGCGAGGCGCGCGACGACGCCCCCACCGGCGTGGTGGCCCGGCGCACGCGGACCCGCATCGCCGTGGCCTTCGACGAGCCGCCGCCCGACTGGGCGGTGGACGGCCGGGTGGTCCTGGAGCTCATGCCCTCGCCGGTCACCTGGGAGCGGCTGGCGGGCGCGGTGCGCCGGCTCGCCGAGGCCCGGGAGGGGAAGCGCTGGCACGCCATCCTCGCCGGCGGCGCGCCCCGGCTCGCCAGCCGCCCCCGCGGCCCCGAGCTGCCCTGCCGCCTCAACCACGAGCAGCGCCGCGCCCTCGACCTGGCCGACCGGGCCGAGGACCTGGCGCTGGTGCACGGCCCGCCCGGCACCGGCAAGACCACCGTCCTGGTGGAGATCATCCGGCGCGCCGTGGCCCGCGGCGAGCGGGTGCTGGCGGCGGCCCCGTCGAACCTGGCCGTCGACAACCTGCTGGAGCGGCTGCTGGCCGCCGGCCTGGACGGCGTGCGCGTCGGCCACCCGGCCCGCGTGCTGGAGTCGCTGCACGGCCACACGCTGGAGGCGCGCACCGAGGCCCACGAGGCGGCGCGCATCGCCGCCGACCTGGTGGAGCAGGCCTTCGACCTCCGGCGCTCGGCCCGCAAGCGCAAGCAGCGGCGCGGCCCGGGGCGCTTCAGCGAGGCCCGCGCCGCCGAGAAGGACGCGCGGGCCCTCCTCGCCGAGGCGCGACAGCTGGAGGCGCGGGCCGAGGCCGAGGTGCTGGAGCGGGCGCCGGTGGTGCTGGCCACCCTCACCGGCCTGGAGGCGCCGGCGCTGGCCGGCCGCCGCTTCGCGCTGGCGGTGGTGGACGAGGCCACCCAGGCGGTGGAGCCGGCCGCCGCCCTGGCGCTGCTGCGCGCCGAGCGGGCGGTGCTGGCCGGCGACCACCTGCAGCTGCCCCCCACCGTCCTCTCGGCGGCGGCGCAGGCGGGCGGCCTGGGGATCTCGCTCTTCGAGCGGCTGGCCGCGCTCCACGCCGCGCCGCCGGCCCGGGACGCCCTCCTGGTCACGCTGTGCGAGCAGCACCGCATGAACGAGGCCATCATGCGGTTCCCCTCCGACGCGCTCTACCAGGGCGCGCTGCGGGCCCACCCGGCGGTGGCCGGCCACGCCCTCGACGCCGCGCCGCTGGAGGTCATCGACACCAGCGGCCGCGGCTTCGAGGAGGCCACGCCCGAGGGCTCGGACAGCCGCGAGAACGAGGGGGAGGCGGCGCTGGTGGCGGCCGAGGTGGAGCGGGTGCTGGCCCTGGGCGTGGCCCCCGGGGAGGTGGCGGTCATCGCCCCCTACGAGGGCCAGGTGCAGCGGCTGCGGGCGCTGCTGGCGGCGCGGCTGGAGCAGGGGCTGGAGGTCGACACGGTGGACGGCTTCCAGGGGCGCGAGAAGGAGGCGGTGGTGGTCTCGCTCACCCGCGCCAACGCCGACGGCGAGGTGGGCTTCCTGTCCGACGTGCGGCGCATGAACGTGGCGCTGACGCGGGCCCGCAAGAAGCTGGTGGTGGTGGGCGACGGCGCCACCGTGGCCAGCCACCCGTTCTACGAGGCCTTCCTGCGCCACGCCCAGGAGACCGGGGCGTGGCGGAGCGCCTGGGAGCGCGAGTAGCCAACTCACGGGGCTACGCCCCGCCCCGTCCGGCGGAGCCGTCCGGGGCCCCCCCCTACGCCGGGTCCCGAACCGCTCTCACGCTGACGCGCTCGGCGGTTCACCCGGCGGGGAGGGCTGCGCCCTCCCCGGCTGCGCCGGGGCCCCTCCGCCGAGCGGCGACTACTTCAGCCGGCTCCAGAGGAAGGCGTACGACAGCGCCCACAGGTGCGCCGCCTGCCTGTTGGTGGCCGCGGCCCCGTGCCCACCCTCCACGTTCTCGTAGTAGGTCACGTCCTGCCCCATGGCCAGCATGCGCGCCGCCATCTTGCGGGCGTGGCCGGGGTGGACCCGGTCGTCGCGGGTGCTGGTGGCGAAGAGCACCGGCGGGTAGCGCACGCCGGCCTTGAGCCGGTGGTAGGGCGAGAAGCCCTGGATGAAGGCCCACTCCTCCGGCCGGTCCGGGTCGCCGTACTCGGCCATCCAGCTCGCGCCGGCCAGGAGCCTGGTGTACCGGCGCATGTCGAGGAGCGGCACCATGCAGACCGCCGCGCCGTAGAGCTCCGGCCGGCCGGCGACGGCGTTGCCGATGAGCAGGCCGCCGTTGGAGCCGCCCAGGATGCCGAGGTGGGCCGGCGAGGTGACCTTCCGGCGGGCCAGGTCCTCGGCCACCGCCGCCAGGTCCTCCTCGCAGCGCGGCCGCTTCTCCTTGAGCGCCGCCTGGTGCCAGGCCGGGCCGAACTCGCCGCCGCCGCGGATGTTGGCGATGACGTAGACGCCGCCCCGCTCCAGCCAGGCCGCCCCCGCCTTGGCCGGGTAGGCGGGCGTCTGCGAGACCTCGAAGCCCCCGTAGGCGTAGAGCAGCGTCGGCGCCGCGCCGTCGAGCGCCAGGCCCTTCCGCGCGACCTCGAAGTAGGGGATGCGCGTCCCGTCCCTCGAGACCGCCTCGTGCTGCGCCACGGCGAGCCCGGTGGCGTCGAAGAAGGCCGGCAGCGACTTGAGCCGCTCCGGCGCCTTCCCCGGCGAGAGGCGCGAGAGGGTGGTGGGGGCCAGGTACTCGTCCACCGTGAGCCAGGCGTCGTCGGAGTCGATCTCGTCCACCGCGGCCACGCCGACGCTGGCCACCTCGGGCAGGCCGGCCACCGGCTCGCGCCGCCAGCGGGCGCCCGCCCGCGTCAGCCGCTCCACGCGGCTGCGCACGTTGTCGAGGACGCTGAGGTAGAGGTGCGAGCGGGTGGTGCTGAAGGCGGCCAGCGAGCGGCGCGGCGACGGCTCGAAGAGCGGCTCCAGCGCGGTGCCGCCCGCCATGAAGGCGTCGAAGCCGGCGGCGAGGAGCGAGCCGGCCGGGAAGGTCCGGCCTCCCACCGTCCAGTCCTCCCGCAGCGAGATGAGGAGGAGGTCGCGCCAGGGCGTGGCGTCGGCGCTGTCCGGCTTGGGCACCTTGGTGAGCGCCGTGCCGCGGCGCAGGAAGAGCTGGTTGGTGAAGAAGCCCGGGCTCCGGCGCACGAAGTCGCGCACGAAGCCCGGGGTGGGGTCGCGGAAGGCGTCCACCGAGACGTCCTCGGCCTGGCCCTCGAAGAGGGTGGTGGCCTCGGCGAGGGGCGTGCCGCGCTTCCAGAGCTTCACCACCCGCGGGTAGCCGGAGGTGGTCAGGGTGCCGGGGCCGAAGTCGGTGGCCACCGTGATGGCCCCGTCGTCCACCCAGTCCACGCTCCCCTTGGCCTCGGGGAGCCGGAAGCCGCCCGCCACGAAGGCCCTCTGCTCGGCGTCGAACTCGCGGATCTCCACCGCGTCGGAGCCGCCGCGGGAGAGCGAGACCAGGCAGCGGCGGAAGCCGGGGCGCAGGCAGGTGGCGCCGTGGAAGCTCCAGGCCACGCCCTCGGCGGCCCCCAGCGCGTCGACGTCGAGCACCGTCTCCCAGGCCGGCGCGGCCTTGCGGTACTCGGCGAGGGTGGTGCGACGCCACAGGCCGCGGGGGTTCCGGGCGTCCTGCCAGAAGTTGTAGAGCCAGCGCCCCCGCTGCGTGACGTGGGGGATGCGGGCGTCGGAGTCGAGGATGGCGAGGAGCCGGGCCTCCAGCGCCGCCAGGCCGTGGGGCGCCAGCGCCGCCTCGGCCTCGGCGCTGCGGGCGCGCACCCACTCCAGGGGCCGCTCCCCCAGCACCTCCTCCAGCCAGCGCTGCTCGTCGGGGGGCTCGGGGATCACGGCCCCGGCGGCGTCGGCGTGGAGCACCGGCGGCACGCCGGGCGCGGCGGCGGGGTCGGCGGTCATGGCGAGGGCGGCGACCAGCGGCAGGAGGTGCACGGTGGGGCTCCGGGGGCGTGGGCTGGCATGGCGAGCCCTCCTTCTACCCCGCGGCGCCGGCCGGCGCCGTCCTCCCCGCCGAGGCCTCCTGCGCCGCCAGCCAGGCGCGGCCGGCGGCGGTGTCCACGCCGGCGCCGTCCAGGCCCGGGAAGATCACCTCGCGCAGCGAGCGCACGAAGAGGTCGCGCTTCACGGCGTGGGGGAGGACGCCGTGGCGCAGCAGGGCCGGATCCTCCAGCGGCGGGGCGGCCGGCGCGAAGAGGCCGTCGTCGGCGCTGCCGCGGAGCATGGCCGGGAGGTGCGGACCGAGGAAGGCGGTCCGCCCCCGCGCCGCGGCCACCGCCAGGCAGGCCCAGCCGAGCCGGGAATGGCGCACCTCGTCCTCGGCCAGCTCGTGGAGCACGGCGCGGAGGCCCGGCGCCGTGGCCGGCGGGAGGAGCGACGTCAGCACCGCCACGCTGATGGTCTCGGTGACGCAGCTCGCGGCCACCACCTCGTAGGTGACGGCGTCGGCCTCGTCGAGGCCGGTGGGGGCCACCGGCGGGGGCGCGGGGTGCGGGCCGGCCAGCGCCGCCGCCGGCACCGGCCCGCCCAGCTCGTCGGCCAGGCGCGCGCAGTGCGCGGCGTGGCGCCGCTCGTCGGCCGAGGCGGCGCGCGCCAGCTCGCCGAGCTGCGCCGGCAGGCCCAGGGCGTCGAGGCGCGCGGCCAGGCCGGCGAAGCGGGCCTCGGCCTCCACCTCCACCTGCCAGCGGAAGCGCCAGGCGGCGGCCGCGGCGGCGCGCACCGCCGGCCCGGCCGCGCCGGGCGCCGCGCTCACCAGCCCTTCACCCCGCCGCCGTCCGACTCGGCCGCCTTGGCCTCGGCCTTCGCCTTGGCCTTCTCGGCCGCCTTGTCCTTGGCGTGCTCGTGGTGCGGCTTGGCCTTGGCCTTCTCCTTGGCGGCCGGGTGCTGCTCGGACTGCTGGGCGGCCTTCACGGCCTTGTCGGTGCTGGTCGGCTGGTCCTCGGCGCGCGCCGCGCCGGCGGCGCCGGCCAGGGCCACGCCGCCCGCCACCAGCACGCGGAGGAGCTTCCCCACCTTCGGGTTCTTCTCGGCCATCTTCGGATCTCCTGTCCCCGCCCGGCCCATCGCCTAAGGCGCCCGGGGCCCGCGGCGCCACTCCCGGTCGGAGCCCGGGCTCCGCGCGGGGCGCGAGGTCAGCCGGGCGCGCTAGGCTGCCGCCGCGTGATCCGCTCCTCCTTCCGCCTCACCCCCGGCATCGGCCAGTGGCTCGAGTCGCGGCTGTGGGACACCGGCGTGCGCACCTGGGACGACCTGGGCGCCGCCCCGGCCCCCGCCGAGGCGCTCTCGGCCGCGGCCGACGCGCGGCTGCGCGAGGCGGTGGCGCGGGCCCGCGGCCACCTCGAGGCCCGCGACGCCGAGGCGCTGGCCCTCATGCTGCCGCGCGCCGAGCGCTGGCGGCTCTACCCGGCCTTCCTCGACGAGGCCTGCTTCCTCGACATCGAGACCGACGGCACCGACCGCATCACCGCGGTGGCCATCCTCGACGCCGCCGGGCCGCGCGTGCTGCTGGCCGGGCGCGACCTCGACGCCTTCCCCGCCCTGGCGGCGCGCTGGAAGCTCCTGGTCACCTTCAACGGCCTGGCCTTCGACGTGCCGGTGCTGCGCCGCACCTTCCGCGAATGGCGCCCGCCCACCGCCCACCTCGACCTCTGCCACCTGTGGCGGCGCCTGGGGCTGCGCGGCGGGCTCAAGGCCATCGAGCGGGAGCTGGGGATCGGCCGGCCGACGGGGGTGGCCGGGCTCACCGGCCTCGACGCCATCCGGCTCTGGCAGGCCTGGCTCGACGGCGACGCCGCCAGCCTGCGCCTCCTCGTCGAGTACAACCTCTACGACGCGGTCAACCTGCGGACGCTGGCCGACCTCGGTTACAACCGCATGGTGGAGCGGCTGCGCCTCCCCGCGCCGCCGGTGCGGGTCTCCGAGCAGGGCGACTGGCGCTACGACGTCAGCAAGGCGCTGCTGGCCTTCGACGCGGCGCCCTGAGCGGGCCGCCGGCTGGCGCCGCGGCCGGCGCGCTGCTACGAGAGGTGAAGGCCCTCGCCCGCCGCGATCCCCGTGCCCGACCAGCCGCCCCGCCGCCCCGCCCGCCGCTCCGCGGCCTCCCTGCCGGCCTCCTTGCCGGCCCTGGCCGCCGCCCTGGCCCTCTGCCTCCCGATGACCACGCCCGCCTCCGACCGTTCCGCGCAGCCCCGCGACGCCCGCGGCCGCTTCACCAACCTCGACGGCTCGGTGCCGCAGGGCTTCGGCGACGTCTGGAAGTGGGCCGTCACCGACAAGCTGACCGGGCGGCGCCGCGTCAGCCCGAAGACCGCGCCGGTGCCGGAGGTGGCCGCCGACGCGGCGCTGCTGGCCCGGCCGCCGGCCGTCGGCGAGCCGGCCCGCCTCACCTGGCTCGGCCACGCCAGCTGGCTGGTGCAGCTCGACGGCGTCTCGCTCCTCGTCGACCCGGCGCTGGGGGCCGGCCTGCCCGGCTTCATCGCGCGCAACGCCGGCCCGGGGCTCACCACCGCCGAGCTGCCGGAGATCGACGCGCAGCTGGTGACGCACAGCCACTACGACCACCTCGACCTGCCGACGCTGCAGGCGGTGGGGGCGCCGGTGCTGGGCGGCCTCCGCCTCGACCGGCTGCTGCGGCGCGACGGCCTCTTCTGCACCGAGCTCGGCTGGTGGCAGGAGGCGCGGGTGCGCGACGTGCGGATCACCTTCGTGCCGGCGCAGCACTGGAGCCGCCGCGGCCTCTTCGACGGCAACGAGACGCTCTGGGGCGGCTTCGTCATCCAGGGGAAGGGCGCCACCATCTACCACGCGGGCGACAGCGCGACCTTCGAGGGCTTCGCCGAGATCGGCCGCCGCTTCCCCGGCATCGACGCCGCCCTGCTGCCCATCGGCGCCTACGACCCCGAGTGGTTCATGCTGAAGCAGCACATGGACCCACGCCAGGCGCTCCAGGCCTTCCTCGACCTCGGTGCGCGCACCTTCGTCGCCATGCACTGGGGCACGTTCAAGCTCACCGACGAGCCCCTCGACGAGCCGCCGGTGCGGCTGGAGGCGGCGCGGGCGGCGCTGGGCGTGCCGGCCGCGCGGGTGCGCGTGCCGGCCATCGGCGAGAGCTTGCAGGTGGGCGGCGCCCCGGCCCCCTGACCCCGGGGCCGCGGCGGGCGGGTGACGGGCCCGCGGCGACCGGGGGACGGTCGGGACGGACGGTCCGTCCTGTGGCCACCCGACGCCGGCGGCGGCGCGGGGCGGTGTAGAGTGGACGCCAGCGCCGCCGGCTCCCGCCGGCCGCCGCCGCGCCCTCGATGGCCCCCTCCCTCCGCCCCGCCCTCGCCGCCCTCCTCGCCGCCCTCGCCACCGGGGGCGCCGGCTGCCACCCCGAGGTGGTCGGCAACGGGGAGTTCGTGGTGCGCACCTTCGACGAGCCGGCCTTCGACCGCGTCGAGGTGGGCTACGGGTTCACCGCCAACGTGCAGGTGGGGGGCGCGGTGCAGCAGGTGCAGGTCTCCGGCGACGAGAACATCGTGGACGAGTACCTCTCGGTGGAGGTGAGCGGCGGCGTGCTGCGCATCGGCAACGCCGCGCCCTTCACGCCCACCCATGCCGTCAGCGTCCACGTGGACGTGCCGGCGCTCGCGGCGGTGGCGGCGCGGCAGGCGGCCAGGGTGGCGGTGCGCGGCGCCGGCGCGGCGGCCTTCGAGGTGGCGGCGAGCGATCCCGGGACCGCGGTGACGCTCTCCGGCGCGCCGCCGGCCGGGGCCGTCCTGTCCGCCGCGCTGCAGGCGGGCGCGGCGCTCGACGCGCGCGCCTACCCGGTGGCCGGCGCCGAGCTCGCCCTGGGCGGCCAGGCGTCGGCGCACCTCGCCTGCGCCGGCCCGGTGAGCGGCGCCGCGGCGGGCGACAGCCGCGTGACCGTGACCGGCGGCGGCACCTGCGCGCTGGCCCTCTCCGGCGGCGCCACCTGCGCCGAGGGCCCGTGAGTCCGGCCGATCCGGACCGGCGTGGAACAGGTCGACGGGTGTGTCCGGACCCGGGGGCGCGTCGGGCCTTGACGCAGGGGCATGAAAAGACGGTATTTTCGTGGTCCCTCGGCGTCCGGTCGAGGCGGGTCGAGCGGCCCGGTCCCGCGCCATCTCCATGAGCTCCATCGACTACGCGTGTGTCTTCGTCAGGGCGACGGGCGACCGGCTCGCCGCGGCCGAGCGGCTGGTCTGCGGCTTCCCCCACCTCTTCGGTGCCGCGCTGGCCGAGGTGGACCTCGCCTACCGCACCGCCTCGCAGTTCATGGTGGTGGTGCTGCGCTTCAAGGCCGCCGGGTTCGACCCGCGCCTGGGGGCGCGCCTCGCCTTCTGGACCGCCCGCGCCGGCGGCCGCGCCACGCCGCTCGGCGGCATGCCGGCCCAGGAGCGCGCCGCCTTCGACGCCCACCTGGCCCAGTGCGAGAAGACGCTGCTCAAGCTCTCGCCCGCCGACCTCTTCGACCGGAGCGCCGGCCTCTTCTCCGAGGTTGGGGCGCCCGCCGGGCGCCGCCGCAGCGCCGCCGACCGGCCCATGCTGGCCCTCGACCTCGCCGGCGGCCACGGCCTGGAGGGCGTGACCTGGCAGGCCGAGGCGCGCAGCCTCTTCCTGGCCGGGCCCCTGGCGCCGGCGCTCGGCGACGAGCTCCTGCTGGTCTTCCGCGTCGCCGGCCTGGATCGGCCGGTGGGCACCCGCGCCCGCGTGAGCGAGGTGCGGACGCCCGTCGAGGCCTCGCCCGGCCACCCGGCCGGCTTCACCCTCACGCTGCCCGAGGCGGCGCCGGCCATCCACGCCGCCCTGGCCAAGCTCACGCCGCAGGGCGCCGCCGAGACCCGCGTGGCGCCGCGCTACCCGGTGAAGGCGCCGGTGAAGGTGCTGGTGCCGCCGGCGCCCGAGGCCGCGCAGGTGCCGCTGGCCCGCGCCACCATCGAGTACGCCTCGGAGTCGGAGCTGGAGGCCGACTTCGTGGAGAACCTCTCCCAGGGCGGCGCCTTCATCCGGTCCGGGAAGCCGCAGCCGGTGGGCACGCCCATCGCCCTCGACCTCAAGCTGCCCAACGGCACGCGGCTGCAGGCGCGCGCCATCGTGGCCTTCGCCAACCTCCACGGCATGGGCGTGAAGTTCACGCTGGAGCCGGAGGCCGAGGAGACGCTGCAGGCCGCCATCGCACACATCTCGGCCCGGCCGCGCCGCGCCCTGGTGGTGGACGACGACGCCATGGTGCGCCAGATGATCGCCGACGCCCTGGCCGACCGGGGCTTCGAGGTGCTCACCGCCAGCGACGGCGCCGACGGCCTGCGGGTCCTCTCCGAGGAGCTGCTGGGGCTCGACCTGCTGGTCACCGACGTCTTCATGCCGGGCATGGGCGGCGAGGCCTTCCTGCGCACCATCCGCGAGGCCGGCGGCGAGAGCGAGCTCGCGGTGGTGGTCATCACCGGCCGCATGGAGCCGGGGCTGGAGCGGACCCTCGAGAAGGAGGGCGCCGACGCCGTGCTCGACAAGGCCCTCGGTCCCGAGCTGGTGGCCCAGGCCGCCGACGCGGTGCTGGAGCGGAAGCGGCTGGTGCGGAGCGGGTAGGGCGCGGCGACCCCCGCTCCGCCTCGCTGGTCCTCACCTACGGGCACATCAAGTCGGTCACGATCACCGTCGCCTGCGCCACGGCGCCGCCGTCGCCGGCGTTGGCCGTCACCTGCCAGGTGGCCGGGAAGGCGAGGGTGGTCGAGAGCCTCGCCTGGCTCGGGATGGCGGTCTTGCTCAGCGTGAACCGCTGGTCGAGCACGTAGGTGAGCTGGAGCGGATCCCCGTCGGGATCGGCGGCGCCCGGGTCGAGCAACATCGTGACGGGCTCCGGCACGCAGTCGGTGCAGGTGCCCGCCCCCTCGCCCGGCCGTGGCGCACCGGCCAGGAGGGCGGAGAGGGGCCAGGCGGCGGCGCCGGACAGGACGGTTCGCAGCGTGGGGCAGACGCAGGCGCACTCGGCCCTCGCCACCACCGAGCCCGAGGTGAGCGAGGGCGGCCGGTCGAGGATGGTGACGGCCGAGGCCGCCGAGGTGGCCTCCCAGCCGTCGCCCGCGGTGGCGACCACCGACCGCTGGCCGAGGAAGGAGGCCAGCGGAGGGAGGTCACCCGCACCGGGCCGGTAGGCGAGGCGGCAGGTGACGGTGAGGACGCCCGGGGCGCCGGTGCCGAAGTCCGTGCAGCCCGGCGGCCCCTCGCCGGTGGCCGAGATGGGGTCGCCGTCGGGATCCTCGAAAGCGCCCAGGCTGGCGGTGGCCAGGTATTCACCCGCCGCGGCGTCGTAGCGGTGATCCGCCGTCACGAAGGGGGCGGGGGTCGCGAGCTGCGGCGGCCGGTTGCCCACCACCACGGGCACCTGGGCCGAGGCCGTGGCGCCGAAGGGATCGGCCACCACGCCGAGGAGCGAGAACGGGGAGGCGCCGGACGGGGCGCGGAACTCGGCCGGGGCCGAGAGGGCGGTGGCGAAGTGGAAGGCGGCCGGCAGGCCGGCGTCCACCTGGCCCTGCGAGGCGGCGGCGCCGGCGGCCACCACGCTGGTCAGCGCCGCCTCGGAGACCGGATCGCCGTCCGGGTCCTCGGCGGCGAAGGGCTGGAACCCGTCGACGCGGTAGCAGCGGCCCGGCCCCGCCAGGCAGGGGCCGACGCCGTGGCCGATCTCGAACTGCGTGGCCGCGGCGCCGGCGACCAGCCGGATGACGGGCGGGCGGTTGCGGATCTCGATGGCCACGGCGGCCTGGGCGGCCTCCCCGTTCACGTCGGTGGCCGTGACCAGGGCCTCGCGGCTCACCTCGCCGATGAGGCTGGCGGCGCGCGCGCAGGAGAGGGTGAAGGCGTGGCTGGCGGCGTCGAGGGAGGCCAGGCAGCCGCTCCCGGCCGGCTCCACGAACTCGAAGGCCGCCTCCACCGGGTCGCCGTCGGGATCAGTGACCGCGGCCACCAGCGTGCCGGCGGCCTCGAAGGCGCCGTCGCGGAAGGTGTGGCCGACCGAGAGGGGCGTGGCGGAGATCACCGGCGGCCGACTGTTGACGGGCACGGTCACGGAGGCGCGGGCCAGCAGGCCAGCCGGGTTCTCGGCCCGGACGGTGAAGACCCAGTCGCCGGCCATGGCGGTGCCAGGCGAGGCGACGCGGACGGTGGGGCCGGCCAGGGCGGCGGAGGGGGTGAAGGTGGCCACGGCGTCGGCGACGCGGGGGTTGAGGGGGCGGGCGCGCCAGCCGTAGGCGAGGGCGCCGCCTCCGGGATCGCTGCCCGAGGCGGCGAGGGTGATGGGGGAGGTGGTCTCGCAGGCGAGGGGATCGCCGACGCAGCGGTGCCCGACGCCGGCCGGCGCCTGGCCCGAGCCGGCCGCCACCGTGGGCAGGCCTTGCGAGGCGGTCACCACGACGCGACGGGTGGCCGGGGCGCCGGCCACGCCGTGCCGATCGGTGGCCACCAGCGTGACGTCGAAGGTGCCGGCGCACCAGAAGACGACGTGGAGCGCCGGACCGGTGGTCGGCTCCGGCTCGGCGGCGCAGTCGGCGGCCACCTGCGCGACCTTCCAGTCGTGGCGCTCCACGCCGTCGCCCGGATCCGGGTCGGTGACGGCGGCCTGGAAGGTGAGGACCCGGTTGGAGGCGAGGGTGGCCGGTGGCGTGACGTCGGCCACCGGCGGCGTCGAGGCGCGGCAGGCGCCCTGGGCGCAGAAGGCCCCGGCGCCGCACTCGGGATCGGTGGTGCAGGCGGCCACCTCCTGGGGTCCGCCGGCGCCGCAGGCGGTCAGCGCGAGGGCGAGGGTCGCGGCCAGGGCGGTGGTGACGAGGCGGCGGGCGAGGCGGGACGCGCCGGGGTGGCGGCGTGGCGAGCTCATCGGGCGATCTCCGAGGACGGTGACGGTCGGTCCTAGTACCATATGTGGATGAAGCGACGTGCATCGAACCACCTTGCGAGGGGCAGGCCAGCGCCGAGCCCTCGCGATCTCGCGGAGATAGGACTCGCCGACCCGGTGGGGACGGTCCGCGGCGCGGACCATGGTCCGCCAAACGGCCGGTCCGGGCGGGAGCAAGACCGCGAAACCACGGCCTGGACGCGGCGCACGGCGCTTGCACTCCCAGCGTGGGTGTGGTGATCACGCCCCTTCCACTCCTCGTGATGTCCGGAGGTCCCGCCGCTCCATGGTCCTGACCAGCGCGCTCCTCGTCTCCCTCGCCCTCTCGGCCGATCCCGGGCGCATCCTCCTGTGCAGGCCGGTGGTGGCCGGCGACCCCGCCCTGGCCAGGGCCGACGCCGTGGCCGCGGCCGGGCGCGAGCTGTCGGGCGCCTACCTCGACTACGGCGTCCCCTGCGAGACCGAGGCCGAGGCAGCCCGGGCCGCCGGCCGCGCCGCCCTGGCGCACGGCCTCTTCACCCGGGCCGAGGGGCGCGTGGACGGCAGCGCCTACGCGCTGGTGCTGGTGGCGCCGTCAGAGGAGGCGCCGGTGTCCCGCCAGGCCCTCTCGGTGGCGCCGGGCGCCGACCCGGTGGTCACGCTGCGGGAGGCGCTCAAGGTCATCGACCGCTCCATCCCGCGCCCGCCGCCGCGCTGGTCCTCCGTGGTCGGCTGGACGCTCATGGGCACGGGGGCCGCGGCGCTGGCCGGCGGCGCCGTGCTGGCGCTCCAGGCCCGGAGCGAGGCGAGCCGCGCCGACCGGGCGGCCACCCCCGCCGACTGGCTCTCGGCCCGCCGCGCCTGGGACCAGCGGCGCCGGCAGGCCGGGGCCGCCTCCATCGCCGGTGGCGCGCTCCTCGCCGCTGGCCTGACCCTCAAGCTCGCCTTCTAGGGAGACGACGCCGTGCGCCCGAGCCTGCTCCTCGCCTCCCTGACGCTCACCCTCACCCTGGCCGCGCCGGCCGCCGCCGCCGAACGGCTCGCGGTGCTGGCGGTCCACGAGCCGCCCGCGCCGGACGGCGAGCTGGCCGAGCTGACCCACCAGCTCCGCGCCGCCTGCACCGAGCGCGTGCCCGGCGTGCTCACCGCGCCCGACATGCGCGCGCGCCTGGCCGGCAAGTCGGGCGGCGCCACGCTCCCCGAGCTGGACCGGGCCTTCGGCGGCGCGCTGGCCGTCTACCAGAACGGGGAGTACGACAGCGCCGCGCGCACCCTGCGCGCCATCGTGGAGGACCTGGAGGACCTGCCGGAGGGCGAGGCGGTCTGGGCCCAGTGGACCCGGGCCATGATGCGCCTCTCCCACGTCCACCTCACGCTGCACCAGCTCGAGGAGTCGGACGCCGTGCAGGTGGCGCTCCTCAAGGTGGACTCGACGCACCAGCTCGACCCGGTGCTCTACGCGCCGGGCTTCCGGGCCCATTTCGAGGAGCTGCGCCAGCGGGTGCGGGCCATGCCCAAGCGGCGGCTCACGGTGACGGCGCGCGGGCGGAACGGCACGGTCTACGTGAGCGGCCGCGACGTCGGCCCCACGCCGGTGACGGTGATCCTGCCCCCCGGCGCCTACCGGGTGGCCGGCGCCGCCGGCGGGCTGCGCATCCCCGGCTTCGGCGTGGATCTCTCGGGCGAGGACCGGACGGTGGTGCTCGACTTCGCCCTCGCCGAGTCGGTGCGCCCCGCCTCGGGGCCCGGCCTGGTGCTGGGCCAGGCCGACCGGGCCGGCAACATCATCCGGGCCGGCGCCTGGCTGGGCACCGACAAGCTCCTCGTCACCTCGCGCGCCGTGGAGGGGGAGGCCCACTTCCTCAACGGCGCCATCTACGACGTGCGCCGCGGCGCGCTGCTCCGGGAGGGGAGCGTGCGGATGATCTCCGGCGGCGTGCCCACCGCCAACCTGGGGGCGCTGGCGGCGTTCCTGCTCACCGGGCAGTCGTCGCGGGACGTGCTCGATCGGACGCGGGAGAAGGAGCCGGCGAAGGCGGCGAGGCCGCCGCCGGTGGCCGCGGCGACGGTGCCCGCGCCTGTGACGCCCAGGCCGGCGCCCGCTCCGGTCGCGGCGGCGAAGCCGTCGGCGGCGGTGGCGACGAGCGGTCCTCCCGCACAGAACCTCTCCCCGGCCGCGTCCTCCGCCCCCTCACCCCGGCCCTCTCCCCCTGCGGGGGAGAGGGAGGTGATCGCGCGGGCGGCGACCCCGACCTCGACCTCGACCCCGACCTCGACCCCGGCCTCGACCGCCGCCGCAATCCCGAACCCGATCCCCCCCCCCCAGCCCC